>Ga0335080_10001223_pt1 | contig 24814 bp, 20 predicted proteins | sample Lox_Sample_34_FD_206720 | JGI IMG/M metagenome (GOLD analysis project Ga0335080, IMG submission 206720) | Soil microbial communities from Loxahatchee National Wildlife Refuge, Florida, United States - Lox_Sample_3.4 | ecosystem: Environmental > Terrestrial > Soil > Wetlands | place: USA... | reverse complement strand
TGGCAGTATCGAAAGTAAGCCGCCGGGCGCCTTGCGAGCCTACCGTTTCCCTGCCGCGCCGAATCCGGGCGGCAAAAAACGCTCCCAGCCATTACAATAGCAGCGGGGCATCTTTCGCTACTTCAGAATAATCTGCATCAAGTTACTAATGAGCGCAATCCAACCAAACGTACAACCGCCGGTCAGCGAAGAAATGGAGCTGGTCCGGCGGGCCAAGCGCGGCGACGATTCGGCTTTTGAAGAGCTGGTACGGCGTTACGACCGGAACGTTTTTCGCATCGCGCAGCACATTACGCAGAACCGCGAGGACGCCGAAGATGTCGTTCAGGATGCATTCCTCAAGGCGTACGGAAACCTGGCGCAGTTCCAGGAGCAATCCAAGTTTTACACCTGGCTGGTGCGGATTGCGGTCAACGAAGCGCTGATGAGGTTGCGCCGGAGAAGACCGGAACGCATGGTCTCTCTGGATGAAGATGTCAAGACGGAAGATGACTCCCTTCCCCGCGAAGTCGCGGATTGGAGCCCCAACCCCGAACAGATGTACAACCAGTCGGAATTGCGTGACATTCTGACGCGCACCATTCAAGGTTTGCCGCCCGGTTTCCGGACGGTGTTTGTATTGCGGGATGTCGAGGGCTTGTCGACCGAAGAGACAGCTCAAGCATTGGAGTTGAGCATCCCGGCTGTGAAATCGCGCCTGCTGCGCGCGCGTTTGCAATTGCGGGAACGGCTGAGCCGCTTTTTTCAGAAGAGGGCGAACGGAAATGGCGTCGACAAAATCAGTGGAGATGGCGACCAGTGAAGTGTACTGAGTTTCTCAACGAGTTAACCAACTACCTCGACGGCGTGATCGACGCGCAAACGAAATCCGAACTCGAGGACCATCTGGCGTGGTGCCACAACTGCTACGTGGTCTGTGATACTACTCGCAAAACCATCGAGATCTACCGCAACCAGGAGCTCTACGAGTTGCCCGACGATCTTCGAGGACGCCTGCAAACGGCCATCATGAGTAAATGCACGGCGCACAAAAAGTCCGGGCCGCAGAAGCTGTGATGTCCCGGTCACGCCACTGACCCTCCTGGTCGGACGATTTCCTCGGCATTTTCATTTCTTTTCTGCATTCCTCATTTTAAAATCTATTTTCCGCATTTCCAGCGGTTTGGAGCAAACGAGTTCGCGCGGCAACCCTTCTCACTGACCAGCAATCCTAACGTCGCATTCCTTCATACTCGAACCTTTTCCGCGCAGAACGAATCTAAGTATGTAAAACAGGCTTACGAACCCCGGCGAGTCTTGGTGGTCCAGTTTGCTCTCATTTTCTGGGGAAGAGGTGAAGAGATGTTTACAAGAATGATGAATGCGGTGTTTGGTTGCAGACACTCCCGCTACAGTTTTCCGATCACGTTGCGCGCGAACTCCCGCCGCGGCACGGTCAGCCGCACTGGCACATACGTAGTCTGCCTGGATTGTGGCCAGGAATTTAATTATGACTGGCAGGAGATGAAGGTCGCTGAATTTCGTCCAGCAAAGACCGCCCGTTCCCTGGTCACCAAAGAAGCTGCATGATGCAACACCGGCCTGCCGAATCGCAGGCCTGCTTCAGATTCCACGCGGCCTCCCCGCTCACCTTGCCGCATAGAAATTTTCATCCATCGGCCTTGAAAGAGAGGATAATTTCCCTAGCACGGATCCGCAGGCCTGTTCTCACGAGCATGCTTTCGAGCCGGCTTTCCAGTCGACCATGAAGGCGCTCCGGCTGCGGTTCGGCTGGAGGTCTCATGCCTCTCTCCAAGCTCCGTGAATTTCTCGATCGCAATCAAATTCAATACCTGGTGATCTCCCACTCGGTGGCCTATACGGCGCAGGGACTCGCCGCCCTCACTCATATTAAGGGGAAGGAACTGGCAAAGACCGTGATGGTCATGGTGGATGGACGCCTCGCCATGACGGTTGTGCCCGCTTCCCTTCGCGTCGATCTGCATCGGCTGAAAAAGTATCTGGCGGCCGAGGTGGTGGAACTGGCTACCGAACAGCAATTTCGCGACCGCTTTCCCGATTGCGAAACCGGTTCGATGCCGCCTTTTGGCAACCTGTATGGCATGGACGTTTTCGCGGATGAGACGCTGGCCGAAGATAAGGAAATCTCCTTCAACGCCGGCACTCACCGCGAACTGATCCGCATGCGCTTCGACGATTTTGAGAGGTTGGCAAAGCCTTTCGTGATCCCGATCGCAGCCCGGCATGCGGCCGCGCACGCCGCTTGAGCGCTCGCGCGCCCGGCCCTGACCGCCGACGGTTGGCTGGGCCCTCGCAGCGCCAAAATCGGCCGCGTTTGTCCAACGGTTGTGCCCGAGGATATTTCTGTCATTTTTCATGCAATGTTCACAAATTGCTGTGTTAGATTTGCCCAATCCATGGTCAACTTAAAAATGTGCGGAGGAAAATGAATTGGGCAAGGACATGGTCCCCAAGAGGATCTTCTTCACCAAGGGTGTAGGAAAGCATCGCGAAAGACTGACTTCCTTCGAGCTTGCCCTCCGCGATGCCGGTATCGCAGCTCAAAACCTGGTCCGCGTTTCGTCCATCTTCCCGCCCCAATGCAAACTCATTCCCCGATCGCAGGGCCTCAAGTATCTGCATCCCGGAGAAGTCGTGTTTGCGGTGGTCGCCGAAAATTCCACGCATGAGCCCCACCGTCTGCTGGCGTCGTCCATTGGCGTCGCCATCCCGGCCGACAGAAATACCTATGGGTATCTGAGCGAGCACCACTCCTTCGGCGAGACCGAAGATGCCGCCGGAGATTACGCCGAGGAGTTGGCGGCCGAAATGCTCGCAACCACGCTCGACGTCGAATTTGACCCCGATCGCTCCTGGGACGAGAAAAAAGAGATTTACCGCATCTCGAACAAAATCGTCCGCACCGCGAATGTGACGCAGTCCGCGGTCGGCGACAAACGCGGGTTGTGGACAACCGTGATCGCCTCGGCGGTCACGATCTTCGACTAGGCGGCGGTGTTTCGGACAGGGGTGCCTTTGCACGTAACCGTGCTGAAGGAAGTACCGGAAGATCCTCAGCTCGCGACTTCCTGGAACACTCTTGTGACGCGCATGGAGCGTCCGGAAGTCTTCTATACCTATCAGTGGGCGCTTGCCGCCTGCCGCGCATTTCGTGACAAGCTGCAATCTTCACTTTATCTCGTCTATGAGGGCACCGAGCTCTGTGGGATTGTTGCGCTAGCAAGTCTCTTCAGCCTACCCAGCACGGCCTTCTTTCTCACTGCAAGCACGGCTGATTATTGTGACGTAATCAGCGCGCCGTTCATGAGGCAATCCGTTCTTTCCGCGGTATTCGAGGAGCTCAGACGGCAAAAAATTCAGGCCGTGACACTTGCCAACTTGCCCCAAAGCTCCGAGACGCTAAGCCCACTTCGGGCGATCGCGGCAGCGAGCCACTTTTATTTGCACGAGCGCCCGGCTTATGAATGCGGTCAGATTCTGCTCGGGAACGAGACGGATAGGCAAACCCTCCTCCAGGCCATCCGGCGGAAAGATCGCGAAAAACGTGGCCTCAAACGGATGGCGCAGATGGGAAAGGTGCTTCTGTCGAATGTCAACGGCGCGGCTATTGCACCTGAATTGCAAGCGATTTTCTCCGCACAGATCGCGCGATTTCTCGCCACTGGACGCGTGAGCCCCTTAGTTCGTCCGGAGCGCCGCTTATTTCTCACGGAACTGAGCCGACTGCTCGCTGAAACGGGCTGGTTGCGGATCAGCCGATTACAGATCGGGGAACTTGGCGTCGCGTGGAATTTAGGCTTCCAGTTTTGCCATAACTGGTTCTGGTACCTGCCGACCTTCGAAACTCGGTATCAGGATCTCTCACCGGGCTCATGTTTGTTGCGATTGCTAACAGAGGAAGCTGCAGCGGATGCGTCGGTCCAACGTCTTGACCTTGGCCTTGGTGGTGAGGCATATAAAGAACGCTTCGCGAATGACGTTTTTTCGACGAGCCACGTCGAATTGACTTCAAGCCTCATACAAAAGGGTAGGATCGCCGCACGACATCAAATGATAAGCGGGGTCCGTGGCCTCAAAATCGAAGAACCAGTGCGGAGAGCGCGAGACTTTATACGGCGTCTGCGAAAACATGTGCGCACAAAGGGCTTGCCGAAGACGGCAGCTCACGGACTTCACAAAGTGGCACAAATGGCCGCATCGCATGACGAGGTCTACCTCTTTGAGGCGCCTCCGATGAAAGCCCTTCCTGCCTCCAGTTCTCTCCTCACCTCTTTGGACTGGAAACATCTTTCGGATGCCGCCATTCGGAACGCTGACGACGAGGAAACCCTGACCTACCTGATGCGGTGCGCCACCCGCATGAAGGAATCCAGCGCCTCTGGCTTCCTTCTGCAATCATCAGACTCGCATGCCGTCCATTTTTTATGGTTCGGTTCGTACGATGGATTCCACCTGTCGGAACTTGACTACACATTGCCTTCATCGGATCCAGATGCGGCGATGATCTTTGACTGCTGGACCCCGGCCGCCGACCGAGGCCACGGTTACTACGCGGAGGCAATCCGCCTGGCGGCATCGCGCCTACAGGATGACGGCAGGAAGGTATGGATCTTCAGTGCTGCAGAGAATGCATCTTCCATTCGTGGCATCGCGAAAGCAGGGTTCCAGAAGCGTTATTCGCTCATTCGCAGAAAGCGTTTGGGCTCGTCGACCGTGGTTCGCGTGCCAGCTACCCTATGACAAAGTCGGGCATTGTTCATTGATTAACCCTAAACACTCTCTTCAGTGAATCGACCGCTCCGGTCACCGTGGCTGCAAATTGCGCACGTGTCATGCGGCCAATCCCAACCCGCGGCAAAGCAAAGCGATTGCTCGAACGGGTTACAAATCCCCCTTGGGACGCAAACGCCAGTGTGTAACCATTCTCACGCACGAGAGCTTCGTCGCGGGCTTGGAAATCGAAGCCGGAAGCCCCAAAAGGATAGGCGAACGGTCGCACAGTGCGTTCCATGGCGTGTTCTAGCTGCGACTTGCTCTCTGCCAATTCGCGCCGTGCACGGTCCAGTCCGACTGTCGCAAGAATCGGGTGGCTTACCGTGTGCGAGCCAATCTCGGTGCCAGTAGCCGCAAGCGTCCGTACCTCGTCTGCACTCAGAAATGTAAATCTCTCCTGGAATTCTTCTTCCATTGAACTCAGAGGCAACTGGCCCCGCAACGAGGCCAATTCAGCTCGCTGCTCCAGCTCGGGAAGCGTCCGGCATAGGTTGAAGAAACGGCTGCAGGCGGCAACACGCTGTTCGAAGGTTTCCAGCGGCCGGCGCTCGCCATCCCGCAGACACCAACTGTGCACCGAAGAGAACATCAAACGAAAATAGGCGTCTTCATACCACGTTTTCTGGCATCTTCCCATGTCTCCGGTGAGGACAAAGCACACTGCGTTGACCCGATGCCTCTTCAGCACCGGCAAGGCGTAGCGCAAATTGTTCGCATGTCCGTCATCAAACGTGATCAGCACAGGATTGCGTGGTAGCTTTGCACCGTGGAAATACCAGTCGCTAAACTGCTGAAAGCTGATGGGACTGAAATATTTCCCGAAGAAAGTGACCTGCCAGTCGAATTCGTCGACTGTGACAGTCATGCCGAAAAGCGGATTATTCTTTGGAAAGCCCAGCGGAAGAACGTCATGATACATGGCAACCAGTACGGAGTCACCCTGACTCCAACGAAACAGATGCACCAGTCCGCTCCGATGCAGGAGTTCGAACAGGCAGCGTTTCGCAGTCGAGTAGTGGGCATTACCGTATAGGTCCATTACAACGCGCTGACCGCATTTACCGTCTTCCGCGCACTGGGTTTCTTCTTCAGCCGTTCCATCACCGCCGCCGCGATCAGGGGCAATCCCACTGTCGCGTCCACGAATACTTCGCCAAACTTCCCGCCTTCCGCGGGCGGCACGAACTTGCCCCAGGAGACCGCTTCACTATACGGAGAACCCGAAAGCCCGCCCCAATACACCGGTTCAGGGCAGATCCGCAGCCCGTAGTGATAACGCTTAAGCGGCAGGTCTTCCCCGCCCCGGCGATGTCGCAATTCGATAAACGGCCCAAACTGCTGCGACCAGTTCCGCGGCACGCCTCCACCGATTGTGAAAATACCCAGGCGCTTTTGCGCAAGCAGGGTGGCCGCGAAGTGCTCAAGATCAAGAAAAGGATCGAAGCGGAAGCGCGCCTTGCCCTGCTTGTCACGCTCGCGATTCGTCAGCGCGTAGTCGAGGCCAAGCTCGGAATCCGAAAATGCCGGAACGAATACCGGCACGTTGTTTTCGTACGCCGATTTCAGAATTCCCCGCTGCCCTTTCGCGGTCTTCGCCAGGTGCGCGCCGATGGCGCGATTCAGCTTGTAAGAACACATTGTCTCTTTCGCGTCCCAGGCCGAAAACACCGCGTGCATCACGCGTTCAACGTCATCGAGGTTCTGCTCCGGTTCGAGCGTATCGTAGACGCGGTTGTATCCCGCTTCGTACAGTTCCTCGTCGCTGAGATCGGGATTGTGGCGGAAATGCGCCCGGCCGGTTGCCTCAACGAGTCCGTGCGCCATCAACGCGCCGGTCGAAACAATAGCGTTTACAATGCCAAGCTCGATGAGGTCAGCGATGATCAGTCCCTGCTTGGCCACCGTCATCGCCCCGGCGAGCGTCATCACGACGAAGGCGTCCTTGTCACGCGCCATCGCCTCCAGCACATCGGCTGCCTCGCCCAGCTGGCGCCCCGTGAATGCGGTGTTCGCCATTGCCCGCACCAGGCCGTCGATCGAGTCGATTTGTTGAAGGTCGAGTGGAGCGAGAGGAATCAACCGGTCTGAAACCGGATTATGCAGCTTGCGATCGATTCCGGAACCGTCTTGCGTCTTGCCATCGCCCTGATGACTGGATCGCGACTTTTTCTTCTGAGCCAAGGAAATCTCCTTCAAAATATGAGCCTATACGTGAAGAATTAATGTACTAGAAGTGCAAGTGCATCGGCGACGCATTGTTAATGAAAGATGACATTCCTCGCGCTCCGTGTTTGATATTCTAGGCGCGCAACAACGACCTTGCGTCGAAGTGCCGCTTGCAGCATCTACTCTGCGAGGAACAAATTATTGCCGGATAAATTCAGTGTTGCTCTCATCCAGCTGTCCTGCGGTCCCGAACCGGCCGACAATCTGGCTAAGGCGCTCGATCGCGTTCACGACGCCGCGAAGCATGGCGCACACGTCGTCTGCCTGCCGGAGCTTTTTCAGACACAATATTTCTGCCAGCGAGAAGACGCAGCGCTCTTCGATTTAGCCGAGCCAATTCCCGGGCCCGGCACGGAAAAGCTCGCAGCCGCCGCAAAGCAGAACAAAGTTGTGCTGGTCGCATCGCTTTTCGAGAAGCGCGCGCCGGGCGTCTATCACAACACGGCGGCGATCTTCGATGCCGATGGTTCTCTGCGCGGCACCTACCGCAAGATGCACATTCCGGACGACCCGCTCTACTACGAAAAGTTCTACTTCACACCCGGCGATCTTGGCTACAAAGCGCTCGATACAAGCGCCGGCAAGATCGGCACACTCGTCTGCTGGGATCAGTGGTACCCGGAAGGGGCGCGTCTGACTGCATTGCAGGGAGCCAGTATCCTTTTTTATCCGACCGCGATTGGCTGGCATCCGGATGAGAAGGCCGAGTTTGGCGTGGCTCAGCACGATGCCTGGCGCACCATTCAGCGCGCGCACGCCATCGCCAACGGTGTGTATGTGGGCGTCGTGAACCGCGTTGGTTTTGAAACCGGCAACATTCGCGGGAAGTCCGCCCCCGGTAAAGGACTCGAGTTCTGGGGAGGCTCGTTCCTCGCCGACCCGTTCGGCCGCGTGCTGGCAGAAGCGTCCCACGACAAGGAAGAGATTCTGTTGGGTGAGGTCGACTTAAAACACCTGGAAGAGACGCGGCGCAACTGGCCGTTCCTACGCGACCGCCGCATCGACAGCTATGCCCCCATCACCAGCCGCATGATCGACGGCAAGTGATCGACGGAGAATGATTCACGGAAAATGGCTCATTCGCGACATCCCAAACCTCCATCTCAGAGCGGCTACCGCATGCCCGCCGAGTGGGAGCCGCATGCTTCAACCTGGCTTGCCTGGCCGCATTTCAAGGGAGACTGGCCCGGAAAATTCGAGCCGATTCCGTGGGTCTATGCCGAGATCGTCCGCAACCTGGCACGGCACGAGCGTGTCGACTTGATCGTCAGCAATCAGAGCGAGGAGAAGAAGGCTAGGGCGATTCTAGAGAAGGCGGATGCGCTGTCGGACAACGTCGTCTTCCATCCCTGGCGTACCGATCGCGTGTGGACGCGCGATTCCGGGTGCATCTTTCTCGTGCCGCCGGACAATTCTGAAAGCAGCGGACTGAATGCCCTGCACTTCCAGTTCAACGCCTGGGCGAAGTACGACAACTATAAACACGATGCGCGAATTGGATCGCGCATGGCGAAGGCCGCAAGCGCGCGGGTTGTGCGCCCCAAGTTCGGCGATAAGACGGAGCACCCCATCATCCTCGAAGGCGGGTCGATCGAGGTCAACGGCCGCGGCACGCTGCTCACCACGGAAGAGTGTCTGCTCTCGACCACTCAGCAGCGGAATCCATCCATGAATCGGGCTGCCTACGAGCAGATGTTCGCCGACTATTTCGGAATTCAATCGGTCATCTGGCTCGGGGAAGGAATCGAGGGCGACGACACGCACGGCCACGTCGACGATCTGACTCGCTTTGTCGGGCCCGACACGGTCGTTACGATGGTTGAGCCGAACGAGCGCGATGAGAATCATCTGGCCCTCCATCACAACCTTGGACGTCTGCGCGCAGCGCGGGATCAGAATGGTCAGCGACTCAATGTGGTGGAAATTCCCATGCCGCGTCCGGTACTCTTCGAAGGACGCCGCCTGCCCGCAAGCTATGCAAATTTCTATATTGCGAACGGTATCGTACTGGTTCCGGTCTTCAACGATCGCAACGATCGATTCGCGCTCAATACGCTAGCCGAGCTATTCCCCACTCGCGAGGTCATACCGATTTACTCCGGGGACTTGATCTGGGGCTTCGGCGCGCTCCACTGCATGACGCAACAGCAGCCGCAGCATGCGAAGATCGGCGGCTAAACTTTACGAACCGGCCCCCGCTGCCGCAGCCTTGCTGGCAGGTTTCGCCGCTGCCATCGCCTCTCTTCTCCCGGCATCGATCGTAGGCTCAAGCTCGAGGTGCGGAACCTTGGAGTTCGCGGCAGCCTCGTAGAACTTCAGCGCATCCGCCGGGCGATCCAGCCGCTTGAGGCAAATGCGCGCCGCCGCCATCTGCGCCATCAGTCCTTGGCGCTCGCCGGGATGGGCGTTGGCCAAACTCTCCAACTCGCTCAGGGCGCGGTCGTAATTCCCCTGCTCTTCAAGCATGCGACAGATTTCAAACCAGGGCGCGGCCGGCAACTTTTCGCCGCCGGAGTTTCTGAAATCTTCATAGTCCTGCCAGGCCCCGTCGGGATTCTTCGCTTTCAGGTGAAGCTCGCAGGTTTTGGCAGTGGCTTCGTGATAAGCCGGGAGTTCCTGTCTGCGCCAGTAGACCTGCCGCAGCAGGTTCCACGCATCGATGGAATTCGGCTTCGCCGAGACATGCTGCCTCGCTACGGCGGCCGCTTCGTCAAGTTGCCCGGCCTCAATAAGCGCGTTGGCGCGTTCGATTTCCGGATCGCACGTCCAGCTGATCTCCTTTTCGACCTTCGCGTTGACACGTCCTTCCAAGCCGGCCTTGTCGATGACGAATGCACCCAACGCGCCGAAGGCGAAACCTCCTACGTGCGCCCAATGCGCCACCCCGCTCATTTTGCCGAAAAGAGCTCCATAAAAAACCTCCATCAGCACCCAGAGTGGTAGCAGCCAGTAAGCCGCAGCTTGAAAGCGATACATGCGAAAGAACGCGATCCACGCCATCTCAATCTTCATTTTCGGGAAGCGTGTAAGAAATGCGCCCATCAGCGCCGCGACCGCGCCCGAAGCTCCGACGCATGGAACCATGCTCGAGGGATCGCTCCAGGCATGGATTTGCAGCGCAACCACGCCCCCGACCAGATAAAACGCCAGATACAGAGGACGGCCCCAAACGTCTTCCAGCACGAATCCCGCCAGCCACAGGAACCACATATTGCCAATCAGGTGCAGCCAGCCGCCATGCAGAAAGTTTGCGGTCAGGTAATTAATAGCCCGTTTGTGCGCGGGGGTAAATGCGTAGCGCTCGACGATCGAAGAACTGGTGAGTTCGGAATACTTCGCGCCCAGAGCGTCCATGTCGGCCTGTAATTCGTGCGGATCTTCCTTCAGGCGCATGTGCGCGTCCCAGGCGTCGATAGGCTTGCGCGCGGGATTTTGCGCCTGCTCCCATTCGGTAGGATCTTCCTGCTTGAAATTCTCAACCAGGTCCCGCTCCTGATCGGTCATGTTGAGATCCGGGTGCGCGGCGGCCAGCAGGATTATGTGAGCCTTGGTGTTGCCGAGTTCGGGCGACTGCTTGTCCATCATGCTCGTGGTAGCAACAAAGATGATCGTGTTGAGCGCGATCAGTCCGATCGTAATCACGGGCCAGCGTCGCGCCTCCATGTTCTCGTGACGGATCGGAATCAGCATGACAGGAATCTCCTTAAAGGACCGACTGGCGTGCGGGAAAAGAAAGGAGGAGCCCCACTAGAGCTTACGTGGAATGCCCGCGAGGTTCGAGATACGGTGGGGAGGGGCCTTAGGTAACTGAACCCGGTTCACTTCAGCGGTCCCCCGGCTCGTCCCCCGCCAATCATTTACACTTTTCTGCGTGAACGCCGAGATCATCGCGGTTGGTTCGGAACTGCTCACGCCCTACCGGCAGGACACCAACTCGCTTTACCTTACCGAGAAGCTAAATGAACTTGGCGTGGAGGTCCGCTTCAAATGCATTGTCGGCGATGATCGCGAGAATCTGGTGGCCGCGGCTAAGCTGGCGATGCGCCGCTCGGACCTCGTCATCTTTTCCGGCGGCCTTGGCCCCACCGAAGATGATCTGACGCGCGAGGCGGTCGCCGATGCGCTCGGCCTCACGCTCCATCGCGACGCCGAAATCCTGAAGAAGCTCGAGGAGCGCTTCGCCAAGCGCGGCTATAAGTTCCCTCCCAACAATGCGCGACAAGCCGACGTCATCGCCAATGCCATCGCGTTGCCCAATACCATGGGTACCGCTCCCGGTCAGTGGATCTCCGGTAAATACGATGGCCAGGATCGCATCCTGATTTTGCTGCCCGGCCCCCCTTACGAACTCAAGGCGTTGTTTGAAGGCGAGTGCATCTCCCGCATACGCGCTAAGGCTCCTGCCCAGCATATTGCTACGCGCACTCTCAAGATGGCGCTCGTCCCCGAATCCCAGGTCGATGCGCGCGTCTCGCCCATCTACAAAACATATCCCGATGTAGAAACCACGATCCTCGCCGGTGGCGGCGAGATTCAACTCCACTTCCGCTGCCGCAAGGATTCGCGGGCCGACGCGGAAGCGCGGGTCGAGGAACTTGCCGGAAAGGTCGAAGATGAAATGGGCGATGCCATCTTCTCGCGAAAGGGCGAGACCATCGAACAGATCGTGAGTTACCTACTCCAGATGCGCGGCATGACGCTGGCGGCGGCCGAGTCCTGCACGGGCGGTATGCTTGCCGAACGCATCACATCAATCAGCGGAAGTTCGCGTTATTTCTTGGGTGGGGCTGTCGTGTACTCGAACGAACTGAAAGCCCAGTTCGCGGGCGTGCCCAAGTCCCTGATTGACAAGCACGGCGCCGTGAGCCGCGAAGTTGCGCAGGCTCTGGCCGAAGGCATTCGCAAGCGCTGCCTGTCGAGTTACGGAGTCGGCATTACGGGCGTGGCGGGGCCTACCGGCGGGACCGAGCAAAAGCCCGTAGGTCTTGTCTATATTGCGCTGGCAGGCGAGGAAGGCACGCAGGTTGTGGAGCGCAATTTCCCGGGCGACCGCAGGCGCATTCGCGAGTTCTCTTCCATGCAGGCGCTGGAGATGATCCGGCGGGCTCTGCTGTAGTGCCGGTCTTGAGCGCTCGCATGGCTTTCCCAGCGAACTCCGCGGTGAAAGACGTTGACCGCAGAGGCCAAAGAGAACACCCACGGACGTCGCCGGGCCCCGTGAGCCACCTTCGGGTTTTATGAGGATTTTTATCGGCATCGACCTCGACGAGGAAATTCGCGGCAAGATCGCGCGCTTTCTTGAAGGCGTCAGCGGCTTCGCGCCCGAGGCCCGCTGGGTCCGCCCGGAGTCGCTCCATGTCACCTTGAAGTTTATCGGCGAGCAAAAGCCGGAACAGGTCGAAGCCATTACGCCCCGCCTGCGTGAGATTGAGAGCAGTCGCGTCGAGATCGAAGTGTCCGGCCACGGGTTCTTTCCCACGGCAAAATCTCCCCGCGTGTTCTGGATCGGAATTCACTCCGGCCCGCAACTGGCACAGCTCGCCCGCGACATTGACTCAGCCGTAGCTGAGCTCGGAATTGCTCGCGAAGACCGGCCTTTCAGTCCACATCTCACTCTAGCCCGCGCCGGCCAAAGCTCGGGTGATCCGAAGTGGCGTAAGGGCGATGGGACGAATACAAGGTTTGCCGTCCTCCAAAAGCGGCTGGCAACGATCGGCAGCCTCGATTTCGGTAAAATGGCCGCCGACAAGTTTATTCTCTACCAGAGCCAGCTCTCGTCCGCTGGGTCCAAGTACACGAAGCTGGAGTTCTTTCCGATGCGGGCTGAAGGCCACTGACTTACGAATGAACGCCTACACTTCGCTTTTGATTGCCGCTGTCGTCAGTTACCTGCTGGGATCGATTCCCTTCGGCTATCTGCTCGTGAGAATCGTCAGCGGCGAAGACGTACGCGCGAGCGGAAGCGGTAACATCGGCGCGACTAACGTGGCGCGCAAGTCGCCGGTACTTGGGGTTGCCACGCTTCTTCTCGATGCCGCCAAGGGTATGGCCGCTGTGTATTTTGCCCGCATTGCCTTTCGCGGACCGCATTGGCATCTTCTGTTGACGACCGCCGCGCTCTTTGCCGTGCTCGGACACTTGTTTCCGGTCTGGCTCAGGTTTCGCGGCGGTAAGGGCGTCGCCACCAGCTTCGGAGCCTTCGTTCTCATCACGCCCAAAACCATTCTCTGCCTGGTGGTGATTTTCATTCTCCTGGCGGTTGCTTTCCGTTACGTTTCACTCGGTTCGATCGCCGTGGCGGCGGCCTTTCCGCTCCTGGCGTGGGCGCTCGGAGAGTACCGTGACCCCATCGAGCTGCTGATCATCGCTATCGTTTCTGCGCTCGTTATCTGGAAACATCGCCAGAATATCAATCGCCTTACCAGCGGCACGGAGTCGCGAATCGGAACGAAGATCCGGGAAACCCGGCTCACACGATCATCGGCAGGCGATTCGGGGGAAGGCCGATGAGCCGCGTCTCTGTCATCGGCGCGGGCGCTTGGGGCACAGCTTTAGCGATCTCACTCGGTCGCCAGACCGGGCATGTCACTCGATTGTGGGCCAATGAGCCGGATGTGGTGGCAAGCGTCACCAGGAGCCGGGTCAACGAACGATTCCTTCCGGGGTTTGAGATTCCTTCATCGGTGGATGCGACCAACGATCTGGCCGCGGCGGTCGATGGCGCTGAGATTGTCGTCAGTGTCATGCCCTCGCAGTATTGCCGGGCGCTCTTTGAGCGGCTCGGCCCCTTGCTCAGCCGCGAAACGCTGGTCGTGAGCTGCACAAAGGGGCTTGAAAACGGGACGCTCCTGCGCATGAGCGAGGTGATCGAGGAGACGTTGCGCCGGCAGAAGTTCACGCCGCGGGTAGGCGCACTTAGCGGCCCGTCGTTCGCGAAAGAGGTGGCCCGCGGAGATCCGACGGCGGTCACCATTGCTTCGTCCGACAGCGAGTTGGCCCGCTGGGTGCAACAAGCGTTCAACAGCTCGCGCTTTCGCGTCTATACCAATGACGACGTAATCGGCGTCGAACTGGGTGGGGCGCTCAAGAACATCATCGCCATCGCCGCGGGAATCTGCCACGGGCTCGACCTTGGACACAACTCGGTCGCCGCTCTCATCACGCGCGGGCTCGCCGAGATTGCACGGCTGGTTGTGGCTTGCGGCGGACGCCTCGATACCATGGCGGGCCTTGCCGGGTTGGGCGATCTTGTGCTCACCTGTACGGGCGATCTCTCGCGCAACCGCAGCGTCGGCGTCGAGCTTGGCAAGGGCCGCAGGCTTACCGAAATTATCGACGCCATGCATGGCGCGGTCGCAGAGGGGGTTTTTACCACCAAGGCGGCGGTTGGGCTGGCGCGCAAGAAGAATGTGGAGATGCCGATCACGGAACAGATGTTCGCCATCCTCGAGCAAGGCAAACCGCCTCAGCAGGCGATCGAAGAGTTGATGACGCGCGCGGCCCGCGCGGAAAGTTAGCGCCGGCCGACGGCCTGAAATGCGAGAACCGGCAATCCAAGGCCCATCGGGGTGCGTACTTTAGGAGGATAAGACCGCTAGTGTCGAGCGCAGATCGCAATCCGATGCCGTCGGACCTCGCGCTGGTGGCGGCGATCCGCTCGGGCAATCAGGAAGCCATGGCCGCGCTCTATGACCGCTATTCGTCCGTCGTCTATCCGGTCGCTCTGCGCGTTCTCCAGAACACCTCCGCCGCCGAGGACGTCTTGCAGGACATCTTCCTGCAGTTGTGGCGCAATCCCGCAGCCTTCGATGCCAGCCGCGGCAACATGGCCGCGTGGCTGGCCGTAATCGCGCGCCACCGGGCGATCGATGCCTTGCGGCGGCGTAAGCCGGAAGACGATTTTGAAAATGTGGTGCTTTCCGTCCAGCCCGATCTCGCCCTGGACGCAGACCGTGCCCGCGCGATGACCAAGGTGCGCGAAGCGTTCGACGCGATGTCGCCGTCGCAGCGTTCGGCCCTCGAAATGGCATATTTTGAAGGGTTGACCCACGCCGAAATCGCGCAGAAAACCGGCGAGCCGCTGGGGACGATCAAGACAAGGATTCGCACCGCCTTACTGTCCTTGCGGAAGGTATTGGCCGTATGAGCGTCCACGAACAATTCGCCGAAGACCTGCCCCTCTATGCGCTGGGGACGCTCTCCGAGGATGAGCGATTCGCGCTTGAGAGGCACCTGGAGACATGCCCGTCATGCCGGCGCGAACTGGAGGTCATGCGCGGCGACTTGGCCGTTGTTGCACTGAGCACAACTGGTCCCAAGCCGCCCGCTCGCTCACGCGAGCGCTTGCTGGCCGCCATCGCCGAGCAGCCTCGACTAGCGGCGCCGCTGGCCGTTCCGACATCTGCGAATGCTTTGCGCCGCGCCTCTTCAGGGTGGGCTGTTTTGCGTTGGGCAGCTGCGGCCGGCCTGATTCTGATTGTGACCGGATTGATCCGGCAAAATTCTTCGCTCGAGCGCGATCTTGCGTCCCTGAAGACTCGATTCGGTGGTCAGGAGAGCAAGCTCCAGCAGGCCAATGATATTGTCGCCGCGCTGGTTGATCCCGAGTCGCAAAAAGTCGAACTGGTTGCAGCGGGCAATAAGCCTCAGCCGCGCGGGAAGGCGATCTACCAGCGACGAAATCGCAGCCTGATTTTCTTTGCCAGCAATCTCCCGCCTCTGCCGCGCGAAAAGATTTATGAGCTCTGGCTCTTCCCTTCGAGCGGCGGTGCCCCCATCGCTGCCGGCCTGTTCAAGCCGGATGGGAATGGCAGTGCGACGGTGGTGAATCCTCCCTTGCCGGAAGGGGTGGCGGCCAGGAACTTTGCTGTCACGCTTGAACCCGAAAGCGGCTCGCATGAGTCTCCACGCGGAACGCCCGTGATCATGGGAATCGGCGAATAATGGCCTTCCCTCCGCAGGAATCCGCGCCGAAACAATAGAAGGTCCGCTTATCCATTCTCATCCCTCACGACGGGAGGGACGGCAACTCCATTAGTGCGCGTCGCGGCTGACTATCCCTCCATCGTTGAAACATCTCCGGCATCTACGCCGAGTTCCTTTGCCTTCAGGAATCGCCGCAGAATTTTCCCGGACCTGGTCTTGGGCAGCGCCGCCACAAATTCGATCGACGAGGGCGTGGCAATGGGCCCAAGTTCGCGCCTGACGTGGTCAACCAGCGCGGCCGCAAGTGTTTCTGATGGAGAATGTCCGGCCCGACATTGCACAAAACACTTGATGGTTTCTCCCTTCAGTTTGTCGGGCACCCCGATGGCTGCGGCTTCCGCCACAGCGGGATGCGAAACGAGCGCACTCTCCACTTCAGCGGTCCCGATTCGGTGTCCGGCAACGTTCAACACGTCGTCGGCCCGGCCCAAAACCGTGATGTATCCGTCTTTGTCTTTCAACGCCACGTCGCCCGTTACATAGCACCCCGGAATCAGCTGCCAGTCTCGTTCGTAGCGCGCCGCGTCGCCCCAGATCGTGCGCAGCATATATGGGAATGGGCGCTTCAAAACCAGCCGCCCGCCTACCCCCGCCGGCACAGACTTTCCCTGCTCGTCGACCACGTCCGCCTCCGAGCCGTGCACGGCGACCCCGCATTTTCCCGGTCGCATGGCGTAAGTCGGCGGCGTGCCGATCGCAGGCCCGCCCAGTTCCGTCTGCCACCAATTGTCAACGACATATCCCCATTTGCCGTCCCCTGCAAGATACGTTTGTGCCCAGCGCCATGCCTCGGGGTTCAGCGGCTCGCCCGCGCAGGCAATCAGGCGCAGCGAAGTCAGGTCATATTTTTGGGGATACTGCTCGCCGAAGCGCATGAACATTCGTAGCGCGGTCGGCGCCGTGAACATTTTCGTCACCGCGTAGCGCTCGACGATCTCCCACGCGATCCCGGGATTCGGATAGTCGATTGCCCCCTCGCGAAACAGCGTGGTCGCGCCCGCGCACAAGGGCGCGTACACAATGTAGGAGTGGCCGACGACCCATCCGATATCCGACGTGCACCAGAACACATCGCGCTCGCCCACGTCGTAGTAGCTCTTCAGGTGATACGTGGTGCCGACCATGTAGCCGCCATGAACGTGCAGAACGCCCTTCGGCTTGCCCGTCGAACCCGAGGTGTAGAGCAGAAACAGCGGATCTTCCGAATCCATTTCTTCCGCTGGGCATTCTGCCGGGAAGTTCATCAGGCTCGCGAAATCAACTTCACGCCCTCTCAACTCGGCTGCCTGCCGCGAGAACACGACGACTTTCTCCACGAACTCGATCCCGTCGAGCGCCTCGTCGACAATCGGCTTGAGTGGCACCGTCTTGCCGCGGCGGAATCCGACATCGCCCGCGATCACAATCTTTGCCTGGGCGTCGCTGATCCGATCACGCAGCGCGGTATGGCCCAACCCTGCATATACCACCGAGTGGATCGCTCCGATCCGGGCGCAAGCGAGCATCGAGATCACGCCTTCCATGGTCAGCGGCATATAAATGACAACCCGGTCCCCTTTGCGCACGCCGAGCGACTTCAGCCCGTTCGCGAAGCGGCAAACCTGCCGGTAGAGTTGGCCGTAAGTGACAATGCGTTCCGTTCCATCCTCGCCCAGCCAGATGAATGCCGCGCGGTTCGAGCGCTCAGACTTGGCGTGACGGTCGAGTGCGTTGATTGTGATGTTGGTCTTCCCGCCGATAAACCACTTGTGATGTACGCCGTCCCAGTCAAGCACCCTTGTCCACGGCTTTGTCCACTGGAATTTGAGCGCCTCGTCTTCCCAAAAACCCTCCGGGTCCTTGACGGACCGCTCGTAGTCAGCCTTCCAGTCTTTGTTCTGCACCTGCTCCACAACAATTTTCGGCGCTGGGTATTCCTCTTCCACGCAAAGTAGATTGGAAATCGAGCTTGGGGTAAGCGTTGCGGCCATACGAGACTCCTCGGCGATCGCGGTATGCCGGCACAAGCCGGAGATTTCGGCGATTTTCGTCCGCTGGCGCACCTTGCGCAGTGACCTGTATCACAGCTTGATGTGTTCTCTTTGGATGGGCCTGAAGAGACCCGGACGTGCCTGCGCCTCTGCTCCTTCTCTATTGATCGAGGACGCTGCGAACCGTCCGCAGGAGGCTGTCGAGTGGGAATGGCTTTTGCAGAACCACCGCCGCCGTGCCCAGGCGTTCATCGAGCGCGGCTTGGTCGGGATTGCCGGAGATAAACAGAACCCTGATATCCGGCCGGGTCCGGGTTATTTGTTGCACCAGTTCCGCTCCTCCCATGTTGGGCATCACGACATCGGTCAGGAGGAGATGTATGGGCCGCGTATGTTCATCGGCAATCTGAAGCGCTTCATCACCGTCAGCCGCGCACAGCACCGAGTAACCTCTACGCTTGAGAAATTCCTGAACCACTTCGCGAATCCCTTGCTGGTCCTCGACCAGCAGGATCGTTTCCGTTCCGCGTCCCAGTTGAGCGTCTGTACGAGTGCCCGGTTCTTTTTGTTTCGCAGTCGCGGCCGGCTCTTCCTCGCTTGCATCCGCGTGCGGAATGTACATTTCAAAGCTCGTTCCGGCTCCGGGTTTGCTGCGGACCGTTATCCACCCGCCCGTCTGTTTCACAACTCCATAGACAATCGCCAGGCCCAGCCCCGTTCCCTTGCCGGGTGGTTTGGTGGTAAAGAAAGGCTCGAAGATATGTTCCTGAACCTCCGTGTCCATGCCGGTGCCGGTGTCGCTTACGGCAAGAACCGTATAAACGCCGGGAGGGATCACGCCATGGACCGCCGTCTGTGGCACTTTCAGCTCCGCGCTCTTCGCTGAGATCGTCAGCTGGCCTCCCTGAGGCATGGCATCGCGCGCATTGACGGCCAGGTTCAGAAGTACCTGCCCCAACTGGCTCGGGTCCGCCTTTACCCATTGCGGCTCGGCAGCCCGCGCCACCTTCAGCTCAATATCCGGCGCAATGAATCTCTCCAGCATCTTGGCTGTATCGGCTAAGACCGCATTCAGATCCAGAACCTGAACCTGAAGCAGTTGCCGTCGGCTGAAAGCCAGCAAACGACTTGTCAGGGAAGCGGCCTGTTTGACGGCCTGCTCGATCTCGAGCGCATCGGCATAGGCCAGATCGTCGCTCTGCAAACGCCCGCGCAGCCGTTCGCTCTGCGCCTGAATCAACATCAGCAGGTTATTGAAGTCGTGCGCGACGCCGCCCGCCAGCTGGCCGACCGCTTCCATCTTTTGCGAGTGCCGCAATTGCTCTTCCAGCCGCTTGTGCTCGGTAATGTCGTAAAGCACGCCCTGCATCAGCGAAGTCTGGTCCCCGCGGCGTTGCAGCATGACCCCTTCGTCACGAAACCACAGGATGCGCCCGTCCGCGGCAAACATCCGATATTCGGCTTTGAACAGCTCCCTATTCTCCTGGAAATTTTTCTCCGCCGCATATGCCGTCTCGCGGTCTTCCGGATGGATGTGGTGCATCCAGTTCCAGGGATCCTTCAGCCAAGCTTCCGGAGAATACCCAAGAATCGTCTGAATCTGCGGGCTCACATAATGCCACGGACCACCCGCTCCGAGTTCCGCAATGTACGTAATGGCCGGCAGGCGTTCGACGAGCGTTCGATAACGGTCTTCCGCTGCCCGCAGCTGCGTCCGGTCGCGGTCACGCTCAATCGCAAGAGCGGTAAGGTGTATAGCGTGCGCGATCAGTAGCAAATGCTGGCCGTCCGGTGTACGCGGCTCCCGGTAGTAGATGGCAAATGTCCCAAGCAGCGAGCCATCTTGCGAAGCAATTGGTGTCGACCAGCAGGCCCGTAATTGATGAGACAGCGCCAGCTCCCGGTAGTCGGCCCACAGGGGATCGGTCGTGACATCGGAGACCACAACGGGCGCTCTTCGGTAAATTGCTGTGCCGCACGAGCCGGCGTAAGGCCCCGCCTTAAAACCATCGATCGCGCGGCAATACTCTTCCGGAAGGCTGGGCGCGGCTGTGCTGCGCAAGGTCACACCATCCGCTTCTAACAGAAGAACCGAGCAAAGCAGCCCGGGATGCAGCTTTTCGACTTCACGGCACAGAGCTTCGAGCGTCTGCCGGAGCGAGGTCTGGCCAATAATCATGGCCAGCACCTTGTCGTCGAGCAAGGAAAGGGCGTCGAACCCGGTTCCCTGCTCTGGAGTCATCGCTCTTTGAGTACTTGCGGACATCCCCACCCTAAACACATATTGCGGCGCGGCGCAGTGACGGCCCAAGTTACGGACGTAATCGAAAAGCAAGGTCAATCGGGCTGCCGGCAGCCCTGCTGGTGCGTCGCTCTGCCGATCGGGGCAAGCAGCAGACCTCCGACCAGACTCGAAGCGAATCCCGGTGGCGATGAAAGCAACCATCCCCAAAATATCCACGGACCCTTCCGTACTACCGATGGTAGTCGACAAAGACCGTTCGTTATTCTAGGACGCATGTCAGAACGCTCGGGGTTTTTGGTTTGGGTCCTTCTCCTTGTTTTCTTCTTCTTTTTTATTCAGCTCAGCGCACAAACGCCGGATACAGCGGTAGTTCGGGGTTCGGTGGTAGATCAGAGCCACGCCGCTGTGGCCGGAGCTGATGTCACCATCACCAGCAAACGCACTGCCTTTAAACGAACCGCTCAGACGGACGCTTCCGGCAAGTTCTCGGTTTCAGGCTTGCCGATTGGTGGCGAATACGACGTGATCGCCCAAAAACAGGGTTTTGCGGTCGCGTCATCGAGCGTCACCGTCATCGGCGGCGCCACGGCCGAGATAAGCTTCCAACTGGCCCCCGCCGCACAGAAGATTGAAATCGTCGTGACAGGCACCGTCGGCGAGGTGCGCACCGACCTGCCCCAGATTGGCGACCGCCTCGGCACCTTGCAGATTGAAGAGACGCCTTTGCTGAATCGCCGCATCACGTTCCTCCCCATGTTGAATGCCGCCAACCGCCCAGCGCTGAACCAGGGCGATGTCTTCATGAACCAGAACCTGTTTACCACGAACGGCACGGGCCGGCGGCAAACCTGGTTTGAAGTGGACGGCACCAACTCGGTCGATCTCTGGGGACGCCAGACAATCTTCACGAACCTTCCTCTCGAGTCGGTGGACGAGATGAACGTGCTCAGCAGCCCGTTCTCCGCCGAGTATGGATCGAGTGCCGGCAGCGCCATCAATGTGGTCACCCGCAGCGGAGGCAATCAGTACCACGGAAGCGTGGTCGGAAATTTCCGGCCCGCGACCACGTCGGCGAACCTGTGGGGCTTCACCGCCCAGAGCGCGACCAGTGGAAACCAGTTGACCAGTGATCAGCTTTATCAGCCGGCATTTTCCTTCGGCGGGCCGCTCGGCGCGGAACGCCGCCTCCACTTCTTCACGGCGGGCGAGTACAGCTGGGAGAACAAGGTTTCACCGATCACGAATGCGCTCGACCTTGGAGGGTTCGAAGGAAAGTACCGCGATTGGATGGGGCTGACACGTCTCGACTACCAGATCAACAACGCGAACAATGTTTTTCTTCGAGCGAATGCCGACCACTTCGTCGATACCAATCCCAACGGCGCGGTGGGTGGTCCGAACCTTCCGGACGTTGACCGGATCTTCCGCCGCAATACCTACACGATCGAACTCGGCGAGACAATGGTCATTTCTCCGAACTGGCTGAACAACGCCCGCGCGCAGTTCGAGCTGGCGTCGCCGATAACGCAATTTAACCCGGTGGTCAACAGCACCCAATTCGTGGTTCCGATCGCCGGCGCCGCCCAGTTCACGAGAGGGACTTCGCAATCGGCGCTGCTGTTGAATCACCAATACGAGTTTAACGACACGGTAGCGGCCACCTTTGGGCGGCACAGCGTGCGTTTTGGCGGGCAGGTCATACACTCGCGTACCGGAGGAGACAGCAAAGAGTTCGGCGGGCCCATTTATCTCGGGCGCTTCACTTTCAAGACGTGCAACGACACGCCCGCGGTGTGCGAGAGCACGTACCTGCTGGACATCAATAACGTCGCCAACTATACGCAGAGCTTCGGCAATGCGAATTATGTGGTTGACGACACGCTGTGGTCGGTTTTTGTGCAAGACGATATCCGAATTCGATCGAACCTGACGGTGAACCTTGGCCTGCGTTACGAAGGCCAGACCTATACCGATTCGACCAAGAACTTCGGGCCGCGTGTCGGGTTCGTATGGGATCCGCGAGGCGATGGCCGAATGGTGGTGCGCTCGGGATTCGGGATTTACTACTCCCAGGTGGTGGACAACAACCAGGCCAACTACGCGCTGACGGGGCCGACCGGCGTTTTCAATTACACGGCGGCGCCCGGGCAGATCGGCTTTCCCGACAGCATCCAGGACGCGCCATTACCGGAATTTCCAGCCGGAGCGCCGGTGCCGTTGCGCAGCCTTTATATCCGGCCCGGCAATGCAAGTTATTACGATGCCTTCTTCCCGACATCGACGCTGATCGGCTATCAGGGCGGACTGTGGAGTCCTTATACCGAGCAGTGGACATTCGGTGTCGAGAATCAATTAGCGCGCAGATGGGTGTTGAGCCTCGACTACGTCGGCGCGCACACCGTGAAAATCAACCGTCCGCTTGACCTGGATCCGCCAACGTCCTACTTCCCGACGAGCCCGAGCGATGTGCGAAGCGCGCAGGCTGCCAACTGCACGCGGCCGCTATGGGTATATTTCTACCAGCAGAATGGCCTGACCTGTACCAGTTCACCGCAGCAAGGGAAAGATGGAGTTCCGATCCCGGCGTACTCGGTCATCCAGGGCGATATCAATGACGGCTTCCTCTTCTACAATGCCCTCGATGTCAACCTGAAACATCGCTTCTCGCAGCGCCTCGAAATGCTGGCGAGCTATGTCTGGTCCCACGCCATCGACAACGTGGATCCCGACATCCCAAGCCAGAATCCCAATAACCCGCTGCTTACTGGAAGCCAGGAAAAAGGCAATGCCATTTACGACGAGCGGCACCGGTTTGTGCTGAGCGGGGTCTACACCGCCCCCTTCAAGATCAACTTCGGCGGTGTGGGGACGTTTGGAACCGGGCTTCCGTATAACATCCTGACGGGAGTGACGAACAGCGGCGATACCGGCGCAACCTCGGATCGTCCGGTGGTGAACGGCGTGACACTGCCGCGGAATTTCGGACACGGACGGCCGATCTATGACGTCTCTCCGTTTGTGGAGCGCGAGTTCCCGTTCGCGGGAGATAGGATGAAGATCATCGGGCGGGTGGAGGCGTTCAATCTGTTCAACCATCCGAACTTCGTGGGTTACGTAGGAACCTGGGGGACGAATGTGCAACCCGCGGCGACTCTTGGCACGCCGCTGACCGGAATCACCAACCAGTTGCCACCGCGCTCGCTCCAGTTCCAGGCGAAGTTTGTATTCTAGGAGTGTGCCGAAGAAGTCCAGAATGCGCGCATCGCCGGGGAAGAGCGGCCTTTCGGGACCGCTCCGGTCGCCACGAATTCAGGAGAGCGTCAGCCCCGGCGGTCGACGTTCTGCGGAAAGAAGGCTCTTCTCCTGCCTGTTCGCCCTGTCGATCCTCCTTGCCTGCATTCCGGTGAGCCGCGCGCAATCCACCGCCGGCGGCACCCTCAGCGGCACTGTCGTCGATCCCGATCACCGCGTCGTTGCCGGCGCTACCGTCACCATCCGCAACAACGACTTCGCTTCCGAACGCATTCTGACCACCGACGCCGCCGGCAACTTTGTCGCCATTGCGATGCCGGCCGGGAGCTATTCCGTGCAGGCGGCCGCCCGCGGCTTCAAGCCGAAAAAGGCCAATCGTGTTCTCCTGAACGTGGGAAGCAGCGTGCGGCTGGCATTCCAGCTCGATCTTGCCAATGTCTCGGAATCGGTCACCGTGACCGGGCGCCGCGCCACAGTCGAGGGCAACACCGTCGCTCCGGCAATGAACAAAGATGAATCGGAGTCGGGGAATTTTTTTGCCGGACTCACGGTTACGTACCTTCCCAACCGCGACCGCGACTTCAGCGAATTCGGACAACTCAGCGCTGGCGTCGACAGCGGCGTCGGCACCGGCCTCGTCGTCGCCGGCCAGCGCCCGGCGGCCTCGCAAACCGAGATCGACGGTGCCAGCTTCAACGATCCCCTCTACGGCGGAATGCGCGGCGCAACCGATAACGCAATGTTTTTTCCGCAGACCGTGGTGCGCGAGTTCCAGGTCGTCCACGCCGGAGTGGATGCGGATGTAGGCGGTACCAACGCCGGCTTCGTGAACATCGTCACAAAACAGGGCAGCAACAAACTGCACGGTGAGGGATTTTATATCGGACGGCCGAGCGCCCTCAGCGCCCGCGATGCCTTCGATCACTCGCTCGACAACCAACAAAATGAATTTGGCGCCTCGCTCGGCGGGCCAAGTCGCAAGAATCGTTCTTTTTTCTATGCCGGATTCGAGCAGGACTTTCTGCACGTTCCGTACTGGACCGAGTTTCAAAAGCAGGCACCCGGCACCGTTGTTCCCGCCGATCTGGAGAGCCTGCAAAATCAAATCGTCGAGCGCAACAATCCTACTGCGCTCTTTGCCCGCGCCGACTTTCTTCTCAACGCAAAGAACACCCTCAACCTGACTTTCAACTTTAACCGGCTGAATGCCTCCGACGCCGGCAATCTGGGCTCAACTCGCACCGACGCGGCGCCATCGTATTCCGGTTCTCTCACGGGTAACAGCGAGTGGGCGCGCGGCAGCCTGAGCACGGTTCTGCGCAACAATCTCGTCAACCAGCTT
>Ga0335080_10001222_pt1 | contig 24827 bp, 25 predicted proteins | sample Lox_Sample_34_FD_206720 | JGI IMG/M metagenome (GOLD analysis project Ga0335080, IMG submission 206720) | Soil microbial communities from Loxahatchee National Wildlife Refuge, Florida, United States - Lox_Sample_3.4 | ecosystem: Environmental > Terrestrial > Soil > Wetlands | place: USA... | reverse complement strand
TTCAACCCCGAGCGGCGGTCGTTCGGGCTGGAGATCGAGCTCAACCTGACCGATGACGCCGGCGACCCGGCGCTGATCAACGCCGCGGCGCTCGACGCGATCGCGGATCCGGCCTTCCAGACCGAGCTCGGACAGTTCAACGTGGAGATCAACGTCCCTCCGCGTCTGCTCGAGGGCCGCGTGTTCTCGGAGCTCGAGGACGACGCGCGGGCGAGCCTCAACGCGGCCGAGGAGCGCTCGCGGACGGTCGGCGCGCACATGATGATCATCGGGATTCTGCCCACGGTCGGCCCCGAGCAACTCCGAGCCGAGGTGTTCAGCGCCAACCCGCGGTACGCGCTCCTGAACGAGCAGATCTTCGCGGCTCGGGGAGAGGACCTGGAGATCTCGATCGCGGGCGTCGAGCGTCTCTCGACCCATGCGGACACGATTGCGCCGGAGGCCGCCTGCACGAGCGTCCAGCTTCATCAGCAAGTCGACCCCGAGGCGTTCGCCGCGTACTGGAATGCGGCGCAGGCGATCGCCGGCGTGCAGGTCGCAGTGGCGGCGAACTCGCCATTCTTCTGTGGCAAGGAGCTGTGGCGGGAAACGCGGATCGCGGTATTCGAGCAGTCGACCGACACCCGGCCTGAGGAGCTCAAAGTCCAGGGGGTGCGGCCGCGGGTGTGGTTCGGCGAGCGCTGGATCACGTCGATCTTCGATCTGTTCGAGGAGAACGTGCGGTACTTCCCTTCGCTGCTGCCCGTGTGCGAGGACGAGGATCCGGTCGAGACCCTCGAGCGGGGGGACGTCCCGCGGCTCGGTGAGCTCCGGCTCCACAACGGGACGATCTACCGCTGGAACCGCCCGATCTACGACGTGGTACGTGACCAGCCTCATCTGCGCGTGGAGAACCGCGTCCTGCCTGCGGGCCCGACCGTGGTCGACATCCTGGCCAACGCCGCCTTCTACTACGGGCTTCTGCGGGTGCTGACCGAAGAGGACCGCCCGCTGTGGTCGCAGATGTCGTTCTCGGCGGCCGAGGAGAACTTTCACGCCGGCGCGCGCGGGGGCATCGACGCGCGCCTGTACTGGCCCGGCGTGGGCGAGGTTCCGGCGGCCGAACTGGTGCTCAGGCGTCTGTTGCCGCTCGCGCACGAGGGTCTCGGCCGGCTCGGGGTCGACTCGGGCGACGCCGACCGCCTGCTGGGGATCATCGAGCGCCGGTGCGTGACGCTCCGCAACGGCGCCGCGTGGCAGAGCCAGATGTTTCACCGTCTGTACGACGACAAGGGGATGGACCGGCCGGAAGCGCTCAGGGAGATGACGAGGCGCTACCGCGAGTACATGCACAGCAACGAGCCCGCGCACGACTGGCCGACGGACTGATATGGATTAGCCTTCGGGCGTGGCCGACGATCGAACGCCAGGCAGCTCCGCATACCGTGCTGCCGGCGTCGACTACGAGGCGCTCGACGCCGGCAAGCGCAACGCGCTGACCGAGGCGCTGGCGACCTCGGGGCTCCTCGCGGCGTCGGGGGGGCGGGCGATCGATGAATCGCGCGGGGAGCCGGCCTTCGTGTTCGAGGCCGGGGACCAGGCCCTCGCATTCGTCGTCGAGGGGCTGGGGACGAAGTCGGTCATCGCGCGCCAGGTCGAGGAGCAAATCGGCGTGTCCGCGTTCGACAACGTCGCCTACGACACCGTGGCGGCGATCGTCAACGATCTCTGCTGCGTGGGCGCGATCCCGCTCGTGGTGAACGCCTACTTCGCCACCGGATCTTCGGACTGGTATGCGAGCGCGGAGCGGAACGCCGGTCTCGTAACCGGCTGGCGCGAGGCGTGTGTCGACGCCGGCGCGACCTGGGGCGGCGGTGAGTCGCCGTCGCTGCCTGGTCTGGTCGCGGCGGAGGACATCGAACTCGCCGGCAGCGCCGTCGGCATCGTCCCTGCCGGACGAAAACCAATCCTGGGGGACGGCCTGGAGCCAGGCGACGAGATCGTGATTGTGGCCAGCAACGGCCTGCACGCGAACGGCTCCTCGCTCGCCCGGCGGGTCGCCGAGACTCTGCCGCGTGGCTACGCGACGCCACTGCCGAGCGGGCGAGCGTTCGGTGAAGCACTGCTCGACCGGAGCGCGATTTACGCCGCGCTCGTTCGAGCGTTGCTGGAGCGCCCGGTCGACGTCCACTATTTGAGCCACATCACCGGACACGGGCTGCTGAAGCTGATGCGACCGCGCCGCGAGCTCACCTACAGGGTGGCGCGCCTGCCCGAGGTTCCCGAAGTGCTCGCGTTCCTGGTCGATCAGACCGAGATGGCACCGGACGCCGCCTACTCGACTTTCAACATGGGCTGCGGATTCGCCGTCTACTGCGCCCACGGCTCGGGCGAGGAGGTGGTCGCGGCCGCCGCCGAGTTGGGTCTTTCGGCGAGGGTCGCAGGCGCCGTCGAGGACGGGCCCCGGCGGGTGGTGCTCGAGGAGATCGACGTCGTGTTCGAAAGCGGCGACATGGACCTCACGCCGCGCCAAGCCGCTTAGGTTCAGGCCGCCCGAGCCGGAGCCAAGATCACCCGATCACGCCGAAGCGGCGATGATCGGCGTGGACGCGGCGCGGGCCACGGCACCGAGCAGCTCAGCCCGCCCGTCGAGGCTGGTGGCCACGACCCTGGTGTGGGCCGGACCGGGCTGGGCGAGGTGCCGCACCGAGTCCCGCACGCCGGCCGTGAAGTACGCCCCGGTCGACGCGAGGTCGCCCCCCAGGATCACGGCCTCGGGGTTGAGCGTGTTGCACAGGTTGGCGATCACCACGCCGACGGTGCGACCCGATTCGGCGAGGATCTTGGTGGCGACCGGATGCTCCATGTCGGCGGGGTTGTGCGGATCAAGGCCGATCGGCTCGAGTTGTCGGCGCAGCACGTCGATGGACACCGTCGCCTCGAGGCATCCGCGGTTGCCGCACCGGCACCAGGCTCCGGTGGGATCGATCTGGGTGTGGCCGATCTCGCCGGCCATCCCATGGGAGCCGCGGTACAGCTGGCCGTTGAGGACGAGCGCGGCGCCGATCCCGTTCGAGGCCTTGACGTAGATGAAGTCCTTGAGGTTCCGGGCGGCGCCATAGGTCATCTCGCCGAGCGCACCGAAGGCAGCGTCGTTGCCGAGGGTGAACGTCAGCCCGGTTCGCCGGCGTAGCTCGTCGATCGGGTCGAGGTCGACCCAGCTGGCGAGGATCGTCGGCGACGCCACCCGGTTGGTCCGGTTGCTCAGCGGTGCGGGAATGCCCGCGGCGGCGGCACGGATGTCTCCGCTGGAAACGCCGGCACGTTCGAGTACGAGATCGAACAGGTCACGCGCGGCGTCCAGTGCGGTCTCGCCGCCGCGATCGACGTCGAGCAGTGCGCTCTCCTCGGCGAGGAGTTGACCGTCGCTGGTCGCGACCGCCACACGAATATGACGGTGCCCGAAATCGAAGCCGGCGACGAGCCCGTTCGGCCGGCGCAGCGAAAGCAGCGTGGCCGGCCGTCCGCTGCCCGATCCGGCGCCGCCGCTGCGGGCGGGGGCTTCGTCGATCAGCCCGTCACTCAGCAGCTCAGCGACCAGCGCGGTGGTCGTGCTGCGCGGCAATCCGATCGCGCGCGAGAGCTGTGACCGGCTGATTGGCCCATCGGCGCGGATCATCGCGACGAGATGAGCGCGAAGCAGCGTGTGCGCTGTCGCGGGGGCGACTGCTCCTCCCGAGGTTTGGGTCACGCGGGGAGAGTACCCAACACGCCGCACTTTCGGCTGGCTACGGGCCGAAACAGGGTGGACCTTACGAGATCTTGACGCGGGATTGCCCGGAGTGTTAGCGTGCCGACGCCTCGTCCTCGCGGTTTTTGACTCCTACACGCTCAAATCCGCCCGGAGCAGGTACTGCCGTGCAACGGATCCCTATCGAACAAGTTGCGTGCGTCCTAATAGATGCGAGCACCAACAGGCAAACGGAGACGAACACGTTGATCGACGCCGCGCGCAGCCCCCCACTCGAGCAACCGCACCCAAGTTCGCTGCCGTGACAGACGAGTGCCGCGGCGCTCAGCCGAGACGGGCACTCGATGTTTATGCTCTGTTAACCGCAGTGGACTATGGCACCGCGGTTTGCCAGTGTACTTCCGGCCGGGGTGGAGAACCGGCGCCAACTGTTACTAGTGTCGACGTTTTGCGCCGAGTGAGAGGAGCGCACAGGTATGAGTACTCGTTTCTTGCGAGTGTGTGTGTTAACCGTTGCCGTTGCAGCGGTGGCCGGAGGATGTGGCAGCTCAAAGAGCAGTAGTACAACGAGCGCGGCCACGAGTGCCACGACGTCGTCCTCGGGTGGGAGCTCTACACCCGGCATCTCGGTCACATCGTTCACGAACGATTTCTCCGCGATGAACTCGTTGAAGTCGCTGGCCGCCTCGGGCAAGGGTAAAATCGCGGCGATCCTGCCGGACACGACGAGCTCGACCCGGTATGTCGAGTTCGATGCGCCTTATCTGAAGAAGGCGGCGGCGGCCGCGGGTATCGCCAGCAGCGACATGACGGTCGAGAACGCGCTTGGAAGCGACTCGACGTTCGTGACCGATGCTGAGAGCGCCATCACCAATGGCGCGACCGTGCTGTTGATCGACCCCGAGGATTCGGGAACCGGTGTGACAGTGCAGCGCTACGCCAAGGCTCACGGTGTCGCCGTCATTGACTATGACCGCCTCACCCTCGGCGCACCTGCCGGTACGGCCGATTACGTCAGCTTCAACAACGTGCACGTCGGTCAGCTGATCGGCTCCGGGTTCGTGCAGTGCGTCAACGCATGGCACGTGTCCAAGCCGAACGTCGTCGTGATGGCAGGCGCTGTGACCGACAACAACGCCACGCTGTTCGCCCAGGGCTACAACGGGGTCCTGGCTCCTTACTTCCAGTCCGGGAAGTACACGCTCGCCGCCCGCCCGGCGGGGACGTGGATGCCGCCTCAGGCGCTGACCGAGTTCGAGGGCGCCTACACCGCGCACCACGGCATCAACTCGGCGGTGATCCCGAACGACGAGAACGGTGCGCCGATCATCTCGTTCCTGCAGAGCCACGGGGTCAAGCCGAAGACATTCCCGACGACGGGACAGGATGCGACGCTGACCGGTCTGCAAAACATCCTCTCCGGCTACCAGTGCGGAACGGTGTACAAGCCGATCTACCTGGAGGCGCAGGCGGCGGTCGCGCTCGCGCTCTACCTGCGTGCCGGCAAGACCGCGCCGCACACGCTCCTGAATGCAAACACCGTCGACCCGACAAACCACGCGTCGGTGCCCTCCTCGTTGCTCGTGCCCGAGTGGGTCACGACGACGAACATGAACGATACGATCATCAAGGACAACTTCGTGCCCGCGTCGCAGCTCTGCAGCGGGAAGTACGCGTCCGAATGTAAGGCAGCCGGGATCACGAGTTGATCGAAGGGTTGTTGTCGAAGCGATAGTGTGTGAGGGCCCTTCCGGCGCACCGGAGGGGCCCGTCGCACATAGGGAGGACGATGAGCACTTCGGACAGCCCCGCCACCAGTCCAGCGCCGAGCAGCTCGAATGGTGCCCCGCTGCTGGAGGTCCGCGGGATAACAAAGCGGTTCGGGCCGGTGCAGGCGCTGACGCGGATCAACTTCGAGGTCCCGCCCGGCCAGGTGACGGCGCTGGCGGGCGACAACGGCGCCGGCAAGTCGGTCACGATCAAGACGATCTCCGGGCTGTGGCCTCCCGATGAGGGCGAGATCGTGTGGGAAGGCAAGCCCGTTCACTTCCACGGGCCGCGCGACGCTGAGGCCGCCGGCATCACGACGATCTATCAGGACCTGGCGCTTGCCGACAACCTCGACATCGTCCAGAACATGTTCCTAGGTCACGAGCCGCTCGAGCGCGGGCTGCTCGACGAAGGGAAGATGGAGCTGACCGCCAAGGCCACGCTCGAGGAGCTGTCGGTGAAGACGATCAGGTCGATCCGCCAGCCCGTGGCGTCGCTTTCCGGCGGCCAGCGGCAATCGGTCGCGGTGGCCAAGGCGGTGATGGCCAGGGCCAAGCTCGTGATCATGGACGAGCCGACCGCCGCCCTCGGCGTGTCGCAGACACGCACGGTGCTCAGCCTGATCAAGCGGCTCGCGTCGCAGGGCGTGGCCGTGATGGTCGTATCGCACAACTTGAACGACGTGTTCGCGGTCGCGAACCGGGTCGTGATCCTGTATCTGGGCAACATGGTCGCTCAGGGACCGGTCTCGGACTTCGACCCCAGCTCGGTAGTCGACTACATGACGACCGGGCGCTCCTCGCGCACGGTGGATCACGCCGCGGTTCCACGGTCGGCCGGACAGGAGGGCGTCTGATGCCTGACGAGTTCTCAAGCCCTGGCGTGCCGTCCGAGCTGGAGGAGCCGCCACTCTCGACCGAGTTGGCCGAGGACGAGGCTACCCCCGAGACCGACGCGGACCTCATAACGGCCGCGCCCGAGGTCCTGGCCGACTCGCTCGGCGACTACCTGGGCGCACAGTGGCGCCGGATCAAGAGCGGAGAGAGCGGCGCGCTGCCGGTCGTCGCCGGCCTGATCGTCATCATCATCTTCTTCCAGGCCGAGCGGTCCAAGTTCGGCTCGGCGATCAATCTGGTGAATCTGTTCCAGCAGGCGTCGATCTACATCCTGCTCGGCGCTGCTCAGATCTTCGCCCTGATCCTGTCGGAGATCGATCTGTCGGTCGGCTTCGTGCTTGGCGTCGGCGGCTTCGCGACCGCCGAGCTGATCGCTCCTCCGGTCAACTTCCCGTGGTGGCTGGGAATCATCTGCGGTGTCGGTGTCTGCGCCGGCATTGGCTACATCCAGGGGACCCTGATCACAAGACTCCACGTCCCGTCGTTCGTAGTGACACTGGCGGGACTGTTGTTCTTCGAGGGCGTCGTGATCGAGCTCGCGCAGATCGACAAGCATGCAGTCGGCGGCGTGATCTCGCTCGACAACTCGAGCCCGGTCTACAAGCTCGTGAACTCGAACTTCAGTGTCGCCGCCGGCTGGATCATCCTCGTGGTCGTCATAGCGATATACGCGGCGTTCTCGATACGACGGGCCGCCCATCGGCGCGCCAAGGGTCTGACCACGCCGCCGCTCAGCGTCACCCTGTTCCAGATCGGCGCCGCGGCGGTCGCAGGGATCCTGCTCGTCTACGTGTGCAACCTCAATCGGGGACTGCTGATCCCGTTGAAGGGGGTTCCGTACGTGGTCCCCTTCGTCGGAATCGTCCTGCTCGTGTACTCGGTCTTCCTCGGCCGCACGCGGCTGGGGCGGTACATGTACGCGATCGGAGGAAATCCTGAGGCCGCGCGGCGCGCCGGTATCAACGTCCAGGGCGTGCGAAGGATCGCGTTCTTGTTCAGCGCGATGACTGCCGGCATCGCAGGCCTCGTGTATGTCTCGTTCCTGGGGTCGATTTCGACCGGCGTCGACGGCGGTACGTACACGCTGTACGCGGTCGCGGCTGCGGTCATCGGCGGGGCCAGCCTGTTCGGCGGGCGCGGCAAGCCGCTCCACGCGCTGCTCGGCGGCCTGGTGATCGCGGTGGTCTACAACGGCCTGGCGTTGATGGGGATCAGCGCTGCTGGGCAGTTCATCGCTACTGCGATTGTGCTCCTGGTGGCGGCCTCGATCGACGCGCTCGTGCGCCGGCGGGGATCGACCGGAGTCTGACCGCTCGGTTTCGCCGCCCACGGGGCCGGTTCCGGCCGGCCCCCGGCGGCCCCGGCAGTGGGCTCGGACGGGTCCACTAGGCTCACTCGAATGACCCTGGTCGCGACGATGCCTTGAGACGTCTCGGACCCGCGCTCGAGGAGCGCGATTTCCGCCTGTGGTGGCTGGCCCTGCTCGGGATGGGGATCAGCCTGCAGATGCTCGAGGTGGCGATCGGCTGGGAGGTGTACGCGCTACACCGCAGTGCCCTTGATCTTGGTTGGATCGGGCTGGCCGAGTTCGTGCCGCTGTTTGTGCTCGCGCTCCCCGCGGGGCAGCTTGCCGACCGTGCTCCGCGCAGGCTGATTTTCGCCGGCTCTCTGTTGCTGGCCGCGTGCATCGGCGTCGGCCTCGCACTGGTCAGTTCCTCGGGGACGACCCAGGTGTGGCCGTACCTGGCGCTCGCCGTCGGGGCCGGGGTGGCGATGGCGCTCGGGTGGCCCGCGGCGCGGGCGATGCCACCGACGCTCGTGAGCATCGACCTGCTGCAAAACGCGATGACGCTCCGCTCGATCGCGAGTCAGGCCGGGATGGTGATCGGTCCGGCGCTGGGCGGTCTCCTGTACGGCGTGTCCCCGAGTCTCGTGTACCTGCTCGCGGCCGGCTCGTGCGTCGTCTCGACGGGCTTCGTGATGGCGATGCATCCCCGCCCGGCTGCCGACGTCGACGACGAAGGCGTGGCTCGGCCCCCGAACGTCGAGAGCGTGCTCGAGGGCCTCCGTTTCGTGCGCCGCACCCAGATTCTGCTGGGGGCGATCCTGCTCGACTTGCTCGCGGTCCTGTTTGGTGGCGCGGTCGCGCTGCTGCCGGTGTTCGCGCGCTCGATCCTGCACGTCGGCGCCACCGGGCTTGGAATCCTTCGCGCCGCCCCGGCGGTCGGCGCCCTGCTCGCCGCTGCCTGGATCACCCGCCGCCCGATCGCGCGCCGCGCCGGCCGAACGCTGCTGGTGGTGGTCGGCCTGTACGGGGCGAGCATCATCGTGTTCGGCCTGTCACGGGTGTTCGTGATCTCGCTGCTGGCGCTCGGCGTCAGCGGGTTCGTCGACCTCTACAGCATGAACATCCGCTCGACGATCGTCGCGCTCGCCTCGCCCGACAGGCTGCGTGGCCGGGTCAACGCCGTCGAGATGGTGTTCATCAGCGCATCGAACCAGCTCGGGGCGTTCGAATCCGGGCTCGCCGCGTATCTCGTGGGGACGGTGCCGGCGGTCGTGGGCGGCGGCGTGATGACGATTGTGCTCGCGCTGAGCTGGGGCCGGCTGTTTCCGGCGCTCGCCAAAGTCGACCGCCTCGAGGCGGTGCGGCCACCCGAGCCCGCGGCGGTCGAGGAGGTCGAGCTCGTCACGTAGTCTGCGGGAGCGATGGATGCCACCCGACGGCGCTTCGTCGACGATCTGTACCTCCGCAGTCGCGAGCACGATGCCGCGCTCTCGGATCGGGTAGAGCGCTTCCGAAACGTCGAGCCGCCGACCGCGGAACTGCTCGCCGTTCTGATCCGCGCCGCCGGAGCGAGACGGATCCTCGAGCTCGGCACGTCCAACGGCTACTCGACGATCTGGCTGGCCGACGCGGCCGAGAGCACGGGTGGCGGCGTGGTCACGGTCGATGTCGACCCCGTCCGCACCGAGCTGGCGAGCGAGAACCTCCGCGTCGCCGGTGTCGAGGCGCTCGTCGAGCTCCGTGTCGAGGACGCAGCCGAGACGATTTCCCGCTCGGAGGACGGAGAATGGGAGTTCATCTTCCTCGACGCCGAGCGGCCGGCTTACCCGAGCTACCTGCGTGATCTCGTCCGGACGCTGGCGCCGCGAGGGCTCCTCGCGATCGACAACGTCGAGTCGCACGCGCACGAGCTAGTCGACTTCACTTCGCTGATCGAGGCGGAGCCGGCGCTAACCCAGACCGTCGTCCCGGTCGGTGCGGGTCTAAGGCTGGCCGTGCGCGATTCCTAGCGGCGCCGGCGGTCGCCGCGACCACGGCGACTGGACCGGCGTCTATCGCCGGGGCGTGCGCGGCGACTCTGGGCCAACGCCCTGCGGAAGAACGTGGCGAGTTCGCGGTCGCCGATGCTTTCGGCATGGACGATGTAGCGCTCGAGCGGCGCACCGTTGTTCATGCACTCCTCGGCGAACCAGACGAGGCCAGAATGCGGCTCGCTCTCAAAGGGGTCCATTGGATCGGCCGGGCCAGTGGGTACGTGTGTCAGCATCGTTATCTCCTCGACGACGACACTCGTTTGTCTACCCCGATGCGCTGAATTTCCAACCGCAGTCCCCGGCGATATTCACGGGTCGACAACACCGTTGCGAAGACGCTCGCCTACGCTCGTCCCACGCGAGCGCCCGTGGCTCGCGTGGCGCGGAGCCGCGAGCCGCAGTGGACCCCTCGCCGCCGCGGTCGCGGTGTCGCGCATCCGACAGTTCACGGTAAGGGGGCATGCGCACGAGCGCAAGAGACGGCTCGCGTGTCCGACCTCACGCGCTGAGCCAGGGCGACCCGGCCGGACTCGAGCCCGGCCGGGTCGCAGGCATGTCGTGAGCGTCAGCTCCGCGCGGTTGTGGTGCGGGCGCGTGAGGTACGGGTCGCACCGGACGAGGTACGGGTCGAACCGGACGAGGTCCGGGTCGCACCGGACGAGCTGCGCGACCGGCCGGTGCTACGGGAGGTCGAGCCGCGGGAGGTCGTGCGCGAGCGGCTGCTGGCCGAACGCGAGCGCGTGGTGCCCGAGGACCGACGTGAGCGGGTCCGCGACGAGCTCGCGCGCTGATCGCGCGGGATCTCGGCGCGCACCACTTCCTTGGTGAGCCGCACGATCTCGGCCGCGAGGTATTTCGCCATACGTTCCTCGTCCCGGCGAATGGCCCGCGCCAGCTGTGCGGTCTCGCGATCCCCTACCTCGGTGGCGAACGTTTCGATGCGGGTGTAGAGCGCGATCTCGGTGTGCTCCTCGCGGAGCTCGTCCTGGGCGTTGCGCAGATGAGTCTCGGCCGGCTCGGTCACGAGCGCTCGCGCCACCCCGACCTGTCCCTTGACGGCCGCGACGGTCTTGCCGGCGACCTCGCCGACGGCACCGGGGACGGCGAGCAGGCTCTGGCCGGTCGGACCGCCGAGCTTCTTGATCCGCGCGGCAACACGACGCTTGTGGTCGCGCGTCTCCTTGAGGTGGTTCTGAAGGCGCTTCTTATACGCGGCCTTCTGGGTCATTGCGATGTGAGCGGTGAGGTCCGCTTCGAGCTCGGCTTCCTTGGCGTGGGCTTCGCTCAGCCAGCTGACGAGCTTCGCGTCGCGCTCGTTCGGGGTCTTTGCTGCAGGCATATCACTGGTTCCTTTCGTGGGCGGGTGCTCGTGTCAGGTGACTGGTGCTCGTGTCAGGCGAGGCGGCCGCCGTTCGCCAGCTTCAACTGGCGATCGACCGCGGCGAGCACGGTCTGGCGGGCGCGGTGCCGGGCCTCGTAGAGCCTCATCGTCGCCAGCTCGGCGACGTTGGCCGTCCTGGCCCGGTCGATCAAGTCTTTGGCGCTCATCCGGCCATACCCCTCCCACGGCTCAGCCACGGTGATGCCCGCACCCGCGCCCTCCTCGGCGCCAGGCTCGGCGGACTCCTGGACGAGCTCGGGCTCTTCGGAGACGTGAGCCGGCTGTTCGACCAGCGGCGCCGGTGGCTCTTCAGCCCACTCGACGGGAGAGTCTGCAACGGGCGGGTTCGGAGGCCGCGCGCTAGGAGGTACGGCGGGAGCGTCCGTAGCCGGCGGCGCGGGGTCGTCCACGACCGCCGACGCGTGGATATCCACAACCGGCGGCTCAGGTGCCGGTGACGGTGCCACGTCGTCCCAAGTTGGCTCAGATCGCCCAGGGATGACGAGTGCGATCGCGTGTCCCGAGATCGACACCGCACGCCCCGCGACTTCGCCCGCGGCACGCGTCAGCAACTGCGCGGACCGCACGGGCACGCGCAACGGCAACGTAATGAGCTTGCCGACCATTGCAAGGTCTACTACCCACGTTGCAGCAAACGATTCACGAGGGGGAAGTAGACGCCGCCGCCGCGTGGGGTCGGCGGCGGCGCCATGGCATCGCCGCAGGGCGGCGAAGCTCTGTGAAACCGCGAGAGGCACGAATAATCTCGGGCCTCCCGCGGTATGCCTGTGCTTTGAGCTATGTCAATCCCCACTCACACGGACGCATGTGCGCCGAAAAACTTCCCGAGCGAGCAAAATTGCGTGGAGCGGTGAACAGCGGTAAGAGGAGGAGAGTGCCATCGTCAACCTGGATCCCAAGGCCATCATCAATGCTGCGCTCGATCCGAAGGGCCTGATCGGCGGCGCGGCAAAGCTCGCCGAGCGCGCCGGCGACGAGGCTTACTTCGCCGCGCTCTGCGTCCGCAGCGGGCTGGTCGGACCGGAGCCGCCCCACCGCGTTGCGCAGCTGCTGCTCGGATTCCAGCGCTACGGGCTGCTCGGTGGCGCGGTCGTGGCCGGCGCGGCGCGTCACGGCGACCGCGCCGCGATGATCGATGAGCGCGGCGAGCTCAGTTACAAGGAACTCGACGAGCGCACCAACGCGCTCGCCAACGCCTGGCGCGAACAGGGGCTCGAAGCCGGCGAGGGCGTCGCCATCCTCGTGCGCAACCACCGCGGCTTCCTCGAGGCGGTGTTCGCGGCCGCTAAGTGCGGCGCGCGGATCGTGCTACTCAACACCTCGTTCGCGGGGCCCCAGATCCGCGAGGTCGCCGAGCGCGAGGGAACCGATCTGCTCGTGTACGACGATGAGTACTCCGACACGCTCAAGGGCATCGACGATCCCCAGCGCGGGCGCTACCGCGCATGGGCCGACGAGCCCGGCGACGACACGCTCGACGCGCTGATCGAGGGCGCAGATCGGAGCGCGCCGCCGAAGCCGACGGAATGGCCGCGGATCACGATCCTCACCAGCGGCACGACCGGCACGCCGAAAGGGGCGCCGCGCTCAGAACCGCGCTCGCTGTCCTTGATCGGCGGTCTGCTCAGCAAGGTCCCCTTCCACGCCCGCGAAACCACCGAGCTGTGCGTGCCGATGTTCCATGCGCTCGGATTCATGCAGGCGATCGTCGGCGTCGGCCTCGGCTCGACGCTCGTCCTCCGCCGGCGGTACGACCCCGAGGTCACGCTCGACAGCCTGGAGGAGCACCGCGCCACGGCGATGGTCATGGTCCCGGTGATGCTCTCGCGTCTCGTCGACCTCGGCGAGGAAGAGATCAAGAAGCGCGACACCTCGGCGTTGCGGATCATCTTCGTGAGCGGGTCGGCGCTCGGAGCCGATCTCGCCCAGCGCGCCACCGAGCTGTTCGGGCCGGTGGTCTACAACCTGTACGGGTCGACCGAGATCGCCTACGCCACCATCGCGACGCCCGAGGACCTCCGCGAGGAGCCGAGCAGCGTCGGAAAGGTCGTGCGCGGATCGATCGTCAAGCTGCTGGACGAGGATGGAAAGGAGGTCGCCGCGGGCGACAGCGGGCGGATCTTCGTCGGCAACATCTCGCAGTTCGAGGGCTACACCGGCGGTGGCAACAAGGACATGGTCGCGGGCCTGATGGCCTCGGGGGATGTCGGCCACTTCGACTCCGATGGCCGGCTGTATATCGATGGGCGCGACGACGAGATGATCGTGTCGGGCGGTGAGAACGTGTTCCCAGCCGAGGTCGAGGAACTGCTCGGATCGCACGAGTCGATCCAGGAGGCGGCGGCGATCGGCGTCGACGACGACAAGTTCGGTCAGCGGCTCAAAGCGTTCGTCGTCGTCCAAAAGGGCGCCAACCTCTCAGAGGACGACGTCAAGGGCTACGTCAAGGACAATCTCGCGAACTACAAGGTCCCGCGCGAGGTCGTGTTCCTCGACGAGCTGCCCCGTAATCCCACGGGCAAAGTTCTCAAGCGCAAACTCGAGGATGACGGGAGCGATGAGGCCGGATCCGGGGCGGAGAAGCCCGCGACCAACAAGGAGAAGGCGAAGACCTAGCCCTGCGTGTGGCGCTCGAGGAAGCCGAGCATCCGCCGCCAGGCGTCCTCGCAGTCTTCGGCGTAGTCCTCGAAGCGCCGGTCGAAGAACGAGTGCGGCGCTCCGGGATAGACGTGGATCTCGTGGTCGAGGCCGGCCTCGGTCAGCTTGGTGTCGAACTCCTCGACCTGCTCGACCGGAATCGCCTGGTCCGCGCCGCCGAACAGGCCCAGCACCGGGGCCCGGATATCGGTGGCGCGCTCGAGCGGGCCGTCGGTCCCGAAGCGTGAGCCGGTCAGAACACCGTAGAAGCCGATGACCGCGGCCAGGTCGGGGATCTCCGCGCCGGCCAGGAAAGACTCGAAGCCGCCGAGGCAGAACCCGACGGTGGCGACCTCGCTTGCGCCCGTGTGCTCACGCAGCGCGGCCATGGCGGCGGCGGCGTCCTGCATGACCCCGGGGACGGTCAACTGCTGGACGTGGGGCATGTACTCGAACTCCTCATCGCGCGGACCGAGGCCCGCGGTCCGGCCGAAGTAGTCGAGCGCGATCGCGTGGTAGCCGGCCTGCGCGAATCGCTCGGCGAGGTCGACGTAGAACGTGTATAGGCCGCGCACGTCCGGCAGGATCACAACGCCGCCGTTGCGGCCCGCGTCCGACTGCGCCAGCGCGGCGGAGAAACGTGTGTCGTCGGCCGAGACGAGCTCGAGCACCTCGGCCCCTGCAGCGCCCGCGATCGGGGCAAGCAGCAGATCCTCGGGCGGCGCCGGTGGGCGGGCGTCGAAGTCGAAGCACATGCGGCCCGACAGAATAGGGGTATGACCGAAGCTATGACTACCGCCACCGATCCGCAGACCTTCCGCGCCAACTTCCCCGTGCTCGAGCGGCTCTCGTACCTCAACGCCGGTACCGAGGGGCCGATCCCCGTCGCCGCCGTCGACGCGGTCAGCCGCCGGATCGACGCCGAGGCGTACGGTGGGCGCTGCGGGCGCCCGTACTTCGAGGCGCTGATGGACCTCGCCGCTCAAGCGCGCGCCGGATACGCGACCGCGCTCGGCTGCGACCCCGCGGACGTTGCGCTGACGGGCTCGACGACCGACGGCATCAACACCGTGATCGCGGGACTCGATCTCCGCGCGGGCGACGAGATCGTGACCTCCGACCAGGAGCATCCCGGCCTCCTGGCACCGCTCGGACGGGCGCGCCGGCGCCACGGCGTCAAGATTCGCGTGGTCCCATTCGGCGAGCTCCCCGGCGAGGTGACGAGTGCGACGCGGCTGATCGCGTGCTCGCACGTCTCCTGGGTGGGCGGCGAGGTCGCCGACGTGGCCGCGCTCGTCGCCACCGGCGTGCCGGTGCTGCTCGACGCCGCGCAGGCGCTCGGGGCGGTGCCGATCAACGTGCGCGAGCTCGGCTGCGACTTCTATGCCGGCTCGGGCCAGAAGTGGCTGTGCGGCCCGGAAGGCAGCGGCGCCCTGTTCGTGCGTGCCGACCGGCTGGACGACCTGCTCGTGCCCTGGCCCGGCTACGGGTCGGTGGCGGACCCAGCGAACGCGCTCGAGTTCGAGCAGGCCGAGGGCGTCAAGCGCTTCGATCACGGCTTCCCGACCGGGATGCGGAGCGCATGGGCGGCGGCGTCGCTGGGCGTGTTCGAAGGCGCGGGGTGGGACTGGGTGCACGAGCGTGCGGCGTCGCTGTCCGCGCGCCTCGCCGATCGATTGGCCGAGCGGGGCTTATCGGTGCGGCCGCGAGGTCGCTCGACGCTCGTGTCGTGGGCGGCGGACGACGTCGACGCTGAGGTGGCGCGTCTGGCAGGCGAGGGCGTGATCGTGCGCAGCATCCCGGCGTTCGGGGTGGTGCGCGCGTCCGTCGGGGCGTGGTCGTCCGAGGAGGAGCTCGAGCGGCTGGTGGATCTCGTGGCGGGCTGATTTCTTTGGTCTCGCTTCGCTCGACGTCCATGGGGCCGTGATGGCCCGTCCGGACGGGTTTGGAGAGCCGGGGTTGATCCCGCCGGGGTCCATCCGCCGGCGTGATCGCTGCGGCGGCCTTGAACGGCGGGCACGTGGAGTGCGGCGCCGGCGCTCGGTGGCCGGTCGACCCCAAAAAAATACCTGCTTAGCACGACAATCCAAGCGAACCGAGTGGACCGTGCCGTGTTACCCGCGATTATCATGCGCCACTCGTCACGGTCAAGTCCGGACGCGTCGATTGTCGTGTTATGCATGGCGCCGCGCCGCGCCGCGCCGCGCCGCGCGGACCGCGACCGCGGCCGCCCGGCACGGATGCCGGGCGGAACGGCCCCATGGACGTCGAGCTAGCGGAATCCGGCTCAACCACCTGGGACGCTGGATCAGCTCTCGGAGCCGGATTCCGGGGCGAGACCCCTCAGCCGTCTGTCACGCGTTCCGGGTGCGTGTAGACGTTCGTCCGGCCGCGGCGGGTGAAGCCGCACAGCGTCATACCCCGGTCGTCGGCGAGTGATACCGCGAGCGAGCTCGGCGCGCCGACGCCGACGAGGATCGGCGCGCCGGCGACCGCGGCCTTCTGGACGAGCTCGAACGACAGGCGGCCGCTGACGCACAGGATCCGCTCCCCGAGCGGCACGATTCCGTCGAGGAGCGCTCGGCCGACGACCTTATCCATCGCGTTGTGGCGTCCGACATCCTCGCGCGTCAAAACCAGCTCGCCGGTGGGTTCGAACAGGCCGGTGGCGTGGACGCCGCCGGTGCGCTCGAACGCCGGCTGCTCGAGCTTGTCGGGGAGGCCGGCGAGGAACGAGCGGGTGACGTTCGGCCCGGGCGGCAGGGGGGCGCTGTGGACCGCGACCTCCTCGAGCGCTCCCTTGCCGCACACTCCGCATGAGGACGTCGTATAGAACCGGCGCTCGCCTGGGTCGCGGGTGAGCGGTCCGGCGACCTCGACGGTGTTGATCGCGAAGTCGTCCGTCGGGCCGGCGGCGTGCGGCGCGTCGATCAAGCCCTCGCCGTACAGGAAGCCGAGCGCGAGCTCCTCGTCGTGGCCCGGCGTCCGCATCGTCACGACGAGCGGTACGCCGTCGACCCGGATCTCGAGCGGCTCCTCGACCGCGACCGCGTCGTCGCGGCCGTCGTGGTGGACCTTGGTGAAGCTGTACGCGCTCACGCGGGCCAGAAGTTCGATTCGATCACCGCATCCCCGGTGTGGTGGGGCCCGAACACGACGAACTCGAGGCCTTCGGGTCCGGCTTCGAGCGCGCGGGAGGAGTCGGGGGCGACCCGGATCGCGTCGAGCGGCGAAACGTCCCGGATCTCTTCGTCGATCTTCATCCTTCCGGTGCCGGCGAGCACCACGAACACCTCCTCGGCGTGCTGGTGACGGTGACCGAACGCCTGGCGGACGCCGGGGCGGAGGCGCTGGTGGCTGAGTCCAGTGCTGACTGCGCCGAGCGGCCGGTTCGCGAACCGGGCCTCGCCCTGATCGCCGAAGCCGAACCTCGGCGCTACGTCCTCGACGTCCTCGAGGTTGAGGAGCGTGTACCCGGCGCCGCCGGGAAGGTAGCCGACTCCGCCGAGCGGTTCGAGCTCGGTCAGCTCGGGGGAGTTTGCCAGCAGGCGCATGACCTGGCCGATCCGGGCCTTGCCCTCGCCGGTCTGCAGTTGTTCGAGCGAGGCGTCGAGCGCCTCCTGGCTCAGCCACAGCTCGGTCACCCACACGACGTCCGGCTCGGAGGCAGCACGGTTGACCAGGTACAGCTCGCATCCGGCGACTTCGCGGACCGAGTCGGCGGCTTCCAGCAGGAGGTGTGAGAGGTCCTCGCCCCGGCCTGGCTGCGCGCTGAACTTGACGTAGCGACCGACTCCCGACACGGACGCTAATCCTATGAGAGCCGCGGCTCAGGCGAGCGCGGGTGCGGCGCGGAGCTCGTCCTCGGATGAGAGGAGCTCGCGCTCGAGTACGCCGTCCGGCCCGATCCGGTAGGCGCCGGTCCGGACGAGCGGCGGCGAGTAGGCATGGATCGTCACCGCGGGCGGCCCGCCGGCGTGGAGCACGCGATGGATCGCCACCGCCGGGACGGTGAAGATCGAATTCGGCCCGAGCACGCGCGAGCGGGGTTCATGGCCGACCCGCAGCCGGTCCTCGCGCACCTGGCCGGAGATAACGGCGATCGCGGCCGAGGATTCGTCATGGTCGTGGAAGCCGGTGTCCTGGTCCTCGCTCCAGCAGATCACCCACGCGTTGACGTTCTCGTCGTCCCAGATCTGTGCGTACACGCGGGCGTCGTCGGCGTGCCTGACGAGATGGCGCCAGCGCTCGGGGCTGGCCGCCAGTGAGGCCACGAACGCCTCGAGCTGGGCCGGCGTGAGGCTCATGCGGCAACCGCGCGCGCTTCGGCCGGCGCGGCGCTCAACAGATCGGCCGCGTTCCTCTGGAGGATGGCGTCCCAGCGGGTCTGTTGCGGTTCAACGACCGGCCGATCGGACCCGTAAACGAGCTGGTCGGCGCCGACGAGTCCGGCCGTCGCGCCGATCGCGGCGTCGCCGTAGCTCGAGCTCTCGTAGAAGATCAGAGGGTCGCCGAGGTCGATCGGAGGTCCACCTCGCGCGGCCAGCCGCTCGCTGAGGAGCGGAGCGCCGCCCGCGAGCATCGCGAACACCACGGTCAGGTGTGGGTGCCGGCGCCGGCCGAGCGTGACGAATGTGAGCCAGGCGGCCTGCATCTGCGCCACGTAGTCGGTCAGCGCCGGCCACCACAGCGGGTCGGTCAGGGAAGCTGCGCTCGGCGGGGTTCTCGGACCAGGTCCGGGATGAACGAACAGCGGGACGCCGCGTTCCTCGGTCTGGGCCAGCACGGGGTCGATGCGCTCGAAGGCGTCCGGGCCCGCGAGCGCGCCGCCGGGGATCGAGACGCCCACGCATCCGCGGGAGAGGACGTCATCGACCTCGCGCGGGTCGGGTTTGTCGATCGGGACCGGCCCCCAGGCCACGAACTCGGGGGTCAGCGACGCGACTCCTTCGAGGTAGGCGTCGATCAGCGCGCGCGCCTCCGCACGCGGGAGCGCCTCGATCCCGATCGGGCTCGACAGCGCGATCAGCGCCAGGTCCAGCCCCGCGTCGCGGACCTCGGTGGCACGGTGCGACGGGTTCTCGACCTCGGTGTCGATCGCGTACGCGCACTCGCCGGCGCAGTGGAGGATCGCCGTTGGACCTTGACGGCGGACGAACGGCAGGCACTCGCGTTCGGCGAGGGCGGCGAGCAGCGGCTCGGTCCAGAGGTGCTGGTGTACGTCGACCCGGATAGTGGTCATCGCCGGGCAATATACACTAAATCAATCGAGTTTCCCCAGTTGCCCGGGCGCGAGGGAGCCTGGTCGAGAAACGCAAGCCCACATCACGTTTCTCGACCAGGCCTCACAATCGTGGTCGTGATCCCCCGTCGCGTGCTGTTTGCCCTCGCCACGAGCGACCGGTTTGAGCGGGCGGTGCGCGCGGCACCCGGCGGCGAGGCGCTCGCTTACCGGTTTGCGTCCCGCTACGTCGCGGGTCGAACCATCGCGGACGCGCTCGACACCGCGCACCGGCTCGCCGACCAGGGGGTCCTCAGCTCGGTCGACTACTTCGGCGAGAACGTGTTCGATCCGGTCGAGGCGGACCGGGTGACGGATGGGTACGTCGCGCTGGCCGGGCGGCTCGCGACCGAGGCGCCCGCGGGCACGTATCTCTCGCTCGATCTCACACACGTGGCGCTGGATCAACGGCGACTTGCCCGCATCGCCGCGGCCCTCCCGGCCGGCGCCCGGCTTCAGGTCGGGGCCGAACAGGCCGCGCGGACCGATCGGATCCTCGACGCCGTGCTCGATGTGGCACGCGCCGGCGGCGGCGTGTCGGCCACGGTCCAGGCCAACCTGCGCCGGAGCCCCACGGACGCCCATCGTCTGGCGGAGGCCGGAGTCCCGATCCGCCTGGTCAAGGGCGCCTACGTCGAGGAGGGCGCGATCGCGTGGGGGGACGAGACCGATATCGCCTTCGCCGAGCTTGCGTATTCACTTCACCGCGCCGGCGCCGAGCTGTCGCTCGCGACGCACGACCCGGTATTGCGAGAAGCGCTGTTGCCGGCGCTCCCCGGGGTGGGCCTTGAAATGCTGCTCGGTGTCCGCTCGGACGATCTACCGTCGCTGGTCAGCCGCGGAATCCAGGTGCGGCTGTACGTCCCGTTTGGCGAGCGCTGGTTTCGCTACTGGATGCGCCGCGTCGCCGAGTCGCGCGGCGCGCGCTAGCGGGTCGCCCTTGCCGGCTCCCGGCGGGGCTCGACGAACGGCTCTTCATCGGCGGGTTGGCCCGCCTCGATCCGCCGGCCGCGCTCGAGCTCGGCGTTGAACTCGGCGCCGAGCAGGATCGCGACGTTCGAGAGCCACAGCCACACCAGGAAGATGATCACGCCGGCGAGGGCGCCGTAGGTCTTGTTGTAGGAGGAGAAACCCGCCACGTAGAGGGCGAACAGCCCCGAGGCGATCACCCAGATCGCCACCGCGAACACGCCGCCCGGGCTTATCCACCGGAACCCCGGTTGCTTCACGTTGGGCGCGGCCCAGTACAGGATCGAGAACATGAAGCTGACCACGAGCAGCAGCACCGGCCACTTGGCGATGTCCCAGACCGTGACCGCGGTACCGCCGACGCCGAACAGGTTGCCGACCTGCCTGGCGAGGCCGCCGGTCACCACGACCGCGAACGCGCTGAAGGCGAGCAGCACGACCATCACCACGGTCACCGCCAACCGCACCGGAATCGTCATCCAGAAGGGGCGGCCCTCGTCGATGTCGTAGATCGTGTTCGAGGCGCGCATGAACGCTGCGACGTAGCCCGAGGCCGACCAGAGCGCGCCGGCGATGCCGACGATGAACAGCACTCCAGCCGATCCGCGGCTCCGCTGCAGGCCCTGGATGGCATTAGTAAACACCTGCTGTCCGGGCCCAGGGGCGAGCTTGCCGAGGTTGTTGATGAGCGGCTGCGTCGCCGAGTGCCCGATCAGCCCGACGATCGAGATCAATGCGATCACCGCCGGGAAGATCGCGAGCACGCCGTAGTAGGTGAGGGCGGCGGCGAGGTCGGTGAGATTGTCGGCCCTGAACTCCCGAACGGTGCGCTTCATGACCCCGCCCCACGCGCGGCCGCGCAGCTTGGTCGGCTTCTCTGGAGGCTCGTGGCCCGTATTGCCGGCGCCGTTTGCGGGCGCGTCGTCGCGGGCTGCGCGGTTTTTGCTCAGCAATTCGACCCCTCCTCCGGTGGCATCAGGTGCCGCTCAACTCCCGTCAATTGGCTTCCCGCTGTGACACCGCGTAAACGTGCGGGGCGCGGCCGGGCGGTACAACTAAGGGGATGCGTGACTCCGAGTTGCTGCTCCGCCGTGCCAGGCGACCGCTTGTGATCGGCATGGGGGGCGGGGGCGATGTCGTCGGAGCGCTTGCTACGGCCGAGCTCATCCGGCTCTACGACGGCGGCGACCCTGTGCTCGGCGGATTGACGTGGGAGCGACGACCGTTCGACCCAGTGCCGGGGCCGCGGAGCGCCGCCGAGATCACCGGCGCGGAGGAACTCGCGCCCGGGATCCTGCTCGCGGGCCCGGACACCCGGCTGCGCGACCGGGATGTGTTCTTCGCGGAATCGCGGATGGCCGAGTTCCTCGGACAGCGCACGCTCCTGATCGACATCAACGACGGGGCGGTGCCGGTGGCCGACGGGCTCGCCCAAGCGATGGCGGCCCTGAAGTGCGACCTGCTTGTGCTCGTCGATGTCGGCGGTGACGTGGTGGCGCGGGGCGACGAGCCTGGCTTGCGCAGTCCACTCGCTGATGCGGTGATGCTGGCTGCCGGGGGTCGACTGTCGCGGCGAGGCCAGCCGGTTCTGCTCGGCATCTTCGGGATCGGGTGCGACGCCGAGCTAACACCGAGCGAGGTGCTGGCCCGGCTGGCCGACGTGGCGGCCGCCGGCGGCCTGTGCGGCGCGCGTGGCCTGACCGGACCTGTCGCCGACCGGCTGGAGTCGGCGATCGAGCTGGTCAGCACCGAGGCCAGCGCCCAAGCCGTACGCGCCTTCCGCGGTGCGTCGGGAACAGCGACCATCCGTGGCGGCACACGCAAGCTCGAGCTGACCCCAGCCGCGTCGCTGACCTTTTACCTCGACGTCGACATCACGCTCAAGGTCGCGGGCCGGCTCGCCCAGGCGGTCAACGACGCAGGCGGCCTCGAGGAGGCCAACGACGCGCTCAACCAGATCGGCGTCGGTACCGAGCTCGACTACGAGCGCGGGGCGGCCGGCGTTCAGCCCGCCGGCCGCTTGAACGCCGACCCGTAGTCGACGCCCTCCACCTCGATCGCCACGTTCACGGTCTTGCAGCGCGCACACTTGATGCGCAGCTTGCGATTCATGTACTCGGGGGGCATCGCAGTCGCTAGGACGTTGCCGCAATCCACGCACACGTAGTCGTCGGGGCCGTTGCCGTTGAACACCGGGCGATCGGCATCCTGCTGGACCGCCGTCCCGCCGTCGGGCGGGACCTCGCCCCGGCGCACGTGCCTCATCGCGATCGTCGACATCGGAGGCTCCGCCTACAGGGCCGCGAGCTTCGACATGAAGTCCTTGATCAGCGCGTCGAGCACGTTCTGCACGACGCCCTCGCCCATCGAGGCCGCCTTGCCGGTGATCTGCGCCGCCGTGTGGATCTTCCCCCCACCGTCCGCGAGCTGAAACGTTACGTCGGCGTTGGCATGACCCTGTCCGCCCGCCTCCCGCGACTTGACCTGGAGCACGGCGCGGTGCGCGCCGGGATCCTGCTCGATCACAGCCACCGTCCCTTTGAACGTCATCGACATCGCGCCCATCTTGACTTTGATCTGCGCTTTGACGTTGTCGGGCGCGGTGGCCTCGGTCACACTGCCGCCGTCGACGCACGGAATCACGCGCTCGAGGTCGAGGATCGTCTCCCAGTTGTGCTCGATTGGCTTGTCGTTTGAGTACTCGTGGTCCAGTTCAACCATCTCTCTTGTCTCCTAAGGGGTTAGGGTTGCGCATATGTCACAGAACTTTGGACCAGACAACGCGAGCCTCACGATCCGGACCGGAAGGACGGGAGGCGCCGCCAAGGCCGGCCACGACCTCGTGATCGAGGTGCAGTCGTGGCAGGCGACACTCGACCCCGAAGCGCAGCCCGCGCTCACGCTCACCGCCGACTCACGCTCGCTCCGCGTACTCGAGGGCACCGGCGGCATCAAGTCCCTCAGCGAGAGCGACAAGGGGGACATCAAGAAGACGATCGACAAGGACGTACTGAAGGGCTGCGACATCGAGTTCCGCTCGAGCGATGTCCAGCAAGCCCCCGGTGGATTGAGCGTGCGCGGAGAGCTGTCGCTCAACGGCAAGCAGTCACCGGTTACGTTCGACCTCGCGATCGGAGAGGGCGGCCGCGTCCATGGCAGCGCGACGGTGACCCAATCCGCGTTCGGCATGAAGCCGTACTCGGCGCTGTTCGGGGCGTTGAAGGTCGCCGACGACGTGGAGGTCGCGATCGATACCAAGGGGGGTTAGCCCTCCTTGTAGACCGTCTGCGCGTCGAGTCCACCCTCGACGCCTGCGGGCAGTACGCCGCTGCCGTGGGCATAGAGCGCGATGTCGGCGATCGTCTTCGGCTGCGCCGGGTCGCCGCTCGATATGAACGCACCGTTGTCCCACTGGATCGTCTCGGGGGTGGTCTCGAGCGCGGCGGCCGCGAGCAGCTTTGCCTTGTCCAGGATCTTTCCCGTGGCGCTCTGGATCGCCGCCGGTGTCTGCGGCGACGGCGCGGTGTTGTAGCCGTGGCCGACGCCGAAGCGGTCGGTGTCGGCGGGGACGACCTTGACGTCGAGCGCCGGGACGCCGAGCTCGCCGGCGACAAGCTGCGCGTAGCGAGCCTCCTCGCCGTCGGACTCGGTGGTCAGGCTAAGCACCATCTTGCCCGTCGGGTGAACCCTCAGGAACACCGCCCGGTACGCCTCGTTGGCCATCACTCATCCTCCTCTGTCGTTTGGTTCGAAGCCTCGTCGCGCGCCAGCCGCTGACGCTCGAGGTGGGCGGTCAACGCGTTGTGCTCCTCGAGGTCGCAGAAGCTGGGTTGCGGGCCGCCGAGCGGATGCGGCGGCACTGCGGATCGGCGGCACCCCGGGTAGATGCAGATCTTCGTTCCGGTGTCGTTCATGACCCTCCTAGAGACCAGCCCGGAGTTGTCTTGCCGCGGCTCGGCCCGTACCCGCTGGGCATCGCGACCGAGCTGCCCGGCACCGGGGTGGCGCTCGGCCACGGGTCCTCCTCGGGCTCGGGCTCCGGCGGCTCGAGCGGCGCGCCGAGGTCGTCGGTGCGCGGTGCGCCGATCGCCTCGGCCACCTCATCGAGCGCTTCGAGGGTGTGGCCGCTCACGAGCGCATCGCAATGTGGAAGCGCCGCCACCAGGCCGGCCGCGCGCGCCTCGAAGCCCCGTGCGCTGACGCGCGGGTTGACCCATACGATCCGGTGAGCGACCCGCCGCAGTCGGTTCATTTCACGCGCCACCAGCGCCGGATCGCCGCGCTCCCAGCCGTCGGACAGGATCACGATCACCGCGCCGCGGGCCATGCCGCGCCGCCCATGCCGGTCGTTGAACGTCTTCAGGGCGTCGCCGATGCGGGTGCCACTCGACCAGTCCGGCGCCGCGGTGGCGGCGCGCTCGATCGCACGCTCCGGGTTGCGTGATCGCAGCGCACGGGTGAGCCGCGTGAGCCGCGTCGCGAACACGAACGCCTCGGCGTTCGGGCCGGCACCCGTGGCGCAGGTGAGGAACTGGAGATAGGCGCGCGCGTACGGCTCCATCGACCCCGAGATGTCGCACAGCATCACCAGTCGGCGCGGGACAACGCGCCGGCGCCGCCTCGCGAGCCGGATCGGGTCGCCGGCGGTGCGCAGGCTGCCGCGGAGCGTACGGCGCATGTCGATCCGCTCGCCATGCCGGTCGCGCTCGGCTCGCCGTGTCCGACGCTCCGGGGTGGCGATTTTCATAAGCGTCATCAGCCGGTACAGCTGCGCGAGTTCGTCCGGCGAAAGCGCGTCGAACCGCTTCGTGCGGAGCAGCT
>Ga0335080_10001221_pt1 | contig 24849 bp, 20 predicted proteins | sample Lox_Sample_34_FD_206720 | JGI IMG/M metagenome (GOLD analysis project Ga0335080, IMG submission 206720) | Soil microbial communities from Loxahatchee National Wildlife Refuge, Florida, United States - Lox_Sample_3.4 | ecosystem: Environmental > Terrestrial > Soil > Wetlands | place: USA... | reverse complement strand
GGCCGCTGTCGCGCATTCGGACGTCCAGAAGGTGTGGCCCCGCTGGCACGGCGAACTGCCGGAACAGCGACGAAGGACCGTCGTGCTGCAAGCCCGCGGGACGCTCGTTCCCCGCGTACAGCAATCGCCCGTCGAGTCGCAGCTCGACCGATACCGGCCAGCGATCGCGTCGGCAATCGGTCCGCACCCGCATGTTGATCGGAAGCTTCGCCAGTTCTCCGGGCGAGAGCTTCGCACAGGGCTCGCGCCGCCCGGCCGAGTGACTGAAGCTCAGCTTGACGACGCCCGCATCGGACGCGATCTGTCGATAGCGCGGCCAAACGGAGAAGGCCCCGATGAGGAGCGCGACGAGCGCGAACGCCGTCGCCTGCAGAGCGACGCGGCCCGCGCCGAGACGAGCAATCGGCGGACGGCGCGCCGGGACGCTGGCCGACACTTCTTCGCCTGAGCGTATCGCGAGGTCGGCGCGGCGCGCCGCGCGCTCGCCACTGCCGCGCCACGACAGCACGATCCGGTTCCGCGGCACGCGCGCCCGCAGCGCCGGGTCGCGCGACCCTGCGATCCGCTCCTCGGTCCAGCGATCGCCGAGCCGGAAGTGGCACTCGCCGGCGCGGCACCCCGCGAGTGCGACGCGGTCGGCAAATCCGCGCGTGACAATGAAGTCGAGGAACGACGGAGGGAGCATCCCGACGCAAGGCACCGCAACGACGGCGGTCGACGGGGACGCCGGTTGCACCGCCGCGCCGTGGTTGCAGCCGATCACGAGGGTGCGCTGCGGCCCCTGCAGCGAGCTCGCCGCCGTCACCACGCGCTCGCGCAGCGTCGCGACCGTCAGCTCCGGAAGCTCGATGCCGGCGACCAGCGTCGAGGCCCGGCGAAACGGCGTCGCAGTCGGGCACGCGCCGACGCAGAGGCCGCAGCTGACGCAGCGGTCGGGGTCGACGATCGCCTGCTGCTCGTAGGCGGTGCCGTCGGTCCTCCGCCCCATTTCGATCGCGCCGAACGGGCAGTCGGCGAAACACCGGCCGCAGCCGTTGCAGTTGGCAAGGTCGACTTGCGCGGGCGCCGGGCGCCGCAGCGGCGGCAGCCAAGGCAGCGCGAAAAAGATCGCACCGACGACCGCCGCTCCGATCCAGACGACGGCGCCGCCGTCGCGATCGATGATCGGGTACACGGCCATGTAGAACCAGTCGAGGGACAGCACCGCCGGCACGGTCGAGAGATCGGCGGGCCCCTGGCTCAGCGCCGGCCAGGCGACGGAAAGCCCGAGCAGCATCGCGCCGACGCCGATGGCGAGGCCGCGAGCCGGATTGACGCGCGCGGCGCTGTGACGCTGGATGTGCACCCACATGAAGAGCAGCAGGATCAGCGGCGCCGCGATGTGGATGTACGCCATCAGCGTGAAGAAGCGCCCGCTCAGGTGGCCGGCGTCCAGGAAGTTGCGCGCAACCGGCTCGGCGAAGAGCGGCAGCACGTCGAGCCACGTCGTCGTCGTCTGCGCGACGTACTGCCCGAGGCGGTCCCAGACCATCCAGTAGCCGGTGATGCCGCAGACGTATAGGAGCGGCAGCAGCAGCGCACCGGTGATCCACGCAAAGGCGCGCGCACCGCGCAGGCGGTCGTACGCAAGCTCGCGCAGCAGGTGCACGCCCGCGACCAGCATCATGCCGTCGGAGGCGTAGCGGTGCAGGCTGCGCAGGATCCCGCCCAGCCACCGCTGGCCGTGGGTCAGCGACTCGACCGACGCATAGGCCGCGGTCACGCCGGTGTCGAAGAAGACGTAGAGGTAGAGCCCGGTCGCGCACACCACCCAGAAGCACAGCCAGCCGATGGCGCCGAGCTGCGCGAACGGATTGCAGCGACTGCCGAATGCCACCTGCAGGCCGGTGTCCGCCAGCTCGAACACCGCGCGCATGGACCGCTTCAGCATCGTCAGGCTGCTCCCCGCCGACCGGCTTCGCGCCATGCGCGTCCGACGAGCACCAGCAGCCCCACGAGCGAGGAGACCGCGATCAGGAGGCTCAGGGCGAGCGAGTAGTCCGTCCGGTAGCGCCCGAGCCGCGGATCGTACACGGTGCACAGCAGGCGCACGCGGCGCAGCAACGACGGGGCGCTTGCCGCGATGGGCGCACCGAGCGCGGCCGTGCGAACGGGCTCGGCGAGCTCCGGCGGCGCAAAGTCCTCGCCGTAGACCTGGAGCGCCACGCGGCCGCGCGCGTCCAGCAGCGTCGTCTGGACGATGTGCTCGAACAGGCCCGCCCCGGGCGCGTACCAGAATCCCGTGTCCGCCGCGAGCCTCGCAATCGCGTCAGTGTCCGCCGATGCGAACAGCCAATGCGCATCGCCGACGCGCTGCGCCGCCGCGAAGCCCTTGAGCGCCTGCGGCGTGTCGTGCGCGGTATCGAAGCCGATCGACAGCACCGTGAAGCCGTCGGCGCCGACCGCCTCGCGTGCGACGCGCACGGCCGCCGCGAGCCGCTGGGTCGTCAGCGGGCAGATTCCGGCGCAACTCGTGTAGATCAGGCTGACGACCACCGGCTTGCCGCGGAACTCCGACAGCCGCACGTGCTGCCCGGCGGCGGTCACGAGCTCGACGTCGCGCACCTCGCGGCCCACGGCCGCCTGGCTCGCCTGCATCGCCGCGGGCTCGTCGAACGCCCACGCCGGCGCCGAGAGCAGTGCAACGGCAGCCAGCAGCGCACCCCGGGTGGTCGTGCGCCCCATGGCGTGCCTGCCCGCGCTACAGGCGACCGGCGACGATGCCGTCGACGATCGCGCCGGTCAGGAGCAGGGTCAGCTGCACGAGCGAGGCCCTGAAGCACGCGAGCGCGCGCCCGCGGTCAGGGCGGACCACGAGCCGCAGCGCCGCGACGAGGAACACGACCGCGCCCGCGACCGCGCAGCCGAGGTAAGCCGGACCGAGCCACAGCAGCCCGGCCGCGATCGACGTCGCCGACACGATGAGTACGTGCGCCGCGATCACCACCGCCGTCATCCGGTCCGCGAGCAGGACCGGCAGCATGGGGACGCGGGCCGCGACGTAGTCCGCCTTGTGATAGAGCGCGAGGCTCCAGAAGTGCGGCGGCGTCCAGAAGAAGAGCGCGATGGCGAGCAGCGCGGCCTCGGGCGTCGGATGCGGATCGACCGCGGCCGCGCCGGCGAGCACGGCGAAGGACCCGGCGAACCCACCGACGACGATGTTGAGCCAGGTGCGCCGCTTCAGCCACGCCGTGTACACGACGCCGTAGGTCACGGCACCGAGAAACACCCAGGCGGCGACGGCGGCGTTGGCCCCCAGGGTCGCGAGCGCGACGGCCAGCAAGAGCGCCCCGACGATCGTCAGCAGCGCGCCGCGGCCGCGCCGCAGCGCGCCGGTGACGAACGGGCGCCGGCGAGTCCGCTTCATCAGCGCGTCGATGTCGGCCTCGGCGTACTGGTTGTAGGCGCCCGCTGCGCACGCCGACAGCAACACGGCGAGCGTGCCGAGCACGATACGCGAGCGGCTGCCGGGTGCCGCCGGAACGACCGCGGCCCCGGCAAGGGCCGCAAGCGCGATCTCGAGGCCGATGCGCAGCTTTACCGCCTCGACGAACTGCGCGATGCGCGAGCGCACCGGCGACGCGACCGCGATCTCGTGCTCTGCGACGATCGTGCTCATGGGCGTCAGCGCATCGGCCACACTTCGGACAGGTACTTCCAGTTCACGAAGTAGTAGAGGACGAACGCAACGAAGAACACGCTGACGAGCACCACGGTGCCCGGGATCCGCACGTGGGCGACGCTGCCGTAGCTGCCGACCGCCGCCGCCGGCGGCGGGGCGGCCGGCAGCTTCAGCGGCGTGTCGACGCGCTTGCCGAACAGTACCGACGCGACGACGTTGACGATGTACATGCCGCCGCCGACGGCCGCCGCGATTGCCGACAGCCCGTTGAGCGCCAGCATCAGGAACGCCGACGGCGGGTAGTCGTAGTGCAGCAGCGCGTCCGAGAACGTGATGTCCCAGTGGCGCCGCGGCACGCCGAGCGTGCCGGCGCCCATCATGAAGAGCGAGATGCCGGCAACCCCGAGCGCGAACACGTACGGCTGCCACTTCGCCATGCGCGGGAACATGATCTCGCGCTGGAAGATCAGCGGCACGACGAGGTACGTGACGCCCATGAAGGCGAGCGTCGTGCCGGCGACCACGGTCGCGTGGAAGTGCCCAGGCGCGTACAGCGTATTGTGCATCAGCAGGTTGATCTGCTCGGTGCCCATCACGACGCCGGAGATGCCGCCGAGGAATCCGAACAGCACCAGCGACATGAAGAAGCCGGCGAATGCCGGGTTCCCCCAGGGCGCCTTGCGCAGCCACTCGAAGAGCCCCTTCGTGTAGCCGCGCTCGCGCTGCGCGGTCTCGACCGCGCCCGGGACGGTCATGCCGTGAATCATGCTGCCGAGTACCGCGAGGTACATCGCATAGCTCGTGTTGAACACCTTCCACTCGGAGCTGATTCCGGGCTCGACCAGCAAGTGGTGCGCGCTCGCCAGTTGCAGGAACAGGATGTAGAGCAGGAACGCCGTGCGGCTGACCTTCTCGGAGATCGGCTTGGCGCCGAGCACCATCGCCGCGATCGCGTACCAGACCGCGACGTGCGCCGACACGTTGATCTGCTGGGACGAGTGTCCCATCGCCCACCAGACCAGCTTGTACATCAGCGGGTCGATGTTATCGACGAGGCCGATCGACCACAGGAACGTCGGGATCAGGATGATCGCGCCGGAGGCGAGCGTGAACACGGCGATGATTGCCGCGGTGATCGCCCCGAACGTGACGAGCGGGACCGAGCCCTGGTAGGTCTTTTCCTCCTTGGCGATGACCAGCGTCCCGAAGAACACGGCGACCGCGGCCAGCGCCCCGACGGCGAACAGGATGAGTCCGAGGTAGAAGCCGGGCTCGGCCCGCAGCGGCGGGTACGAGGTGAACATCACCGACGAGCTGCCCTTCAGCACCGCGACGTTGGTCGCGGCCGCCCCGATCAGCATCAGCGCGAAGGCTGCCCACGCGACGCGTGGCGCCGCGAGCCGCGAGTTCAGCAGCACCGCGGAGGCGAAGTACAGGACCGCCACCTCGAAGAAGATGATCCAGCACAGGAGCACGTTGAAGCCGTGCGCGGTCAGTGCCAGGTAGAACCAGTTCGCGGGCAGCAGGTGGATCGCCGGCCAGCGGGTCAGCGCCACCGACAGGCCGAACAGCCCGCCGATCAGCAGAAAGACGACAGCCGCGACGGCGTTGGCCTTGATCAGGCTCTGGGCGTTGAGGTAGACCTTCAGCCCGGTCGTCGGGCAGACGCGAAATGCCTCAGTGGCCATGGGCGTTCCTCACTTCGCGACGACGTAGAGCTTGCCGACCATCGTGTGATGGCCGAAGCCGCAGTACTCGTTGCAGACGATGCTGTACTCGCGGGCTTGGTCGGCCGTCACGGTCAGGACGTGCTCGTAGCCTGGGTGGACCTGCACGTTGATGTTCATCGGCTGCAGCGAGAATCCGTGCTGCAGGTCGACCGAGGACAGGTGCAGCCGGTAGGTCTTGCCCTGTTCGAACTCGAGCGACGGGTACCACATCCACACGCGTGCCGTGAGGTACACGTCGCTGCCCGGCGGCGGGTGCACGACGGGGATGCCCTTCTCCTCGCGCACCTTGTACTTCGCGATCATCGCCTCGGTCTTGGCGAAGTACTCGGCCGGCGAGGTCCGGTAGGTCTCGTTGGAGAGGTTGTGTTTCCCGTAGACGTGCCAGTAGACCATCATGCCGAACATGACGAGGCCCCACAGGAACGCGACGACGATCCAGACGAGCTCGACGCGGTGTACGGGCACCTTCCACCAGAGTCGTTCGCTCGGAGGCGTGATGGCCATCGGCGTGTCTCCTCAGCGCGGGGCGACGGGGATCTGCACGAGCTCCATCACGCCCCACAGGATGTACAGCACCGTCGGGATCGTGATGCCGAGAAACAGCAGCAGGAACGGGTTGTCGAGCACGCGCTGCATGAACGGCACGCGCTCCGAACTCTCTGGGGGCGACGTCTGGGTCTCGGCCATGGGGCTCTCCTCGCGTGGGCCTGCTGCTCTGGTGCGTTGCACGCGCGCTGCGGCCGGCGTGCCGACGGGTCGCCCGCATTGATAGCCGCCCGCCGCGAGCGATGCCTTGATCCATATCAAGCGGGCCGGTCGATTCGCCGACCGCAGGCCGGCCGCACGGCGCGCGACCTCGGGTGCAACGCGTTGACCTTCGTCAAGGAGCCTGATGCAGGCGAGTGGCACGATCGCGGTCGTTCGTGCTGCGGCGCATCGTCCGCTCACGAGCGGTGACGTCGAAGAGTCCGGCGTCGCCGGCGCCGCGCCTCGAGGGCCCGCCCGTGCCAGAGCTTGCGATGTCGAACTCGATTGCCCCCGCCGCCGCCGGCGCGCAGCGACCGAAGTCATCCCGCGCAATCGCGGCGTGGCTGCTCGTGTGCTGCGCCTTGCTGCTCGCGATGATCGTGCTTGGCGGCGTCACCCGGCTGACGCACTCGGGCCTGTCGATCGTCGAATGGCAGCCGATCGCCGGGACGCTGCCGCCGATGTCGCCCGACGGCTGGACGCAGATGTTCCAGAAGTACCAGGCGACGCCCGAATACCGCCTCGTGAACCACGGCATGGGCCTCGAGGAGTTCAAGTCGATCTTCTGGTGGGAATACTTCCATCGTCTGCTCGGCCGCGCGATCGGCTTCGTGTTCCTCGCGCCGCTCGTCTGGTTTGCCGCGCGCCGGTCGATTCCCGCGGGGCTTGCGCCGCGGCTCGTCGGCCTCTTCGTCCTCGGCGGCGCCCAGGGTGCGATGGGCTGGTACATGGTTAAGAGCGGGCTCGTGCACGAACCTCACGTGTCCGCGCTGCGGCTTGCAGCCCACCTCGCCCTCGCGCTGCTGTTGTTCGGGGCGATGCTGTGGACGGCGCTGACGCTCCTCCATCCGGCGCGCGGCGCGCGCTCGAAAGCGGTCGCTTCGGTCGCGCGGTGGTCCGCGACCCTGTCGGCGCTGGTGTTCGTGATGGCGCTGAGCGGCGCGCTGGTGGCCGGCGTTCGCGCCGGGCTCATCTACAACACGTTCCCGCTGATGAGCGGTTACGTCGTGCCGCCGGAGCTGCTGTCGCTGCAGCCGTGGTATCGGAACCTGTTTCAGAACCTCGCCACCGTGCAGTTCGACCACCGCGTGATCGCCTGGACGCTGATCGTCCTGGTGCCATACTTCTGGTGGCGGGTGCGTTCGATCGCCGGCGTCCCGCGCCGCGCGCGCATTGCGGTGAATCTGCTGCTCGCGATGCTCGCTCTGCAGGTTTCGCTCGGCATCGGCACGCTCTTGCTCGTTGTGCCGGTCGGCCTCGCCGCCATGCATCAGGCGGGCGCGGTGCTGTTGCTCGCGTCCGCGCTCAACGCGACCCACGCGCTGTTTGCGGGATCGTCGAGCCCGCGCGTCCCGCGGTACCCCGGTCAGTCCTTCGCCGCTAGCGCCTGACCGTCGCAAGCCACGCCGTGCCGCGGTACGAGTCCGCCACCACCCAGGCGGCCGCGGTCAGCAGCAACGACACGATCGTCTCGCTCCACTGGGATGCATCGGGACCGGCCGCCACGGCGGGCCCCCACACGATGAGCGTGAAGAGCCCCATCTGAAGCGCCGACAGCGCGCTGCCGAGCCGCGCGAGCGCGCCGGACAACACGGCCACGCCAGCCGCGAGGTAGGTCGCGCCAGTCAGGTAGACCCAGGCCAGGTGCCAAGCCAGCCAGCCAGGCACGAGCGCGGCGGTTTCCTTCGCGTATGCAAAGTGAGCGACGCCGAAGGGTATCAACGCGAGGCCGTACAGGATCCGCGCAAGACGCAGCCCCGTCGCGCCGGCCGCAGAGCCAAGTTCCCGCCGGTCCCCCTCGGCGCCGAACCACGCATGCAACACCCAGGCGCCCGCGACCACGACCGCGGTTTCGCCGCACCCTTCCCAGCTCACGGCCACGGCGGGCGCACGGAACAACACCGGCAACCTGAGCAGCAGGAACCACAGCAGGAGGTAGATGAAGAGCACGCGGGCGGCGGACGCCGCGGTGCGCCGCCAGAGCAGGCCGATGCCGGACCCGAGCGAGACGATGGCGCAGAGATAGGCGAGTGGTTCGCGCACGGGCACGGATGTCGACACCGGCTCCCACGGCGGCGTGAAGCCTCCCTTGATGAGGCCAAGGACTCCGACAACGATCATCAGGGCCGCAAAGATCGCGTGACCTGCGCTTGCAATGCGCATCGCTCCGTCCCCCGGACGCCGTCGCCCTTGTTCTCCTCCGGCATGTTCGCGCACGCCGCGTGCGCACTTATCACGCGTAGCCGCACGTGCCGGCCGGGCAGCCGCGCGCCGGCGAAGGGCCTCGCAGCGTCGGGCGCAGTGCTGGCCTCTGCTTGCGCTCGCGGCGGTCACTCTCGGCCGCAGGCGATGGAAGTGTCGGCCCCCGAGCCCTCGCCGTGCAAGCGCGGGGCGAACGCGCGCAGGCATTGTTGCAGCAGGACTCGGGTCCGAGGTCACTTCGTTTGACATTCCATTAGCGCTAATGTATCGTTGCTGCATGAACGGGAAGGAAGCGCCCGGACTCGGTGAGTTGCTCCGCTACGTCGGCGAACTGGTCGACCAGGGCGCGGAGGAGCATTACCGCGAGATGCACCTTCGCTACCGTCCCCGCTATACGCCGGTTCTGCGCGCGATGAATGCCGGTGCCGGGACCGTCACCGACATCACACAGCGCACGCATCTGACGCAGGGCGCGATCAGCCAGAGCATCAGCCTGATGGAGGCCGACGGACTCATCTCACGCCGCGCGCTGGAGGACGGCCGCAAGAGCGGTATTCAACTGACGCCGCACGGCCGGGCGCTCGTCAGGAAGCTCGAGCGCCACTGGGTCGCGACCTTCGCGGCGATCGGCGGCCTCGAGGACGAAATTGGCCATCCGCTGCGGCAGGTGCTCGAGGACACTGCCCGCGCGCTCGAGCGGCAGGGCTTTGCGGATCGTTTGAGAGCGGCGAAGGTGCGACGGACGACCGGTACCCACGGGGATGCGAGCTAGCGCCGACGAACTGCCGGATCAATGGAATTCCGAATGGAGCGTCATCCGATGGACACCAAACCGAAGCAAACACTCGCGCTTGGCCTGCACCACAGCGAGCGGCTCCTGGTCGAGCCCCGTCATACGGTGCCGCAGGTCGAGCCGAGCTGGCCCGGCTTTCGCGACATGCCGCCGGTGCTCGCGACCGCCATGATGGTCGCCTTCATCGAGGAGACCTGCATCCGGGCGCTGCGACCGTTCCTGTCGCCCGCGCAGCGAACCGTCGGGATACGGGTGGATGTCAGCCACGTCGCCCCAACGCCGGTTGGCATGCACTTCACGGCCGAGGTCGTGCTGACGGGCATCGCGGGCAAGTCGCTGCAGTTCGACGTCCGCTGCCGTGACGAGCGCGGACTGATCGGCGAAGGAACGCATCAACGCGCGGTCATCGACATGGCTCGCTTCAGCCAGCGCCTTCAGGAGAAGGCCGCCGCCGCGTGAGTGCGACCCGGACCGCTCTGCCCGCTGTGCCTCTGCATCGGGTGTCCGGCGCCCGCAGCGAAGACCATGCGGACTGAAGGCAGCGACCGCGGCGCGCGCCTGCGAGCGGTGTGTGATGCGCTCGTGATGCTCGCCACGCTGATCATCACCCGTGCGGTGTGCCGCGCCGCAGGACTCCAGTTCGGTGCCGGCAGCGTCGCAACGGTCGCCGCCCTGCTGGTCGCGACCGTGCTGCTACGCCGTCGGGGCCTGACGTGGCGGGATCTGGGCGTGCGTGCGCCAGAGCGGCCGGAGCGCGCGGTGATGGTGGGAGTCGGCCTGCTGTTCACGGCCGAGATCGTTGTCCCGCCTTTGGCGATTCTGCTCGCAAGCTGGCTGCACCTTCCCGCACAGGGGCGCGAGGCCCAGGTGTTTGGCTTTCTTCGCGGCGACCCGTGGCTGCTGTTCGTGATGCTCGTGCCCGTGGGCTGGGGTGGCGCTGCTTTCGGCGAGGAGATGCTGCACCGCGCATTCCTCGCGACGCGCCTCGAGCTCGCACTCGGAGGCGGCCGGGTTGCGACCGTGGCCTCCGCTGTACTGCAGGCGGCGGGATTCGGGCTCTTGCATGCCTATCTCGGTCCGGCTGCGGTGCTGAAAGCCGGCCTGCTCGGCCTGGCATCGAGCATCGCGTACTTCTCGTTCGGCAGGAATCTCTGGCCGCTCATCATCGTCCACGGCGTGGTCGATAGCATCGGCTTGATCGCGCTCTACCTCGGCGCCGCCTAGAGGGCCATGCAGGGACGCGCGACTCGGAAGATCCCGCGCCGCTGACCTGGTCGGCCGGGAGCGGCGCGCGGCAGGCCGACAAGCGCCTCTGCGGGCGGAGCGCGCCGCGAGGCGCGTCCCAGCAGACGCGGGCCGATTGCGAGTCCAGCGCCCCGGCGAGTTCAGCCCGCGAGCCTCTCGAGCACGCGGATCGTCGCATTCCACATTGCGGTGCCCGCGAACGGCACGATCGCAAGCGTCGCGAGCACGAGCGTCGGACCGCCGTAGGCGTAGACGGGATGCACGCGACCGTAGCGTCGTCGTTCGTAGACGACCGCGACGACGATCAGCAGCGCCGACAGGATTGTCGGCGGAATCAGCACGAACAGCGGCGGCGGCCCGGTGGCGCCGGCGGGCTGAATCAGCATGAGACAAATCCGTGCGAGTGCCGGAATCATCAGCCCGGTCATCAGGAGATACATGAACCGCTTGTGGATCTCCGGCCGGCGAACGTTGGCGATCGCGGCGCCGAACAAGCCGATCAGCAGCGGAAGGGAACAGAACGTGATGGCCGAGAAGCGCCGCGCGACATCACCGAACCCGTCCTGCACTTCGAGTCGCAGCAGGATCAGTCGCGTCGCGACGATCGAACAGCACAGCACGCTGAAGAGCGCGATCCCGAGGAGTCCCAAAGCCTGGTGGCGCACCGTCCGACCGGAGGCGACCAGTGCCGTCTGCGCGAGGTAAAACAGCGTCCAGCTGAAGAGCAGCGCCCCGTGAACGTGCACGATCGGCGGTCGCGAGAACGTGCCGGACACCACCGGCGCCCAGTACGTCGGCGTGAAGCCGATGAAGGCGATGAGGACGAAGACGATCGCCATGCGGAAATGGAAGCGCGAGCTGTCGAGACCAGGCTCCGCACGGGCCCCTGTTACTGCCACCATGGTGAATCCCCTCTCCGATTCGCTTGTTGTCGGTCGCCGGTGACCGCCGCCGCAGCGCGAGGGTGCCCGGGTCGCGGGCATGATGGTCCCGCACTGCATCCGTCGCAAGCTGCGGCGCGGCATCGCCGCGCCGGACCGCGGGCAAATTCAGGGACCCGCCTGATCGCGGATACCGCGATTACTTCGGCAGCCTCCTCTCGGGTGTTGGATGCGCGCGGGTTCGCAGCCCTCCGCAGCGTCGGTCTCGCCCGGTCAGCCGCCGGGAATCGCCAGGATCGGCATCACCTCGACGGCATCACCCGGGAAGATCGTGTAGTGCGGGTGTTTGTCGAACATCCTGGCGGCGGCCTCGTGCGAAGAGGCACGCACGATGGTGAAGGCGCCCAGCTGATTGCTGATGTCACTGATCCCTTCGGCGGCCACTTTCTTGGTTTTCCCCAACGGTCCGCCGATCGCGACAATCGAGGCGTGGTGTTTGTCCGCCCAGGCCTTCCAGGCAGCGATGCCTTCCTGCTCCTTCGCGCGACGCTGGGCGTCCGCGAGCGCATCCCAGGCTGCCCGACGCGCGCTCGTCTTGCTACCGGTAAAGACGGCCAGGTAGGTGTCGTTCGTTGTCATGGCTACTCCTTCGATTTGCGCGTTTGCGGCTTGAACAGCAGCTCGATATAGCGGCGCAGGTGATCGATGCTCTCGACCGCGACGTCGGCGTCGCCGGTGGCCTTGGCAAGGACGAACGCCCCTTGCAGGACCGCCTGCGTGTGCAACGCAAGGCTCGCGGCGGTCCAGCGCGCACGAACGCGATGGCGCTTCATCGCCTGAGCGATGTCGGGCTCGAGCTTGCCGGCATGATCCCGGATGCTCGCCTCGCAGGCTCGGGCGACGTCGGGATGCGATGCGTAGACCTCCTGCACCAGGGTACCGGCGAGGCAGGTGAACTCCGCGAGTTCGCCCTTGATGAGCGCCCTTCGGAAATCGACATAGCCGAGCACGCGCTTCAGCGGATCACTTTCGGCGTGGTACGCAGCAGCCTCGAACAGGGCAGCCGTACGCTCGGACCAAAGGTTCGCCGAGGCGACGGCGAGGGCGTCCTTGCTGCTGAAGTGATGGAAGAACGCGCCTTTGGTGACGCCCGCCTTCGCACACAAGTCATCGACTGACGTTGACGCGTAGCCCTTCTCCCTGATCAGGGAAAGGGCGGCCTCGAGCAGCTTCTGGCGCGATCCAGCCCTGACCGGCGGCGGCGTGATGTCCGGGGCCATCGATGCAACGTACCAACCGGTTGGTATGCTGTCAACCCTGCGCGGCGCGAGGCCCGCTCAGGCCGAACGCGGCCAGGGGAAAGCCTGGGCCTCCGGCCAGGAGGTCGCCGGTTCGCCGCGCCAATCCCCGTGACCGCAATGCCGCTCTGCCGCCGCGACCGGTCGGCGGATCCCTGACGGCGGTCGGCAGATGATGCGGGAGCCTTCATCGCCGCACCCATGCGATCGGCCGACGACACTTGCCCACCAGTCGATGCTGCCCTCGCGACCGGCGCAGAGACCCATCAATGTCCACGGCCGAAGGTTCGTCACCGCGTGATCGGCAGACTCCGCCGAATTCGACCGGCTGCCACCACTGGTCGGCGCAGCGAACCGGCATCCGTGATTGGATCCGCCGATCTTGCCGCGATGTTCGTCGGCTGTTACGTTTCCGCCGGAGCGCTTCCAACCGGCGCGACCCGAGCGCGACGACTCGAATGCCTCGGCGGCCGTGCACGGTGCCGCCCGAGGACGGTGTGGGGCAAATGACAGCGCAGCGAGTCGCGACCGTCGGTGTCGCAGAGAACGGAAACTCCGCTGTACTCGTTACCGTCGCAGTCGACCGGCAATTGCTCGATCGCCGGCGCGTCGACCTCACGCATGGCCTGCCGACACACCCGTATCACCACGAGGGAGCCTGGGCGGTCGGCCGCTACATCAACAGCCCGTGGGCGCGGCCGATTTCGCTCGCCGAAGCGGTCGCGCTCATCCATCGCGTGCATGAAGCCGCCGCCCGTGGCGCACGGGAGAGCCTCGAGGCACTCGCTGCGGCGGTGCCGGTGCCGATTGCAAGCATTGCGATCCGTGCCTGCCCCACGCTTCCTCCGACGATCGAGGAACGAATCGCGGATAACCGCGCGCAAGTCGTCGCCGACTCCGTCATGTACCGTCAGGCCCTCGCGGCCGCAGCCGAGGCCCGCGGTTGGAGCGTGTACTGGTACGACCGCGAGCGCGTATTTGGCGACGCGGCAGCAACGCTCGGCGGCGAGGACGTCGACGCCTTGCTGATATCGATGGGCCGGGCGATCGGGCCACCCTGGCAAGCGAAACATAAGCTCGCGGCAGCCGCGGCGCTGGCGGCCGCGCGCGAACCCGCGACGTAGATCAACGCCGCTGAACACGGCGTTGCAGCGGACTGCCAGACGCCGCCGCGCGTTCGCGCAATCGTCCTACCAGCCCTCTCGCGCGCACCGGGAGTCGCCTGGCGGCGATCACGGGGGTATGACGGCCAGCACCGCTGACGGATGGCTCGTCAGCGAGGCCTGCGCGAGCGGACCAGACGATGGCGGATCCGGGGAATGTCGCTTCGGCCGGCGGGCCACTGTGCGGGTAAGGACGGTCGGAGCTGGCAGCGGGGCAGCGGGCGCAGTACGCTTGAAGGAGATCCAAATCGGAGAGAACTCAATGGCGATCAAACGTCCGGCCAGGAGCCGGGGTACGCCGTCCCGAAAGCCGGTGGCCTCCGTTGCCGTGCGCCATGTCGAGCTCTTTCCCAAGCCGCAGATGGTTCCGGGAAATCGCTACGTCGGGTGGCTGTGCAAGAACCGGGCATGCGGAACCGTCATCGCCATCGCGCTCCCGCCGGCCGGAGCCAAGGTCCCCGCACCAGAATTCGAGGACCAGTTGACGGCGATCAAATGCCCGCATTGTGGGGACGAAGATCTGTATCGCTGGAGCGCGCGGGCTGAGCACGAATACGCGCCGAAAAACGCGGGAAACTGATCCCCCGCGCTGCCGCGACGGCGCTTACGCCGACGTGATACGACGGGGCTCGGGGAGCCTTCACTGTCACGCCGCGGGCGTTCTAACCGGGCAGGAGCAGGCCGATCCGGGTGCGGCCAATCGATCCTTTCGCGGCTGACGCGCCGTGCAGCGGCAGATCGGCTGGGATCATCGCGTCGTCAAACGTCTGCCCGGCTCGGGCCCGATGGGCGCAGTTGACCCGATGCGGCTGCCGGCGGGCGGCGGCCTACGGGACAACTTCGTCTTCGCTCTGGATGGCGATTTCCAGACCCGGCGCGACGGCCGGCACGCAATCACCGCTCCTGCCTGCCGGAGGCTGGCCATCCCTCCCTGCAGGAGCGGCCGTGCGGTATGCCGACGCGCGGCATCCGAAAAAGGGCCGGCGCGCAGCGCGCACCGGCCCCTGACACTCACCGGCAATTGCCGGTGATCAGCGGCTGGATGCCGCTCTTTGCATTCTGCAGGTCCTGGTACACCTGAATCTGCGCCGGGCAAACCAGGATCCAGTCGTCCCGGTCCGGCGCCGTGGACTGCGTGCAACCGTCGACGCGACGGGCGATGGCGTCGACGTCGTGGGCGGCCTCGCAATAATGATGGTCCTCGAAGTCGTCCATGATGTCGTGAATGCCGCGGATCAGGTCGTTGCGAAGGCCGGGGCTCCTGAATGCCGGCCGTTCCAGCGAGCCGATGAGGGCAACGGCATCGACCAGGTTCGAATGGACGAAGGTGATGTCGCTGATCGCCTTCACCTGGACGGTGGCCGGATCGCTCGACAGCGCGACGTCAGTGACGATGAGCTGCGCGATGTACTTTCCGGGCACGTCCGGCACGAACGTCGGACGCGCCGCCGTCGGGTTGCCGATCACCGCGATACTGCGCGGCGGGATGGATGTGAAGCTCCACTGGTAGGACAGCGGCAACAGGTTGGCGTCTGAGCTTCCGGTGCCGTCCAGAACGACCGTCTGGCCGACGACCGCGGTCTGCGATGCACCCGCATCGGCAATCGGCTTGACGCTCTTGAAGCTCACCGTCACGGTCGCCGGGGCACTCTGGTCCCACTGGTCGGCGACGACCAACTGCGCCGTATAGGTCCCGAACACGTCCGCGACGAACGTCGGCTTGGCGGTGGTCGAGCCGCTCAGCGCGGCCTTGCTGCCGCTCGGCAGCGGATTGACGAAGCTCCACAAGTACGTGATCTGGTCTCCGTCGGCGTCATAGCTTGCGGACCCGTCCAGCTGCACCGTCGATCCCACCTGGACGATGACCTGCGCAGAGCCGGGGACCGCGACCGGTGGCGTATTCAGCGTGCTGATCGACGCCTGGCTCGGCGTGCTTGATCCCAGCGCATCGGACACCACGAGTGTCGCGACGTACGTTCCCGGCTCGTCGGGCGTGAACGTCGGGTTCACGACGTTAAACGCACTCAACGTCGAGCTGCTGCCCGACGGCACGCCCAGTGACCACTGATAACTCAACGTCAGGTTCTGCAGGGAAGGATCCGTGCTCCCGCTTCCGTCCAGATGGACGACCTGGCCGGCGTGCGCGGTCGGGTAGGTTCCGGCGTTCGCAATCGGCAGCAGCGGCGGGGTCGTCGTTACGAACGTCAGCGAGGAGGCGTAAATGTTGTAGTTGCCCGTCCGGTCATCGACATAGGTCACGAGCGAGCCGCGCAGGTAGTTCAGGCGCTCGTCGTAAGTCGAGCTCGTCGCCTGGAACGTATCGCCCTCGGCCAGCCGGAAGACGAAGACCTGGAAATAGCCGAGCACGTTGGACTCGTACGCGAGCAGATCGCCGCTGATATTCGGCTTCTGGTTGTAGCCACCGTTGTCCGCCACCGTAAGGGTCACCCCGGTGTCCATGTTGATGGCCTGGATCGAGATCGAAGTGGGCTTGCTGACGGACGACGTCTCAAACGTGATCCACGGGCCCTCGGTTGCGACGCGCTGCTCGTTCAGCAGGGGGCTGGCCGCCACCGACTCGCTGAGGCCCTTCTGCATGTCGTACGCCGCGACGTCGTACTGGCCATTGACGAGCTGCGACCAGACGATGAAACGATCACCGATCGCCGCGTCTTCGATCGGAGGGGTCGGTCCCGCCATCACGGTCGTCTGCACCGGTACCCCCGTCGTGACGTCGTACAGCAGTATCTGGGCTCCGGTGGCGAGCTCCTCGATCCAGATCACGAGGTTGCCGAAGATCTTCGGCGAGACACAGTCACTGGTGGAGGTCAGCGGCCTGCTCAGCCCGGTGGAGATCTGGAAGAGCACGATGTTGCCGACCATGCCGACGGCCGGTGCGCGCGTGTACACGATGTAGTCGCCGCTGGCGTCGTTGAGGTACTGGTTTTCAGAGGAATCGGCAACGACCACCGGCGAGCCGGTCGGCTGGCCGTTCGCGACTCGCTGGTAGTAGATGTTCGAATTGCCGGCGACTCCGTTGACGATCGGGTACTCCGTGTAGACGATGTAGTCGCCGATCGCGTCATGACCGATCACGGGCGTGCTGTGCCCGTTCGCGTCGGACGTGACCTGGAATTCCGTTGACTGAAGCTGAACACCTCCCTGCGCGCTCGCACTGAAGAGCGCGACGCACATACCCACGACCAATCCCTGGATGATGCTTCTGATACGCATTGCCGTCTCCTCGGCCCCCATCGGTCCGCTGATCCAGTAGAGAATCGGGGTGCAGGGACGGGGGCAGTTCGGGCGGGCCGGTGCCCGCCGTCAGGGCTCAATCGAACCCATAATGCGGAGCGAGTTTGATCGTCCGCGCCGCGACTTCCTATCGCTACTCGCCGAACACTTGTCGCGACTGTGCCCGAGCCGCGCGCGTTCACCGTCAGTGAATCGGTCGCGAACAGCAAACGTACAAGTGCCAGGAGACAGAGGTCCGGTCGGTGTTACACGACGGGCATCGGCGCCTCACCCGGCGCGACCGACATGGGCCCTACGTTGCGATGGCGCTTCGCGTCCAGCTGCGGGCGGGCGAATGCCGGTTCTGATGCCGCCACGTCAGAGCGCGTCGTTCCGCCCACGCGAGGCCACTGCGGCAACGTCTGCGGGAGTTGCGTGGGTCACCGCGCTGCAACCGCGGCCCGGTGCCTGGCCATGCACGCGGCGATGCGTAACGTGTGGCGGATCCGAGTGCGGCGATGTAATGACGTGCCAAACCGCGCATTCGCGCCGGATGCAGAGACACGACTCCCGCTCAAGACCGGCCGTTCCTGACGTCATCGTCCGGCACGCGCGACCACGCCGCTGACGCGGCGCCACAGCCATTTCGGGATGGCGCGCGAGGCCAGGATGGCGGCATGGTTCAGCGCGCCCGGCACCCGAATCACCTCGCCGCGGACGCAAGCCTCGTACCCTTCGTCGGCCACATCATCGGCGCTGCCCACTACGAAGTCCGGCAGCCGCGTGAGCTCGCGGCGGGTGCGCTTGGCCTTGCTCAGCATGTTCGTCGCGGTGATTCCAGGGCACAGCGCGGTGACCGTGACGCCCGTGCCCTTCAGCTCCTCCGCCAGCGACTCGGTCAACGACAGTACGAAAGCCTTCGTTGCCGCGTAGGTCGCGAGCGACGGCACTGGTTGGAACGCGGCGATCGACGCCACGTTGAGCACGCGCCCCTCCCCGCGTGCCACCATCGGCGGCAAAAAATGCGCCAGCATCGCGGTCAGCCCGGCGACGTTCAAGTCGATGACCTGCCGGTGCGTGGCGGGCGGCACCTCAATGAAGCTGCCGTACTCGAGGACCCCTGCGTTGTTGACCAGCACGTCGATCGGGCGCCTGGCCCTGTTCATCGCCGCGGCGAGTTTCCTTGCAGCATCCGGCTGCGACAGGTCGGCCGGCGCCACCGATGCCTTGATGCCATGCGCCGTCGAGAGCGCTTGAGCCAGTTGCCGCAGCTTGCGCTCGCTGCGCGCCACCAACACGAGGTTGTAACCACCGACGGCGAACCGGCCAGCGAGCGCGGCGCCAATCCCGGATGACGCGCCGGTGATCAGCGCCGTCCGACCGGCACCATCATGTCTACGAGCCATCGCAGCTCCCCCAAGATCCCGGACGGAACAGCCCATCATCGGGCCGTTGGCAACATCCTGGTTGCGCCATCACCGGCGCCGGAAGGGCCGACATCGCCTGGCGCGGACGGTCGCGCGAGTCCGCTGGGAATCCGGAAGAACATGGCCGGAGGTAGCACTCGATTGCCGGCGAACCGGTTTTCATTCGAGCCCGCAGAGTGCCCCGGCGATCCGAGGGCGCGCCAACAGTCGAATCGGGCGTGTCCATTATTCCGCCGAATTAGGCGCAGGTGACCAGCTGAAGCCCGAAGCATCGACCGAGAGTATCGGGAAGCTGGCGGGTGCTTGGGGAGCGCGATCCATTGTCGACGAGGCTCCGCACACCTGCGAGTAGTCCGGCGCCGGGCCGAGCAATCCGACTCTCCGGTGTCGTGCCCTGGCCCCCGGTCGCAAAGACTGCAGATCGCGAAGGCCGGAGCGTGTCGTGAGATCTGGCCGGCAGACGATCCTCCGGCATCGCCGCCACGCATTCCGCCCAAAGCGTCTCGGGGGCGCGATGGAGGATCGGCACGGCCGACGGCGTGTCATGCGCCGACTGCGCGGTCGCCGCCTGCGTCTCGCAGACGGGCGCAGGGGCCGTTGTCGGCGGGGCGCAAGGCGCCGCTCCCGCGCTCACCCTGAAATGTGAAACGTCTGGATCACGAAATGGCGCACCCTCTCCAGCGCATCGGCGCGTGCAACGCCGTTGGGATGAATCTCCGCACCGCGCTGCATACAACCGCGCATGTACCGGATCAGCGCCAGCCCGGAAACGCCGCTCACCGCTGTGTGGTTCATCCGCACAACCTGGCCGGTGGAAGCGTCGACGACGACGTCGCAGTCGCGCGCCGTCTCGACGCCGTGCACGGACCCGTCGACGCCCTTCTCGACGTCGAAGTCGTGATAGACGCCCGGATAGGCCTGGAAAGTGACTGAATTGCCCTGCGTCTGAATCCAGTCGGCGAATTCCCGCGTGGGCCCGACCGGCACCAGGTTGTCCGAATCGCCGTGCAGGAACAGCATCGGTGCGCGATCGGTGGCTGTATCGCGGTACTGCGGGGAGGCCATGCCGTAGAAGACAATGTGAGCCGCGAACTTGGGATCGGCGGGCCCCAGTACCGCCAGCCGCGCGCTTTCCAGCGCCGTTTCCATCGCGACCGCACCGCCGCGCGACCAGCCGATGATGCCGATGCGGGACGAGTCAATGCGCGGGTCGGCCGCGAGCACTTTCAGCGCTGCAAAGGCGTCGACAAGATCAGCGAGGCTGCGCAATTTGCCCTGATCACTCGCGCTATCGCCGATACCGCGTGGCCCGAAGCTGTCAACGACGAATGCTGCAACGCCCCAATCGTTTAGCGTCGCGGCCCACTTGCGGATGTTGTCACCTTGCGCTCCCGTAAGTCCGGCACTGCCGTGCTTGAGGATCATCGCAGGCACGGGCCCCGTCGCGCCGCTCGGCAGATAGAGATAGCCGACCACCGTCACCGCCGCTCCCTGGCCGTGCGAATACTCGGTCCAGGTGCTGGGCGTTCGCGAGGGAATCGTGATCTTCTCTTGCGCCTGGCTGGCCAACGGCGCAGCGCAGATCAACGGCAGCGCCAGCAGAAGTGCGAACGATCGCACGCGAAAGATCAAGCGACTATTTTGGCGGACCACCTAGCACCTCCGTATCAAACAAAGAGTAGGTGATCAACATGCGACCGCCAGCGTGTGTTCTACCTAGTCACCCCGCGACCTTTGCGCGGCGGACCAGTTTCATGCGCTTCGCGTGTCACGCTGATCGTCGGACACCGTCCGCGCCCTGGCTCCGTCATCCACGTGCCGGCGGCGGTGCCGTTGCGCGCGATTCACCCAGCAGCTGCACCTTGATCGCCACCAGCGCGAGTGAGTACGAGAAGAGCGCGACCCGCGGTATCGCGTACCACTCGATCTCATCCGTCACGAATACGAACCCGGTTGTCGGAATCATGATGAGCGCCTCCAGCAGTGCAAGCCCAACGCGCTGCCAGCGCCGCAAGCGGTGCTCGAGCGGATCGAGCGCAGTGAAGGTCAGGACCAGACTGACACCGACGTAGGCAAGCACGTCCCTCGGAAAGAACAGCATCGGGACGATCCACGCGCTGCCGAGGAAATGCCGCAGCTCGGCTGTCGTGTTCCGGGAGAGGAGTTTGCGATCCAGCCACAAGCTCAGCGCCACGTAGGCCAGCGCGTAGACGTGGAAGCCGTGGCCGAAGTACCCGACCGGCGACAGGTTCGGTTCAAACAGCTGCTCAGTCGCTCGCATCACGAGGTGTGGACCGTAAGCAAGCGTCTCGCGCCAGAACCCGGCGCAGACGACCGCCACGACGGCGAGCGACACGAGCAGCCACCGATCGCCGCGCGTCCTCCACAGATGCGGGCCCAGCAGTGCGGGATAGATCTTGGTCAGCGCAGCCAGCGCCCACACCACCGCCGCCAACCACAGCGGACGCACCGTCAGCGCGAGCGCGAGCAGCAGAAAGACCAGCGCATCGATGTTGCCGCGCTCGATCAGCATCTGCGCAGGGAACGCCGCGAACAGGAACGCCAGCGTGAGGAACACGTCCGCGCCGCGATGCCCCGCAGCCCGGGCCGCAAGGACACCACCCGCTCCGAGCATGAACGCGCTGGCGACGCACCACAGATCGCGCGCCGTTTCGAAATTGAACGGCGCGAGCAGCAGGTTCGGCAACAGACTCGCCGGCGGCGTGACGAACCGGGCGACTTCGTACGGGTTGCCGCCGGCGAGGTAGACGTGGGCGGCGTCGTAGAACTCCTTGAAATCGAGGCCCAGGAAGTAGCGGACGACGAGCTGGATATCGCTCTGCATCAGCAGGCTCGTGTAGCACAGGCCGAGATAGCTGAGCCCGACAAACGCGAGCCGCCAGTGGATCCGTCGCACACTCGCGAGATTCATCGCTTCAGCGCCCAGCACCGGTGGTGTCCCAAACATACCCGTCGTCCCCGACGTCAGCCATCGGAACGGCGGGCCGCTGACCCTGCAGCTGGTGAAACTGCAACAGGTGGTCAAGCGCCTCGGTGGCGCGCCATGCGGGGTGAACGGCGCCGGGTCGCGGCTCGTCCGGCCGGCAAGCCTCCTGCGGTGCCCCTCGATCTTCAGGTCAATCTACCCCGTCGCAACACACCGCATCGTCGCGCCGGCGTACGATGGACGCGGCGCAGGCGGCGCTTGCGCCCGCGGGCGATGCACATCGGGGCGAGGAGACGCTGATGAGCAGAGGGCGTTCGGTTCCGCCGCGGCAGAATGGAGACGAGCCGGGGTCTCTCGGACTCGACTCGGCGATCACGCGGCGCGATTTCATCGGCGCGACGCTGGTGGGCTCCGGCGCCCTGCTGCTCGGCGCGCCGGCCCCATCCTCAGCGCAGGAGCTGACCGCCGACTGGAACGGCTATCCGGGGATCGGCGACTACGCGCGCTCGAACGGCAACGTCGCCTCGGTCGTCAACGCAGCGCACGGCGTGCGGGATGGCCGTTACGAGGCGGCCATTCCGGGCGCAGCGCTCGTCGATGAGCCGTACGACCTCATCGTCGTCGGCGGCGGGTTCGCCGGGCTCATCGCCGCGTACGACTTTCGCAAGGCCCGACCGAACGGGCGCTGCCTCATCATCGAGAACCACCCGGTGTTCGGTGGCGAGGCCAAGCAGAACCAGATGCAGGTCGACGGCGTGACCCTGACGGGCCCGCAGGGCTCCAACGACGCAATCGTGCCGCGGGCCGACAACGCCTATGCCCACGTCGCCGAACTCTGGGATGAGATCGGGATGCCGCGCGCATACGACTTCGTGGCACCGGCAACGCCGGTGAGCTCGCTCAAGTACGCGCGCGACAACTACGATCCCATGTACTGGAACGAGGACTCCGCGTCGCTCGGGTACTTCTTCGACACCCCTTTCGCGACCAAGCGCGCGTGGGTGATCGACCCCTGGAAGGACGATCTTCGCCGTGCGCCGATAGCGGAGGAGACGCGCCGCAGCTGGGTCGCGTGGAAGAAGCATGCACCGGCGCTCGTGCGCGGCGATGAGGCCGCAACTGACCGGTGGCTCGACTCGATGTCCTACGGCGATCTCATCGTCCGCGAACTCGGCCTGTCGCGCGAGGTCTTTCGCCTCGCGGATCCGCTGGTGGCGACGGGCGACTACGGCGTGAGCGCCGATGCGGTCTCGGCCTACGGCGCGAAACTACTCGGGCTGCCCGGAACCGGGGACATGCTCTCCAGCATCATCAACGAGTCGTTCTCGTTCCCGGGCGGGAACGCAGCGATCCTGCGCCACATCGCCAAGAGCCTGATCCCGGCGGCAATTACCGGCTCGCGCTCGTTTGCCGACGTACTGTACGCCCCGATCGACTTTTCCGCGCTCGACCGGCCCCAGCAGACGCGCATTCGCCTCGGCGCGACCGCGGTTGCCGTCCGCCACGACGGGGATCCCGGGACGGCGCCCGGCGTCATCGTCACGTACGCGAGCGCAGGCGAGCTCCGTGCCGTCCGCGGCCGGGCCGTCATCGTCGCGGCGGGCGGGTGGATCACGCGCCGCATCGTGCGCGACTTGCCGCGCGCGTACGCCGATGCCTACTCGAGGTTCCACCACGGGCCGATACTGGTCGCCAACGTGGCGCTCCGGAACTGGCGCGCGTTCGCGAAGCTCGGCATCACGTCGGCGCACTGGTTCGACGGCTTCGGCTTCTTCGCCAATATTCGCCAGCCGATGAAGATCGACGGGGCCAGCATGCCGCTCGACCCCGCGAGGCCCGTGATGCTCACGCTGTACGTCGGATTTCCACAGGCTGGAGTTCCGATCGACCAGCAGACCGTCGCCGCCCGCACACGACTATTCGCGACGGCATACGCGGACTTCGAGCTGCAGATCAGGAGACAACTGCAACAGATGTTCGGTAGCTCGGGGTTCAATGCCCGCAGGGACATCGCGGGCATCGTGCTCAACCGCTGGGGACACGCGTACATTGCTCCGCAGCCGGGCTTCTACTTCGGCACGCCCGGGAACCCCGCTCCGCTCGAGGTCATCCGCCAGCGTTACGGCCGGATCGCCTTCGGGCACAGCGAACTGTCGGGGAGGCAGAGCTGGGGGCGCGCCGCGCAGGAGTCTCGGCGCGCTCTCAAGCAGGTGTTGGAAGTCATATAGGGTCGACTCGATCCATCACGCGGAGCGCGGCCCGAATCGACCGACGACACGCGCTCCGCGGCGTTGCCGACCAGATGCTCGGCGCTGGGCTCACGGGACCGGCGCATGCACCGCATCGAGCACGATCTTCGTGCCGTCGACGGGCCGCAGATATCCGGCGGTGACCGCCTGCAGCGCCGCGCCAGTCACGCGCTGCACGTAGCTCAGGTGTGATGGATACAACAGCTGCAGATCGGGTTCCGGAGCCGGCGAGGGATCGAAGCCCGCCTGACCGTCCCAGGGGTCCGAATCGTGATTCCACGGGTCAAAGCTTCCTGTGAACTGGCACTGGCCGCCGGGCCCCAGCGTCTGCCAGTCGAGGTCGGTGCGATTGCCGTTGAGAGTCGCGACCGGCGCTGCAACCGCCGGTAGGCGGATGCCGCCCAGCACGAGGTTCGTCGCAGGATCCCGGTTGAACCCGACCAGCTGATCGAAATTGTCGGCCGGGCTCGGCACAGACAGGCTGATCCGCGGCGCCGACCGCGGGGCGTCGCCGTCGTTTGCCCAGTCATTGAGGGCATGCAGTGCGGCGCGCGCCGCCTGGCCGTGCACAAGACTGGGTATGCCCGGCGGGCCATCGCACGGGTCGAGCGTGAAACCCGGCATCGACTTGTTCGAGTCGGCGGCGAGTTCCTGCAGCCAGCCACTTTCTATGTGAGTGGCCCCGGCATACTCCCAGATGCGCAGATGACGGTTATCGGGCTGGAGATGAAAACTCCGGCCCGCCGCGTTGCCGTAGTCCGAGAGCCCGTATTCCGAGACCAGGATCAGGACCGGCACGGTGAGGTCGCTGCGCAGCTGGAACGGATACGGCGTATCGAACTCGGGCGTCGCCGGCACGCCGGGCGGAGTGGGATCGCCCCACACCGTGGCGGCGGGCCAGGACAATGGCATGTCGAATCCGGCGTCGTGGATCAGGAACGCCGAGTAGACGGGCGTCTGCTGATGGATCGCGTTGACGTAGGTCGTGAGCCACGCGGCCGATTGCGAGAAGCCGGTGGCGAGGACAGTTCGGACGCGACTCGTGAGCTCTCCCAGCGGCCGTGGAGCGCCCCCCTGCGGGTGGGCGATGACCCGACCCGCCTGCGTGTAGATGTCGTACGCAAACGAGTCGCCCGGGTGGAACAGGCCGCTGTAACGAGCGCCGGGGCCGGACTGCCAGGCGACCAGTGACTGCACGCCGTTCCATTGCGCCGTCACGCCGACGTAGGCGTAGCCGCCGCGCACGAGTTCATCGTGCATGTACAGCCAGTC
>Ga0335080_10001220_pt1 | contig 24858 bp, 18 predicted proteins | sample Lox_Sample_34_FD_206720 | JGI IMG/M metagenome (GOLD analysis project Ga0335080, IMG submission 206720) | Soil microbial communities from Loxahatchee National Wildlife Refuge, Florida, United States - Lox_Sample_3.4 | ecosystem: Environmental > Terrestrial > Soil > Wetlands | place: USA... | reverse complement strand
TGAGGCGCTCAAGGTGCAGCAACTGGGCGAAGTCCAATACAACCGGGTTCGCATGCGTGAGGCGTTGGCCTGGATTGCGGGTAACCCGTCTGCCTTTGCCACACTTTCGGCGGAGCGGTTTGTGGATTTCTGGGTTCCGCCACCCGGACGCAACAAGGGCAACGGAATCGTCTGGCGACCCTGGGTTTTAGATCTGGTAACCCTGCTCAGCATTCCGGGACTGATCTTCATGTGGAAGAATGCGCGGCGCGCCGCCTACGTTATCGGTTTGTGGCTGGTGTTCTTCCCTCCGATTTACTACATCATCCAGTTCATGGATCGCTACCGCTATCCGATCTTCTGGGCCACATTTCTGGCGGCAGGATATTTCGTGACCGAGGTGGCCGGAGCGTTTGTCGGAAACAAGGTCAGCGAGAACTCGGACGCCAAAGCCCACAGTGAGCCCGTGATCTCGGAAGAAGGCTCACTGTAGGGCTTCTCGCAAGCGCTGACTCTATGGTTGCGGACCTGTCTGCAGCGCTTCGGCGCGAGCCCGGGCTTGCTGCGCATCGGCCAGCCGGCCGGCCCGTTCGTACCAGTTCGCCAAAAGGAGCCAGTCCGTGGCCCGGTCGGGCGTCAGTCGCACGGTTTCCTCTTCCGCGGTGATGGCACGGCCGAGGTCGCCCAGCGCCATCCACGCCGCCGCGCGCCCATGCGCAAGGTTGGCTCGGAAGGAATTGTCCGCATCGGCAGCGCCATTTTCGGGCAAGCTGGATTGCGCCTTGTCAAAGGCCCGCAGCGCATCCTGGGGGCGGTGCGCGGAAAGATAAGCGTAGCCGAGTGACAGAAGCCCGAGACCGGGGCGCGGCAGATATTCCACCGCCTGCTCCCGTGCCTCGATTTCCTTATCAAGACGCTTTTCGTTGTGATAGAGATCTGCCAGAGCTGACCAAGTCGCAGCATTGGGCTCAAAGTCAGCGGCTACGCGGTATTCCTTTTCGGCCTCGGGCAGATTGCCGGCATGGTGAAGCAGAGTGCCGCGAAGAAAGTGGACGAAGGCGCTCTCCGGAAAAATGTCCAACGCCCGAGTCGTAGCGTCGAATGCTTCTGAATCCCGTCCCAGCGCCTGCAATACCGCTGCGGCGTTGGCCCACTGATTGAACGCTTGACTGCTATGGGCCGCGGGCGCGATCGAAGGCAAAGGCGCGGTGGCGCAGTCAATTTGCAGCCGCTGGCGCCACGCCTCGGTTAGCGGATTGCGGCGAACAAATACAGCCGACACTTCATCCATATATACCGGTCTCCACGTCTGGCTGGCGCAGAACTGTGGCAGCAGGGGAAAGAACTGCAAAGCGTTGTAGCGCGCCAGGGGTACGACCAGCACATTAAGGTTGTAGCGTTCCGCTTCCGCCTGCCAGTCCGGCGAATCGGGCGGAGTTTGCAGCAGGGCACCATTACGCTGAAACAATTCTGGACCGAAGGGGATTGCCCGGCCATCAATGTAATCCCGATACTTCTCTCCGAGACGCCACACGAGAAATCCGCCTTCGTTGTAGCTATCGAAGATTTCACCGGGGAGTTTCTCGCGCTCGATGAAAGCGGCCGCCCTCTCGGGAAACCACCAGGAGAGTCCTCCGCCGAATTGGCCGAGATCGGTGGCCTGGAGGTAAGTTCTATCGGTGACCAGGTCCGCCGATCGTAAGCTGGCGAGGATGATGACCGCAGCCATGGCTCCGGCGACGAGGATTGACCGCAGTCGCGTATCTGCGATATGCGCTTTGAACGCTGCCAGCGCCGCCTGGAGCACCGCGCCCGCGATCAGCACCAGAGTCACCGCGAACAATCCCTGGAATCGCACATGCCGAATGCTCAGCCAGGCCGCTCCCGCCAGGAGCACTGCGGCTCCCACTTGCCGGCGCAGCAGCGCGACGAATACCGCTATCCCAGCGAGCAGCAGCATGGTATAGAAGGCGCTGCCGGGATTGCGCAGCATCAATGCGTCTGGCAACATCGCCCAGCTGAGGCGCGCAGATCCCCATTCGATGATCCATTGGGAATGTTCTGCCATAACGGCGTTCTGGCGTAGCAGAGCCTGGTAGATGCCCCATGCCCAAGGATTTGCCAGGGTCGCCGCCACCGTGGCCAGAAACCAGGGCCAGCAGCGCTGCAGTCGTTCGGTCGCAACCTTGCATCGTTCCGGCCAGAGCATCTCCAACAACTCGATCGACAGATAAGCACACAGCAAAGTGAAACCCGCGACAAAGCCCAAATGAAGATTCACCCAGGCAATCATCAAAATGGGTAACAGCCAGAGGCGAGCGCGACCGGTCTCGTGCTCTTCCCACAGCAGGGAGAGAAATGCCGCGAACAGCAGGATGCTGAACATGTCCGCGCGAGGAGTAGTGTGCTGCGCGATTCGCGGAATTGCGACGACCGCCAGAGCGGCAGTCACGGCCGAGCCACGCCGCAGCAGCAGCGCCACCGTGCCTGCGCTTACTGCCGCTCCAAACCAGGACAGAGCGGAGTAGCCTCCGAGCAGATAGATCCCATAAAAGAGCAGCGCCGAGCCGGCGGGATAAATCCACGGCTGCCCCTGAGCGGTGTAAGAAAATATCTCGTTCGAGGGAATCTGATGATGCTGCACGATCCAGCGACCGGTGGCCAACTGCCAGCCAACGTCGAAATCCGTAACCGTGCGGAGGCCGGCAAGAAAGGCGTAAACCAGCGCTACAATCGCGAGAAGCTGAAACGCGCGCTTCGGCAGCGAGGCATCTTCCCCTGCCGAGGCAGAGTTCAACAAAGGTCGGAATCTTCGGTGATCGGAACTTGCGAGCATTGGCCGGCCGGCGTTCTCTGCCACGCAGGCACCGATCATTGTATTGGTTTCCGGGCCGAAGATTTCGCCGGCCTGGGCTAGTGCGTGTTTCTCATGGCGATGCCGGCATCCAGTCGTTGCCGTGGAGATGAGGTCTCTTCGTCGTCTCCAGTCATCCGCGCGTGAACCCTATCCCATTCGGCCCGCAAGACCATCTCACGAATCACGAAGCGGGTCTCGTGATTGCTGTCGTCCACCCGGATGAGCAGCTCATTCCGGTCGAAATGAAAGCGCGTGGTTTCAGCGAGTGGCACCAGCGCCTTGGAAGTTTTGCCCACGATCACATAGACGACCTTGTCCGACACCAGCACATATTCGGGGCAGAGTTCGTCGGACGATTGTCTGGCACTTCCGGAAAGCGCCGCCATGAAGCCACGTGGCGCCGCCAGGCATTCGGCCATGCGCATGCGCACGATCGTGCCCTCCTGGCTGCGGCCCTGAGCCAAAGTGAAAACGGAGGAGCCACAAAGAAGCAGAATCAGCAACCATATACGTCTCATAAATCTCCGGCTACCGTGCCCTTTCCTGGTAGTAGTAACCGCTGCGACAGCGGAGTTGAAGGTTGAGGTTGTGAGTAGGGAAGATGCGAACTGCGTGAAATCCGGTTTCACGGTCTGGCAACTGGTAGGTCACCACATAGCTGGAATGCAGATCTTCGAGTACCGCGCTTAAGATGCTGGTCCCGTTTTCGCGTAGCGGGAAGAATCGGCCGCCCGTGGCCTCACTCATGCTTCGCAGGGCGGCTGCCCCGTCGGAATGGAGGTGCGAGGCGCCCACATCCGCCGCATACAGAACGGCTTCGCTTCCCAATGCGGCGTCGATGGCGTCCTCAGCCGAGCTGCGGCTGATGGTATCTTCGCCGTCGGAGAAAACAACGATCACCGGCCTGGCGCCGGGTTGATGATGCTGCGCGATAAAGCCTGCTGCGAAAACCAGGGCGTCGTACAGCGGAGTCTGATCCGCCGCCTCTGCGGTAGACAGTTTCGCTCTTGCTTGTGGTCCCTGACAATCGCCCTGGCAGATTACCTTGGGTTGTGTGCCCCCGAACGAGAGCAGGGAGACATCATCAGCGGAGATTCCATCCGTACGCGAGATCAACTGGACCACATCGGCGATCTCCCGCTGGAATCCGGGGACGACCGACTCGCTGGTATCCACCAGCAGGACGATCTGCAGCCTAGTCTCTTGCGTGCGGGCAAAGCTGCGAAAGCGGCGCACGACTCGCTCGTTGTCGACCACCGCGATATCGCCACCTGTCAGCTGGTCGACGGCGCGATTTTGCTGGTCCGTCGCGTAAAAGGCGAGGCGGACCTCCCGCACATTGCTGCGGTAGACAGCTTCCGGAGCAATGCCGGTTTCGTCCGACGCCAGCCCGCGAGCGAGCAGCAGGCACGGCAAGACCAGCCACTGGAGAGAATGGGAACTCCTGACGTTCACACCGGATACAATCGGCCCCGCGCACGAAAAGGATCAGCCACAAGGAAGCGCTGCCGTTACTTTCGTTATGTAATCTTCAGAAAAGAATTCAGGTTCGCAGAAGGATTGGCGCCCGGTGGAGGAGAATCAAAGCCCGCTGCGTCTCAGCGCCGGTCACTGCTCTTGGCGGTCTGCCGGACTTCAGCGATCAATTTCTCCACTTGGCTTTTTTTGTCCGGTTCCAGCCTGGGATTCAATTTGAGCAAAGATTCCCAGGCGGTTACCGCCCCCTGGGGATCATTTTTCCCTTTCCAGCGGATCACTCCCAGATTGAACAAAGCGTCTGCATCCTTGGGGTCCTGCTGCAGGGACTGCTGCAATTGGTCAAGAGCGCCTTCGGTGTCTCCGGTGTAGAAAAGGCATGAAGCCATGGCGTTGCGGGCGGAAACATCTTGAGGATTGAGGTTCAGGGATTGCCCGTAATATCCGGCAGCCTCCTTGAATTGATGAGTCGACTGATAGACCTTGGCGATTTGCAGAAACAATGCTGGATTGTTGGGTTCCTGCTTCAGCTGAGCCAGCAGCGGCTCAGCCTGTTTATCCGCCATGTGTTTCATCTGCTCGAGCGTGGGCATCTGTCCCATGGCACCGGGGGACGGCGGTTGAGCCGAGGGTTGCGCCGCGCCAGGCGCGCGCGCAATTGCAATCGTAGTTTCCGAGCCGCGGAACAGATATCCCAGCGCCACCCCAAGCAACAGGCAGATGGTGGCCATCAGGTAGACCTGGCGGGGCTGCCAAGTGGACCCAGAGGCGGCAGGTTCAACGGGCTGGCTTGTCATGATGATGGCTCTCCCCGGAACTAATCCTACTTTCCCGAACGGGCCCAGTGTATCGTTGGCGAAAAAGCCGCGCCCAGGCTTGTTGTCACAAGAATACGTGATGTAGATCACTCGGCAGCGGATCCGGACGAAGGCTCCTCCAGGACCTTGGCCTCGCCGCCGAAGCGGCCGGCCGGCAATCGGCCTTTGCTCTGCCCTTCCGCCTTTGGAAACAGTTCCTCAAACGGGAGCGACGCTCCGATTAATTAAGTAACCCGTTACCTATCCCGAATGTCTGTTCCACTCCCTCCCGATGTAGAGATCAGCCGGCTACTTAAATGTCCACTCCGCCCGAGTCCGAAAAGGGACTTTCTCAACGCCGATTGTTGTTGGTAGGCAGCCGCGAGGAAGACTTTTTTATCATTCATGACCTGCTGGGGACAGGGACCGGCTCGGGACCTCAATTGGATCACGCCCGCAGCGTCGAAGAGGCCCTGGCTTGCCTGGAGCAAAAAGTCTACGACCTGATCCTCTTCCAGTACGAGCCGGAAAATACCCTCGCATCGCGCCTGCTGCAGGCGCTTCGCTCCCGGAGCCAGTTCCTGCCGTTTGTATTTCTCTCCGAAGGGGCGGATGAAACCGCTATCGCGGATCTGGCGAAGTCGGGAGCCTGCTATTGGGTGCGAAAATCTGAGCTGCGCGAGCCTTCGCTTTCCCGCACGATCCGCTTTGCCGCCAATCTGCATCAGCGGGAGAACCAGTTTCGGGAAGCGGAGCAGATGCTGAACCGGCTGCTGCGGGCGGTCGAGCAATCCGCGGACCTGGTCTTGATCTCCAATCGGGAAGGCGTGATTGAATATGTCAACCCGGCGTTCGAGGCGCTCACAGGCTTTTCGCGCGACGAAGTCATTGGGCAGAAACCCAGCCTGCTCAGGTCCGGACAGCAGCTTCCGGCCATGTACCGGGAATTGTGGAGCACCATCCTGGCGGGAAATGTGTTTCGGGGAATTCTCGTCAACAAGAAGAAAAACGGCGAGCTCTTCTATGTAGAGAAGACGATTTCGCCGGTACGTGACGCGGAAGGAAATATCACGCACTTCATTTCGTCCGATCGGGACATCACCGAGCGGTGCCGGCTGGAAGCCCAACTGCTGCAAGCCCAGAAGATGGACGCCATCGGCAAGCTGGCCGGCGGAGTGGCTCACGACTTCAACAATTTGCTGATGGTAATCTCCGCTTATGCGGAGTTGATGCAGGACGCTCTCGCTTCCGGGCACCCGCTGCGCCGCAATGTGCAGGAAATCCTCACCGCGTCGCGCCGGGCCGCCGACCTCACTCGCCAATTGCTGGCATTCAGCCGGAAACAAATGCAGGTACTGCAGGTACTGGACATCAACTGGTTGGTCCAGGAGGTTACCAAGTTACTGCCACGGCTCATCGGGGAAGACATCCAGCTCACCATGATTCCCGGGCGAAATGCCGGAAAAGTCAGAATCGACCCGGTTCAAATGGAACAGGTCATTCTGAACCTGGCAACTAATGCCCGGGACGCCATGCCTCACGGCGGAAGGTTGACCATTGAGACGGCGCCGGTAAAACTGGACGAGCATTATCTGCACCGGCATTCGATGGTGGTTCCCGGCGATTACGTCATGTTGGCGGTCAGCGATTCTGGCCATGGCATTCCCCGCGAACATCAATCCCACATCTTCGAACCTTTTTACACCACCAAAGAGAAGGGAAAAGGCACTGGCCTAGGGCTGGCCACGGTATATGGCATCGTGAAACAGAACGGAGGCTATATCTGGGTGTATAGCGAGCTGGGCATGGGAACCTGCTTCAAAATTTACCTGCCCTGCGCCATTCAGCCCGCGGAAAAAAACATTGCCGCTCCATCGCCGGCGGAAGATCTCAGAGGCTCCGAGACCCTGCTTCTCGTAGAAGATGAGACCGCGGTACGGAAGTCGGCAGCGGAGTTCCTGGGCCTCAAGGGCTACACCGTGCTCGAGGCCAAAGACGGCGCCGACGCTTTGCGGGTTGCCCGGGAACATTCCGGCGAGATTGACCTCATGATCACTGACGTGGTGATGCCGCGCGTCAGCGGCGGGGAATTGGCACAACAACTGTACTCAGACCGGCCGGCCACCAAGGTCTTATTTGTTTCCGGATACGCCGAGAACACCGTCCTGCGCTATGGAATTGACCTGAAGAACCGTTTCCTGCAAAAGCCGTTCACCCTGAAGATATTGGCACAAAAAATCCGCGAAGTGCTGGACGCAAAAGCCGCGAGCGCATCGGCCTTTGGTTAGGCCGAATTCCCGAACTCCCCTATAATGAGAGGGTTTGCGGAATTCTGCATGGCCTTGTCTCCAACCGAGGTTTCTACCCGCCGGCCCACTCGCCAAGATTACAGCCGTCCCGCCTCAGCCCTCCTGATCATTGTTCTGTTGTGGGGAGCGATCTACGTTGCCGGAATGTTCCAGCCCGGACTGCTCGACGACGCCGACTCCGTTCACGCCGAAGCTGCGCGGGAGATGGTGCAACGCCATGACTGGGTTACGCTGCACATCAATGGCCTGCGGTATCTGGAAAAGGCGCCGTTGCTTTATTGGAGTGTGGCCACCAGCTATCTGACCTTTGGAATCAGCGACTGGAGTACCCGCCTGCCTCTGCTGCTCGGGGTCCTCGCCATGTTTCTGGCAACCTATGCGCTCGGAAGACGGGCGTTCGGAAACCGGGGCGGACTCTTCTCGGCAATGGTGCTGGGTACTTCGCTTGGTCCTTATCTCTTCACCCGATTTCTCATACCGGACACGCTGGTGGGTCTATGGCTTACGGTGACGTTCTATTTTTTTGTGAGGTCGCTGGAGGAGGAGCCTCCGTCGCGGTTCACTTGCTGGGGTCTGGCGGTGGCGTCTGCCCTGAATGTGCTGACCAAGGGCCTGATCGGACTGGTGTTTCCTGCTCTGGTGATTTTGCTTTTCCTGGGATTGACAGCCAATCTTCGCCATTTGCTGCGACTGCGGTTGCTATCCAGCACGATTATTTTTCTGGCGATCTCTGCCCCCTGGCACGTCTTGGCAGCGCTTCGGAACCCCACCCAGGGAAACGTTCGCGGGTTCCTGTGGTTTTACTTCGTGAATGAGCACTTTCTGCGCTACTTGAACAAACGCGTGCCCCGCGACTACGACACGGTTCCCCTGCTGATCTTCTGGGGTTTGCTGGTGCTGTGGCTGTTACCGTGGAGCGTTTTTCTGCCGCAGAGCCTGAAACAGGTTCCACTGCGCTGGCGCCAGTTCCGCGCACGACTGGACATTTCGCAGAAGGCCAACCTGGTGTTTTTTCTCTGGGCGGCGGTGATCCTGGTGTTCTTCAGCTTCTCCACGCGGCAGGAGTATTACACCATTCCTGCGCTTCCGGGCATGGCGTTGCTGGTCGGTGGATGGCTGTCGCGAGAGACTGCCTCCGCCGAGAATAGCCGTGAGCGCCGCGCGGGAAGAGTCTCGGCCCTGGTGTTGCTTGGGATCGGGATGGTGGCATTCGCGGGGGGAATGTTCTTTCTCGCCGTATCCAAACCGCCGGCGCCGGGCGTGGAATTAGCCGATCTGTTGAAGAAAAACCCGCAGGACTACGCGCTTTCCTTCGGCCATTTCTTCGATCTCACACCCCCGGCCCTGGGCGCATTTCGCCCGCCCCTGGCCGGATTTGCGGTGGCATTTCTACTCGGTAGCACGATGAACTGGATCTTTCGGCGGCGCGGCGACTCAGGCAAGGGGAATGTGACGCTAACCCTGATGATGCTGCTGCTCCTGACCTGTGTGCATTCGGCGCTGGTGACCTTTTCGCCGATTCTTTCGTCAAAAGACTTGGCGGTTGTCCTCAAGAGGGAATATCGCCCTGGCGACATCGTTGTGGTCGATGGGGAATATGAAGATGGTTCCACCTTGAATTATTATGCCCAGGTTCCTTTGCGCATTCTGCACGAGCCCAGCGCGAACCTTTGGTATGGGTCACAGTTTCCAGATGCTCCCCACGTGTTTGAAACGGAAGCGTCTTTTCTAGCGCTATGGAACAGTCCCACGCGCGTCTTTTTGTGGACCGATCAGCAAGAGCCAAAAGAACTAGCCGGGGCAAAAGCCTATGTCGTCGCGCGCAGCGGAGGCAAGTCGCTGCTGGCGAACCGGTCTTATCACGGACGGATTCCGGCCGGACTGTGATCAGGCACAGATTCGTCGCAGGTATAATGCGGGTCGTGCCATGAATGTTCTTGTGGTCTTTGTCAGCGGGGTCTTTGTGTGGCGTGGTCTACTGGTGCTGGCTCTGCTGGGAACGATCAGTTCTACGGTCTTTCTGGGGATGGTGCTGACGGCTGCAGCGGGTTATCGCAAGCGCGCCCGCCAAGCCGGGCTTACTGCCATGAGCACGCCCCCGGCTTCCTTACCCTCGGTGACTGTTCTCAAACCTGTTCATGGGATGGAGCCACGCCTGGCGGAAAATCTCGAAAGCTTCTTTCTGCAGAATTATCCCGATTTTGAAATTCTGTTTGGTGCGCGCCAGGCCGATAATGCAGCGTTGCAGATCGTAGAACGGCTGAGGAAGCGGTATCCCGAGGTGAAAAGCCGCGTCGTTCTGTCGGGTGATCCACTGTGGCCGAATGCCAAGGTCTACTCTCTCGACAAGATGATCGCTGCTTCGGAGAATTCTTATTTTGTTATCAGCGACAGCGACGTTCTGGTCACCCCTGATTTTCTCCGCCATGTCATTCCCCCGTTACTCGATCCCAGGGTTGGTCTGGTGACCTGTCCCTATCGTGGAATACCCGCATCGGATTTCTGGTCTGGACTGGAGGCCTTGGGCATGTCGGTGGAGATGCCCTCAGGAGTGATGGTGGCAGAGATGATGGAGGGCATGCGCTTTGCCATGGGCGCCGTCATGGCTACGCGGCGCGATGCGCTCGAGAAGATTGGCGGAATCGCTTCTACCGCCGACTATTACTCAGACGACTACGTACTGGGCAGTGAAATCTGGTCAGCGGGATATCAGGTGGTTCTATCGCATCACATGGTGGGCCATGTGCTGGTGCCGCGATCTTTCCTGCAGAGCTTCGGAGATCAGCTTCGCTGGATGAAGAGCACGCGCTATTCCCGTCCCAAGGGACACGTGGGGACGGGCATCACATTCGCTATGCCGTTTGGTGTGCTTGGCCTGGGTGCAGCGGCAGCCCTGGGTAAGCCCGGGTTGGGATTTGCTTTGCTTGCTTTAGCTGTCTTGAACCGAGTGGTGCAGTCACTCGCGGTGGGATGGGGAGTGATTGGGGACCAGCGCGCACTCCGCTATTGCTGGCTTTATCCCCTGCGCGATCTGCTCGGGTTTTGCACCTGGGCCGGCAGCTTTACCAGCCGCCATTTCCTCTGGCGGGGAGAAACTTACCGTTTCGGCGCAGGCGGCAGAATCACTCCCCAGCGCCGGCACGCAGAACCGGCGATCGCAGAGCCGCTGTGACAGGCAACTCGCTTTCTGCCAGTTCCTGGCGCTTGCTGGCCACAATGCGCCGGATGATCTCGCGCAGCTTCACCCGCGGCCCAAAACCAACGAAACGTGAAATTTTCTCGATGCTCGGAATCCGCCGCTCCATGTCCTCGAAACCGGGCTCGTAAGCATCATCGTAGGGAATCAACCGGATTTCAGAATCGCTCTGGGTAAGTTTCTTCACCAGCCGAGCCAAATCGCCGATCGACACTTCCTCGGGATTGCCCACATTGAAGACTTGGCCAACCGCCGCCGGTTCGTCGGCGAGCAACAGCAGGGCTCGCACCACATCGCTGACGTCGGCAAAGCACCGGGTTTGACGCCCGCTGCCAAAGACCGTCATGGGCTGGCCGCGCAGCGCCTGATCTACGAACCGCGGCAGGACCATCCCGTAACGTCCGGTCTGGCGGGGACCGGTGGTATTGAAGAGGCGAGCAATCACGACCGGCAGGTGCTGCTCATGGTGATAGGCCAGGGCCAGGAATTCGTCAATCGCCTTGGAACAGGCGTAGCTCCATCGGCTCTTGGTAGTGGGTCCATACACCGCGTCATCGTTTTCGACGAACGGGTATTTGACACTCTTTCCATACACCTCGGAAGTGGAAGCCAGCAGGCAGGGTGTACCGTACCGAGCCGCCAGTGTCAGTACGTTATGGCTGCCGAGCACGTTGATCTCAATGGTGTCGACCGGCACTTCGATGATTTTCTGCACGCCCACGACCGCGGCAAGGTGGAAGATTAAGTCGGCCTTCTTGAGCATCGATTCCAACAACGGGAAGTCGAGAATCGAGCCTTCTGTGAGATGAAACCCGGGGGCGTCTTGCAGGTGCGCGACGTTTTCAATCCGGCCGGTGGAGAAATCATCAATCACAAAGACCTGATCTCCCCGCTTGAGCAGTGCTTCACACAAATGGCTGCCGATAAAACCGGCGCCACCTGTTACCAATACTCTCTTCGTACCCATAACGTTTACTAAGATGCGTAATCGGGGCCGGACAGACCAATAATTGTAAAGGAACGTAAATTCAGGCGTAAAGCCTGTGCCTTCTGGAGCTAAACGCGCACTAACTTTCCATTTTTCAAGCGGAAATCATGGCCATGCCATACCACCCGATGGCCGGCAAAGCTGACAATCCACACCAGCAAGCCGACACAGTCGCGCAGGGGCAGGAGCCATAGAGACCGACCCAAATGGCGATCGTGCAACACCTCGCGGCCGACCGCTAATGCCACGGCTGCGCGCGTCGCCATTACCGCCACCAAGAGGATCCAGGCCCAAACCGCCCCGCCACTGGCGAGCAGCGCCAATAACGCCCAGGGAAAGCCGAAGGTGAACGCCAGGCCAAGGTAGCCCCAGCGACGAACGTCGCGAATGGTGCGCGCCCAGCGCAACTGGTGATTCCAGAATTCCGGCGGAGTGTATGCAGGGAGGAAGGTTTCCACGACATTTCCCGACAGGCGAACTTCCAGCCCCAGGCTGGCAATGCGGCTACCCAGTTCATAATCGTCAGCGAGGTGGTCGAGAATGGTCTCAAAGCCTCCGATGGCCAACAGATCGCGGCGGCGAAAGGCCAGGGTGGAACCCAAAGCGAAGCGCATACCCTCCAGATGGCGGGCGACCAGGACTCCAGGCGCAAAATCCGTACTGATGCCCAACCATTCCAGTCTTGACCCTAGGGTGGAGGCCGGCATCGCGCGGTAGAGGCATGTGACCAGACCCACTCCATTGTCGCGGAGCGGAGAGGCCACGCTCCGCAAGTAATCCGGTCCGACGCAGATGTCGCCGTCGTTGACCAGGAGACAATCGTAGATCGCTTCTGGCAGCATCTGCGCTAGGTTGCTCACCTTGATGTTGGTCCCCAGGTCTCTACGGCAGATGACCAGGCGGATGGGACGTTGCGGATACTCCGATTGCAGGCGCCGCACGACGTCGGCTGCTGGGTCCGACGGATCGTGGATACCGAAGATCATCTCGTATTCGGGATAGTCCTGCAGACAGTGACTGCGCAGGCAATCGTAGGTCTCAGGGCCAACTCCTTTAACCGGTTTGAGGATAGAAAGGGCGGGCAAGGACTGGGTCGAGGCCCCGGGCTCGGCCGATAAGGCCTGTTCTCGCAGGAATTGCCGCGCACACCACAGGCACATACCGTAGTACGCGAGACTGCACAGGGCTAATCCGCCCGCGACAATCTCCAGTAGCAGCGCGATGAAGTGAAGCATTCCGGGAGTTCTGTAGAGACGCGGCTGGCCGCGTCTTGATGGCAGCAGCGGCCGCCGCGGTAAGGCCCAGACGCGGCAAGCCGGGTGTCTAGCCGAGCCCTACTCGTAACGTAATGACTCTATAGGATCCAGGTTCGCCGCCTTCCATGCGGGATAAATCCCGAACAGCAATCCCTCGGCCGCTGCCGCCAGGAATCCGAAGCCGGCCCAGAACATCGACATTCGCGCTGGCAGCGAATCCCATGCCAGACGAATGCCGAGCGTGACCAGGGCCCCCAGCAGCACGCCCAGGATCCCGCCGACGGCGGTCAGGGTAATGGCTTCCAGCGTGAATTGCAACAGGACATCGCGCTTGCGCGCCCCAATCGCTTTGCGCACGCCGATTTCGCGGGTTCGCTCCGTCACCGAAACCAGCATGATATTCATCACGCCGACGCCGCCAACAATCAGGGCCACACTGGAAACGGCGAACATGAAGATGAACACCGCGCCAGTAATTTGATTCCACACGTCAGAGAGCGAATCCTGGGTAAAAACCGCGAAATTGTCAGGTTTATCGATGGGCACACGACGGCGGCGGCGCAGCAGTTCGCGCATCTCGTCGACGGCTTTCGGCATGTCGTCGTGGGATGTGGCCTTCACGCTGATGAAGTGCTGCTTCAGCTCGGGATGCAATTTGCGCAGCGTAGCCAGGGGAAAATAGACCTTGTTGTCGTCGGGATTCTTGCCGCCCCCGAAGGCGCTCTTGACCTTTTCGATCACCCCGATGACTTGGAACAGCTCGCCCTCGATGTTGATTTCCTTGCCGACTGGGTTCTCGTTGCCGAAAAGCTCTTCCCGCGTGTCCGCTCCCAGAATGATGACCGGGGCGCGCCGCTCGTCATCAATCTCGCTGAACCAGCGGCCTTCGGTCATATTCAGGTCGAAGACATCTTTCACGGCCGCGGTGTCGCCCTCGAGAATGGTCTGTTTTGCCTTGCGGTCGCCGTATTTCACCACGTAGGTGCCGGTTCCAAACTGCGGTTCGAAATAGCGCACGCCCGCAGTTACCGCCTTCACGTGCGGCAGAGCCTTCATGGCTTCGGCATCTTCGAACGTCAACTCCTTGCGGGTGCGCAGTTCTTCGGTGGGACGGCCAAAGGTAATCGGCATGTGGAACGCGAAGATGATGTTCGAGCCCATGCTGCTGATCATGGTGCTGACGTTGTCGTTCAGCCCGCGCACGATCGACGAAATGCCGATCACGACGGCAACCCCGATCACAATCCCCAGAACAGTAAGCCCGGAGCGCAGCTTGTTGCTGCGGATCGTGGCCAATGCCATCCGGATGATTTCGCCGTATTCGCTGGTGCCAATCATGGCTTACATCTCAAAACGCAGGGCTGCGATGGGATCAAGCGTCGCCGCGCGCCGCGCCGGATACACCCCGAAGAAAACGCCGACGCTCGCCGAGACGATTAATCCGGCGGCCACCGCCCAGAGCTTGATGACCGACGGCATGCCCACCGCCAAGGTGACCCCCTTGGCCACACCGATACCGAATAGAACCCCGATCACGCCACCCACTAAGGCCAGGGTTGTTGCCTCAATCAGGAATTGCAACAGCACGTCTGCTCGCCGGGCCCCCATAGCCTTACGAATGCCGACTTCACGAGTTCGCTCTGTGACCGAAACCAGCATGATGTTCATGATCACGATTCCGCCCACTACCATGGAGATTGCGGCGATGCCGATCATGGCAATAAAAAACGTGCCGCTCAGGTTAGACCAGATGCTCAAGAGGCTGCTGTTGGTCTCGATGTCAAAGGTGTCCGGTTGCCCGGGAGGGTCATGGCGGCGAGTGCGCAGGATCACGCGCGCTTCGTCGATGGCGCTGTCCAGAACCTGGCCGGTGCCTGAAGCCTTGGCGGAAATGCGCATATTCGTGTCATAGCTTCCATATTGCTTCAGCCATGCGGTCATCGGCATCAAGGCATAATTGTCCAGACTCTGGCCCAGCGTCTTGCCCTTTTTCTTGCCTACGCCGATGATGCGGTATACCCAGCCATCGACGCGAATCTCCTTGCCGATCGGATCGACGCCGGGCATAAGCGTCTCAACGATATCGGTGCCGACCACCACTACCGCGGAGTTGTTTTCCAGGTCCGTCTCGCTGATCATGCGGCCCGACTCAATATCGATGTCCTGGGTTACGGCCACGGATGGCGTCATACCCTGCACCATGGTGTCGGTCAGTGACTCCTCGCCATACTTGACGTGGCCACTCAACCCGCGCGCATACGCCCCTACATAAAGGCAGTTCTTGCAGCCCTCGCGTACCGCGCGGTAGTCATCCATGGTCAGATCCTTGCGCTTCTGGCCCTCAAGAAAATGCTCCACGTTGGTTACCGCAGGAGACACCTTAAACATGATGAAGACGTCGGCGCCGAGATTGAAGATTCTCTCGGCAACGTAACTGTTAATGCCGTTGACGAAGGTCACAACCGCGATTACCGCAGCTACGCCGATAACCACCCCTAAAAGCGTCAGAATGGAGCGCAGTTTGTTCGCCCAAAGCGACTGCAGCGACACGCGGATGGCTTCGTTGAAATTCAAAAAGTGGACCTCGCGGGTGGAACCCCGGCGTCGGGCGTCCGACCTCAGCTTGCCCCCTTAAGTGACGGGCTGCCGGGTTCCGGCCGACGAGAAATAGTACATCTCGAACTTACTCAACAGTCTAGCAGAGTAGACTCAGGGGCCAGTCAATCGGTAGCAGCGCTGCTTGAGGAAGGAAGTCAAACCCTCGAGGTCAGAAGTCGGAGATCGGAGATCCGAGGTCCGCCGTCCGCTATAATGATCCAGTTGGCAGCTGGACCGGACGGTCGCTCCCGCAAGGGAGAGGAAAGTCCGAACTCCGCAGAGCAGTGTGCCGGATAACGTCCGGGAGGGTAGGTTCAAGCCTATTCGACGGCAAGTGCCACAGAAAACGAACCGCCCCGCAAGGGGTAAGGGTGAAAAGGTGCGGTAAGAGCGCACCGCCGCCGCAGTAATGTGGCGGGCAGGGCAAACCCCACACGGAGCAAGACCAAATAGGGAGGGACCAGGGTTCGCCTGGGAAACGTGCTGGCTCGGCGCGTTACAACCTCCGGGTAGGTCGCTTGAGCCCCGCAGCAATGTTGGGCCCAGAGGAATGACCGTCCCGCAACATTCCTGTTGCGGACAGAATTCGGCTTACAGGTCCGGCTGCCATACAACTGATAAGCCAGGGGATATAGACTCATTCATCTTCACTACGCGGATCGCGCGCTTCCCCTGGTGGACGTCACCCTTCCATGTGCACATCGTCACTGAACCCCGGATGGGTTTTGGGATACCTTCATGCAACAATACGATTCGCGCGCGTGAACCGTGCCTGTACGCCCATTTGCTCGGGACGACATTCCGCAAGTTGCTGACTTGAACTGGAGGGTGCTGCGTGGCCGCAAGGGGCCTCCCCCGTCCAGGCTAACGTCGTTTCTGCAGGAAGCCTACTTCGCCAATCCCTGGCTTGATGGGGCCCAGCCCTCGCTCGTATATGAAACGGCGGATGGGAAGGTCGTCGGATTTCTCGGCGTCATTGCGCGCAAGATGTCGTTACGCGGGCAGTCGCTGCGGGTCGCTTTTGGCGGAAACTTCGTGGTTGAGCCCGAATTCCGGTCGACCCTGGCAGGATTGCACCTTTTGACGACCTATATGGCGGGCGGGCAGGATGTGTCGCAGACCGATTCCGCCAACGACATCTCCCGAAGACTGCTGGAGCGGCTGGGCTTCCGCACCATTGTGCCATTCAGCGTGCACTGGGCGCGCCCGCTGCGCCCAGCCGGCTATGCGGCTTACGAGTTGTCGCGATTCGCAGGACGAAGAGTTTCCGCGGCCTTACGGTTTGCCGCGCAGCCCTTCTGCAGCGTGGCGGACAGGATGGCGGCGCGCCTGCGGTTTAGTCCGTTCCGGCAGGCCGAGGCCGTTTTGCACGCCTCTGAGCTTGACGCCGAGACACTTCTGCGTTGCCTCACCGAGTTCCGGGGCGATTATGCGCTTTGGGCGGAATACGATGCCCATTCGCTGCAGTGGCTGCTGTCCTTCATGGAGCGGGTACAAGCGCGCGGAAAACTCAGAAAGCTGGTCCTGCGGGACGATCACGGGAAGGTTGTGGGCTGGTACATCTACGGTGTAAAACCAGGCGCGGTTGGGGAGGTGGTGCAGATTGGGGGAGAGAGACAGTCTATGCAGCGCATTCTCGAACATCTGTTCCACGACGCCTGGGGACAAGGTGTGGTCGCGCTCCACGGAGTAGTGAACAGCAGCCTGATGGACGAATTCTCGGACAAGAACTGCTTCTTCACCTGTCGCGGCGGGTGGATGCTCGCACACTCGCGGAGGCCTGAAATCATCGAACGGCTCACTCGCGGGGACGCATTCCTGTCGCGCCTCGATGGGGAGTGGTCCATGGGTTTTGGCCGGTAAGGCTTCGTTCCAGCCGGGAAAACCGGCCGCGAAACGAGCAAGTTACGGTAGCCAGCGGACGCGGTTTGGCGGCAGCGCACCTCCCCTTGTGATCTGGATCACGGTGCCAGGGAACCATTTTGAGTTATGTTACTAGGCTCTTGGTGTAGGATCGGATGCTAGTTTCCGGCACTTGGAAAACCTCTCCCCTGTCTCATTTCGTTAGATATTTCACTAGCGCTAGTGTTTCTGCTGCAAGGCGAACGGAGAGAATCGAACTTGAGCGCCGAAGAGCTTTTGCCTAAGGTCCGGACCGCTTTCCAGTCCACATTCGACATTGATCCCCAGACCATCACTCCCGACACGACACCCAATGACGTTCCCGCGTGGGATTCCATGGGTCACGTCACCCTGGCCAGCAGCCTGGAGCAAGCCTTTGGACTGACGTTCGACGTCGATGACCTGATGGCGATGGAGAATGTGCGAGAAATCTGCAAGGTCGTGCAATCCAAGCTGGACAGGGTTCAATGTGCACCAGTCCAATGAGTCGAATTTTGCGGGTTGCCTGGTCCAGCGCTTGGGAGCCAGGTCGTGCCTGATTGAGGCGGCCACGGGAGAAACATTACCGGGCCACGATATTGCATCCCGGATCACCGACTTTGCTGCAGGTCTTCTGTCGCAAGGATTGCGTCCGCGCGATCGAATCCTTATCAGCTGCAGCCTCACCGCGGCAAGTGCGCTCGCTTACCTCGGGGCTATGTATGCCGGACTGATACCGGTGCCAGTGGACGAACGCCTGCTCTCGGCTTCAGCGGAGCTGTTGTTGGCCAAGTCGCAGGCAAAGGCGGTGTGGTCCGGCAAAGGAATCCACGGCAGCCGGGCCAGGGGCGGCGCTCTGGAAATCGCAGGCCTCTTCGATGTCCATCCCATCGGCATTTTTCCGCCCGCGGCTTGTTCCGGCGATGACCTCGCCGCCTTGATGCCAACGTCAGGTTCGACGGGCGTGCCACGGCTCGTTATGGTGAGCCATGGAAACTTGAGGGCGAATACGGAAGCGATCATTCAGAGCCAAGGCCTAGGGTCGGACGAGCGAGCGATGCTTATCATGCCCGTGAGCTACTGCTTTGGCGCCAGCGTTCTTCATACGCACCTTTATCAGGGAGGCGGGGTGGTGTTTGATCCGCGCTTCATGTTTCCCGACAAAGTGCTGCATGCCATGACGCGATATGGCTGCACGACCTTCGCCGGAGTGCCATTCGTTTACAACATGCTGCTACGCCGCTCGAATCTCCGTTCCATTCCGTTGCCCGGGTTGCGGCGTTTTCTGCAGGCCGGAGGTGCGCTGGCTCCTGAAAAGATCCGCGAGATCTGCGAGATCGTGCCGACGGCGGAATTCCTGGTCATGTACGGGCAGACCGAGGCAACCGCCAGAATCTCATGTTTCGCGGCGAAGGATGCACCTGAAAAGCTTGGCAGCGCAGGCCGGCCGTTGCACAATCTTGAACTTCGCATTGCGGACGAGGATGGTCGCGAGCTTCCGAATGGAGAGGTGGGCGAAATTCAGGTGCAGGGACCATCGGTTTGCGGCGGATACTCTGACGAACCCGAGCCAACCCGGCGCAAGTTCCGAGACGGCTGGCTCAGGACAGGCGATTTCGCCTGTCGTGACGACGAAGGATATCTCTGGATCAAAGGGCGTGCCGGGGAATTCGTGAAGATACGCGGCCTCCGCGTGAGCCTCGGGGAAGTGGAGGCCAGGGTGGCAGCCATGCCGGGCGTTTATGAGTGTGCCGTCGTTGGAGTAGAACATCCTGACGCCGGAGAGGCGGTCGCAATCTTCGTTGTTCCAGAAAACGAAACGCAGGTTCTCGCGCAGGAAGTTCGGCGGGCGTTGCCCCCGCAATGGACGTGTGTTTCGGTGAATGTGGTTCGGCAATTGCCCAGAACCGTCGACGGCAAAATCGAGCGGCCCCAGTTGCAGATGGCTCATGAGTGACTTGGCCAACATCGAGCAGTCCATCGAAGGCCTGCTGGCGCTTCCGCCGTACGCGATGCCTCCCGGCCAGCGGCACGATGCTCTGCTTCCTCTACTGAAGCAGGAACTGGCTTACGCGTGTGAGTGCAAACCGAGCTTTCGCAACTACGTCGACCATTGGCCGGCAGACTTTCGCACTGCGCAGAGCATCGCCGACCTTCCTTATTTGCCAGCGGCGATGTTCAAAGGCGATCCACCGCTGGCGCTGATTGCGTCCAGCCAGGTCACGCGAACGCTCACTTCCAGCGCAACCGGCAGCCAGGTGCCGAGCCGGGTGGTTCTGGATTCAATAACTGCCAGACGCTTGACGAAAGGTATCGTCACCATCATCCGCGATTTCATTGGACCTGCGCGCCGCCCCTACCTGGTCGTCGACACGAAGGAAAATCTAGCCGCGCAAAATGAGCTTGGCGCGCGCGCTGCAGCCATCCAGGCTCTGTTCCCTTTTGCCACTGAAGCGGTGTGTTGCCTGGGCCAGGATCGGTGGGGCGACTCGACTCTCAATTTGGAGACGCTTCTCCACTGGGTTGAGGAGTGGAAGAGCGCTGAGGTCCTGGTATACGGCTTCACCCATGTGCTTTGGACTCGGCTGGTGCAGCCTCTGCAGAGTCAGAACATCAGGTTGCATTTGCCGAACGTCCATGTGCTGCATAGCGGCGGATGGAAGCGTCTTGAACAGACCGTGACGAAGAAGGAATTCAGCCAAGAAATAGCAGCGGTCTTCGGCTGCCCGCCAGAGCGCGTGATCGATTACTACGGGATGGTCGAAAATGTTGGCGTCGTCTACCCCGATTGTGAATATGGCAACAAGCACGTGCCGGCGTTTGCCGAGGTGGTTGTAAGAGATCCACTGACGCTTGCGCCCACGATGCCTGGCCAGCAGGGCCTGGTTCAGACTTGCAGCGTGCTGCCGACTAGTTTTCCCGGCTTTCTGGTGCTGACCGACGATATGGCTGAAATCATCGGCACGGATGGCTGCGGTTGCGGCAGGCGCGGCACGTATTTCCGGTTCGCGAGGAGAGTCCCGAAAGCAGAAGTCCGAGGCTGCGGCAATCTGGAAACGACGCGCGTCAGTGCGGCCAGTGGAAGCGATCTATGAGTGATCTGATACAGACTGAGCCGTGTCCCTGCGAGATCGCTCAAACGGTGCAACGTCTGCGACGCCATGTACTGCAGCAAGAGCTCTCTCCCGGGTCGATCCTGAATGTTCTTGAGCAGTGGTCCGCGGCGCTCGATGATCGGCAGTTGCGCCATGTTTCCGGAATACCGTTTCTTCGCTTGTGGCTGCGGCGCGGCACTTTAGAACCGATCTTGCTTCGCGAACTGGGGCCGGGCGCTCTGAACGGGGATTGGCACGAGAATGGACATGCGCGCCTGCGGCCGTTTCCACTCGGAGTCGTCGGGCATTGGCCGGCCGCGAATATCGAGATTCAACCCATCCTGTCGCTCACCTGCGGTTTGCTTGGCGGCAATGGCTGCCTGGTTCGGGTGCCGGGCGGCCTGGTCGAAGTCACGCGCCTGGTGATGCAAAAGCTGTGGGAGGTCGATCGTGGTGGCGCATTGATTCAGCGCATTGCCGTGGTCAGCTTCGATCACTCGCGAACTGACCTTCACGAAGCCATGGCGCGGACGGTAGACGGCGCTATGATCTGGGGCGGCGAAGAAGCGGTTTTGCGGATTCGCGCCCTGCCCTTTGCTCACTGGTCCCGGATCGCTGTATTCGGCCCGCGGCTGTCGGTCGCGGCCATGGATGCTGGTGCATGGAGCAATCGCAAGGACCGCACCGCCTGGTGCCGACGCATTGCCCGCGATGTTTGGCAGTTCGACCAACAGGCTTGCTCGTCGCCGCAGACGCTTTTTCTTGAGCGCGGCAGCGGTTGCGAGCCCGAGGAATTCGTGACAGATTTACGAAGCGCTTTTCAAGCGGAAAACCACTCACATCCGCGCACAGAAATCGAGCCGTTCCGGGCTTCAGCCATCTGTCAGTCACGCGCAGCATGGCTTCTGGCGAGCGCCGAAAATCGCGCCTGGTTCCCTCACTCTCCGGATTGGACCATCCTGCTGGGAACGGGCGGAGATATTCCCACGCCCACACAAGGTCGCACTCTCACCGTACTTCTGGTGGATGACCTTCTGGAAGCCGTATCCAGGTTCGACGGAGCCGTCCAAACTTTGGGACTGGGAGTGAATGATCCGCGGAAGGACGACGCCTTGGCCCAGATGGCAGGGCGCCACGGAGTGGACCGTGTGGTGCGACTGGGGCAGATGCACGTCTTCGGTTCTCCGTGGGATGGCGTCGATTTGGTGCGGCCGATGGTGCGGATGGTTCGTCACGTGAGATCACAGGAACGAGAGACACCTCTGGGATGAAGGAAGGCAAACAATTTCTCGAAGCATTGGATCGTAAGGCGAGAGTGTTTGCGTCGAGTGCCAGAGCTGCCTATGAAAGCAACCGGGAATTGTGCTCGTGGTTACTGAATCCGTTGGCGCGCTGGGCCGAGGCGGCTTACGGGACCGGCGTCTTCGACGTTGCCGCGCACGGGTACGCGGAATACTGCGTTGGCGTAGCCAAGGCGCAACAGGCTTACGAGCGCTCGGGCAAGTACGTTCCTGAAGCGCTGCCGGAGATCATGTCGCAAGTGTACGAGCGCGAAGGCTACATGGTGCCTTACATGTGGGCCGCGATTCTCATTTATCCCTTCTGGCCTTCGATGGTCAGCCACCTGGGGTTGTTTCGTGATGAATTTGTGAGGCGCTTACCTTCGCGTGCGGCGGTTCTCGAGTTGGCGGCGGGACACGGGGTACTGAGTCTCCTGGCTGCCGAGGAGCGGCCCGACATCCAGATCGAAGGCATCGATATCAGTGCGCCAGCCATTGCGGTCGCGAATCGCCTGCTGCACGTTGCCGGACACGCAGGTCGCGTTCGGTTCGCCGTAAAGGATGCGCTGGCCGCCGAACAGCCCCAAGCCTCGGAGAGTTACCAGGGCATTATTTCAGCGATGCTGGCGGAGCACCTCCCCGACCCGGCCCCGCTGTTTAAGGCTATCTCCCAGAGAATTCGCAAGCAAGGGCTGGTGTTCTTCAGCACGGCCATCGAGTCGCCACAGCGGGACCATGTTTTTGAATTCAACCGGGAAAGTCAGCCTCTGCAGATGGCTGAGGCAGCCGGCCTGCGCCTGACCCGGCTTGCCTCGGACGCGGGCCCGGCGCGGCTCGGCGCAAAATTTCTGCCACGCTCCGCCGCCATGATTCTACGACCCAGATGAGCAGCTAAGAGGACGGTGCGAAGATGACCCCGCCTTGGATGACATTCGAGGAAGTTCGAACCCTTCTTAAGCAGCGATTCCCTATGCTCATGGTCGACACCGTACTCTCTATCGATCCGGGGAAGAGTATCCGCACCACAAAGAACGTTACCGGGAATGAGATCCACTTCCTGGGTCATTTCCCCGAACACGCCATAATGCCGGGAACACTGATCGTTGAGGCCATCGGCCAATCCGCTTCCATTCTGTTTGCCAAGACGACGGGGACCGGAACCCAAGCGGGAGAATTCCTGGTGCTCGGCTCGATCCAGGAGATGAGATTTCTCGTGCCAGTCGTGCCCGGCGACCGTCTTGAAATCGACGTCCAGGTCCTCAAGTTCATCGCGGATTTCGCGGTGGTGGAAGGCGTAGCGACCGTAAATGGCACGGTCGTGGCCCGGGGAAAGTTGGGCTTTGCCAGACGAGCACCGGGAACATAGCGGGTCGTGATCCCGGTCGCGGACCCGGCGTCATCGCGCCCGAAGCGTACGCGCCATGGCCATATCCCAACCGGCTGCCGAGCATTCGGGTCACTTCTAGTGATGCACCAAGAGTTCTTCTTCCACGGACGCTGCCGTCGGCAAGGAGTCACTCCCGATGAATTCCCCTGGCAGATCTTGTGATGGGCTGTCGGGAAGCTGCACCGTTGACCTCGGATTTCGCAATAGAAGAAGAAAGGGAGTCATCCCCAGGAACAGCATCGTCATTACCCAGAAGGCCTCATTGAAGGCGAGCATGGCTGCGTGTCGCTGCACCATGGCATAGATGGCGCCCAGAGCCTTGCGTCCGGCGGTATAGTTGTCCGATCCCCGCATCACAAACCACGATCGCATTCCTTCCAGCATCTGTCTGGTTTGCGAGCTGCCGGCCGTGACGTGCTGGACCAGGTGATTCTGGTGTAATTGGCTTCGGCGCGCCAGAAAGGTGGTCATCGTCGCGATCCCGAAACTGCCTCCGATGTTGCGCATCAGGTTGAAGATGCTGGTGGCGTTTCCCATGCGTTCTTTGGGAATATGAGACATGCTGACCGCCATCAGAGGAATGAACAGGAAGCTTAGCGCCACGCCCTGAAATACCTGCGGCCACAGAATGTCCCAGTAACCGGCGTTCAGGTTCAGGCGGGATAGATCAAACATGGTGAAGGAGCCCAGCAGGAGTCCAAATAGCAGCAGCCGACGCGGGTCGGTTTTGCTGGTGAGGTAGCCTGCCAGGGGAGTGGTGGCGAGCGAGCCGATCCCTCGGGGCGAAAGGGCGAGACCAGCATCGAACGCGGTGTATCCCAAAAGCGTCTGCAGATAGATAGGCAGCAAAACCAGGCTGGCATATAACGCGAATCCCAGCATGCTCATGAGAAACACACCCACGCTGAAAGTCCGTTCCGCGAGCGCCCGCAAATCGACGATTGGTTTGGCCGTGGTTAGCTCGCGAATCACAAATAGAACCAGCCCCGCGACCGCTGCGGTGGCGAAGAAGCGTATGTAGCCGGACGAAAACCAGTCCTTGCGCTGGCCGGTATCCAGCACCACCTGCAGAGCTCCGATGCCAAGCGCAAGAAAGCCCATGCCCCACAAATCCACTCGTCCTCCGAGCCGCTTGATGTAAGGCGGATCGAAGACAAAGCGGCTCATCATGAACAGAGAGAGAATTCCGACGGGGAGATTGAGATAGAAAATCCAGCGCCAGCTGTAGTTGTCGGTAATCCAGCCGCCCAGGGTTGGGCCCAGGATCGGAGCCAGCAGAATGCCGATGCTGAATGCCGCCATCGCGTGGCCATGTTTGTTCTTGGGAAACGTCTCCAGCAGAATGGCTTGCGCCAGGGGCTGCAGACCTCCGCCGGTCAGCCCCTGGAGCACGCGGAAGCAGATCAGCGTCGGCAGACTCGTTGCCAATCCGCAGCAAAGAGACGTGAGCGTGAAACCGGCCACACAGGTCAGCAGCATTTTGCGGCGGCCCATGTAATTGGCCAGCCAACCCGACATGGGTAGAACGATCGCATTCGAAACCAGGTACGACGTGACCACCCACGTGCCTTCTTCCACCGTGGCGGCCAGATTCCCAGCAATGTGAGGAATCGAGACGTTCACCACCGTGGTATCGAGGATCTCCATGAAGGTGGCGAGCATGATGGAGGCCGTCACGATCCACGGATTGACGTGCTTGAACTCTGTTGTCATCTCCTCGTTCAGGGGAGCGTTCCCCGCCTGAATCCTCATTTTGAGA
>Ga0335080_10001219_pt1 | contig 24877 bp, 22 predicted proteins | sample Lox_Sample_34_FD_206720 | JGI IMG/M metagenome (GOLD analysis project Ga0335080, IMG submission 206720) | Soil microbial communities from Loxahatchee National Wildlife Refuge, Florida, United States - Lox_Sample_3.4 | ecosystem: Environmental > Terrestrial > Soil > Wetlands | place: USA... | reverse complement strand
TCGACGCCTGCAGGACCGCTACAACCGCTCCCACTACATTGGCATTACTGTTAGTGTTTCCACACGTGACGCAGGTTGACCGGGCCGCCGTGATGGCCCCCTGCTGCGCGGCCTGCTGGATCGTCGAGTAAATATTGAAAGCGCGTCCGAACCAGATAATGCCGAGCAGGAAGATAAACACTACCGGCAAAACCAGCGCTGCCTCGGCGATCTCGGCGGCCTCGGAACCTCGTAGTCTGTGCGCTTGAAGCCTCATGAACGGGATTTCGTAGTTTGGTAACTGGGTAATTGTGGAACTGAAAGTCCAAGCCTCTCAATCCCGGGGGATGGTGAATTACTCAATTTCCAAATTACCAAATTACAACAATTTCTCCTCACGCCTTACCCATCGCTGCTGCAATTCCGTAAAGCACGACGGCTACCGCCACCGCCACCCCAAAGGGAATTTTAGTGGATTCCGGATTGTCGAGCGATACCTCCGGTCCCGGGGCCCGTAAACTGAAAACCGCAGCCAGCATTCGAATAATGTTTACCAGGGTTTGTTTCAGCCGCCCCTTCCAGACGATGATCACCAGCGCCATCGCGCCCGCCGCCAGAATCGCCCCAAATAGCACGGCCAGCAAGGGTCGCGGGCCAAGACATGCTCCGAGCGCGCCCACCAGCTTCCAGTCTCCTGCGCCCAAACTGCGCACGAGTACAAACGGCAGCAGCAGCGCCAAACCCAACAGCATGCCGAGGAGTGCCATTTTCAATCCCAGCCAGTGGAACAGAATCGCATTGGTGGCGATTCCGGCCACCGCGCCGGAGACGGTCAGCCAGTTCGGAATCCTGCGCCAGCGCGCATCCCAAACACCCGCGCACAGAGCCAGCCCGGCCGCGGGCGTCCATGGCCCAAGCTCACGCCACGCCCGGAACAGAAGAACGAGAACCGCTGTCAGCGAGGCGGTTGCGCACATCCCTATGTACTGTATGGTTTCCAGCAGCCACACTCAAGCGGCAAAATTTAAGGCCCGGCAAGCCGGGCCTTAAGTTTCAATCTGAACCAAATTCATCTCTGGATTGGCTTACCGCGGCACGGGTGAGCCCGAGTTTCTCTCGGCAATTACCTTGCGCGCGTTGTCGGCCAGAGCGCGCGCCTGCGGCATCAGTTCCAACGCCTTGATCACCTCAGGATCGGTTTCCGCCCGCACCTGCATACCAACTTCCTGGCCAAATGCATCGATGAAAATTTCGCTCTTGATGTTCGACCGCAGCCATTCGTTGTTCTCGATCAGTTCGCCTTCCGTGTAAGAAATCTTCTCGGCATCGAGGAACCGGCGGAAATCCTGCAAGATCACATCGTCAACTTCGAAGCTCTGCGTGACTTTATGCGAGTTCGAATAATTCTTCGCAAAGTTGAACAGCGCGTAGTGCTGCAAAAGCGCGTCCTGAAACTTGTTCGACTTATAGGGAGGCAGCTTCACGTCGGGCGTAATTCCGCCGCCGCCATAAACGGTGCGGCCGCTGTCGGTGAGCTTCACTTCTTTATTGGCGGTGTTCTCTTCGTTCTCCCGCTCGTAGTAGTAGTCATAGAGCGAGATGTTGCTGTAGTCGCGCTGGATGAGGCGTCCGCTCGGCGTGTAGTACTTGGCGGTGGTCAGCGCGAGGCCGGTGTTCTCGGCCAGCGGATAAACAGTCTGGACCAAGCCCTTGCCAAAGGTGGTTTCGCCGACGATCAGCCCGCGGTCATGATCCTGGATGGCTCCAGAAACGATCTCCGCCGCCGAGGCCGTGCCGCGATTCACCAGCACCACCAGCGGATAATCTTTTCCACCATTGCCGTGTGAGGCGACATATCGCTTTTCAGGGGATGACCGGCCGTGGTGCGAGACAATGAGTTGGCCTTTTTTGAGGAACTTATCGGCCACGCCTACGCCCTCACTCAACAGGCCACCGGGGTTTTGTCTAAGATCGAGAACCAGGCCCTTGAGGTCGCCCATCTGATCGAGCGCTTCGCTGACTTCGCGCTCGGTCGTTTCCTGGAATCCCGAAACGTGCATGTAGCCGATGCCCGGCCGGATCATGAAGTGCAGATCGACGCTGTATCGCGGAATCTCGTCGCGAACCACGCTGAATTCCAGCGGTTTTTCCGATCCCTCGCGCAGCATGGTGATGCGCACTGTCGTGCCCTTCGGCCCTTTGAGCAGATCGGCCACGTCGGAGGTGCTCATGTTATCGGTGGGCTTGCCGTCGATGGCGGCGATGATGTCGCCGGGGCGAATGCCCGCGCGGTAAGCGGGCGTTCCGACAAACGGGGCGATCACGATGACCTTGTTATTACGCGGGCCGACCGTCATGCCCACGCCGTAGTATTTCCCGCGCTGTTCTTCCCGCAGCTGCGAATAAGACTTGGGATCGAAGAAATTGGAGTGCGGATCAAGCTGGTGCAACATGCTCGGGATGGCGCCGTCGTAGATTGCCTTGTCGGCGTTGACCGGGTCGGCGTAGTTTTCCTCCACCGTCTCGTACACCTGCGTGAACTGCTTAAAGCTGTCGCGCACGTCAGAGTCGGTGCTGGGCGTCGCTGAGGGGGCGATCTTCTGCGCAAACAGCATCCCCAGTAGGCCGAACAGCGCAAGGACAAAAACTACCAGGAAGAGAGAACGACGAGAACCACCAGCCATGTTTCAAAACCCTCGGGCAGGCACAATGGAGGGAATGACCCGCCCCTTCTGAGCGCAGTATAACATGGGGTGCGCTTATGGATTGGATGCAGAGTTAGGCCCTTAGTTACATCCGGGCGATGGCTTTCCGGGGCCGCTCCTGCCCCTGGGCACGCGATTGCGGTAGCGGCCTCGCTATGCCCGAGCTTGGATTTTCCGCCGGCTCATCTGTAAATAAATGCCGCGGTGCCTCGCCGCCTTTTCGGGATCGCCGCCCGACTGCTGATACAAGGCCGCAAGCCAGCGGTGGGCGGCGATCAGTCCCGGCAACATGGTCAGCGAAGTCTCAAAGGCCAAAGCCGCGCGCTGGCGATGCCCCAGCCTCGCCAGGGCAACTCCCAAGTAAAAGTGGCCCAAGGGCAGGAAGTGCTGCAATCCAACAGCATGAAGCGCCTGCTCGGCCGCCTGCTCGTTTCGCCGCTTTTGCAAGTGGACCCTGGCCAGCCCGAGGTGTGCCGCCGCGCTGTCGCCATCGATTTCCAGCGCCCGCTCGAACGCCCGCGCCGCGTCGTCGGTCCTTTTCTGCCGCAGGTAGACGTTTCCGATACGAAGGTGCAGGTCCGGCAAACGTGGATTGAATCGCTCCGCCTTCGACAGCCTGGCCAGCGCCGCATCCATGTTCCCCTCTTCGAAATGAATGGTTCCCATGAGCAGGTCTGCCCAGGGACGCTCACTCGGCGTCTCGGCCGGGGCTTTCGCTGCCGTGTCCGGCTCCGCATCCTTCTCTTGTTCCAGCAGCGCCGGCTTTGGCGGGTTCGCAATCAGTTGATCGAGAATCACCTTCGCCTCATCCCGCCGCTGCAAGGAAAGAAGACACTGCGCCAGGTGCTGAGAGAAGCGGGCCTGATCCGGCCACTTCTTTACCAGTTCCTCGAAAATCGGCAACGCATCCTGGTAGCGCCGTGCATCCAGATAGGCCCGCGCCAGATTGTAATGCTGCTCCCGCACAGCCATCTCGGCGGCTTTCGCCTGGTCCTCGCCGGGAGCCTGAACATACCCCAGGGCGACGAACCGTTGCAGCATGGCTTGCGCCGCAACCGGATCGACGCGCAGGTCCGCCGGATGCATGCCGCACTCGCCCCGTTCCCCCTCCCAACTCGGAATGCGCTCGACCTTCGGCGGCTCTTCAAACGCCTGCACGAGCACGCGGCCGTCCATGTCTTCGCCCACCGGCAATCCAAACAAGGTGAGGATGGTCGGGGTTACATCCAGCAGGGTCGCGCCGTAAATTCTTTCGTCCTGCTTGATTCGAGCGCCCTCCGTGCCCTTCATGCCGCTCTTCATGCAAAAGATCCCGAACTGCCGGTGCTGCACCGCCGGACCCGCCGGCTCGTTCGGAATGCCGCGCGGCCGCAGATGATCGCTGTGAAATCCGTGATCGGAAACCAGGATCACCGTCGTCTCGGGCCCTGCCAATTCCAGCAGCGTCTCGAGCATCATGTCGTGGAAACGGTAAGCGCCGTTCACCACGTCCTTGTAAATTTCGAACTGGTCTTCCGGGATTCCTTCCATCCGCGGCGGATGAAAATGCATGAAGCCGTGGCAGAAGTGGTCGATCGCGTTGTAATAAACCGCCAGGAAATCCCAGGGCTCGTTTTGCAAGATCCAGGTGGCCGCGTTGTGAATCGTGCAGGTCTCGGAGAGAATCCTGGCGAAGGCCCGAAGGCCGTTGTCCTTCTCCTGGTCGATCTCGGCGGCGCGCGGAATCCAGGGAAGAATCGCCGCTTCGGTCACCTCAGCTGGATGCATGCGCAGCGCCGCAAAAGTTTCCGCCATGCTCTCGGGATACACCGCGCCCGGCGCAAGCGGCCACTCCTCTTCGAGCGGCCCCACGGCATGGGGGTAAAGATCGGAGACCGCAATCCCGTTAATCGGCTCCGCGGGATGCCCGGCGAACCAGCCCAACACATGAGTCTTATATCCGCGTTGGGTCAGAATGTTCCAGATCGCTTTCACCTTGCGCGACGTGCTGGTCACCGGCCGCACCCCGCCGGTGTGCGGGTCCGGCTCCATGAAGCCGTGAATGCCGTGCTTGTCGGGCCGCTTGCCCGTGGCGATGGAGTTCCACAGCATAGGAGAAAGAATGGGATGCAGAGTGGCAAGGTTCCCCATGACTCCGTGGTTGACGAAATCATTAAGAGTAGGCATCAAGCCCTGGTCGAGCAGAGGATTGATGATCTTCCAGTCGGCGGCGTCCCAACCGATCAGCAAGACTTTTCTGGCGAGAGGTTCAGGCATGGAATATTCCGATAGGAAGACGGTCGAACGTCGTAGGTAACTTCAAATTCGAACCTGACAACGTGCAGCGGTCACTGGGTATTCTGTTGCTCGGCCACTGCTTCTTTTCGTCGCCAAGAGCTGAGGGCCTGTGCTCCTTTTGCCAGATATCCCAGTGTAGCGGGTGCCGCCTCGCTCGCATCCGGGACGTCCAGGGTGTAGATGCCAATCGGAGAAATTTCAAGATTCGCCAGACGATCTCGGCTTCGCTCGGCGCGGCAAGCGCCAGCACGCCCACTTCCGCTGCGCTCGCCACCATGGTGTAGGCGTGCAGCCGCTGACGAATTAAGATCGGGAACGTTCGCGATCTTACCTGAAGTTTGTTTCCTCATGGTTGTTCTCCTTGGACTGGACGGTGCGCTAATTTGCCCTCGGGGTTCACTTACTCTCTTCCCCAGCATTCTGCTCACTTTGCCGTCGGGCCGCGAGTGCCCTTGACCCTCGCGCCAACATGCCTAATGTGGCCGGCCTTCGTCCCCGTCTCTGTGCCGGCCGCACGACGGCCGGGGAATCCGGTTGCAGGTCATCATCCGTCCCTTGCTCCTGACCGGTTTTGATCGCCTTGCTGGGCGTGGTCTCGTAGGCGTAGCCGGTCAATGTCGTTGTCTGGGTAAATGAGAGGTCAGTGTAAAGGCGCGCCCATCCGTAGTGAATCTTGCCGTTGATCGTAAACTTCAGACCCAGATAACCAAAGCCTCCGAACCCGTAGGTCCCAGGCCAACTGCCTCCCCAGTTCGAGCGGAACTGGCCTTCGCGGACCCACGCCATGGTGGCGCGGCCGGAGGTAAAGTGCCGTGCCGCTTTAGTGACCCGGAACCCGGAGGAGAATGCGTAGGCCCACGGGAATCCTCCGCTGTTGACGAGATGTCCCGCGACCGCATTGGCGCTTCCGACGTTCTGCACGAAAAGGTTCCCCAGCGAGGAGTTGCTTTTGAACTGGTTCATGATCGTGAAGTCGATGGTCCCGTCGTTGTTGAGATCGAGATCGTAGTTCTGGCCCGGTCCGATTGTGATGTTGGCGGGCGTAAAGACGATCTCGGCGCTTGCGGGCCGCGCCAGGGCGAGCATCGTGACTCCGGCTGCGCTCGCGGCCAAGGCATAGCTGTGAAGGTGCAAATGCAGGGAATCGCCACTCCTGGAGGATCCCAAGACGGACGAATCGAAGGAAGATGCTTTGTCTTTCATATTCTCCGCAGAGTCTCGCTGGCGCGAAATCTATGGACACTCGATAAGCAGTCGGCAACGCACCGCCTGCGGGGAGACGATCACGGAGCGGGAGATTCAGCCGCCATCACAGCCGCTTGCCTTCGCCGCCACATTGCGAGCCCATGGGAACCGCGCGCCAAGGCTCCCAGCGTGGCGGGCTTTTGAGCCGGCTGCACATGGGCTGCCGGGCCCGGTCGCGCGCCCTTCTGGTCTCCTTCCTGCTCCTGGCCGGCGTTGATTCCCTGGTCAGGGACGGTCTCATAAGCGTAGCCAGTCAGGAGCGCGCCGCCGTAGATAACATTCAGCCGCGCCCAGCCGTAGTGGGTTTCACCGTTAATCTTGAATTGAAATCCGAGATACCGGTTGCTGAGCCCCCGGTGCGAGGTGTGAGAGAGCCAACTGCCTCGATAAAAGCCGCCCGCGTCGCATTCGCACGTCCAGGCCATGGTGGCCCGCCCCGCATTGAAATGCCGGGCCTGCTTGCTGATGGCTATCCCGGAGCTAAGCGCATATGCAAAGTTAAAGCCTCCGCCAGAGTACAGTCCGAAGGCGAGATGCGCGGCTATCTTGTTGCCCTTCTGCGCGTGCCTCACCGCGAGGAAGTTGATATACGTGACAGGCTCGAAGTATCTGCCAAATGCCTTGATGGTGAAGTCGATGATGCCGTCACTATTGAGGTCGAGACCGTACTCCTGATTTGTCCCGATCGTCACGTTCGCGGGCGTGTAAACGATCTCGGCCTCGCCGGGTTGGGCCGTCGCCAGCAGACTTACTCCCGCGGCACTGGCCGCCAGGGCATATGCGTGAAGGTGTTGGCAGAGTGAGTCGCTCAGATTGACCGGCTTGAAGGAAGATGGAGAACGCTTCATGACGATACCCACCTTGTGTTACAGACCCCGTTACGAGACTCATGTTACCGAACGAACCGAGCCCACGTAGCGCGGGGTTTTCGCCCGCTGAGCGGCCAGAGTTGGCATCCGCAGGGGCTTTCGGGGTTACAACGGGGGGCCGAGAACCGGCACATTCTGACTTGGTCCCAACGCGGCGTCAAGGGAAAACTTCCGCTAATAACCAGACTGTTTCAGGAGCGTTTACCGCAGGGCCATGCCACAGCCGGGACCTGAACAAAGACTGGAACAGAGATTGGAAAAAGAGATCAGAACAAGCGTGTTACACCTTCTTCTAAGACTACAACCCTGTCTTTCACTCCGGCAGCGCTGGCTTCGCGCGCGAGCAATTGCAAGGGCTCTTCAATCGGCTCATGCGACAGCCGGAACGTTCCGTAGTGCATGGGGACCATCCAGCGCGATTTCAGATCGAGAAACGCCTGCATGGCATCCGCCGGGCTGGTGTGGACGTTGCGGAATTGCGGCGGGTTATAGGCGCCAATCGGCAGCAGCGCCAGTTCCGGAGAGAGCCGGCGGCCAATTTCGCGAAAGCCATTGAAGTAGGCAGTATCCCCGGCGTGATAGACCGAGTGCTTGCCGGCGCGCAGCACATAGCCTCCATAGCCGCGATGCGAATCCTTGAGCACGCGCGCTCCCCAATGGCGCGAGGGCACGTGCGTGATTTCAAGTTTGCCTTCCGAGTGCGTGTTCCACCATTCCAGCTCGACAATCTTCTTGAAGCCGAGGTCGGACACGAGATCGAAAACGTGATGCGGGACGACCAGCGTTGGCGCGCTGCCAGTCTCGCGGCGCGTCTGGCGCGCGATGGTCCTCAGTGACTGCCGGTGCAGGTGGTCGAAGTGCGCGTGCGTGACCAGCACAACATCGATCGGCGGCAACTCGCGCAGGTGCAATCCAGGCTGACGCAGCCGCTTTAAGACAAACAGCCAGCGTGCGAAGTTCGGATCCACGATTACGTTCATGCCCGCCATCTGGAGGAAAAAGCTGGCATGGCCGATGAACGTTACTCCCAGCTGACCGTTCGTTACAAGTTGGGGTTTATGAGTGCTGCCGGTCCGGGGAGTGATGGCGGAATGACGGATAAGACGGGTGAAACTGCTGGCGCGCTTGCGGAGTGCCGGATTCTTTAAGGATGACTTAAGCATAAATTCTAGCTACGAGCGTCGAGTGGCGAGCTTCTGGCAATCTCGCACCCTTGGGACGGAGGCCAACGGCGGTTGTCGCTTTCATTTCCAGAACATTCATTTCGAATTCGCGCGTCAAATTCGCGCAACCGAACCGGCGTATTGGACATCCCGTTACCAATCATCGTTACGGCCACTTTGTCACAGTTGGCGGTTATCTATTGGATGCCGCAAAAGGCAGAGCCGAAGCTTGAAGTTGGCGATTCGTAATCAGCCTGTTGCCAGCGTTAACGATTGTGATGGTTTCGAATTGTGCTCTCTAGTGTATGCCAATTCGGGCCGTCCTTGACCGTTACTTTCGTGGTCATATCTAATCGAAGTTCCTGAAGTCGGAAGGCGAAGTCCCGAAAAAAAGAAAGCTTGGAACGAAGAAAGTTTGCTAAGGAAGGAAAATTCGATGCGCGTAGCTTTTCTTGGTCTTGGAATCATGGGGCACTCAATGGCCTCGAACCTCGTCAAAGCGGGACACGAAGTTGCCGTTTGGAACCGCAGCACGGGCAAAGAAGTGGAAGGCGCGCGCACCGCGTCGTCTCCAGCCGAAGCGGCGCACGGCGTGGAGGCGATCTGGATGTGCGTCTCCGACACGAAGGCCGTCGAGAGCGTGCTCTTTGGCGAGGGTGGCGTCGAAAGTTCGCTCGCTCAGGGCATGATCATCGCCGATTCCAGCACGATCTCTCCTTCGGCGACGTTGCGCTTTGCCGAACGCGTGAAGAAGCGCGGCGTCGATTGGGTGGATGCGCCCATGACCGGCTCGAAAATTGCCGCCGCAAGCGGAAGCCTGATCTTCATGGTCGGCGGAGATGAGCCTGTACTCGAGCGCCTGAAGCCGCTCTTTGACGCGATGGGCAAACAGGTTTTCCGCATGGGCGAGACGGGCAAGGGCCAGGCGACCAAGCTCGTCATGAACCTGCAGATTGCCATGATCTTCGAGGGATTCGCCGAGGCGCTGACGCTGGCCACGAAACTCGGTGTCGACGTCGAAAAACTGATTCCGCTGGTGCAGGCTTCGATGGTGCGCTCGGGCGTGGTGGAGTACAAAGCGCCGTTCATCCTGAAGCGTGATTTCTCGGCGAACTTTCCCCTCCGCCTGATGTTGAAGGATATTCATCTGGCACTCGAAGCGGCGCGCGAAAAGCGCGTGCGGCTGCCGGGACTCGAGGCGGTCGAAGAAGTGTACGACGTGGCCGCGGAAGAAGGGCAGCGCGATCTGGATTACGCAGCCACCCTCACCCTGCTGGAGAAGTGGGCAGGGGTGGAGGTGAAGGGGGCGGCGTAAGAGGGCAGAACGGCGACCGGAAAAGCCCCATCAAAATCCCAGCCTTGGGGCTTTCGACCTGTAACTAGATGATATCATGGAGCCAAAAATGCTGACCAATCGTCTTAGAGTTGCTGCGCTGGTTTCTTGGGTTGCACTGGCAGGCGTTACGCTGAATGCCCAGGAGTCAAGCCTGAACGATCGGTCCTGGGCGATACGCGCAGCGCGTCTAATTGACGGCAAGAGCGACAGCGTCGTGAAAGATGCTGTCGTGCTGGTCACAGGCGAAAAAATTGCTGCCGTCGGTTCCAAATTGCCGATTCCCAAGGACGCAAAAATTATTGATTTAGGAGACGCGACCCTCCTTCCCGGCTTGATCGATGCTCACACGCATCTCCTATCGGAACTGGATGCAACAATCAGCATCCCGGAAGGAGATCAGTGGTTGCGGATTGCCGCGACTCAGAGTACCGCGGAGCGCGCATTACTGGGTGCGAAATTAGGGAGAGAAGACCTGGAGGCGGGGATTACGACGGTACGCGATGTCGGAAACTCTGGGGTGAACGGGGACGTGGCGTTGCGGCGCGCCATTCAGCGCGGCTGGGTGCCCGGCCCACGGATGGTGACCTCGACCAGGGCGCTAGCTGCACAGGGAGGACAGTTTGGCATCCTGACTCCGCAAGCTCAACCGCTGATCGAAGAGGAGTATGTGACCATTCGCGGCCCAGAGAGTGCGCGGCAGGCGGTTCGGCAAGCTCTCACAGATGGGGCGCACTGTATCAAGGTCATCGTAAACGGCTCGCCCGCGAACGTAACTCTGGATGAAATGAAGGCCATCGTGGAAGAAGCCCATACCGAAGACGTGAAAGTGGCGGCGCACGCCATCGGCGACAAAGCTACCCGGATCGCGGCGCAGGCCGGAGTCGATTCGATCGAGCATGCCTATGTCGTCCCCGACGACGTACTGAAAATGATGGCCGAGAAGCATATTTTCCTGGTGCCGACCGATGGAACGGTGAAAACGTTTGTCGACATGACCTTCGGCATGCGCCAACCCACGGAAAACGAGCGAGCCGAGCGCGAGAAGCAATTCGCACCTTTCGTCAAGAAAGAGCAAGATCGCTTAAAGCGGGCCATCGAACTCGGCGTTCCCATTGCCGCCGGTTCCGACATGTACTACTCCATGCCCCGGATGACTCGAGGGCAGGCAAGCTTGCTGGTTTACGAAGCTTATGCGCAAGCGGGGATGACAGCGATGGAGATCATCCATGCGGCGACGCGCAACGCGGCGGAACTGCTCGGCATGCAGGATCGCATCGGAACCTTGGAACCGGGAAAACTGGCGGACATTATCGCCGTGCCGGGCGAGCCTTTGACCGACATTCGAGCGTTAGAACACGCAAAATTCGTAATGAAGGGCGGCGCCGTCATCAAAAATGACATGGCCCCTCGCTCAGCCTCCGAGTGACGCTTCCGAATCGGACTTAGGGAGAGCCCGGTCGTTGCTTACTACTCGGCTCGCAAGGTAGTGACCGGATCCACCCGGGCCGCCCGCCGCGAGGGCAAATAACACGCGATCCAGGATATGGCAACAATGCCCGCAATCGTGGCGGCATAGGTCCACGGGTCTGCGGCGCTCACGCCGAAAAGCAGCGACGACATCAGCCGCGTCGCCGCCAGCGCAGCCACGACTCCGCACGCGATTCCTATCCCAGTCACCCACAATCCCTGCTTCACAAACATCGTCGTAAGCTCCCTCGGCTGCGCCCCGAGCGCCATGCGAATCCCGAGTTCCCTGCTACGCTGAGACACGGCGTAGGAAATCACCCCGTAGATGCCGATGATCCCCAGCATCAGGGCCAGGCCGCCCGCCACGCAGAGCATCACCAGCGTGGACGACGTCCGCGTCATTGATTTGGCAAAGAGCTCGCCCTCTGTAGTGGGATCGGCCAACGGCATTTCAGGGTTGACCGACCATACCGCGCTTTGTAGTTCCTTCAACAGTGAGGCCGAACCAGCTCGCCGGGACCGCACTACATAGGTCACGTCGCGCAGCAGGAATTCCTTTTCCCCGTCAAAGCGATCCTGAATCCGAGGCCAATAGATCGCGCTCGAGTCCGGCTGATCGAGCCCGGCGTCCCGGATATTCCCCGCCACGCCGACGATCTCTCGCCAGTCATCGGCGGAAGTTGCGCGAATCTGTTTGCCCAAAGCGCTAACCGGGTTGTGCCAATACTCCTTGGCTAAGTTCTCGGAAACGATGGCCACCGGTTTCCGCTCGTAGGCGTCGCTCCAGGTCAGGTCCCGGCCGGCAATCAGAGGCATTCCCATCGCGGCAAAAAATCCTGGTGAAACGAATTTGAAATGTCGCGACGGCGGGATCTCGCCTTCCTTGTAAAGCCGGTCGCGAACAAAGATCGGATCCATGTATCCCCCTCCGTCCATGGGCACCTCGCTGCTGATAGCAACCGACGAGACGCTGGGAACCGACGCGATCTTCTCCAGGATTTGCTCTTCCAGACGTACCACGCGTTCAAGCTGGGTGTCCGGTATTTGGGCCCTTGGAACGTACATGTGAAATGTCTCGAGCGTTCCGGGATCCGCGAACCCGGGATCCACGTGTTCCAAAGCCCGGAGCGTCCTGATCATCAGCCCGGAACAGATCAGCAGGACCAGAGAAAGCGCGACCTGAACCACAACCAGCACCTTGCGCGCTCGTTGCCGTTCCCGGCTCTGCCCCTGCCCGCGTCCGGACTCGCCGAGGGTGCCCCGCAGGTCGGTGCGCGCATACTTTACCGCCGGTATCAGGCCGACCCCAACACTGACAAAGAGCGCGACCCCCATCGTAAAAAGCAGCACCGGAACATCGATGCTGATCTCACGCAGTCTGGGCAGTCCTACCGGTGCCATGGCAACCAGGATCCGTATCGCCGCAAACGCGAGGGCCAATCCCACGATACTTCCAGCTAGCCCCAGAATCAGGCTTTCGACCAAAATGGCCGCCGTAACGTGTCCCCGCCCGGCGCCGAGCGCATATCGAATTGCCAATTCCTGCCGCCGTCCTTCCACTCGCACAAGCAGAAGGTTGGCAACGTTCGCACACGCGACCAGTAGAACAATGACGATTGACCCCATGAGCACCCATAGCACTGCGCCGATGTTGCCGATTACATCTTCCTTAAGCGGGTGCAGATCCGACTCGAGCCGGGCCTTTTCGAAATCGCTGATGGTGAACCCTTCCCAGGGAGGAAAACTGTGAATGGCCACCCCCAGCAGGCGCGCTTGATCCGCGTTCGCCTCCGCCAGCGTGGTGCCCGGTTTCAGGCGCGCGATTGCCTTGTAACTGAAGTCCCCCAGCTTCGTTTTATTCCGGTCCCACCGCATCGGCAAGATCAGCCCGGGATCCTTTTCTTCAAGAAAATGAAAATCTCTTGGAAGGACCCCGATGATCTGCCAGGGCTTGCCACTGACGACAATCGAATGTCCGACTACGGACGCACTTCCGCTCCACCTCTGTTGCCAATAGGAATAAGAAAGCAAGACTGTGTCCGGTGATTCTGGTGCGTCGTCCTGACGGTTGAACAGTCGTCCCAGCACCGGCTTCACGCCCAGAATCGGAAGCGTGCCATCGGTCACCATGAGACCCCTCACGTTCTCCGGGTTCCCGGAACCGGTCACGCTAAACGAGGTGCTCGAATAGACGCCGATGTCCTGCAGCGTCGCACTCTGTTCCCGATCGATGAAGTAGAGGAATGGTGCCAGATTCATTTTCGGCTGCCCCCATCCTGGCGCCTTGACCCATACCCCAATCAACCCGTCGGAATCTGGATAATGAAGAGGTTTCAGGATCACACTTTCAACCACGCTGAATATGGTTGTGGTGGCGCCCACTCCCAGGGCCAATGTAACCAGGGTCATTGCAGTGAACACCGGCGCTTTGGCGAGCCGTCTCAGGATCTGTCTAAGCTGAACAAGGGAGAACATCGGCGGCGCGGTCCTCAGTCGAATCGGTTTACTGGCTACTCTTGCAGCTTCAAACTGTAACAGTACCGAACTGCGGAAGGTGGCCGGACATGAAAGTACCAATTGGCGAGGAATCTAAATTTGAGGGTTGACAAAATTCTATATTTCTGCAATTGTAGAAATATGCAGGCCGCAACGACTCGAAAGAACTCACAAAAGACCGCCCAGTATGCCGACATGTTCTCCGCCATGGGTACCGAGGCGCGCCTTCAAATCATGCAGTTGCTTTTGGCGGCCCATCCCGACGGAATGGTAGTCGGTGAAATTCAAGAAGAATTGGACATCCCGAACTCAACCCTCTCCCATCATCTGGACAAACTGAAATCGGAAGGTCTGGTCAGAGTTACGCGCCAGAGTACCTTTCTTAGATATACCGCGAACACAGAAGCGCTTCAGGAAGTCCTTCAGTTCTTATTTGCGGAGTGCTGTACGCGCAATAAGGCGCTCCGGCCCGAATCCGTAATTCAATGCTGCAGGTGAAGATCTATGGTGCAGGACATTAAGAGAGTCGTTCGCGAAAAGTACGGTCAGGCCGCGCTCAGAGTCACGACAGGCGGCAGTTCATGCTGCGGAAGCAGTCCCGCGACAGGCTGTTGTGACCCGATCACATCGAATCTCTACGACTCTTCACAAACCGGCGAGGTTCCCGAAACCGCGCTGCTCGCCTCTCTCGGATGCGGAAATCCGACGGCTTTAGCCTCTTTGGATCCGGGTGAAATCGTGCTCGACCTCGGCTCGGGTGGCGGGATTGACGTTCTCCTGTCGGCGAAACGCGTCGGGCCTACCGGGAAGGCCTACGGTCTGGACATGACGGATGAAATGCTGGCCTTGGCCAACGAAAACAAGCGCAAGTCCGGCGTCCAGAATGCAGAGTTCCTCAAGGGCGAGATCGAGAACATCCCGCTACCCGACGCGTCGGTCGATGTCGTCATTTCCAATTGCGTCATCAATCTCTCGGCCGACAAAGTCCGCGTGCTGCGGGAGGCATTTCGCGTCTTGAAACCGGGAGGCCGGTTCGCGGTATCGGACGTCGTTACACGCGGCGAGATTCCGTCAGAGATTCGCAAGAGCGTACTGCTTTGGGTCGGTTGCCTTGCCGGCGCGATGGAGGAGGATGAGTACAGGAGCAAACTCAGCGATGCCGGATTCGAACAGATCGATGTCGAGCCGACGAGGATCTACCGCGTTGAAGACGCCCGCGGGTTTCTGCGTGACCGGAATATCGAGATTGACGCCATTGCCCCGCAGGTCGATGGCAAGTTCATGAGCGCCTTTGTGCGCGCGGTCAAACCGCGGTAGGGATGAAGAAAAATCATTACAACGTCTTGTTCCTCTGCACGGGCAATTCGGCGCGCTCCATCATGGCGGAAGCCATCATGAATCTGAAGGGCAGGCCGGGATTCACCGCCTACAGCGCGGGAAGTCATCCCACAGGCGCGGTGCGGCCACAAGCCCTGCGAGAGCTGGCCTTGGCGCGAATCCCGACCGATGGCCTCAGAAGCAAGTCCTGGGAGGAATTCACGACGTTGGCAGCTCCTCCCCTCGATTTTGTCTTCACGGTTTGCGACAGCGCCGCGAAAGAGGTTTGTCCAGTTTGGCCCGGACAGCCAATGACGGCACATTGGGGAATCCCGGACCCCGCCGCTGCCCAGGGCACGGCAGAGGAAATTCAGAAAGCGTTTCGCACCGCCTTTTTTCTCCTCGAGCGCCGTATCAATCTGTTCCTAAGCCTGCCTCTCGCATCCATTGACAAGCTCGCCCTGAAGCGGGAATTGGACGAAATTGGCCGCCAATGAAACACGCACTTCACGCGCGCGTGGCTGCCGAATTCATTGGTACTGCCTTCCTCGTTTCAGCGGTGGTCGGCTCGGGAGTGATGGGCGAGAAGTTATCCGACGGCAATGTCGCTCTTGCCCTTCTCGCGAACACGCTGGCTACCGGCGCCGCGCTCGTCGCATTGATTTCGGCGTTCATGGATGCTTCGGGAGCGCACTTTAATCCGGTTGTCACACTGACGGATGCGCTCGCAGGCCGTCTCCCGCGGTTCGACGCTGCGGCTTACATCGTGGCGCAATTTGCGGGCGGGATTGCGGGGATCCTTGTCGCACATGCCATGTTCGGTCTTCCCGCTCTCTCCTTATCGGTCCATCCTCGCCACGGCTGGGCGCTCGTCTTCAGCGAGTTTGTTGCCACGTTCGGGCTGTTGTTGGTCATTCGAGGGTGTTCTTACACACGCCCCTCCATGATCCCCGGGGCAGTCGGTTGCTATATCGCAGCTGCCTACTGGTTCACTGCATCGACATCGTTTGCCAATCCCGCGGTGACCGTTGCTCGCTCGCTTACCAACACCTTTTCCGGGATTCAGCCCGCGGATGTGCCGCTTTTCACGATAGCGCAACTACTTGGCGGAGTGGCCGCCAGTGTCCTTGCGCATCGTCTCTTTGTGCCCCTACCGAGCGACTCTATGGGAAGCAACTACGAATAATCCGCCTTTACACTATCGACCCCGAACTGGGCCCTGGGCCTCAACTCGATTTCCCGGTTCACTCCCTATCCCCGAAGATCTTGCGGTCGACTGGTTGCCGCCAAAGACCTTGCGGAAATCTGCCAGGCGAAGGGGGAGCGGGACATTATGTTTTCGGGTTATTAAATCGGTCTCGCTGTGAAGGCGCCGGTTAGACGGCGAAGGACCTCGCTTGCACTGGTCGATTCGCGCGAGCGTCTTGCGAGGTCCTGAGCAGAACGCAATAACAACGATGTCCTACTTCTTCCCCAGCGTCCGCAGATAATTCACTATGCTCCACACATCGTCATCCTTGGCGCGTCCGGGATCCTCGGCCGGCATGTCGCCCTTGCCCTTGCGGATGATGTAGAACCATTCGCCATCGCTCGCGTTTTTCTGAACCTCCGGATTGGTGAAGTCGGTGATGTTCTTGATGTCGGATGCCATGTCGCCTTTGCCGTCGCCGTTTTCACCGTGGCACAATGCGCAGTCGATGGCATAAATTTTTTTGCCTTTGGCGACCGAGTCAGCGGTCGGCTTGACCGGATTCGGCTTACGCGCCTCTTCGGGCGGGACCTTGTTTTCCGCCGCGCCCGCCGGAGGTTGGGTCTGCTGGGCTCCGACTACGCTCGCACAAACGAGTGCCATGATCATCACAAATTGTTGTAGCCAGACTGGAAAGCGGGATTGTCGCGAAAACAGCTTCTTCAACACGGGACCTCCTCTTCCTGTTCGGGTCACGGTTCGGGATACTACGCAGGATTTTACGGCGGTGCAAGTCTCCGGAAAAGGTCACATGTCACCGGCAACGGTACGCAGAATCACGCTCGACACGGGTGCGCGGCGCGCTTCGGCGAGGCTCAAGGCTGATCCGCGAGGCTGGCGCGGGCGAACTCCACCCGGCATTTCTCTCCCTGCGAGCCCGTGCCCGCTCCCGCCCCACCGGTCCGAAAGTTCTAGCACCGCGGTAACCCCTTTGCCAATCAGGGATTACAGAACTATTACAACGGACGCTCCGCGCTCCTGCTATTGTCACATGGGCAATTTGTAAACCCATTGTTGCTCACACAGATGTTGGGGGAGAACCGATGAACGAGACCATTGAGTTGCAGCAGGATCCGGTGAATGGCACCAGCCTGCGCAAGGACCGAGCCGATCATGATGGCATCAATTGGGTGACGGCCACGGCCATGATTCTGTTTCATATCGGCGCCGTCGCCGCGCTTTTTTTCTTTACCTGGAAGGCATTCTTTGTAGCGTGTTTCCTGTGGTGGGTTTCCGGCAGCCTCGGCATCGGCATGGCGTACCACCGCCTGTTGACGCATCGCGGATATAAGACGCCGAAGTGGGTCGAATACTTCCTGACATGGTGCGCGACCCTGGCCCTCGAGGGCGGACCGATTTTCTGGGTGGCGACGCATCGCATTCATCATCAGTTCTCCGACGAAGAAGGCGACCCCCACTCCCCGCTCGATGGCAAGTGGTGGGCGCACATGGGGTGGATTCTGGTCGGCAAGTCGATGCACCACGACACGACGACGCTCGCCCGCTATGTCCCCGACCTGACCAAAGATAAAGTTCATGTCTGGCTGACTAAGTATCACTGGACGAGCAACGTGGTCGTGGGCGTGATTCTGCTCGCCATCGGCGGGCTGCCCTGGCTGCTGTGGGGCGTGTTTGCCCGTGTGGTTGTTGGCCTGCACTCTACCTGGGCCGTAAATTCCATCACTCACCTCTGGGGAACACGGCGCTTTGCCACCAAGGACATGTCCACCAATAACTTTCTGGTGGCGCTGTTTACCTTCGGCGAAGGCTGGCACAACAATCATCATGCGCATCCGGTTTCCGCGCGCCACGGCTTGAAGTGGTATGAGATCGATCTCAACTGGTACGGCATCTGGGCTCTGAAAAAAATGGGCTTGGCGCGCCACGTCTACAAGGTAAGGCTCGACCATCTCCCGCCCAAGCCCCCGCTGACCCGGGATGTGCATGCGGCGGAGCTCGTGACTTCCGCGGCGGCAGGCAACGACTAAAAAAGCGGTTCTAACCCGCAGTTTTCCATAGAGGCTCTCGAACCCAGCGATTGTCCCGGGCGGAGAGCCTCTTTCTTCTGACCGAATGATCGCGACGCCAAATCCGCAGAACCGACACCTGACACCCAGAGCCCGCTTCTTTACAATCTTCCTGTGCGAATCTCCAGCCGGCGCAAGGCGATTGCTTTCTTTCTCAGCTTCGGCGTAATCCTCGCCGCGGTCGCCTTTGCCGTCGGCGGCGGTTGGATCATCCTCAACTGGCGCGAAGGCATCAAGGTATTTCTCGGCGTCATCTTTTTCGGCGCCATCATTACAGGCCTCGTCCTCAATACGATTTTCTTGGTGCGTGAGATTCGCCGCAACGAGCAGCACGACAGCTTTATCAACGCCGTCACGCACGAACTGAAGACGCCGATCGCCTCCATCCGTCTTTATCTCGAAACTCTGCAGCGGCGCGAGGTCGACGACGCCCGGCGGCGCGAGTTCTATCAGCTCATGCTCGTCGATACCGAACGGCTGATGGGTACCGTCGAGCAGGTGTTAAAAGCCGGTGCCTTAGCCCAGAAGAAGGCGAAGGCGCAAGCACAACACCTGCCCGTGGATTTCGACTCCCTCGTGCGCGAGTGCGTGGAACTGGCGCGTGTCCGGCATCACTTGCAGCCCGAGAATCTCGACTATGGCGAAGCGATGTCGGAGCTCCCTGACGCCCGCAACCATGCTGCCGTGGCCATTCAGGTCCTGGGCGATCCCGAAGAACTGCACACGGCTGTCACCAACCTGCTCGACAATGCAGTAAAGTACTCGCCCGATGGAATTCACATCGCTGTGGAGCTGTCCGCTCCGGATAAAGAGCGCGTTGTGCTGCGCGTGCGCGACCGCGGAGTGGGTATCGCGCAAAATGAACTGAAGCGGATTTTCAAGCGCTTTTATCGGGTGCGGCAGCGCGGCCGCCTTCGCGTCAAGGGAACGGGACTCGGACTATTTATCGTGCGCTCGATTGCGCGCAATCATGGCGGCCGCGTCTTTGCCGAAAGCGAAGGCGCCGGGAAGGGAACTACCGTCACTCTCGAATTGCCCAGGGAACTGTCCGATTCCATGAAGACCGAAGCGGGGACAACCACCGCATGAGCCGTGTACTGATTGTCGAGGATGAGGCGCACATCGCGCAGGGGCTGCGTTTTAACCTCCAGGCCGAAGGGCATGAAGCCGAGGTTGCCGGCGACGGGGAAGAGGCGCTCGCCCGGTTGAGTGACCGCGCCGATCATTTCGATGCCGTGGTTCTCGATGTAATGCTGCCGGGCAAGAGCGGGTTCGAAGTGGCGTCCCTGCTTCGCGAAAAGAAAAACTATGTTCCGATTCTCATGTTGACCGCCCGCGGCCGCCCGGAAGACGTGCTCCAGGGATTCGCCTCCGGCGCCGACGACTACCTGCCCAAGCCCTTTGAGTTGGCCATTTTGATTGCCCGCCTGGATGGACTTCTGCGGCGCAGTGTTTGGATGAAGCAGAGCGCCGCCTTGCCTGCCGGGTCCGCCCAGCCGGCGCAAGCAACCGGATCGAAATCCACGGATGACACGTTCGCCTTCGCAGGCAAGTCGATCGACTTCGCCGAGTTGGAGCTTTGCAGCCTGGGCAACACCATCCACCTTACCGTCATGGAGGCCGAGCTGCTTCGGTATCTGGTGCGCAGCGCTGGCCGCATCGTCTCCCGTAAAGCGCTGTTGGAGGATGTTTGGGGATTGCACGAAGATACCGATACCCGCGCCATCGACAATTTCATCGTACGGCTTCGCCGCTATATAGAAGACGATCCGGCGCGCCCGCGCCATCTGCTGACCGTGCGCGGGGTAGGCTATCGCTTTGTGGCGGAACCGGAATAAGCCGGCCCGTCAGTCAGCGGCGCGGACAATTTTCTAGTGCTGCCGTGCGGAAGAGCTCGCAGCCAGTTCCCGGAACAATCCCAGCAACGAGGCCGCTGCCTGCCGATCGGAGAGGTTTGCCAGCGCCACAGTGGCCGTGAAGTGAGGCGATTTCTGGCTGAACCGCATGCTGACGAAATCCTTGTCACGCCATGTCGCCAGGGCATTTACCACCGGAGTCAACTCTACCGGCCAATCTTCTTTCGTAGTCAGTATGACCGGGCCGGGATGGATCACGGTCCATTTGCGATTGGCATTCTTCGCGCCCGTTTGCCCCGACCAGCGGTTGCGGTGGCGGATGACATCAAGGTGAAAACCGGGAGGGAAGCCCATGTCGGCTTCAAAGGTAAGCGTCTCTTCCTGTTCGTGCCAACGGCTCAGCGCCCATTGCACAGGCAGCGGCCGGGGCAATAACTTGATCGTGAGACGCACTTCATCGAACCAGCGGGAGGAGAGATGCAGGGTAGCTCTGAGGCGGGAACTGCAAGACTGCCATTTCAGGTCGTCGAGGCGTCCTTTGCCGAGGCAGGCCGCCTGCACCCATTCGAGAACGCTGGCGCCTCGCCGGCGATTGTAGTGAACGAACCAGCTGTACCAGATGACAACAGAGATCGCCGCCAAGCTGCCATCAATCAGAATCCAGCGCCCCACAGTCCTGCCCTCTCTATGGCAGAGATCGTACGTCTCTAAGATGCCGCTGCGCAAGGGGCGGAGACGAAAAAAAATTGTCAACGGTCAGGTGGGCTGCAAAGCTTTTCTCCCGCTAGAATGGCCGCGTGCCGTTCCGAATTCGTAAATTCCAAAAAAAAGATTTTGAGACCCTCTGGCGGATTGACCAGGCTTGTTTCGATCCGCAAATGGCCTACTCGCGCCCGGAGCTGGCCTTCTATATGCAAAGGAAAGGGGCCTTCACTTTGTTGGCGGAAGGTGAGCCCGGTGCCGGGACCGATCCCGCTTCACAGGCCGGCCCCGTCCTTGGCTTCATCATTGCCGAGGCCCGGCGGCCCGGCGGGCACATCATCACCATCGACGTGATCGCCGAGGCGCGCCGGCTCGGCATCGGATCAGCCTTGCTGGTCGCGGCAGAAAAGCACTTGCTCGAGGCTGGCGCCCGGATGGTCGCACTCGAAACGGCCGTCAACAACGAATCGGCCATTCGCTTTTATAAGGAGAAATGCTATTTCGTCGAAAAGACCATTCCCGGGTATTATTCGGGCCAGTTGGATGCGCTCGTCATGGTGAAGGAGTTGGGCAAGTAGTGCCAGCAACAAAAGGGATCCGATGAAAATTGCCATTCAGGGAGAGCCCGGGTCGTTCAGCCACGAAGCGGCGCGCGCAATGGCCCGTTCGGCGAAAGTGGTACCGTGCGCCCGGTCGCTGGAGGTATTCGATCGCGTGCAACGGGGAAGCGTCGACGGCGCGGTCATTCCCATCGAGAATTCGCTGGCCGGCTCGGTCGCGGAACATTTTGATCTGCTGCTCAGCCGCGAGGTCCACATCGTTCGCGAATTCCGGCTGCGAATCGTGCATAACTTGATCGCGCCTCCAGGCGTCCCCCTCAAGAATGTCCGGCGGGTATTCTCACATCCCGTAGCGCTCGATCAATGCCGGGACCTGTTTGCCAGAAACCCGAAGCTCGAGCCGGTACCCTTTTACGACACGGCCGGCAGCGTGAAGCACGTGGTCGCAGAGCACCTCAGCGATGCTGCGGGGATTGCGAGCCGGCACGCGGCGGAGGTCTATGGCGGCGAGATCCTGAAAGCCGGGGTCGAAGATGACAAGCGAAACTTCACGCGCTTCTTCCTGATTCACCGTGGATTGATGAAGCAAGGAAAATCCCGCACCCCAGCCGGCGCCAACAAGACATCCGTGGCCTTCAGCACCAGGAATATTCCCGGAGCCCTCTTCAAGTCGCTGAGCGTCTTTGCCCTGCGCGACATCAGCTTGAGCAAGATCGAGTCCCGCCCTCTTCGCGGCCGTCCATGGGAGTACGTCTTTTTCGTCGATCTGCTACGCGGAGACGATCAGGACGCTCGCAATGCCTTACGCCATCTCGCCGAAGTCACCGACCTGGTGAAAGTGCTCGGCATTTACCGGGAGGCTTGAGGCGGTAGGATGGCCTTCGAGGTTGCTACTCCCGTGCATCTTTGACCGCTCGCTGGAGGCCGTCGAGCCCGCATAGATCCCCGCACACCACGCCCCCATGGCGCCCAGTTCGTGCCGAGTGAGTGGGGTCACCTGCTCCTGTGAGGCACTGCACAGCGCGATCCACTGCCCCGGCGTAGGTTGAACTTGAAGGGAGAACTACTATGCGTTTAGTCAAAGCTGTACTTGTGATCGCCAGCTGCATGCTCTTGCTCGGTCTCTGCGCCCTCGCTGGGACGAAGTCGATGGGGGTTGCCGACCGTTACCAGGTAACCTTCGACGAGAAGGTTCTGGTGGCCGGAACGCAGTTGCCCGCGGGCGATTATGAGATCCGGCATGTGATGGAAGGGCCGAATCATATTATGGTGTTTCGGCAGATGGGAGTGAGCAATCCGATTCAGGTGCGCGCCAAGTGCACGCTGGTTGCGTTGTCGGCTAAGGCTCCGGAAAATCACAAGGTTTACGCGCTCAATTCCTCCAATGAAAAGATTCTGAAGGAGATCACTTTTAAAGGCGACCGCGCCAGTCACGTGTTCTAAAGCCAATTCTGGCCGGTGGGTGAAGGTCGGCCCCACCGTAGTTGAGGCAATGAACCCCGCGGGGCCGACGTTTTTCTGCCAACCTAGACCAATTGCCATGCTGGTTACCGCCGTGGGGCGGTAGCCTTTCTGTGTCTTGCAAAAACCGAAAAAAGGTCTAGAATTCAACAGCCTAGCATTCATCCTGCATCTTTTGGGTGGCGCGATTCATCCAAGGTTGAGTACAACCGACTCAAGGGAAAATCATGAGCGATATTACGACCACTTCTTCTTCCTATGAAAGCGCGGGCCGCTCCCTGCCGATTCTGCCGGTGCGCGACACAGTCTTGTTTCCACACGCCGTTCTGCCCCTCACGGTGGGACGTGAGAGTTCGGTGCTGCTTATCAATTCGCTCGGTGACGACAAAACGATTGTGGTAGTGGCACAGCGTGAAGCCCGGGTGGATACGCCGCAACCCACCGATCTTTATTCCATCGGTACACTCGCGGTCGTGCACAAAGTAGTCAAAATGCCCAACCAGAGCCTGTTCGTTTTTGCGGAAGGCCTGGAACGCGTGCGCCTCACTGACTTCGCGCAGCTTGCGCCCTTCATGCGTGCACAGGTCGTCTCCGTCCCGGAGACGATTCCGCCCAAGGATTCCGAGATTGAAGCGCTCCAGCGCAACGTCCTTACCCTCTTCCAGCAGATCGTGGCCGGATCTCCGACGCTCTCCGATGAGCTTTCGACGGTCGCGATGAATATCGAAGAGCCGGGGCGCCTGGTGGATTTTATCGCCTCGTCGCTGCCCTCTCTTTCAACCGCCGACAAGCAGGACACGCTCGAGACGACCGACGTACGCATCCGACTGGAAAAAATCAATCAGCATCTAGCGAAAGAACTCGAAGTTCAGCAACTACGCAACAAGATCCAATCTGAAGTGCAGGACCGCGTGCAGCAGACGCAGCGCGAGTACTACCTGCGCGAGCAGATGAAGGCCATTCAGAAAGAACTCGGCGAACAGGACGAGGGCGCGCGCGATACCGAAGAACTCAAACAGAAAATCGAATCCGCGGGCATGCCCGACGATGTGAAGAAGGAAGCCTTGAAAGAGTTGGGCCGCCTCTCCCGCATGTCGCCGATGGCCGCCGATTATTCGGTCACGCGCAATTACATCGAGTGGCTGGCCGTGCTGCCCTGGCAAAAGACTTCGGGGCAGGAAATCGAGATTCCCAAGGCCAAAGAGATTCTCGACGCCGACCATTACGACTTGCAGAAAGTCAAAGATCGCATTCTCGACTACCTTTCAGTTCGCCGCCTGAAACCGAACATGAAGGGTCCTATCCTCTGTTTCGTTGGACCGCCGGGGGTGGGCAAGACTTCGCTCGGCAAATCGATCGCCCGCGCTCTGGGCCGCAAGTTCGTTCGCCTGTCCCTGGGCGGCGTGCACGATGAGGCCGAGATCCGCGGCCATCGCCGTACCTACATCGGCGCTTTGCCCGGCCAGATTATCCAGGGTATTCGCCGCGCGGAAACCAAGGACCCGGTCTTCATGCTCGATGAGATCGACAAGGTGGGGCGTGATTTTCGTGGCGATCCCGCGTCGGCCCTTCTCGAAGCGCTCGATCCCGAGCAGAACTCGACCTTCCGGGACAACTATCTCGATGTGACCTTCGATCTTTCGAAAGTCCTATTTATTACCACCGCCAACATGCTCGATCCGATTGCTGAGCCCTTGCGCGATCGCATGGAGATCATTGAACTCCAGGGCTACACGGAAGAAGAAAAGATTCACATCTCGTTCCAATACCTGATTCCGCGGCAAATCGAAGAAAACGGAATCACCAAAGACCAGATCGAATTTCCGGAAGAGACAGTCAGCTACGTGATTCGCCACTACACGCGCGAAGCCGGTGTGCGCAACCTGGAACGCACCATTGGCACGATTTGCCGCAAGCAGGCGCGACGCCTGGCGGAAGGGAAGACCGAAAAGCTGGTCGTCACCAAAGAAACGGTCAACGAATTTCTAGGTGGCATCAAAATCCGCAGCGAAGGCGAAATTGCCGAGCGCACTAAGCGGCCCGGCGTGGTTGTGGGACTGGCCTGGACTCCCGCGGGCGGCGACGTGCTCTTCGTCGAGGCTAACCAGATGAAGGGCAAGGGCGGCCTCACCATCACCGGACAAATTCAGGATGTGATGCGCGAGTCA
>Ga0335080_10001218_pt1 | contig 24879 bp, 19 predicted proteins | sample Lox_Sample_34_FD_206720 | JGI IMG/M metagenome (GOLD analysis project Ga0335080, IMG submission 206720) | Soil microbial communities from Loxahatchee National Wildlife Refuge, Florida, United States - Lox_Sample_3.4 | ecosystem: Environmental > Terrestrial > Soil > Wetlands | place: USA... | reverse complement strand
GTTCGTTCACGGTGTACCTGGATCCAATGGGATCGCCGGGAGAGACCAATGCGCGGAACTACGGGTCCGATTATTATGTGGTGGTTTCTCCGGGGACGAGCTCTGAGCTGAAGATGCAGCAGATTCGCCATGCGTACCTGCACTACCTGCTGGATCCGCTGGCGCTGAAGTATCCGGGAGCGATCGAGCGGTTAAAGCCTTTGTTGGTGAACGTGAAAGGCGCGCAGCTGGATGCCAGCTTCAAGAGCGATATTTCGCTGCTGGCGACCGAGTGTTTCATCCGCGCAATCGAAGCGCGAACAACGGGATCGAGCAAGATGCCAGAAGCAGAACGGCAAAAGGCGGTTGAGCGGTCGGTCCAGCAGGGATTCGTGCTGGTTCCGTATTTCTACGAGGCGCTGGTGCACTTCGAGAAGGACCCGGCGGGACTCCGCACCGCCTATGGGAGCATTATCGGCGGCATCGATGTTCCCAAAGAGCAAAAGCGGGCTGCGCAAGTGAAATTTGCCAGCGCAGCGGACCCGGAACTATTGCACTTGTCGCGTCCTGAGCCTGCGCGGCTGTTGTTGACGGCCGAGCAACGCCTTTCGGCGGGCGACACGGATGACGCCAGCAAACTGGCGCAGGAGGCTCTGGACGAGAAGAAGGAAGATCCGGGGCGCGCATTCTTCATTCTGGCGCAGGTCGCGACCCGAAAGCGTGACCTGCCTGGAGCGCAGCGCTACTTCGAGCAGGCGTTGGGGGTTACGCACGAGACGCAGGTATTGGCGTGGTCGCATATCTACCTGGGCAGGATCATGGATCTGCAGGAAGATCGCGCAGCCGCGTTGGATCATTACCGGGCGGCATTGACCGCCGGCTCGGCTTTGCCGGAGGCAAAAGCGGCGGCCGAACGCGGGTTGGCGCAACCCTACGAGCCGCCCAGCCATCCGCAGTAGAGCGAGCAAGCTTTGAGCAGGTGGAGCGATGCGGCGGTCACCGCCCATCCTTCAGTCAAGGAGAGAGCATGAAGCGAGCAGCGACAGTGGTGGTTATGCTGGCAGTGGCGGCGATTGCCGCGGCCCAGCAGGCCGCGCCGACACAGCAAAACCCCGCCGGCCAGGCGGCAGCAGGAGCGCAGGCGCCGCCGCCGCAGGGCAAACGTCCGCCGCAGGCCAAGACCCAGCCGGAATTCGACGCGTACAAGGCGGCGGCGGCGACGACGGACCCGGCCGCCATGGAAAAGGCCGCCGACGACTTCGCTGCAAAATTTCCCGACAGCGAGCTCCGAATCCTGCTGTACAAGACCGACATGCGCAGCTACCAGAACGCGAACAACGCCAGCAAGATGTCGGAACTGGCGGAGAAAGTTCTGAAGCTCGACCCGGATGATCCCGAGGCTCTGATCGGCGCGTCCGAAGTGATCGCCGAGCGCACGCGGGATACGGATTTGGACAAGGAGCAGCGCTACGATCAGGCGACGAAGTACGCTCAGCATGCGCTGCAAACCATCGACACGGACGTCACCATCCCGCCGGGAACGCCGCCGGAAAAGGTCGCCGCCTACAAGAGCCTGATGCAGTCGAGCGCGTATTCAATTTTGGGCACGATCTATTTCAATCAGGAGAAATATCCTGACGCGGAAAATTACCTGCGCAAGTCGATTGATGCGTACACAGCGCAGCCGGATCCGGTGGTCGTGCTGCGGCTGGCGATCACGCTCGACAAACAGGGAAAATATCCCGAGGCTCTGAAGCAGGCCAACACGGCGGTAGACCTGACGCAGGAGAGTTCTTCGGCCGGAACGCTGGCGCGACGCGAGCGTGACCGGCTGTTGCAGTTGACCGGCGGATCGGCTCCCTCTCCGGCAACCAAGCCGCCCGCCGGCACGCCCCCGCCCTCGAATCCTCCTCACTAAGACGCAGAAGAGGGAGGATTCCGGGTCAACCGATGGGCCAGGGTTCGCTGCGGGACTTCGTCTCGCAACCGGGCCTGGCGGCGGATCTATTCAGACCATGAAGTCTCGAAACATCGCCGACCTGGAACAGGCTCTCGGTTACCGCTTCAAGCGGACCGAACTGCTGGAGCAGGCGGTGACCCACAGTTCGCATGCCCGCGAACTGGAATCGGCGCAGCCGGGCACGCCGGTCCGGGCGGGCGACAACGAGCAGCTGGAATTTCTCGGCGATGCGGTGCTGGGACTGATCACTACCGAAGAGCTGTTCCGTCGTTTTCCCCACTTTCGCGAGGGCGAGCTGTCGAAGTTGCGGGCTCATCTGGTGAGCGAGAAACACCTCATCCGCGTGGCTCAGGAACTGCAGCTCGGACACTACCTGCACCTGGGACGGGGCGAGGAAAAAAGCGGCGGGCGCGACAAGACGACGCTGTTGGTGGATGGTCTGGAAGGCGTTCTGGGCGCCCTCTACATTGACGGCGGCCTGGAGACGGCAAGGGAGATTGTACTGCGGCTAATTGTAACCCCCGAACTGGAGCGCCTGGCGAGCACCGGCAAGAGTCTTCCGCTCAACGATTACAAGTCGGCCTTGCAGGAGAAGCTGCAGGCGATGGGACAACCGCAACCGATGTATGTCCTGGTGAAGGAGCGGGGGCCCGAGCACAGCAAGACTTTTACGGTGGAAGCGCGGCTGCTTTCCGCGGGAAACCATGGCGCCGTCGAGTTCGTCGGACGCGCCGAAGGCTCGACCAAGAAGGACGCGGAGCAGGATGCGGCGCGGCAAGTGCTCGAGCACATTGCCTCGACCCCGGGACCGCGCCACAAGGCACGCCAGCGGGAGCGGGTAAGCTCCGAGCCATGACCGCGGGAAAACGAGAAACGCGAGTGGACTGGCCGTCTTCGCTGCAGTCATTGCTGATCACGGTGGTGATCGCCGTCTTCGTGATTGTGTTCGTCGTGCAGGCCTTCCAGATTCCTTCCGAGTCGATGGAGAACACGCTGCTGATCGGCGACTACCTGCTGGTGGACAAGCTGTGTTACGGCGGGGGCGGGCGCTTCGACCACATCATGCCCTACCGGCAGATCCACCGGGGAGACGTGATTGTGTTCCGTTACCCCGTAAACCCTGCGCAACACTTCGTGAAGCGAGTGGTGGGATTGCCCGGCGACCACCTGCGGCTGATCAACCGCCAGGTCTACATCAATGGAGTAGCCATCAAGGAACCGTACGTACGGTACACCTCGCAGGTGCACGACATGTTCCGGGACGAGTTCCCTCGCGTGAACCTGCCGGTGCCAGGACTGGAAGGCGCGTGGTGGCTGGAGATGAGGAAACTGGTGGAGGACGGCGCGCTGATCGTACCGGAGGGCAGCTATTTCGTCCTGGGGGACAACCGCGACGAGAGCCTGGACAGCCGCTACTGGGGCTTCGTGCCGCGGGAAAACATCATCGGGCGCCCGCTGCTGATTTACTGGTCTCTGCGCAGCCTGGACGAGGATGTGGCGGGTTCTTCGACGCCGGGTGATAAACTTTATCACTTCGCGTACGCGGCCAGCCATCTGTTCCAAATCACCCGCTGGGACCGCACATTTCGAGTGGTCAACTAGGAAGGGATAGGGCCGTCAGCGCATGGCAAAGACGCAAACCGCCAACAACGCAGAAAGGGTAAAGGGAAAAGAAGGCAAGGAAGCGGAGAAACCGCGCGAAACCACAGTCGAGTTTCTGGCCTCGCTTGCGGCCGTGCTGGTGACAGGACTGTTCATAATTACCTTCGTGGTTCAGGCCTTCGAAATACCGTCGAGCTCGATGGAGAATACGCTGCTCATCGGCGACCACGTGTTCGTGAATCGCGAGCAGTTCGCCCCGCGCACCAGCTGGATCGGTCCGTTGCTGCCATACAGGCAGATTCATGATGGCGATATCGTGGTGTTTCTGTCACCGGCGGAGCCGGGCCTGTACGTAGTCAAACGCATCATCGGGGTGCCGGGCGATCGCCTTCACCTGCGCGACGGCGTCGTCTTCCGGAACGGGCAGAAGCTCGACGAGCCTTATGTCATCCATCAAAGCGATGCCGGCAATAATCCGTATCGCGACAACTTCCCGGCTGTGCCGGCGTCGGACTACAACAACGTGACTCCAGACTGGCAGCTGCTCATCAAGCAGTACATCCAGGGCGAAGATGTGGTCGTTCCGGCGGACAGCTATTTCGGCATGGGCGATAACCGGGATGTGAGCTACGACAGCCGCTACTGGGGTTTTATTCCCAAGGAGAACGTGATTGGGCGGCCCATGTTTATCTACTGGTCGTTCGAGACTCCGCCCAACCAGTACCTGGAAAAGGAAGTAAGCCAGCGGGTCGGTTTTCTGGTTCACGTCATCATTCATTTCTTCGACGAAACACGCTGGCGGCGGACCTTGAGGTTTGTGCGGTGAGTTTTTTGCGGACAAGGCGCGGGTGGATCACGATGGGCGTCTTGCTGGTGATCGCCCTGCTGGTGGCCCGGCCCGGCGTCAACCGTTTGCACAGCCGGATTGTCGGTTCCATCAGCGCGGCCCTGGGCCGGGAGGTGGACGTGTCGTCGGTCAACCTGCGACTGCTTCCCGCGCCCGGCTTCGTACTGGGGAACTTCGTCGTGCATGACGATCCCGCCTTCGGCGCAGAGCCCATGATCCGCGCGGAGGAGGTGACGGCTTCGCTGCGCGTGTTTTCGCTGTTGCGCGGACGGCTGGAGATCTCTCACCTTGCCTTTTCCGAACCCAGCCTGAACCTGGTTCGAAATTCCTCGGGGAGATGGAATCTGGAAAACCTACTGGAGAGGGCGGCGCAGATTCCGGTGGCCCCGACGAGCAAAGCGAGGACAGAAACCCGGCCGGGATTTCCCTACATAGAATCGAACCGTGGAAGGATCAACCTGAAATTCGGCCAGGAGAAGAAGCCCTACGCGCTCACCGACGCCGACTTTGCCTTGTGGCAGGAATCGGAGAACGCCTGGGGCCTGCGGTTGAGGGCGCAGCCGGTGCGAGCCGATTTCAACCTCACCGATACCGGCACCCTACGGATCGATGCCACGTGGCAGAGAGCGGCGACGTTGCGACAGACGCCCTTTCACCTGACGGCGTTCTGGGAGCAGGCGCAACTCGGACAAGTCACGAAACTGGCCTATGGAAATGACCGGGGCTGGCGGGGCGCCATTGAGCTTTCGGCGATCCTCGATGGAACCGCCAACGATCTGAAGATTCAGGCTGACGCCGCAATTGACGATTTCCGGCATTATGACATCATCGGCGGGGGAGATTTCCCCTTGTCCGCCCATTGCACGGCGCAATACAGCTTGCGCGACCAGGCGCTCTCCGCCGTGCAGTGCGGTATTCCCGGGAGCGAGGGCATGATCACGCTGGATGGCGACATTCCTTTCCCAGCGGGGGCGCGCGGCTATCGTCTTTCGGTCAGCGCCCAGGATTTGCCTCTGGAATGGCTGGAGGCGGGAGCGCGGCACGCCCGGAATATTTCCGACGATCTGCGGATGATGGGGAGGTTGACGGGGAAGGTCACGGTTCGGCGCGCCGCCGGTGATTCGAGCGCCTTGTGGGAGGGTGGCGGCATGATGTCGGGAGTTCATCTTGTCTCGCGATCCAGCCCCACCGACATCGTTCTGGATTCTGTGCCCCTGCGCGTCGCGGCGCGCGATTCAAAGGTTCGCCGGAAATCGCGTAAGAGCGGAGGGGTAGACCAACCGGCCGGGAACCGCCTCGACATTGGACCGTTTCCGGTGGTGCTGGGCCGGCTGAACCCGGCAACGATTCAGGGGTGGATTTCGGCTTCCGGCTATGATCTGACGCTTCAGGGCGACGCTCAAGTGCGACGCCTGCTGCAGGCGGCGCGCCTCGTGGGAATCTCCGCGGCCCGCATAAACGCGGACGGTGCGGTGCGAGCAGATCTGCAACTCGCGGGCAGTTGGGCGCAGATGACAATGCCGCGAGCCACCGGAAAGGCGCAGTTGCGTGGGGTAACCGCAGAGATGCGAGGTATGAGCACCCCGCTCGAGATCGCATCGGCAAACCTGACCCTGACACCGGAGGAGATCGACGTACAGAATCTCGCAGCCGCGGCGGCCGGAACATCGTGGAAGGGATCGTTGATTGTCCTGCGCCTGCCTTCAGAGCCGTGGATCGGGCCGGTGCGCTTCGATTTGAACGTGGATGAACTGACGACCGATGAACTGAATCGGGCGTTCAATCCTCGCGGCGGAGCTCGACCCTGGTATGGATTCCTGTCGTCGGGTTCGACCTCGACCGCTCCCTACCTGCTGAGCGTAAATGCCTCCGGCCGCCTGACGGCGGAGCGGGTGGTGGCGGGTAAAATCGAGGCCAGCCGGGTCTCGGGCAACGTCGAGTTAGCTAACGGCAAACTGAGGCTGACTTCCCTGCGCGGAGAACTGCTGGGAGGGAAGCATCTGGGGGAATGGCAGGCAGACTTCACCGCCAAGCCGCCTGTATACAGCGGCCGAGGCCGGGTGGAGCAGGCGGAGTTGGGGCAACTGGCCAAGCATAGGAACGATGGGTGGATTTCCGGTTCCGCCACGGCGTCTTACCAGGTGACTGCCTCAGGCACGACGGCCGCGGAGCTGTTGGCGTCCGCCGTGGGCAGCATGCAGGTTGACTTGGCTAACGGGGAGCTGCCGCACGTCACCCTGACGGACGCTGGCGGGCCGCTCACCCTGCGACGCCTGACAGCCGGCTTGTCATTGCGAGACGGCAAGTTCGAGGTCCGCGACGGAAGGCTGGAGACGCCGGAGTCGGTGTACCAACTGAGCGGCACGGCGCTGATGAACGCAGTGGTGAACTTGAAGCTCACGCGCAGCCATGCTTCCGGTTTCAGCATCACTGGACCGGTGACGGAACCTCGCGTCCTGGCTATCGTCGACCCAGAAACTGCCGCCTCACTCAAGCCATGAAGTTTAGCTGGCTTCTTTCTTTGTCATGTTGTCTGCTGGCTGCCATTGCCCGTCCCGCCGCCCAAGAGAAACCGCCTTCGCGTCCCGGAACCGCGGGCGCCATGCATTGGAAGATCCGGTACCTGGAACACAACGCCGACTTACAGCGTCCGGACCAGGCGCCCACGGTGTTCGAGGAGGGCGAGATCAATCAATACCTGGCTTCGGAAGTAGAACTGCCCCCCGGAGTGCGGTCCGTTCGTCTCGAAGGTCAAACGGGAGTGGTGACCGGCAAGGCGCGCGTCGACTTTGACCAGTTGAAAGCCGGCCGAGAGTCGTCCAATCCCATGTTGATGATCTTTACGGGCGTGCATGATGTGGTCGTGAAGGCCCACGCCCAGGGAGCGGAAGGGCAGGGTTTTGTTGAACTGGATTCCCTGGCGCTCGACAACGTACAGATTCCGCGATTCCTGCTCCAGCTTTTCGTAGAGAAGATTCTGCAGCCCAAATATCCGCAGATAGGAGTACAGTCACAATTCAAGCTTCCCGACAAGATTGACAGCGCAACCGTCGGAGAGCACAAACTCATCGTGATTCAGAAATAAGAAACTAGGGAACGTAGCCGGGGCCGCGCAGAACCTTCCCCGGCCGCGCCCCGGTCATCTTGCCGTCGTCGATGACGGGAACACCATTCACCAGGACGTAGTTCATTCCCTGAGAGAGCTGGTTGGGATTGTCAAAGGTCGCCAGGTCGCGGACGGTTGCGGGATCAAAGACGACGACATCCGCCCACATGCCTGCCTTGAGCACGCCCCGGTCCGTGAGCCGCATGCGCTGAGCCGGCAGCGCGGAGAACTTGCGGATTGCGTCCTCGAGGGTGAGCACGTGCTCCTCGCGTACATATTTCCGCAAGATTCGGGGAAAAGTGCCATAGGCGCGAGGGTGAGGATGTTCCTGTCCCAGAATTCCCTCAGGCGACGTTCCTTCAGAATCGTTATCTAGCGACACCCAAGGCTGCAGCAGAGCCAGGGCGACATCGGGTTCTGACATGCCGAAGACAGCTACGTAGGTAAAGGCTTTGTCTTCGACCAGCAGATCGAAGAGCGCGTCCATGGGGTCCTTGTTCCAGAGTTTGGCGACTTCGGAAAGACGTTTTCCCTGAAGCGGCAGGAGGGTGGGATTCTGCACGACGCCGATCAGAACGGATTCCGGACCGGGAATTTCCCTCCACTCGTTATCCCACTGCTGCGAGGGCAGGGTCGACATTTCCTCACGGATGCGGGCGCGGGTCGCGGGATCTTTGAGCCGTTCGATCAGCTTGACGTCGCCGCCATCGTGGGCCCAGGGCGGCACAAAGGCCGAGAGATTGTTGAACCAGGCCGGGTAGGCGTAAGTGTTCGCGCTGATATCGACGCCCTCGGCCCTGGCTGCATTGACTCGGGCGACGATCTCCGGCATCCGCCCCCAATTTTCCTTACCGGCGAATTTGATATGCCAGATCTCGACGGGGATGTGAGCCTCGCGCCCGATTCGGACGGCTTCATCGATGGCCTGGAGAACGGCGTCGCTCTCGTTTCGCATGTGGGTGGCGTAGATCCCACCGAACGGGGAAGCCTCCGAGGCGAGGGCAATCAGCTCTTCGGTTCTGGCATAGGGCGCCGGCGCATATTCCAGCGAGGTTGAGACTCCGACGGCGCCGTCGCGCATGGCCTGCCGAACCAATTCCTTCATCTGCTCCAGTTGTTCGGCCGTGGGTTGTTTGTCGTCATCTCCCAGAACCATGCGTCGGACCTGTGTGGCGCCGACATAGCTGGCGAGGTTGATGCCGATTCCCTGTTTTTCCAGCCTGGCGAAGTACTCGCGGAAGGTGCGCCAGTCAGGCGTGAGGTGGTAGTGCTCGTAAGCTGTTCGATTAGCCTCGATGATTCTTTCATTCAGCGGGGCGGCGGATTCGCCCTCGCCGGTAATTTCGGTGGTGATACCCTGGAAAATCTTGGAGGGGACACGGGGATCAACCTGAATGGTCAGTTCCGACTGCCCCAGCATGTCGATGAAACCCGGCGCGACCACGTTGCCGTGGGCATCGATCGTGCGGGCACGGGCAGCCGCGCTCAGGTTGCCGATAGCCGCGATTCTGCCGTCGCGAATGCCGACATCGCCCGTATACCACGGCGAGCCGGTTCCATCGAGGATGTGGCCGTTGACGATCACGAGATCGTAAGGCGAGGAGGCACCACTATCTGCTTCGACCTTGGTTGCGAGAAAATTCAAAGCCGACAGAAACGAAATCATGGCAATGAATAAGAACGCGCGGCGACGAAAGATGTAGTTCTTCATGATTGCCTCCGTGGGGTTTCTATTTGTTTCGGCGCCAGGACCGTGGACGGAGTGCGCCGCAAGGCTACCCCGATTCCACCCCATACGGCCAGGGCCAGCCATTCATACCCGGTAAAGTGCCCGGGGATGATGGGAACAGCTTTCATCAAGATCATCAGCGATCCGACGGTTACGCCTGCAGCCGCAACCATACGCTCCTCGCGCCCGGGTTTCATCCGATAATAAGCGGCACAGGCCGCCAGCCAGCCCGTCGCCGAGGCTATCGAACCAACCTCAGAGACCGGGACCAGGATGGCATCGCCCAGAAACATGCAGAGCGTGGTAAAGACGCCAATGCAGAGGACAGCGACGGACGGAGTCAGGTTGCGAGGGTGAATTTTTCCCACGCGCGGGTCAATCTGACCGCCGCGTCCCATGGCAAACAGGAGCCGGCTGGCTGCCACGAAATTTCCATTGAATACTTTAAGCAGGGACAAAAGTGCCGTCGCCAGAACCACCCCGACGATCCAATGCGAACCGAGCGCCCGCTGAAAAGCGACGGCGGTCATGAATTTCTCGCCCGTCAGCAATCTCCAGGGCGCGGTATAGGCCACGGCGGCGATAACGGCGATGTAGAAGAGGGCTCCGACGGCGATAGCCATCCAGATGGCTTTCAGGAAAGAGCGGGAGCGGAATTCGGGCGCCGCCTCTTCGGCGCCCTTAACCACTGCCTCAAACCCGGTCATGAAATAGGGAACGATCTGCATGACGAGGAGAATGGAGACCAGAGGCGCATGGGTAAACAGGGGAGGAAGATTGCGGGCGGCGCCTTTGCTGACTCCCAGGCTGACGAATACGACGAATAACGCCAGCGTGCCAAAGGAGGTCCAGCCCTGAAACGTCGCGCTCACCCGTATGCCACGGTAGTTGAGGACCGTCAGCAAAATGGTCAGGCTGATTCCGACCGCAAGGTGCGGGAGGTAAACGGGGCGCCCAGCGACACGATAAAGCTCCAGCGAATCGAGCGAAGGGAAGATGTAGCCGGCAATTCTGCCTACGGCCACTGCTTCCCAGGGGCAAACGATGAAGTAAGCGAGCACCATCATCCAGCCGGTGCTGAAGCTGACGGCGGGTGGGAAGACGCGGCCGGTGTAGGCGATTTCGCCGGCCGCATCGGGAATGGCTGCGACGAGCTTTCCATAAACATAACCGATGGGGAGCAGAAGGACTCCGCCAAGCAGAAAGCCAAGAATGGCGCCTAATGCGCCTCCGCGGAGCAGCCAGTCATCCATCACCACCAGCCAGCCGACTCCAACCATCGCGCCCCAGCCCAAGGTGAAGTAGTCGACGGTGCGAAGTTTGCGGGCGAGGGTGATCACGCGAATGGCGCGAATTATAAAGCATGAACTCCAGGCGCGCCGGATTCACTCGGGAAGGTAGAAGGATTCGGGGGCCGGGCGATAGACGCGGATCATCCACAAAGGCCGGCGCAGATTGCCGGGCCCGGGCGCGCCGCGAGTCATTTGCAGCCAGCGACGGTACTCAGCATGGGCGGCGTTGGTATCGACGAAGACGTCTCCGTAGCGGTCTTCGGGACGGGCTTTGGTCACGGTCACTTTCTGATGCCAGCAGTGCTGCCCGCTGATGGGATCGGGCTGCACAGGAAAAGTCAGGTTCTGATGGACGCCGGCATCTTCCCAGTGAATTCGAGAGGAATCGGGGTCGCCGCTGGGAAAGGGACGAATGCCGTGAATTTGCCGCATCATCCATTTGCCGGGCTCGACCTGCTTAAGATCGACCAGCGCGGTCGACCAGCGCTCACCTCCGAAGTCTTCTTTCAGGCGCCAGCGCCCCAGGTGATGGGAGCAGGCGACGACTCCGGGCCGGATCGATTCAGTCACCCAGACCCGGTCGACGAAGTAGCCGATGGCGGTCTGCACCCGGACCAGGTCACCGGTCTCAAGACCGATTCGTTCCACGTCTTCGTTGTGCATCCAGATTGGGTTCTTGTGGGAGATTTCGTAGAGCCACTTCGCATTGCCCGAGCGGGTGTGAATCAGCGTAGGCAGGCGGAAGGTGGGGAGAAGCAGCATCTCGCCCCGGGCAGCGTCGATGTTGTCGCGGTGAACATGACTCTTGACATAGCCGGGGATCGAATACTCGGGCCAGCGCCAGTCCTTCAGGGTCTTCGAGTAGAACTCCAGTTTGCGCGAGGGCGTGGGAAAACCGACCACACTCCTGCCGGCAATCTCGACGCCGACCGGGGTTCCGTTCTTGTGGATGACGCGGGTGACCGGATCGACGGCGCTGCCCTGCAGTTCCTCCGGCTTGAGCGACTTCTTGTGAGCTTCGTAAACGTCATCCTCAATAAGGAAAGCGCCATACTTCTGCATGTACGCGAGGGGTTCGAGGCCTTCAGCCGCGGCCGCCGCGGGCAGACCGGGAACGCTGTTCTCGAAAATCCACCGATAATACTCTTCAATCCTGAGTTTCTCTCCGGGACGGTAGGGCGACTCGAAGTAGCGGCGAATTCCCATCGAGCCGTCGGGATCGATGCGCCACGAGAGTTCGAGCCAGAACTCGTCCTCCTCCCACACTTCGCCTAGCCCGGCCTCGCGATGAGCCTCGTAAGTTGAGTTGAAGCGCTTGCCCTGTCTTTCCAGGGCGAGACGGAGGACTGGCTGGCGGAAGCCGATCCAGCGAGCAGCCTGGGTTTCCTGACTCATGAGGTCGTGGCGCTCGGAGGCGTGGCCCATGGGGAGTACGTAGTCGGCGTACCAGGCAGTCTCGCTCCAGGTGGGGCTGAAGCAGGCATGGCGCTGGACTTTGGTTTCATCGGTGAGAGCCTCAATCCAACTGAGGCCGTCGGGATTGGTCCAGACAGGGTTGTAGACGCGGGTGAAGTACATGGCCAGCCTGCCGCGGTTCTCTTTCAGAAAGTGGGGCAGCAGAAAGCTCATCTCGAAGAAGGCCAGGGGATACTCGCGGGCCCACATCATCTCATTCCAGGCATGAGGAGCAGGCGGCATCATAGGCGGAGCGGGAATGAACTTGTTGCCCGAGCTGGGCGAGGTTCCACCGCGCGTACCGACCGCCCCGGCCAGCACGGCCAGGAATTCCAGGGCGCGCGCGACCTGCCATCCACCGAGATTGCCTGCGGCAGCGTTGCGCCACACGTGCGTGCTCAGGGCGGAGCCGGCACGGCCGACCTCGCGAGCCACTTCGACGATGACAGCGGGATCGGCGCCCGACTCGCGCGCCGCGAATTCGGGAGTGTAGATCGCGTAGATCTGGCTGAGAATTTCCAGAAACGAGTCGAACGTTTGGGCCTTCTCCGGGTGCTCTTCGCGCAGGAATTCCTCCCAATTCACCCACTGACGGACAAACTCGCGATCGAAGAGGTTCTCCTGCAACAGCACGTTGCACATCGCGAGCAAGAGGGCGGCTTCGCTTCCCGGCCAGGTGGAAAGCCAATAGTCGGCCTTGGTGGCGGTGTTGGAGAGGCGGGTGTCGATGACACAAACCTTGGCGCCGGCCATCTTGCCATCGATGATGCGCTGGGCGTGGGGGTTGAAGTAGTGGCCGGCCTCGAGGTGAGAGCTCAGGAGAAGAATGAAGCGGGCGTTGGCATGATCGGGCGATGGACGATCAAAGCCATGCCAGAAGGCGTAACCGGTGCGGGCTCCGGCGGAGCAGACGTTGGTATGGCTGTTGTGCCCATCGATGCCCCAGGCGTGCAACACGCGCTGGTTGTAGATCAGTTCATGTCCGGGGCGGCCGACGTGATACATGATTTCGTTCTTGCGGCCTTCCTGAAGAGCCTGGCGGATGCGACCGGCGAGGTCATCGAGAACCTCGTCCCAGGAAACCCGCTCCCACTTCCCTTCTCCGCGTTTGCCTGCCCTGCGGAGGGGATACAGAATCCGCTCAGGATCGTTCACCTGATTGATAGTCGCCGGCCCCTTGGCGCAGTTGCGTCCACGGCTGCCTGGGTGTGCCGGATTGCCTTCGAACTTGTGGACGTGCGGCTTGTCTTTATCGACGTAGGCCAGCAGGCCGCAGGCGGCCTCGCAGTTGAAGCAGATGGTGGGGATAAGAGAGTAATGCTTTTCGACTTTCTTCGGCCATTGGGTGGCGTCGTACTCGACCCAGTCGTTCCAGCGATCGGCGGGGGGATAGCTGGCGAGACCTCCGGCAGGTTCGTCGAGGTCAAGGGCCTGCGGGTTTAGAGGGATGTCGTTTTTCATGACGTCATTAACTCAGTGGGGCCGACTGGCCAGCCTCCACCCACAGGGCTTCAAACCACCACAGTCCGCAGAGGGCAACGACAGCGGCGGACAATGGAACATAGGCCGGCACGTCAGAGGTGAATGTCCAAGCCGTGAGGAATATAGGCGTCATCAGACCCAACCCGATTGCCAGACCCCAGAAGCGGAGGCGCAAACGGCCCCGGGTCATGGTACCGATAGAAATGCGAAGGTCCTCGCTCGCGTGCGGAAGGGTGATCTCACCGACGATCATGCCGAGGCAAACGAACAAGGAAACGAGAAGAACGAGAGCGGCCGAGCGAACGATCTGCGCCGCGCCGGTCAGGACACCTGCGATGACGAGCGTCGCCGAGCCTGCGAGCATGGCCTGAAGCAGCAAATGCCAGAGAAAGAGCGGGCTCTGCCAAAGGTCTCGTCCTTTGGCCTGGGCAAAAAGAAAAGCCGAGTAGCAGGCGCTGCCTGCAGCCAATGCTGCGGCAAGCCAGCGAACGAGTGCAGGCACCGAGCCGCTGTAGACCCCAGCCAAAAGCCACGCAAAGCCAATCGCCCCATAGCCAATGAGAATGTAAGTGCCGATGACGAGCCAGGAGCGAAAGTTCGGCTTCGTGATGAGATAGAAGAAGCGGTCGCGCCGTTTCAGGTCGAACACAAGCAGAAAAGTTGTGGCCGCAAGGCCGATAACGGCGAGAGACGGGCAAACGATGTTGAACAGGGTGGAGTTTGTCTGGCCTGACAAGGCCATCAGGATCGCGGCGACCAGCAACACACCGGCCGCAATGGACTTGGTCCAGAGGTAGGCAGCAATTTTCCAACCCCAGGGCGCGGGGTGGGGAACGTCGTAGACTTCGCGGGCGAAAGCCCCCGCGGCATCAAGGCGGTCCGCTGATGCCGGGCCGCCGTCGCGCCGGTCAGACCAGAAGTAGGTGTTCTGGCGAGAAAGGCGGGTGGGTTCGATGACATCGCCTTCGATCCCGACGTAGAAGAGCTTCGGCTGGGTTCCTTTTTGCGGCTTGCGGACTGAGACCTTTCCAGTGGCCACGGTGCGAGCGACCTTGCTGCCAGGCGCATCCAAGTCACCAGCCAGAATGGCCTGCGTGGGACAAACGATGACGCAGGCGGGCTCAAGGCTGACTTCGACGCGGTGGGCGCAGAAGTTGCACTTGGCCGCCGTGTTGTGGTTGGGGTCGATATACAGGGCATCGTAGGGACACGCCTGCATGCAAGCCTTGCAGCCAATGCAGCGGCGATTGTCAAAGTCGACGATACCGTCATGGCGGCGGAACAAGGCTCGCGTGGGGCAGATGGTGGTGCAGGGAGAGTCATCGCAGTGATTGCAGCGCATGACACCGAAGTGGCGGCTGGTGTACGGAAATTCACCCTTCTCAACGTACTTGACCCAGGTGCGGAAGACACCGACCGGCACCTGGTGCTCTTCCTTGCAAGCGACGGTGCATGCATGGCATCCGATGCAGCGGTCCTGATCGATGACAAACCCGTAGCGCATTGCGCGGAATCACCCCATGGTCCGAGCGTTGAACAATTCCTGGACTCGACATGATAGCTGATCTGAGAGGGAGGCGGCGGGTTGGGAGGTGGAGAATCGTGCCGCGGAAGCAAGGTGGCGAAAGTGAGTTGGAAAACACCAAAGGGCTCGCACGCCGTCTCTCGTGCGAACCCTTTAGCGCCGGGTTATTCCACCTCGAATGCTGGCAGTCTAGCGAGTCGCGCCGGGGCAAAGGTTGCAGTCAGGTTAATTTCCCGTAAAATCCTGAATAAATTGTCCACAGCCAATTTTAAGAGCGGGGGAGGAAACGCTGTAAAGGGAAAACCAGTGCGGTCCGCGCACGAAATGAGTTCTGTCCCTCTCAGAAGTTCCCTGCTGTTTCTTCCGCTGCTTATCATCATGGCGGCTGCGTTCGCGGTGATCATTCCCTTCTTTTTTCTGGGAAATCCTTCGGGGCATGACTTCGAATTTCACATGAACTCATGGATGGAGGTGCTCGGCCAGTGGAAACAAGGGATCTTGTATCCGCGGTGGGCGAGCCTGGCAAATCACGGATACGGTGAAGCGCGGTTTATTTTTTATCCGCCTGCATCCTGGATGATCGGAGCCGCCCTGGGAGGGTTGCTGCCGTGGAGGATGGTGCCGGGGGCGTATGTGTGGCTGGCCTTGACGCTTTCCGGATGCTCGATGTTTCTTTTGGCGCGCGGCTGGATGAATCGTAGAGATGCCATCTTCGCCGCGGCCGTGTATGCCGCCAACCCCTACTACCTGGTGATTGTTTACTGGCGCAGCGCCTTTGCCGAGTTGCTGGCGGGTGCATTGTTCCCGCTGCTGCTTCTCGCAATCGTGCGCCTGGAAGAGCGCCAGCGGCGCGGGACGGTTTTTGTCGGGGTGTTGGTAGCCGCCGCGTGGCTGACCAACATTCCTGCCGCCGTCATGCTCAGCTATTCCCTGGCATTGCTGGTTGCGACGTTGGCGATCGCGCGGAGGCGACCGGGTCTCCTGTTGCGGGGCGCGGTGTCCGTCGCGATCGGTGCGGCCCTGGCGGCTTTCTTTCTTCTGCCGGCCATGTGGGAGCAGAAATGGGTCGCGTTGGCCCAAGTTCTGGCACCGGGTGTGCGACCACAGGATAACTTTCTTTTCACCATAATTCCTGATCCGGATCACAATCGCTTCAACCTGCTCGTGTCGCTGATCGCAGCAACTGAAATCATCGTGGTAGCCATCGCAGCCAGGGCACGCGTCTCACAACCGGCGGGACGACTGCTGGTAGTCTGGTCGGCGACTGGTGTGCTGCTGATGTCTTCATTGAGCGGGCGGCTATGGGCTTTTCTGCCGGCTTTGCGTTTTGCGCAGATTCCGTGGCGGTGGCTGCTGTGCCTGAGTGTGAGCTTCGCCGTGCTGGTAACGCTCGCTGCACGAAGCTGGGCGACGCGCGCTTTCGTATACCTGGCTGTGCTGATAGTAATGGCCTTCGTGTGGCAACGGGTGCAGCCTCCATGGTGGGATAACGCTGCCTCAATCGCCCAGATGGCCGGCCTGCACGCAAGCGGCGGGGGCTACGAGGGAGCGGACGAGTATGTGCCGGCGGGCGGAGATGCTTACGACGTCCGTGCGGATGAGGCGCGGGTCACGGTCGATGGCGGGACGCCAGCGGCTATTAACGTTACGCAGTGGGATGCGGAGTCGAAGCAGTTCGTGGTGAATGTGAGCACGAGCTCGCAAGCCGTGCTGCGGTTGTTCTACTATCCAGCGTGGCGTGTACGAGTGAATGGGCAACCGGTGGAGGCGGAGCCGCAGGATGATACGGGCGCAATGATTGTTCCGTTGCCGGCCGGGAACGATCGGGTTCAAGTTTATTTTGCGCGGACATGGGATCGCATCGCGGGGAATGCGCTCTCGCTGGCGACGATTCTCGCGATTTCCAGCGCCATGCTGTTTCAACCACGTCTGTTCGAGACTCAGCCGGAATGAAACGCGTTCTCATTGCCACTTCAAACTCGGGCAAGCTCCGAGACTTTGCCGGCGCCGCCGCCGCGCACGATATTGAAATCGCGCCGATTCCGGACTTCGCTTCCCTGCTCCCGGTGGTCGAAGACGGCGCGACCTACGAGGCGAACGCCCGCAAGAAGGCGGAAGCGTACAGCCGCTATGCGCCTGGCGAACTGGTGCTAGCCGACGATTCGGGGCTGGAGGTTGACGCGCTTCGCGGGGCTCCGGGCGTGCACTCCGCGCGATACGCCGCCGAGGACCCGGCAACGGTAGATTGCAACACCGACGACGAGGCGAACAATGCCCGGTTGCTGCATGAGTTGAAGGGAGTGCCCGCGGAGAAACGAACCGCCCGTTTCGTTTGCGTCATCGCCGCCGCGCGGAATGGGCGGACGCTGGAGACTGTTCGCGGCGCGGCCGAAGGCCTTATCCTCAGCGGGGCTCGCGGGAGCCACGGCTTCGGTTACGACCCCTTGTTTTACTTTCCTCTAATCGGCAAGACGTTTGCGGAATTGAGCGCGGAAGAAAAAGCGGGTTACAGCCATCGGGGAGCCGCTTTCCGGGCGTTTCTCAAATGGTGTGAATCGCAGCCATAGGTTATTCGGATTGATCGGGCCGAGAATCCAAAAAGAGGAAAGAACTAAAGAACTTGGGAGAACGCTGGTCCCCTTTCTTGACTTCACTTCGCGGGGGACAACATAATAAAAGGTTCTCGTATCCTCGGCGAAATCATAAGGAGCGTTTAGTGGCGGCAACGGCTAGTTCGGCAGCTCCCATCGTGGTCAAGGCAGGGGTTGCTCCACTTCGAGCCGGTCAGGGATATTCCTTCTGGCTGCGGCGGCTGCATTCGCTCAGCGGCATCGTGCCGGTTGGCGCTTTCCTGATCGAGCACTTCGTCTCCAACGCGTTCGCTACTCGCGGCCCCTCGGCCTATGCCAAGCAGGTGGAACTGCTCAGCGGGTTCCCCTTTGTGGTGGGCCTGGAGCTGTTCGGCATCTGGCTGCCGATTCTTTATCACGCGCTCTACGGCTTCTATATCTGGTATCGCGGGGACGGCAACACCGCAGCCTATCCCTGGATGGGCAACTGGATGTATACGGCGCAGCGCTGGACCGGGGCGGTCGCCTTCTTCTACATGGTGTGGCACACCTGGCATCTGCGCTTCAGCGGAGTGCACATTCTGAGCCATCCAGCCGCAGCTTTCGGCAAAGTACAACTGGAGTTCCAGAGCCCGTGGGCGGTGGCCTTCTATGCTCTTGGCATTCTGTGTGCCTCATGGCATTTCGCCTACGGCTTATGGCTGTTCGCGGCGAAGTGGGGTATTACCACGGGGGATTGCGCGCGCCGCCGATTCGGCTACGTGTGCCTGGCCATTGGACTGCTGTTTGTAGCAGTGGGAGCCGCGACCATGTATTCATTCCTGAATACACCGCTGCAACCGATGGACATGAGCAGCGGAAACGAATCGTTCGTCATGCGGTAACAACCGGAGATTGGATCCGGCAGATGGGAAGCTGGTTCAGATGGCATCGAATCCGAAAATTATCGTAATCGGCGGCGGACTGGCGGGGCTCTCGGCCGTCATCAAGATTGCCGAGATGGGGGGCACGGTTGACCTGTTCTCCATTGTTCCCGTGAAGCGGTCGCACTCCGTGTGTGCGCAAGGCGGCATCAACGCGGCCAAGAATCTGAAGGGCGAGGGCGATTCCACCTGGAAGCACTTTGACGACACGATCTACGGCGGCGACTTCCTGGCCAACCAACCGCCAGTGAAGGCGATGTGCGAAGCCGCGCCGGGAATTATCGACCTGCTCGACCGCATGGGCGTGCCCTTCAACCGCACGCCGGAAGGATTGCTAGATTTTCGCCGCTTCGGGGGAACGCTCTACAACCGGACCGCCTTTGCCGGAGCCACAACCGGACAGCAACTGCTTTACGCTCTGGACGAGCAGGTGCGGCGTTACGAGTCCGAGGGCAAGGTCAAGAAGTACGAGCATTGGGAGTTTCTATCGGCGGTATTGGACGAAAATCATGTGTGCCGCGGAATTTGCGCCATGGACTTGCGCTCGATGGAAGTGCGAACCTTCCCCGCCGACGCGATCATCATCTGTACGGGCGGCATCGGGGCCATCTTCGGCAAATCGACGAACTCAGTCGTGTGCACCGGTTCAGCCCAGTCGGCGCTCTATCAGCAGGGATGTTTCTACGCCAACGGCGAGTTCATCCAGGTTCATCCGACTTCGATTCCCGGCGAAGACAAGTTGCGGCTGATGTCGGAGTCGGCGCGGGGGGAAGGCGGCCGGGTCTGGGTGCCCAAAACACCTGGCGATAAGCGCGATCCGAAGTCGATTCCGCACAGCGAGCGCTGGTATTTTCTCGAAGAGTGGTATCCGAAGTACGGAAACCTGGTGCCCCGGGACGTGGCCACTCGAGCCATCTTCAAGGTAGTCTACGAGCATAACCTCGGCATCGACGGCAAGCCGATGGTTTATCTGGACCTGACTCACGTCGATCGCAAGATTCTCGACCGCAAACTGGAAGGCATTCTCGAGATCTACGAAAAATTCGTGGGCGACGATCCGCGCGATACACCCATGAAGATCTTCCCCGGTATGCACTACACCATGGGCGGTTTGTGGGTGGATTTCAATCAAGCGACGAATATTCCCGGAATCTACTCCGCGGGCGAGTGCGAATATCAGTACCACGGGGCCAACCGGCTGGGAGCGAATTCGCTGGTGTCCTGCATCTTCGGCGGCTTCGTTGCCGGGCCGGCCGCGGTGCAATACGCGCGGAACGCCGCAGGGGCGGCCGGGAACGGGCACTTCGACGCGGAGCGGAAGCAGCAGGAGGGAAATAACGCCACACTGATGAAGTCGGAGGGCGGGGAAAACCCCTTCAAGCTGTGGCGCGAACTGGGCGAGCTGATGACAAAGAACTGCACCGTCATCCGCTACAACAAGAGCCTGCAAGAGACGGACGGCAAGCTTTGCGAGCTGCTGGAGCGTTTCCGCCGGATCAACCTCAGCGACCGCTCGCAGTGGGCGAACACCACGGTGGTTTTCGCCCGGCAGCTTTATAACATGCTGCAACTCTCGCGTGTGATCGCGCAGGGTGCGGCCATGCGGGACGAGTCTCGCGGAGCGCACTACAAGCCCGACTTCCCCGAGCGCGACGACAAGAACTGGCTGAAGACGACCAAGGCGTATTTCGCGCCCGACGCCGACGAACCGAAGTTTGAGTTCGAGCAGGTGGATACTTCACTGATACCGCCGCGAGCGAGGAAGTACTAGCCGGGAAGGCACGAGTTCTGCTTGTGCCGCGCTGGTTGCGGTGGGCACTAAATTTCAGGAACGTTAAGAATGGCTGACAAACCCGTCATCATCAAGATCAAGCGGCAATCGACCCCTGCTTCCACGCCGTACTGGGAGGAGTTCGAGCTCCCCCATCGTCCGGGTATGAACGTGATCTCGGCGCTGATGGAAATCGCCGCAAATCCAGTCACCCGCGACGGCAAGGCGACCACACCCATCACGTACGACTCGAACTGTCTCGAAGAAGTGTGTGGGTCGTGCGCGATGCTTATCAACGGTCGCGCGCGCATGGCCTGCTCCGCCCTGGTGGACAAACTGGAACAGCCGATCCGGCTGGAGCCTTTCACAAAGTTTCCCGTCGTTCGCGATCTGGCGGTGGACCGCCAGGTTCTGTTTGAGAATCTCAAGGCAGTGAAGGCCTGGGTTCCGGTCGATGGAACCTACGACCTGGGCTCCGGGCCGCGCATGAGCGCTGAGCAGCAGGAGGCGGCGTATCCGCTCTCCAGGTGCATCTCGTGCTGTTGCTGCATGGAAGTCTGCCCGCAATTCAACGACGAAACCGGCTTCGTGGGAGCCGCGACCATCTCCCAGGTTCGCTTATTCAACACCCACCCCACCGGCGCGAGCCTCAAACGGGAGCGTCTGGCCGCGCTGATGGGCGACGGCGGCATCCAGGAGTGCGGGTACGCGCAGAATTGCGTTGAGGCCTGCCCCAAGGATATTCCGCTGACTCGATCCATCTCCGAAGTGGGCGGCGAGGTGATGAAACAGGCGATTGGGGATCTTTTCCGCCGCTGATGACATAGCTAGTCGCCCTTTCGCGTAAACTGCCAAATCCCGGCATTCCACGCCGGGGGTTCGCACGTCCAATATCCAGCCGTTGGAGGCACTTGGCGCGAACTGGCGCGGTCGCGGCGAACGGCATTTGAGCTGCTGCTTAATGCGACAAGAGCTGCCTGGTAACCAGAGGTAACCGAGTTCGCGATGGATCACTTTGGTAACCTCGCGACGGCAGCGAAAAAGGGTTCTCTGGCGCCCCGCAGATTAGAATGACCGATCGCGAATCGGTAAGGAAGTGAACGAACTGATGTTGCCCTTCGTCGAAACCCGCGTGCAGAGAGCGCTGCTCTTTGCCCTGTTTACCCTAGCCGGCTGCATGCCAGCGGTGGCGTTGCACCAATACATTCCCTCGCAGCCCGCGCGCCATGCAGGACGCAGACGCGCCCACGTGCGCCGGCTTCGCTGGGCTCCGGTATTCCGTCCCTCGCGCGATTCCCTGCTACGGCAGAATGAAGAAATCGACCGCATGGAGCTGCCCCGGATTCAGAACGAAGCGGAACTTGAGGAACTGGTCAGCCGCGGAGACCTGGTTCCCATCGTGGCCAGCCGCGAACTGCGAATCGCTCCCACACTTGATCCCAAGCGCCGTTATTGCCGGCCCTGGACCTGGAGCTTCCTGCAGGACGTGAGCGAGGCATACTATAGCGAATTCCACAGCCAGCTTCAGGTCAATTCGGCGGTACGGACCGTGCAGGTACAAAAGAAGCTGCGCCGGCACAACCGCAATGCGGCCCCGGAAAAGGGAGAAACGGCTTCCTCGCATCTGGCGGGGATCACGGTGGATATTCAGCGCCGAGGCATGAGCCGGGAACAGATTCAGTGGATGGAACAATACATGCTGCCGCTCCAGAGCGCCGGATTGATTGAGCCGGAAGAAGAGCGGCGCCAGTGGGTTTTCCACGTGGCCGTCTCCGGGCGTTACGGCGAATGGCGGGAGTCGAGAGAGTTGGCACGCGCCCAGCAAAACGCCGAGGCCGCAGGCGGAAGCAGCCAAGACACGCAATCTCCGCCGGACGCAGGCAGCCCGGCGCTGATCGAACCCGATCAACAGGTAACGGATCACGATCAGCAGTAAGCCTGCTTCCTGATGCCCGCAAATTCGTTCCGCTCTGCGCGCCTCCCGGATATACAATCCTTGCCTGAACTCCATGCACCGTACTGAGGCGTTTCCCCGTCTGCCTGGCCGCCTATTCCCGGCCCTCTTCATTACTCTAATGTCCTGCCTGTCCGCTGCTCAGAGTTCGACCCCGGGCATCGGCGGGCAGGCGCGTCGCATTCACGAATCGGCGATCGTTGTCGACACCCACGCGGACACACCACAGCGATTCCTGGATGACAACTACGACATCGGGAACACCGATCCGAAGGACAACGGCCACATCAGCCTCGACAAGGCTCGCGCAGGGAACCTGGGGGCGGAGTTTTTTTCCATCTGGGTGGAACCGGAGACGAACCAGGGACACTTCGCCCAGCATACGCTGGACTTGATCGATTCGGTCTACGCGCAGGCAGCGCGCCATCCCGACCGCATGATGATGGCATTTTCGGTAGAAGACATTGAGCGCGCCCACGAGCAGCATAAGCTGGCTGCCCTGATGGGGATTGAGGGCGGCCATTCGATCGAAAATGACATCCACCTGCTGCGCGACTTCTATCGCCTGGGCGTTCGCTACATGACCCTTACCTGGTCGAATACGAACGAGTGGGCGGATTCCTCGGGCGACGAGGGCGATGCCAAGATTCCGCATCATAACGGGCTCACGGACTTCGGCAGACAGGTGGTACTGGAGATGAACCGCCTCGGCATGATGGTGGATATTTCCCACGTATCGGACAAGACCTTCTGGGACACGGTTGCGACGACCAAGGCGCCGGTGATTGCGTCGCATTCTTCGGCGCGAGCGCTGTGCAGTGCGCCGCGTAACATGACCGACGACATGCTCCGCGCGGTGGCGAAGAACGGTGGGGTGGTGGATGTGAATTTCTTTTCCGGCTTCGATGACCAGAGCTATTGGGATGCGGCGCAGGCGCAAAGCAAGGAGCGGAATGCCGCGACCCAGGAAGCGCTGGAGAAGCTCAAGGCGCAGGGGAAGACTCCCACCTATATGGACACGGACGGGCTGACCCGAGAGTGGATGGCCAAGATTCCGCGGCCGCCGCTGAAGGCGCTCATCGACCACATCGACCACATCGCCAAGACCGCGGGGATTGACCATGTGGGGCTGGGCTCGGACTTCGACGGGGTAAGCGGAGCGACGCCGCAAGGGATGGACTCCGCGGCCGACCTGCCCAAGATTACCCAGGCACTGCTGGACCGTGGATACGGCCCCGACGACATTCGAAAGATTCTTGGCGGCAATGTGCTGCGAGTATTCAAGGAAGTCGAGCGGGTGAGCGCCGAGATGCGTGCCGAGCCGGCGGCGGCGGGCAGGTAATTTCCGCCGCGCTGAAGTACAATTTAACTTCACGGCGATTAGAGTGTCCGTTATTCAGAGGGACTGGTCACAAACCCTACAAGGAGCGAAATGCATGCGTAAATCCGCCATCATAGTTACCGCGTCCACTGTGGTTCTGCTGGCGCTTCTGTCGGCAAATGCCGCTTGGGCAGCTGGCGCCCAGCCGACCGCCGTCATCGATACGACGGCCGGCAAGATGACCTGCACTCTGTTTCCCGACAAGGCTCCGATCGGCGTGGCCAATTTTATCGGCCTCTCCGATGGAACGAAGGAATGGACCAGCCCCGTCAGTCATCAGAAGAAGCACGGAGTGCCGCTTTACGATGGCACGATTTTCCACCGCGTGATTCCGAATTTCATGATTCAGGGCGGAGACCCGGCGGGGAACGGCTCGGGCGATCCCGGCTATCAATTCAAGAATGAGACCTCGCCGGACCTGAAGTTTGACCGGCCGGGGCGGCTGGCCTACGCCAATGCCGGACCGGATACGAACGGTTCGCAGTTTTTCATCACCGAAATTGCGTACCCCAGCTTGAATGGCGGCTATACGATATTCGGCCAGTGCGACGATGCCAGCGTGGCCCTGGTGAAACAGATCGCCCGCATGGGACGCGATTCGAACGATTTTCCCAACAAGCCGGTAAAGATCAACCACATCACGATTTCGCAGGGATCGGCCAAGCCCGCGGCGCCCAAGTCATCGCAATAGAATTCCCCGAGATTCATCCAAGAAAGGACACTTATGAGCCGCCAGCCCGGCACCTACGCCACCTTCGACACTTCGCAAGGCAAGATTGTTTGCCGCCTGTTCGAACAAGAGGCCCCCAAGACCGTAGCGAATTTCGTTGAACTGGCCGAGGGCAAGCGCGAGTGGACGCACCCCGTGAGCCAAAAGAAGAGCAAAGACCGGCTGTACGACGGGACCATCTTCCATCGCGTGATTCCCAGCTTCATGATCCAGGGGGGCGACCCGGCGGGCACCGGCTTTGGCGGGCCGGGCTACCAGTTTGAGGACGAGACGAGGAATTCTCCGCACAAGTTTGACAAAGCGGGCAAGCTGGCGATGGCGAATGCCGGACCCAACACGAACGGCTCGCAGTTCTTCATCACGGTGGCGCCGACCGCCTGGCTTACCGGAAAGCACACGATTTTTGGTGAGGTCGTGGAAGGACAGGACGTGGTGGAAAAGATTGTCAACGTCCCGCGCAACCGCCAGGATAAGCCCAATGCGGACGTGATGGTGAAATCAGTGGTGGTGGAGCGGGTGTGATGTAGCGAAACCGCGCGTGGGGCGGCCGGGACGAGCTGAGCCACCGGGGGA
>Ga0335080_10001217_pt1 | contig 24883 bp, 22 predicted proteins | sample Lox_Sample_34_FD_206720 | JGI IMG/M metagenome (GOLD analysis project Ga0335080, IMG submission 206720) | Soil microbial communities from Loxahatchee National Wildlife Refuge, Florida, United States - Lox_Sample_3.4 | ecosystem: Environmental > Terrestrial > Soil > Wetlands | place: USA... | reverse complement strand
CGATGCGGCGTCCCTCGAGCTTGGGCGAGTGGTAGGACGTCGATTTCGGGAGCACGGCGGGATCGTAGGAGACCGCCGACCGGCTGCGCCAGTCGTGCGAGAATCCTGCGCATGTCGAACGCAGAAGCGTCGCTGCGCGAGGTGGCCGGCTGGCTGCGCGAGGCGCGCCGGATCGCCGTGCTGACGGGCGCCGGGATCTCCACCGAGTCGGGCATCCCGGACTTCCGCGGCCCGAACGGGGTGTGGACCAAGAACCCGGGCGCCGAGAAGCTGGCCACCCTGTCGCACTACGTCGCCGACAAGGGCGTGCGCGAGCGCGCCTGGCGCCACCGCCTGGAGTCGCCGGCGTGGAAGGCCGAGCCGAACGCCGGCCACCGGGCGCTCGCGAAGCTGGAGCAGACCGGTCGGCTCCTGTGCCTGATCACGCAGAACGTCGACGGCCTGCACCTGGCCGCGGGCACCTCGCCCGCGCGGCTGGTCGAGATCCACGGCTCCATGCGCGAAGTCGTGTGCCTCGACTGCGGCGAGCGCGCGCCCATGGAGCGCGCGCTCGCGCGCGTGTCGGCCGGCGAGAGCGACCCGCCCTGCCGCTCGTGCGGGGGGATCCTGAAATCGGCCACGATCTCGTTCGGGCAGAATCTGGTCGCGCACGAGCTCCAGCGCGCCGAGCGCGCCGCGAACGAGTGCGACCTGATGCTCGCCGTGGGAACCACCTTGTCCGTGTACCCGATCGCCGCGGTCGTGCCGATCGCGAAGCGCGGCGGCGCGCGCGTGGTGATCGTGAACGGCGAGCCGACCGAGATGGACGACCTCGCCGACGCGGTGATCCGCGGACCCATCGGCGAGATCCTGCCGCGCCTCTGCGAGTGAGCCGGATCGCGCTCGAGGTGAGCTCCGCCGCGGGGCGGCCGCCGTTCGGCGGCGTCGGCGGCACGATCCGCGGGCTGGTGTCGGCGCTGCTCGCGGAAGACCCGAGGACGGACTACGCGCTGTGCACGCGGTTCTCGCGCTGGCGCAAGGGCGAGCTGTTCCGGCCGCGCGCGCCCAACGCGCACGTGCGGGTTCTCGTCGATCCGCTGAACGCGCTCCTCATCCCCGGCACGGCGCTGTTCCACGCAATGGGCGTGTACGTGCCGAAGACGCCGCGCGTGCCGAAGCTGGTCACCATCCACGACCTGAACGCGGTGCGGAACGCCGCGTGGGTGAGCGAGCACTGGCGCGAGCGCCGCGGCGGGCGGATCGCGGACGCCGTCGCGCGTGCCGACCACGTGGTCACGTACAGCGCCTTCACCGCGGGCGAGGTGTGCGAGGAGTACGGGCTCGCGCCGCCGCGCGTGCATCCGGTGCATCTCGGTGTCGACACCGAGCGGTTCCACCCGTCGCCGCCCGAGGCGATCGCGAAGCTGCGGGAACGGCACGGCGACTACGTGATCGCGATCGGGCTGCTCACGCCGCGCAAGAACTTCCCGGCGCTGGTGGCGGCGCTCGGGCAGCTGCCGGAGCTGCGGCTCGTGCTGGTCGGCCGCGGCACGGACGGCGAGCGCGAGGTCGAGGCGGCGCTCGATCGGCACGGCGTACGCGCGCGCACCACGCGGCTCACCGGGATTCCCGAGGCGGAGCTCGTGGCGCTGCTCGGCGCGGCGCGCGCGTGCGCGGTGCCGAGCCTGTACGAGGGCTTCGGGCTCACCGTGCTGGAGGCGATGGCGTGCGGCACGCCGGTCGTGTGCTCGAACGCGGCGTCGCTGCCGGAAGCCGCGGGCGACGCGGCGCTGCTCGTCGATGCGCGCGAGCCGGACGCGCTGGCCGAAGCGCTGCGCCGCGCGACGGGCGACTCCGCGCTTCGCGCCGAGCTGGTGGCGCGAGGGCTCGCGCGCGCGAGAGAGATGTCGTGGACCGCCTCGGCGCGGCGACTCCGCTCGGTGTACCGCGCCGTCGCGGGCGTCTAGCCGCGCGCCCCGAAGCGGCTGCCCGACTCGTAGCGGCGCAGCCCGAGCGCGAAGATCCCCACCGCGACGGCGCCCCAGGCGACGGCGCCCGCCAGCGCCCCCGCGCAAGTCCAGACACTCGGCGCGCGCACGACCGCGACCGGCAGGAAGCCCACGGCCGCCGCAGGCAGCAGCGTGTAGAGCAGCAGCTGGATCGCGCCGCCGAACAGCGGCTGCGGATACAGCGCGAAGTTCAAGGTGAAGTCGCGCAGCTGCAGCGCGAGCTGCTCCACGTCGCCCAGCCAGAAGGCGAGGCTCTGGAACGCGAGCGACGACGCCGCGAACGCGACCGCGCTCGCGGCGATCGCCAGCGCGATGAACGGCGCGTTCGCCCAGTCCAGCCGCCCGGCCAGCCACAGCATGCCGATGCCGCTCGCGAGGTCGCCCCAGCCCGACGCGGCGCTCGCCGAGCCGGCCCAGTGCAGGAGCGGCGACTTCGGCTGTACCAGCAGCGGGTCGAGCTCGCCGTCGACGATCCCGCGCGCGAGCGTGCGCGCGCCGCCGGCCAGCGCGACCGCCAGGCCGAAGCCCGGCGCAACTACACCGAATAGTGTCAGCATGTCGTCGACGCGCCAGCTGCCCAGCGTCTTGAACCGCGCGAACAGGATCCACCACATGGTGAAGAACGCGAAGTTGTTCCCCGCCATGAACGCCGCCTGCAGCCAGAACGACGCGCGCAGCGCCAGGCTCGCGCGCAGATTCGTCACCACGAGCGCGCGCGCGAAGCGCAGGTTCGCGATCAGCCTCTGCATCGCTAGCCTCCGTTCACCGACAGCCGCGCGCGCGCGCCGCGCGACAGCGCGACGAGCCCCGCGGCCAGCGCCGCCGCCCAAGCGAGTCCGCCCGCCGCGTTCACGAGCGCCCTGCCCGGCGCGAAGCCGAACGCCATGCTGCCGGGTCCCCAGCACATGTACGGGAACGGCGTCGCGCGGGCGACCCGCTGCAGCCACTCGGGGTAGAGCTCGAGCGGGAACAACAGCCCGCCCAGCACGAACATCAGCTTCTGCCAGATCCAGAAGAACGGCATCGAGTCGACCACCCAGAACGACGTCACGCCGATCGCGGTCACGGACAGCAACAGCAGCACGCACGCCAGCAACACCAGCGGCAGCGCCAGCAAGAGCCCGCGCGGGTCGGCCGGCAGGCCGCCCGCGATGAAGTAGGCGAACGTGAACGCGCTCGAGCCGACGAACACGAGTCGCGTGGCCGTCTCGCCCGCGGCTTCCGCCAGGTGCGCGCCCACGTACGCCACGGGCCGCACCAGGCGCACCGCCACGTCGCCGGAGCGCACGTCGGCCTCGATGGCGAGGAACGCCTGCGGCACGGACAGCACGGGCCACTCCGTCAGCGCCAGGTACCAGATCAAGTCGCGCGGGCCGATCCCGGGCAGACCGTCGCGCGGGCCGATCGCGGCCCAGATGCGCGAGAACACGAACAGGACGATCCCGATGAACACGGTGCGGCCCAACAGCGACCAGCGCTGCGCGCGCGCACGCCGCCCCGCTGCCCGCGCAAACGCGAGATACTTGGCAGTCACTCGGCCCAGCCGTTGCGCGGTCATCCCGTAGCCTCCGCGGGCGCGGCGCCGGCGTAGATCGCGGTCACGATCTCCTCCATGGGCGGGTCTTCGACCGACAGATCGAGCACGCGCGCACTCGCCACGATGCGCGACACCACGCGGTCGACGCCGATCGCGCGCAGATCGACCTCCAGCTCGGTGCGGTGCGGCGCGCTCGGCAGCTGCACCACGCCCGGCAGATCGAACGAGAGCTCCGCCTCCTCCGACACCACCGAGATGCGCTTGCGCGGGATGAAGCTCTTGCGCAGCGCGTCGACCGGCCGGTCCAGCAGCAGCCGGCCGCGGTGGATCACGAGCACGCGCTCGCACACGCGCTCCATGTCGCCGGTGTCGTGCGAAGTGAGCAGCACCGTGCAGCCGTCGCGCAGGCACCGCTCGCGCACCAGGTCGCGGATGGTCGCCTTCGCCACCACGTCGAGGCCGATCGTCGGCTCGTCGAGGAACAGGATCTCGGGGCGGTGCAACAGGCTCGCCGCCAGCTCGCAGCGCATGCGCTCGCCCAGCGAGAGCTGGCGCACGGGCTTCTGCGCGACCTCGGCGATGTCGAACGCGCGCACCAGCTCGTCGCGGCGCGCGCGGTACTCCGCGGGCTCGAGCTCGTACACGCGCGCGAGCAGGTCGAACGTGTCGAGCGCGGGCAGGTGCAGCCACAGCTGCGAACGCTGCCCGAAGACGGCGCCGATGCGGTAGCCGAGCGCGCCGCGGTCGCGGCCGGGCTCGAGCCCCGCCACGCGCACGCGGCCGGACGTGGGGCGCAGGATGCCCGACAGCACCTTCAGCGTCGTCGACTTGCCCGCGCCGTTCGGCCCGACGAACGCCACGCGCTCGCCCGGCGCGATCGCGAACGACACGCCGTCGACCGCGACCACGTCGCGCATGCGCGGCGCGAAGAGTCCGCGCAGTGCGCCGGCGAGGCCCTGCGTCCGCTCGCTCACGCGAAACACCTTGCGCAGGCTGTCGAGCTCGATGGCCAGGTCCACGGCGAAGTCTCCTGAAACGCCGAACGCCCTTCCGGGAGGTCCGGAAGGGCGTTCGGCGAAAACCGAGATGTGCCCTTCCGGCTACACGACGAGGATCTCCATCGCGGCCGCGAACGGGGCCGTCGACTTCGTCGTGCAGCAGTGAGTCGGGTGGGGCATCGGGAGCCGAGAATCTCGCGGCACGTCGTGAATGTCAAGACGCCGCTGTGCTATGTCTGCGCGCCGCATGAGGGAGAGCCGCACCGGCTTCGCGCTCGGCCTGCTGGCGCTGTTGGCGGCGCTGGCGTTCGCGCTGTTGCTGGGCCTGCGCGCCGACCCGATGGATCGGTCGAGCGAAACGCGCTGCGTCGAGGTCGTGCGCCGCATGGTCGAGACGCGCGAGCTCCTCGTGCCGTACTTCGGCGACAAGGTGCGGCTCCAGAAGCCGCCGCTCTTCTACTGGGCGGGCGCTGCCGCCGCGACACTTTTCGGTGAAACGGGGCCGCTGCCCGTGCGCACCGTCTCGGTCTGCGCGGCGCTCGGCCTGGTCGCGCTGGTCGGTCTCTGGGGCCGGAGCCTCGGCGGCGGTGGCGCCGGCCTGTTGGCCGCGGGCCTGCTCGCCGTGATGGTGCAGGTACACACGTCGGGGCGGCGGGGCGACGCCGAGATGCTGCTCGCCCTGCTCTCGACGGCGGCGCTCTTCTGCTTCGACCGCATCGCCGACGGCGGCTGGCGCCGCGGGCTGTGGGCGTTCGCCGTGCTCGCGGGCCTGGCCTTCCTGACCAAGGCCACGGCGATCGTCTTCACGATCGCGCTACCCATTCTGGTGTACCTGGCGCTCGAGCGGCGCTTGCGGGCGCTGCGCGAGCGCAGCGTGCTCGCCAGCCTGGCCCTCGCCGCGGGGATCGGGATCTCCTGGTACGTGGCGATCCTCGTGTTCGTGCCTGGCGCGCTCCAGCTGTTCCGCGACGCGCTGCTCCTGCCGCTGGGCAGCGGCGAGGCGCGCGCCGCGGCGCACTTCCGTCCCGTGTGGTGGTACCTGTCGGTGCTCCCGGCGCGCGCGCTGCCCGCGAGCATCGCGCTGCCGCTCGTGCTGTGGCGGCTCGGGTCGACGCGCCTGCAGCGGGGCGAGCCGCGCCGGCGTTTCGCGGCGCTCGTGTTCCTGGTGCCCTTCGCGGCGTTCTCGCTGTTGCCGCAGAAGCAGAAGCACTACACGCTGTCGATGCTGCCGGGGCTGGCGCTCTGCTCCGCCGACGCGCTCGCCGCCGCGGCGCGCGAATTCGGCGCGCGCTTCCGCTGGGGCCTGCGCGTGCTCGGTCCGCTCGGCGCGGCCGCGTGCGCCACCGGCGCGGTGCTGCACGCGCTCTTCTTCCACTGGCTCGACGACCTGTCGCCCCTGGCGAGCGCGGCGTGCGTCGCCCTGCCCTTCACCGCGTTCGCGCTCGCGGGCGCCGCGGCGCTCGCGGCGCGGCCGGGCGCGGCCGCGGCCGGGCTGCTCTTCGGCTTCGTGCTGCTCGCCGGGCTCGAGAACGGCGCCATCGAGCCGCGCGCGACCGAGCTCGCGAAGACGTACGCCACGCTGCCGATCGACGAGCGCGAGCGCCTGGTCTTCCTGTCGCGCGACCACCCGGACTTCGCGCGGCTGTTCTTCTGGCTGCAGGCGCAGGTGGCGAACGACGACGACTGACTCGCGTCAGGCGTCGTCGCGCGTGCCGACGCGGATGGTGCGCTTCGACAGCCAGTACACCCCGGCCAGGTCGAACACCGTGCGGCGCAGGCGCGCGAAGTTCGTGTACTTCGAGCGGCCGGCCACGCGCGCGCGGTGGTTCACGTCGACCTCGCGCACGGTGAGGCCCTGATAGCGGAACAGCGCCGGCAGGAAGCGGTGCATGCCGTCGAAGCGCGGCAGCGCCAGCAGCGCCTGCGCGGGGAAGAGCTTCAGCGAGCAGCCCGTGTCCGACGCGCCGTCGCCGAGCACGCGGCTGCGGATCGCGTTCGCGAAGCGCCCCGCGAGCCGACGCCAGACGGTGTCGCGCCGCTTCGCGCGCTTGCCGATCACCACGTCCACGTCGCGCGCCAGCGCGACCAGCCGCGGGATGTCCGCGGGGTCGTTCTGCAGGTCGCCGTCGATCGTCGCCACGTGGCTGTGCCGCGCCGCGCGCACGCCCGCCACGAGCGCGGCGGATTGGCCCTGGTTGCGGTCGAGCGGCACGAGCCGGAAGCCGGGCCGGTGCTCGACGGCCTCGAGCACGCGCTTGCGCGTGCCGTCGCGGCTGCCGTCGTCGACGAAGATCACCTCCCACGGCAGGTCCAGCGCCGCGAGCGCGGCCGCCAGCTCGTCGCCGAGCGGAGCGATGTTGTCTTCCTCGTCATAGACGGGGACGACGACCGACAAGCCCGAGAGCGGCCGGCTCACGCGCTCTCGCGCTTGCGCAGCACGAGGTTGCGCGCGTAGACGAAGAAGCCCATGGACTGGCCCAGCGTGAACACGACGTCCCTACGCCAAAGTGCGTAGGCCAGGAGCAGCGCCGAGCCCAGGATCGACAGGTACCAGAACGCGCCGGGCACCACGCTGCGGCCCGCGCGCTCGGACTCGATCCACTGCACCAGGAACCGCGCCGAGAACACGAGCTGGCCCACGAAGCCCACGATCACCCAGGGATGGCTCGCGCCCTCGATCATTTCGTTGATCAGCGTGTTGAACATCGCTCCCCCTACCCCCCGGGCTCAGGATACCGCACCGAGCTCGACCCACCCGACGGCGAGAGCGGCCGCGAATGCACCCGTGAGCGCCAGCCGATACCAGCCGAACGGCTCCAGCCCGCGCCGGTTGAGGAAGCCGACGAGCCAGCGCACGGCGAGCGCCGCCGAGACCGTCGCCACCGCGATCCCCAGCAACACGGGCGCCACGCCGAGCGTCGCCACCGCCTCGCGCTCCTTGAACAGCTTCCACGCGGTCGCGGCGCCGAGCGTCGGCAAGCCGAGCAGGAACGAGAACTCCGCCGCGTCGCGCGGGCGCAGCCCGGCGAGCAGCCCGCCCGCGATGACGACCATGGAGCGCGACATGCCGGGCCACAGCGCGAGACACTGCATCGCGCCGATCCACGCCGCCGTCGACAGGTCGATCGATTCGATGCCGCGCGACTCCGCGCCGGGGATGCGCCCGCGCAGGCGGTGCAGCGCGATCATGAACACGCCGCCGCCCGCGAGCGCGCCCAGCACCGGCAGCGGATGGAACAGGTTGCGCTCGATCCAGTGGTCGAGCGCGAGCCCGACCACGGCGGCGGGCAGGAACGCCACGCCCAGGTTCACGAGCAGGCGCAGCCCCACCGGATCGCGCCCCAGCACGCCTCGCAGCATCGCCAGCACGTGCTGCCAGTAGAGCCCGAGCACGGCCAGGATCGCGCCGCCCTGGATCACGATGGTGAAGGCGTCGAGGCCTTCCTTCGCGTCCGGGGTGCGCACGCCCAGCAGCGACTCCGCGAGGATCAGGTGCCCCGTCGAGCTCACCGGCAGATACTCGGTGACGCCCTCCACCAGGCCGAGCACCACGGCCTGCCAAGACTCCAACATGTGCACTCCCGCGGGGGGCGCGCAGAGTAACGAATCTCAATCGAGCCGCTTGCGGAAGCGCAGCACCGCGAGGCCGAACGAGGCCGCGAAGAAGATGAGAAGCGCTCTAACGTCGCCGGACACGTCGCCGAGCGTGGCGCCGCGCAGCACGATGCCGCGCACGATTCGCAGAAAGTGCGTGAGCGGCAGGACCTCGGCGAGCCACTGCGCGGCCCGCGGCATGCCGTCGAACGGGAACATGAAGCCCGACAGCAGGATCTGCGGCAGGAACGTCACGAACGCCATCTGGAAGGCCTGGAACTGCGTCTGCGCGACGGTCGAGATGAGCAGCCCGAGCGTGAGCGCCGCCGCGACGAACGCGCCCGCCGCCAGGTAGAGCACCGCCAGGTTGCCCGCGATCGGCACGTCGAACAGCACGCGCCCGAGCAACAGGATGAGCGTCATCTGCGCGTAGCCGATCGCGACGTACGGCGCGATCTTGCCGACCATCAGCTCGGGCGTCTGCACGGGCGTGGTGATGAGGAGCTCGAGGTTCCCCCGCTCGCGCTCGCGCACGATCGCCACCGCGGTGAACAGCACGAGCGTCAGCGTCAGGATCACGCCGCACAGCGCGGGCACGATGTGCACGGGCGAGCGGCGCTCGGGGTTGTAGTAGGCGCGCAGCTCGAACACCGGCGGCGGCTCGAGCGCCGCGGCGAGCGGCGGGGCGAAGCGGCGCTCGCCCGGCAGCGACACCAACGCGTGTACGGCGGAGAGCACCACCGGGTCCGCGCCATCGACGAGCAGCTGAGCGCTCGGCCGGTCGCCCGCGGCGCGGCGGCGCTCGAAGTCCGCGGGGATCGCGATGCCGACCGAGATCTGCCCCGCCACGAGCATGCGTTCGAGCTCCTGCACGGAGCGCGTCGCGGCGACGACGTCGATCACCTGCGTGGCCTGCGCGTCGGCCACGAGCCAGCGCGACGCCTGCGTGCCCGACAGGTCGGCGACGGCCGCGCGCAGGTGCCGCACGTCCTGGTTGATCGCGTAGCCGAACAAGAGCGTCATCATCAGCGGCACGCCGAGCACCATGCCCCCGGTGAGGCGGTCGCGGCGCAGGTGGACGAGCTCCTTCCGCGCGATCGCGGCGATGCGCCCGAGCGAGTCGCGCAGCCGGGTCACGCGGCATGCTCCGCCGGCACGTGCTGCGTGGCGGCCACGAAGACGTCTTCGAGGCTCGCGCGCGCGAGCGACACGCGGCCGGCCACGTGCGCTCGCTCGAGCGCGTGCGCGAGCGCAGCCGCGGGATCGGCGAGGCTGCGGTCGACCAGCGCGTGCAGGCGCGCGCCGAGCTGCGCGACGCTCTTCACCGCGGGCAGGCGCTCGAGCACGGCGCGCGCGGCGTGCGCCTCGGCGCCTTCGATCTCGACGACGGAGGCGTCGATGTCGCGCATGAGCCGTTCGGGCGCGCCGCTCGCCACCACGCGCCCGCGGTCGAGGATCGCGAGCCCGTGGCAGCGCTCGGCCTCGTCCATGAAGTGCGTCGACACGAGGATCGTGGTGCCGTGCTCGACCAGCCGGTAGAGCGTCTCCCAGAAGTCGCGCCGGCTCTGCGGATCCACGGCGCTCGTCGGCTCGTCCAGGAACAAGAGCTCGGGCTCGTGCAGGGTCGCGGCGGCCAGCGCGAGCCGCTGGCGCTCCCCGCCCGACAGCGTGCCGGAGCGCTGACCGCGCAGCTCGCGCAAGTGGAAGTCGCCGAGCAGCTGCTCGATGCGCGCGCGCGCGGCGGCGCGCGGCAGCGAGTAGATCTCGGCCATGAACGCCAGGTTCTCGTCGACGGAGAGGTCCTCGTACAGCGAGAAGCGCTGCGTCATGTAGCCGATCTTGCGGCGCAACGGCTCGGCGTCGCGCGGCACCTCGAGCCCGAGCACCGTGGCCGAGCCCGCAGACGGCGTGAGCAGCCCGCACAGCATGCGGATGGTCGTCGACTTGCCGCTGCCGTTCGGGCCGAGGAAGCCGTAGATGGCGCGGCGCGGGATCTCGAGGTCGACGCCGTCGACGGCGGTGGTCTTGCCGAAGCGCCGCGTGAGCCCGCGCGTGCGGATCGCGAGCTCTTCCGTCATCGCGCGCTCGCGACGGGCGCCTCGAGCTCGAAGCGCACCTCGACCGGCACGCCCGTCGGCAAGTCGTCCGCGGCTGGGCCCGAGACCTGCACCTCGGCCAGGTACGAGAGCCGGCCGCGGTCGTGCTGCGTCAGCGCGAAGTACGGCGTGAACGCGGCGTCGTGCGAGAGCTTCCGCACGGTGCCCTCGACCACGCCCGCGCGCCCGGCGATCGTGACACTCGCGCGTGTACCCGGCTCGATGCGCGCGCGCACGGCCTCGGGCACGTATACGCGCGCGTACGGCGGATCGGCGGCGAGCATGACCGCCACCACGGCCCCCGCGGGCGGGCGCTCGCCCAGCTTGAACGGCAGCGCGTCGATGCGCCCGGCGCGCGGGGCCCGCACGGTGAGGCGCTCGAGCCGCACCTCGACGTCCGCCAGCGCGCTCTCCTGCGCAGCGAGCGCGGCGCGCGCCTGGTCGAGCTCCTCGGCGGTCGTGCCGCGCAGCATCTCCTCGAGCGCCGCGCGCGCCTGGTCACGGCGCGCCAGCGCCTGGTCGCGCTGCGAGCGCATCAGGTCGCGCCGCGCCGCGGATTCGAACGCGTGCTGCTCGAGCGCCTTCGAGCGGTCGTACTCGAGGTTCGCGTTGGCGAGAGCGCTCTCCGCGCCCGCCAGGTCGGCGCGCGCCTGGCGGATGCGCTCCGCACGCGGGCCGCGCTCGAGCTCGGCGAGCCGCGCGGCGAGCTGGTCGCGCGACGCACGGGCCCGCGCCACCTGCGCGCCGAGCCGGCGCGAGTCGAGCACCAGGATCTCGTCACCCGCGGCGACGACGTCGCCCTCGCGCACGGAGACCGACAGGATCGGCTCGTCCGACTCCGCGACGAGCTCGATGCGATCGCGCTCGAGCGTGCCCACGGCCGGGATGGCAGCGGGGTCGCGCCGGCAGGCGGCCAGCAGCGCAAGACACAATAATGTGTGGGATCGCCTCATGACGCCTCCGCGCGGCGGCGCACGCCGTCGAGGAAGAGCCGCGTCGTGTGATCCGCCAGGCGCTTTGCGAACGCATCGTCGAGCTCGTAGCCGAGCACCTTGCCCATCACCGGGTGCACGAGGAACGGGAACACCGACATGCCCGCGAGCGACAGCACGGCCAGGCGCGGCTCGAGCTCGGCGCGCAGCGCCCCGCTCTGTACCTCGCTCGCGAAGAGCGCCTGCAGGAGCGGCAGCCCGCGCCGCGCGAAGCGCTCCACGAAGCGGGCGCGCGCCGCCGGCCCGGCGGTCACGACTTCGCGCAACAAGAGCGCCGGCACCCACGGCTGGCTCGAGATCGTGGCGATGTACATCTGGATCAGCGCCTCGAGCGGCGCGGTCGTGCGGGGCGACGCAGCGCCGAGCTCGCGCACGCGCGCGATGAGCCCCTCGAAGACGTCGTCGAGCATCGCCTCGTACAAGCCCTGCTTGCCGCCGAAGTAGTACGAGATCATCCCCGGCGTCACGCCGGCCGCGCGCGCGACCTCGCGGATGCCGACCTCGCCGAAGCCGCGCGCCGCGAAGAGCTGCTTCGCCGCCTCCACGAGCTCGCGCCGCACGTCCTCGGCCGCCTTCCCGGCCGGGGGCCGCCCCGGCCGCCGCAGGGCCTGCTTCCGCTTCGTTCCCGGCATGACCCAAAATTAATCGATCGATCGATTAATTGTCAAGGGCAGCCCTTTGGAAGGGATCCGGGCCCGGGCCTACGTTTGCGCCCGCTTCACCAGGCCCGTGGTCGAGCGGCCCTCGACCAGCGGCACCAGCTCGACGCGGCCGCCCCACTTGCGCACGAGGTCCCAGCCGACGACTGCGCGCTTGGTCTTGTAGTCGGCGCCCTTGGTCAGCACATCGGGGCGCAGCGCGCGGATCAGTCCCAGCGGCGTGTCCTCGTCGAACAGCACCACCGCGTCGACACAGGAAAGTGACGCGAGGATCTGCGCGCGGTCGAGCTCGCTCTGCAGCGGGCGGCCCGGGCCCTTCAGCCGGCGCACCGACGCGTCGGTGTTCACGCCCACGACGAGCGCGTCGCCGAGCCGCCGCGACGACTCCAGGTAGCGCACGTGGCCCAGGTGCAGGATGTCGAAGCAGCCGTTCGTGAACACGACCGAGCGCCCCTCCGCGCGCAGGCGCGCGGTGAGCGCGGCCGCGCCGTCGCGGTCGAGCACGCGGCCGGCCGACGGCACGTTGACCTGGCCGAGCACCGTGAGGATCTCCGAGCCCGTGACCGTGGCGGCGCCGAACTTGCCCACCTTCACGCCCGCGGCCACGTTGCCGAGCCACGCGGCCTCGCCGATCTCGGCGCCCGCGGCGAGCGCGAGCGCCACGGTCGCGCCAGCGACGTCCCCTGCCCCGGTCTCGTCGACGAGCTCCTTCGCGTGCGCCGGGAACGCGAGGGGCCCGGAGCCGCGGCTCGCCAGCACCATGCCCTGCGGCCCGCGCGTGACGAGCACGTGCGCGACGTCGAGCTCTTCGGCGATCTCCGCGGCGACGCGCTGCACGCCCGCTTCGTCCGGCAGCGCAGCCTGCGCGAAGCGCTCCGCCGCGCGCAGGTTCGGCTTCAGCACCGTGGCGCCGCCGAACGCCTTCCACGGCAGGTCCTTCGGATCGACGAGCACCGGGCGTCCGCGCGCGGCGGCGAACACCGCGCGGCACACGGCCGGCGACAGCACACCCTTCGAGTAGTCCGACAGCACCACCGCGTCGGCGCGCTTCACGGCCCGAGTCACTGCCGCGCAGAGCCGCTTCTCGAGCTCGGGCGAGAGCGGCGCGACGGTCTCGCGGTCGAGCCGGATCACCTGCTGCTGGCGGGCGACGATGCGCGTCTTGCGCGTGGTGCGGCGGCCGCGGTCGACGAGGATGCCCGACTTCGCGATCCCGAGGCTCTCGGCTTCGCTCTTGAACAGCTCGCCGTCCGCATCGGCGCCGACGACGGTGCAGAGAATCGAGTGCGCGCCCAGCGCGACGAGACACTTCGCGACGTTGGCCGCGCCGCCGAGCACGAATTCCTCGCGCTCCACGGCCAGCACGGGCACCGGCGCCTCGGGCGAGATGCGCTCGACCTCGCCCGTCACGTACGCGTCGAGCGCCGAGTCGCCGACCACCAGCACGCGCCGGCCGACCATCGCACCGAGCAGCTCGCGCACGCGCGCGAGCGAAGGCTCGCGGAACGAGGTCTCGGCGCCGTTCCGCCGCGTCACGAGAGCGCCCCGCCGTAGCGCGACCAGATGCGCGCGACCTCGACGAACGCCACGAAGAAGTCCGTGGCTCTCACGCGCGAGCCCGCCACGTCCTCCCAGCACTCGAGCGGCAGCTCGTACAGGGCGCCCGCGCCGCGGCCCGCGGCGAGGAAGCGCGCGAGCAGCTCGACGTCGAAGGTCCAGTTCACGCAGAACGGCGCCTCGAACAGCACGGCGAGCTCAGGCCGGTTGCGCAGGAGCTTCGCGCCGCACTGCGTGTCGTACACGGGAAGGTGGAGCACCTGTGACACGGCAGTGGCGAACACGCGGCCGAGATAGTGGCGCACGGGGCTGCGCCGCACGCGCCGGCCGAGCAGCTGCACGCGCGCGCCCATCACCAGCTCCACGTGCGGCCGCGCCGCGAGGAGCGAGGTGAAGCGCGGAATCTCGTCGAGCGGCGTGGCGAGGTCGGCGTCCCAGTAGCCCACGTGCTCGGCGCTCGACTTGAACGCCGTGCACATGCCGCGGCGCACGGCCTCGGCCTTGCCGCCGTTGCGCTCGAGGTCGAGCACGCCCACGCGGCCCGGCAGCTCGCGCTCGAGCTCGCGCAGGCGCTCGAGCGTGGCGTCGGTGCTGCCGTCGTTCACGAACAGGAAGTCGACCGAGGGCGTGCGCGCGCAGAAGGCGCGGAACGCGTCGCCCGGCAGGCGGCTCGCTTCGTTGAAGCACGGCACGACGAGCTGTGTTTCGCCCATTCCCTCCCCCGGTCGGAAGAGCGTAGCGAGTGGCGCCTGCCCCGTCTGCGGGCAGCCGCTGCTCGCGGAGCGGGCGGACTCCCACCCGGCGGACCGGCTGCGGCGCGCGCGCAGCCGGCACGCAGCTTGCGTCGTGCCGGCGCGTGGTGAGAGTCGCCGCCGTCATCAAGCCCTTCAAGCTCGACGAGCTCCGCGACTCGTTGAACCAGATCGGCGTAGAGGGCATGACGGTGACCGAAGTGCGCGGCTTCGGGCAGCAGCGCGGTCACGCCGAGCTGTACCGCGGCTCGGAGTACGTCGTCGACTTCCTGCCGAAGCTACGCGTCGAGCTGGTGATTCGCGACGACGAGCTCGTGAAGGTCACGAGCGCGATCATCGATGCGTGCCGCACCGGCAAGTTCGGCGACGGCAAGATCTTCGTGACCAGAGTCTCCGAAGTGGTTCGCATCCGCACTGGTGAGTGCGGCGAGGAAGCCCTGTCATGACTCCACCCGGCTAGGTTGGGGCCGGGGATGCCCGGACGAGCGGCGCGGAAGCGAGACTTCCGTCGCCGCGGAACGCCAGGCGCCGGCGGTGGAATCGCTCGATCGCCGTCTGGTGTCCGATGCTGATCCAGGTCGTCTCCGGGAGCTCCCGCTCGAGCAGCGCATAGAGCTGGCCCTCCGTGTCGCTGTCGAGCGCGGAGCTCGCCTCGTCCAGGAACAGCCACTTGGGCTTGTGCAGGAGCGCGCGCGCGAAGGCGAGCCGCTGCTGCTCGCCGGGCGACATGCTGCGCTCCCAGTGGTCGTCCTCGCCGAGCCGCTCGGCGAAGTGCTCGAGCCGGCAGGCCCGCAGCGCGGTGAGCAGCGCGTCGTCCGAGAACGCGCCGTCCTGCGACGGATACGAGAGCGCCGCGCGCAGCGTGCCGATCGGCAGGTACGGCTTCTGCGGCAGGAACAGACACTGCGAAGTGTCGGGCCGCTCGATGCTGCCCGCGCCGAACGGCCAGATGCCGGCGATCGCGCGGAACAGCGTGCTCTTGCCCGAGCCGGACGGCCCGGTCACCAGCACGGGTTCGCCCGGCGCGAGCTTCAAGTCGACGCCGTGGAGAAGCTCGGCGCCGTTCGGCAGCGCAACGGTGAGGTCGCGCAGCGCGATCTCGCCGTTCGCGCCGCGCTGGATGGCGATGCCCTCGTGTCCCGCCTCGGCGCGCACGAACACGAGCGCGCGCCGGAACGTGATGAGCCGGTCCACCGTCGCCTTCCACTCGGCGATGCTCACGTACGCCGACACGAACCAGGACATCGCCTCCTGCACCTGGCCGAACGTGTGCGAAATCTGCATCAGGTCGCCGAGCGCGATCTGCTTCGCGAAGTAGCGCGGAGCCGCGACGAAGAACGGAAACAGCACCCGGGCCTGCGCGTAGCTGAAGGTGAGCCCGCCGACCTTCTTCTGGCGGCGCATGATGCCCCACCAGTTCTGCCACACGAATTCGAAGCGGTCGCGCAGCCGGTGGGCTTCGTCGCGCTCGCCGCGGTACAGCGCGATTCCCTCGGCGTTCTCCCGCACGCGCACCAAGCCGAAGCGGAAGTCGGCCTCGTAGCGCTGGCCCAGGAACTTCAAGCCGGCGAGCGGCCGCCCGACGAGCTGCGTCAGCCAGGTGCCGACCACGGCGTAGAGCAGCGCCGCCCACACCATGTAGCCGGGAATCACGATCCCGACGCCAGGCACCGTCCAGGATCCGGACAGAGTCCAGAGGATCGTGATGAACGAGAAGAGCGTCACGATCGAGCTCAGGAGCCCGAGCGTCAGGTCGAGCGCGCCCGCCACGAACAGGTTCATGTCTTCCGCGATGCGCTGGTCCGGGTTGTCGGCGCCGGTCTGGTACAGCGGCAGGCGGTAGTAGGCGCGCTCGCCGAGCCAGTCCTCCACGTAGTGGTTCGTCAGCCAGCGCCGCCAGCGGATCTGCAGCATCTGCTGGAAGTAGGTCGCGTACACGTTGACCAGCACCCAGAACGTCGCGAGCACGGCGAAGCTGGCGATCTGGCGCCAGAAGGACGGCGCGTCGTAGTTCTGCAGCGCGTCGTAGAACCTGCGGTACCAGCTGTTGAAGGCGACGTTCAGGCCGACGGCGGCGAGATTCAGCGCCACGACCACGGCGGCGAGCCCTCGCGCCTGCCAGCGCTCGTCCGAGCTCCAGTACGGCGCGGCCAGCGTGCGAAAGTCGCGCAGGAACTCCGGAAGCTTTTCCGTCACGAGCAGGACTCCTCCAGCAAGGGCGCGAGAGAGTACCCTTCGGGTGATGCGGAGGCGCACATGAAGTGGGAAGGCGAGCGCGAGAGCGAGGAGGTCGAAGACCGGCGCGGCATGAGCCTTGGACGCGGCGGCGTCGCAATCGGTGGAGGCGGTCTCCTCTTGGTGCTCTTGTTCTCCGTCCTCACCGGCACCGACCCGACGCAGGTGCTGCAGGTGGTCCAGGGTGTCTCGAACGTCGACACGGGTCCGCAGCCGGCGGGCCCCATGGGCGCGCCTTCCGACCAGGAGGGGAAGTTCGCGTCGGTCGTGCTCGCTTCGACCGAAGACGTGTGGGGCGAGATCTTCGCCCAGCGCGGGCAGCGCTACGAGAAACCGAAGCTCGTGCTGTTCTCCGGCGCCGTGCGCTCGGCATGCGGCACCGCGCAGTCGGCCGTCGGGCCCTTCTACTGCCCGCGCGACTCACAGGTGTATCTCGACCTGGGCTTCTTCCAGGAGCTGTCGGACCGCTTCGGCGCGCCCGGCGACTTCGCGCGCGCGTACGTGGTGGCGCACGAGGTCGGCCACCACGTGCAGAACCTGCTCGGCATCTCGGACCGGGTCGAGAGCGCGCAGGGCCGCGGCTCCCGCGAAGAGGCGAACGAGCTGTCGGTGAAGCTGGAGCTGCAGGCCGATTGCCTGGCGGGCGTGTGGGGCCAGCGCGCGAACCAGCAGCACCGCTGGCTCGAGCCCGGCGACATCGAGACCGGCCTCGCGGCCGCGCAGGCGATCGGCGACGACACGCTGCAGCGTCAGGCGGGCGCGGCGGTGCAGCCCGAGAGCTGGACGCACGGCTCGTCGGCGCAGCGCGTGCACTGGCTCCGGACCGGGCTCGAGTCCGGCGACCTGTCGAAGTGCGACACGTTCGGAGACGGCTCGCTGTAGCGCGCTAGCTCGCGTAGTGCGGCGAAGACGCCTTCATGAAGCGCAAGAGCATCCGCAGACTCGCGATCGCGCGACCGGCGGAATCCTCGGCCGTGGAGTCGAACCACAGGTACTCGGTCTTCGGGCTCTGGCCCACGGCGGCGACGCGGCCCGTCACGGTGTAGCTCTCGTCCAGGCGGATCGGGCCGGCGGCGTGCGCGACCTCGATCGCGCCGAACAGGCCGACCGCCCGCCCCGTGTGCTCGCGCAGCACGCGCGTCGGCGGGGCCCAGAGCAGCTCGACCGCGGCCGAGGGCGCGGCGATCGGGCCGCCCCACGGCGATGCACCCGTGTACCAGTCGAGCGGGCCGCTGCACAGCCCGCGCGCGATGCGCTCCGCCTGGCGCTCCGGCCCGAGCCGCACCTTGGACGAGCCGAGCTCCGCGCCGGGCGCGAGCGCCCGCAGGATGCGCAGCTCGCGCGGGTCGCCGCCGCGCAGGTCGCGCGTGTGCAGCTCGGAGCGCGACGCGTCGCCCAGCGACGCCGTGCCCTCGCACACGTCCATGCCGTCCTCGCGCTTCATGTAGACACGGATCTGTGTCGCATCGGGTGCGGGCTCTTCGGCGTAGGCGCGCACCTTCTCGCGGTCGACCGTCGCGTTCAGGAAGTAGAGCGACAGCGCGCCCGTCTCGAAGAAGCGCGGTCCGAAGGCGCGCAAGAGCAGCGGCGGGAACTGGTCCATGTGGACGCTGCCCGCCACGGTGCCGCCGCGGAAGCCGAGCTTCGTCGCCGTCGCGTCGTCGTGGATGCTGCCCGCCTGCTCGGCCGCGCCGTTGCGCGCGGCGCGGAGCTCGCTCTCGATCGTCGCCATGGGCCGATTGTACGCCCGCCGCGGTAGACTCGGGGCCATGGAGAAGCTCCCCTACCCGGCCTTCGATTGCGACAACCACTACTACGAGGCGCTGGACGCGTTCACCCGGCACCTGGACCCGCGGCTCGGCTCGCGCTGCATCCAGTGGGCCGAGATCGGCGGGCGCCGCTACCACGTGGTCGCGGGGAAGGTCTCCCATGCCGTGGCGAACCCGACTTTCGACCCGATTGCGAAGCCGGGCGCGATGCACGAGTACTTCCGCGGCAACCCTAACAAGAAGTCGCCCATCGAGTTCCTGCGCGAGCGCGAGCCGATCCCGGCCGCGTACCGCGACCGCGACGCGCGGCTCGACGCCATGGACCGCCAGGGCCTCGAGGCGGTGTGGCTGTTCCCGACGCTCGGCGTGCTGTACGAGGAGCTCTTGAAGCACGACACGGAAGCCGTGGGCATCGCGTTCCGCGCGTTCAACCGCTGGCTCGACGAGGACTGGGGCGTCGCCTACCGCGGGCGGATCTTCGCGGCGCCCTACATTCCGATGTGTAGCCCCGAGATCGCGATCCGCGAGCTCGACTGGTCGCTCGAGCGCGGCGCACGCGTGGTGTGCATGCGGCCCGCGCCCGCGTGGACCTCGGCGGGGCCCCGCTCGCCCGGCGACGCGCTGTTCGACGGCTTCTGGGCGCGCGTGAACGAAGCGGGCGTCACGGTGGTCGTGCACGCCGGCGACAGCGGCTACAGCACGAACGGCTACGCGCGCGACGGCTTCGGCGCCACGTTCGAGCCCGGCGGCTGGAAGCCGACGATCAAGGCCTTCAACATCGAGCGCGCCGCACACGACTTCCTGATCACGCTCGTGTTCGAGAAGCTCTTCGACCGCTTCCCGAACCTGCGCATCGCGTCGGTCGAGAACGGCTCCGACTACCTGGCCGACCTGTTCAAGAAGCTGCGCTCCACCGCCAAGAAGATGCCCGGCTACTTCAAGGAAGACCCCGTCGCCACGTTCAAGCGCCACGTCTGGATCAACCCGTTCTGGGAGGACGACGTGAACGAGATCACCGAGCTCATGGGTGCCGAGCGCGTGATCTTCGGCTCGGACTGGCCGCACATCGAGGGCATGCCGCAGCCGCTCGACTACGTGGACGAGCTCGCGAAGTTCGACGCGCCCGCGAAGCAGCGCATCTTGCGCGACAACACGCGCGAGCTCAACGAGCTCCGCCCCACGGCTTGACCCGGGCGCTGCGGGCAGGCGCCCTCGCGGCCGCAGCGCTCGGCCTGTCGGGCTGCCTGCTCTTCCTGCCGATGCCGTCGCGCAAGTCGCCCGAACAGTCGCAGGCGAACCTGTTGCCCATGCCCGCGCCGCAGCCGCACCGGCCGCCGGGCCGCAGCGAGGACCAGCTCACGTCCGAGGTCAACGCGCTGGGCGACCGCATCGGCGGCTATCCGCCGCACTTCCAGAGCGAGGTCGAGCGCCAGGACGCCTACGACCGCTGGAGCGACCTGTTGCTCGACGCGCAGGCGCTGCCGTGGAGCACCGCGGGCGAGGCGACGCGCCTGGGTCTGCTCGGCGAGCTGTACCGCCAGGGCTTCGACATGGACGTGGCGAGCGCCGGCTCGCTCGCCGAAGCGACCCTGCTGCAGTGCATCGACCTGCACCCGCGCGCGATCAACTGCAACTGGTCGCTCGTGTTCCTCTATCTGTCAGTGACTCCGAGCGACGAACGGCTGAAGCAGGTGCGCTTCAGCCTGGACGTGCTGCGCCAGGAGCTCGGCCCTGCGCCGAACGAGGAGGTCGAGTACTACTCCGCGCTGTTGCGCGCGTTCAACGGCGACGTCGACGGCGCCCGCCGCCAGATCGACGCGTACTTCAAGGACTTCCCCCAGGGGCCGCACTCCGACGACCTGCACAAGCTCAGCTCCGAGATCGACGAGGCCGAGAGCAAGAGGAAGAAGGAGGCGAGCGCGCCGTGAGCGCGCCCGAGCGCCGGCCGCAGCTCTACGGCATCGGCACGTCGGTCTACGCGGAGCGCGCAGGCGAGATCCTGGTCTTGAAACGCGCGGGCGGCGCCGCGCTGGGCGCCTGGTATACACCAGGCGGTGTACTCGACCCGGGCGAGACGCCGGCCGAGTGCGCGCGCCGCGAGCTCTTCGAGGAGACTGGCCTCGCGCCGAGCGGGCCGCTGCGCCTGGTGAGCCTGGTGCCCATGCACGTCTACGGCGCCGACGGCTTCATCGCCGCCTTCGCGTGCGCTTGCGACGCCGGCGAGGTCCAGCTCAGCCCGGAGCACTCGGCGGCGCGGTGGATCGACCCGCGCGAGTACCGCGACCGCTACTTCGCGCCGGAGGGCCTCGCGAAGCTGCGCGCCGCCGAGCCGCGCATCGCCGAGATGGCCGCGGCCGTGCGGCGCTCGCTCGACGAGTATCTCGACTGGAAGGCCGGGCGCGCCTAGGAGGCCGGCCGCAGCTCGGCGAGGCGCGCCACCGCGCGCTCGCCGTCGTCGAGCTCGAAGAACTCGATGCGCTCGACCCGCCCGGCGTCGGTGGTCATCAGCACCAGGTGGGTCCCCTCGAACTCGCCGCCGTGCGCGAGCGTGCCGGAGACCTGCACCACGCTCACGACTCCGTACGGCTCGAGCGCCAGGCGGAACGGCGTGTCCACCTGCACCGCGGACGCCAGCTCGGCCAGCACCCGGACGCTGTCTGCGTAGGCCGGTCCCGCCAGCGCGCCGAGCCGCACCACCCGGCGATGGTCCTCGAGCACGAAGCCGTCCGCGAGGATCGCGCGCGCCCGCGCGCCGTCGCGCGCGTTGAAGGCGTCGTTCAGCTCGATGCCGGGCCGGAGCACCGCCGCGGCGAGCGGGTCGCGCGCGCACAGACCGTCGCGCAGCTCGCGCAGCGCGCGCGACCGCTCGGCGGGCGCGAACTCGCGGAGGACCGCGATGCGGCCTGCCGCGTCGAGCTCGACGAGCCAGAGTGACTCGCCCCCGGAGCCTCGCACGAGCTCGAGTGCGGACTGCGCGTCGGCGGAGCCGACGATCGCACGAGTGACTCGTGCGCCGGTGGCCGCGCAGCGGCCGAGCGCAGCGAGCGCACGCTCGATTTCGGCGCCGCCGGCGCAGAGTGCCCGCGCGCCGGCTCCGTCGCCCGAGCCGAGCGCGGCGAAGAGCCGGTCCAGCGCAGCCGTCGCGGAGTTCGGCGCGGCGAACGGCGCGAGCCGCTCGGGTGCGCGAGCGAACGCGCCGAAGCACTCGCGGGCGCGCTCGAGCTGGTCGAGCTCGAACAGGTCGATCGACACGAGCCGCGCGCCGTCGTGGCGAGTCGCGCGCACGAACACGCGCTCGAACGCCCCGCCGTCGCGCAGCCGCCCGAAGCTGCGCGTGACGGCCAGCTCGCCCCGCTCGTCGGCGGCCAGCTCGTACAGCGACTCGGCCGCGGCGTCGGGCGACTCGGCGAACAGCGCCGCGAGCGCCGCCACGTAGGCTGCGGCGCCCTCGAGCCGGCCGAGACCCGTGCGGCGGTGGTCGTCGAAGACGAAGTCGCCGCGCAGCGCGCCGCGCACGCGCTCGAGGTCGCGCGCGTTGAAGATGCGGCGGAACTCGCGCATCGGCGATGGATCGGCGCGCTCGAGCAGCTCCGCGCTCGCGGCGCGCCGGTCGTCCGGATCGAAGTGCAGCACGGCGCGCAGCCGGCCCTGCGCATCGAGCTCGACGAGGCGCAGGAACTCGCCCTCGAACGCGCCTGCGCCCGCGCCGCCGCGGTAGCGGAAGCGCTCGAGCGCGAGGCGCTGGCCGCTCGTCGCGAGCAGCTCGCGGCCCCGGGCGATCTCGCCCAGCGACGCCATGAACGACAGGTTGCGCACGTACACCTCGACGTCGCCGCGCACGAGCGCGCCCTTGCGCCGATCGTCGAACTCGAAGTCGGGAGTCACGAGCGCGCGCAGCGCGTCCCAGTCGCCCGCCACCACGAGCGGGCCCAGTCGCTCCTGGTCGGCGCGCGCCGCGGCGTTCGGCGGCACGCGCAGCGGGTCCGACCGGAGCTCGGCGAAGCGCGCGCGCGCCTCGTCGAGCTGGTCGAGCTCGTACGCGTCCCAGCGGCGGATCCGGCCGTCCGCTGCCAGCGCGAACAGGTTCGCACCTGCGATCTCGAAGCGACCGCCGGCGCGCGTGCCCTCCCAGCGGCCGACGTTCAAGATGCCGCGCCCGTCCAGCGCGAGCACGTGGTCGGCGCGCGACCGCGCATCCGGCGCCAGCTCGAAGAGCGCGCGCAGCCGCGCGAGATACTCGTCGCGAGAGTGCAGCGTGCCGAAGCCCATGCGCCGGTGGTCCTCGAACACGAGGTCGTGCGAGAAGACCGACGCGAGCCCGTCCCAGTCGCGCGCCGACATCGCGCGCTCGAGCCGGCGCAGCGCCTCGCGCGCCGCCGGAAACGGCGCGGCCTCGCCCGCTTCGTAGCGGCGCTCGAGCTCGGCGTACACCTCCTCCAGGGCGTCGGGATCGAAGCGAACCAACGCGATCCGGTCGCCGCGCTCGTCGACCTCGACCAGGGCGAGCTGTTCCGTCTCGCTCGGGCCGATGGTCTCGCTGCGGCCGCTGTAGACGAGCCGCGCCACGCACAACCGCTCCCCGCGGGTGGCGAGCACGTGGCTCTCGAGGTGTGCGACGATCGCGTCGTACAGCTCGCGCATGTAGGCCAGATGCTCCTCGCGGCTCAGGTCCAGCTGCATGAGGCGGCGGCGGTCGAGACTGCGGAAGCCGGGGGCGTACAGCGCGACGCACGCGTCCCAGTCGCGGTCGTTCCACGCCGAGCCGAAGCGGTCGAGCGAGCGCGTCGCGGCGTTCTCGATCCGTGGACCGGGCGCGGCCGCGACCGGCGCAGCTCCGTGGGCGGCGAAACGCGCCTCGAGCGCGGCATGCGCGGCATCGCGCGCTTCCAGGTCGAACACGTCGAGCGCGATGCGCCGCCCCTCGCCGTCGACCTCGACCAGGTCCAGCATCTCGACGGCCAGCGGCCCGGCGCCGGCTTCCGCGCGCGCTCCGAACCGGACCCGCAGCAGCGCCAGGTGTTCGCCGCGCGCCGCGACGAGCTCGCTCGACCATTCGCTGTCCGAGGTCTCGAACAAGAGCCGCTCGTTCGCAAAGAAGGCGTCGCCGCGCACCTGCACGCGGAACAGCGCACGGTGGTCGTTCATGACGTGACTCGGCGCGTAGCTCGCGACCACCGCGTCCCAGTCGCGTGCGCGCCAGGCGCGCTCCGAGCGAGTCACCGCGCGCGCCGCCGCGTTCGCGCGCTCCGAGGCCGGCGCGGGCTCGGCGCGCGAGTCCACCGTTTCGGCAGCGCGAGAGACCGCGAGCGCCGGCCGCGCGCGCGTCGCGCGTTCGGCGAGCAGGCTCGCGCCCTTCGCCTCCCACAGCTCGATCGCGCGCGCGTCCTCGGCGTCGGCCTCGGCGCTGCGGCCGGCTGCGCGCAGCGCGACGGCGAGCGCGCGCCGCGCGTTCGCGTGCTGGAGCAGCGCATCGGTGGCGGCGGCGATCTCGACGGCTGCGCGCGCGAGCTCGATCGCGGCCGCGTGCTCGCCGCGCCGCGCGAGCGCCTCGGCGCGCACGCCGCGCCAGGCGATCGCGGCGTTGAGGTCGTCGCCGGCGAGCCGCTCGCTCTCCTGGCTCAGCACCTCGGCGCCGATCGCGTCGCCCTGCGCGAGGCGCGCGCGCGCCAGCAGCGCGGCCGCCCGCGCCGCGTCGATGCCGAGCCCGTGCTCGCGCAGCCCCTCGTACGCGACCGAGAGACAGCGCGCCGCGGCCTCGGCGTCGCCCTGCAGGAGCTCGATGTAGCCCGCGAAGAACTCGACTTCGAGGAGCTGCGCCTCGAGCCCGAGCTCCTCGACGGTGCGCCGCGCGGCCGCGATCATGCGCCGCGCCGCCTCGACGCGCCCGCGCAGCGCTTCGAGCACCGCCTGACACCGAAGTGCGACGGCCTCGACCGCGGGCGCCCCCTGCGTGATTCGCAGCACGCGCACGACGTCGAGACAGCGGCCGCTCGCGCGCGCGACCGGACTCGGGCCGTACAGCGCGGCGACCGGGGCCCCGGCCAGGACGCCGTTCGCACGGCGGCGGTCGCGCGCGCGCCGCGCCGCCGCGAGCGCGCGGTCGAGCGCCGCTTCGGATGCGCCGAGCCGGCCCAGGCGCGCCAGCGCGGTGGCGTGAACGGAGTGCGCCTTGGCCTCGCCCGCGGCATCGCCCGCCGCCGCGAGCGCCGCTGCGGCCGCCGCCGCCGACTCCGCGGAGGCGCGCAGCGACTCGGGGTGGGTGAGCACGGCGAGCTCCGCCGCGAAGCACGCGTGCCACGCGCACAGGCGCTCCGAGCGCGGCGCGAAACGCGCGAGCTCCTCCACCGCCCGGCTCGCGAGCCCGACTTCGCCCGCGGCGAGCAGCGCCTCGCACCAATCGAGCGCGAGGTCGGCGCGCGCCGGGTCGGCGGCGTCGAGACACTCGAGCGCGCGCCCGACGAGGTCGGCCGCGAGCCGCAGCTCGTCGCGAGCCAGCGCCATGCGCCCTGCCGCGCCCAGGTGGCGCGCCGCGCGCCCGCCGACCGCTGCGCCGTGGGCGTCGAGCGGTCCGAGCTCGCGCAGATGCCGGTGTGCCTGCTCCAGGTGCCAGCCGATCGGCTCCTCGTGCTCGGGTGCCCCATCCGCCTGCGCGGCGATCCAGTCCGCCAGCCGCTCGTGCAGCTCTGCGCGCGTGCGGCGCAGCACG
>Ga0335080_10001216_pt1 | contig 24887 bp, 21 predicted proteins | sample Lox_Sample_34_FD_206720 | JGI IMG/M metagenome (GOLD analysis project Ga0335080, IMG submission 206720) | Soil microbial communities from Loxahatchee National Wildlife Refuge, Florida, United States - Lox_Sample_3.4 | ecosystem: Environmental > Terrestrial > Soil > Wetlands | place: USA... | reverse complement strand
CCTCAAACAGCGAAACCACCCGGACATGCCGCCGCTGACTCAGGAAGAGATCGAGCGCGCTCAGGCCCGAAATCAGGAGCTGATGACTCGCGGGCGCAGGTAAACATCCGGTTGCTTCGCCGCGGACTTTCCTAAGCCTGAAACACCGGTAGACTTCCGGTAGACCTCAACGCCGGAAAAACATCGCGTTTTCCGGCAGAAAAACGCATATCGAATTGGTAACCCCTTGGCTTCCTGATGGAAACCAAATCACACCAACTCTTACGCTTTCTCCCCCATCTGTAACCCCACGGATTTGAAGGGGACCCCACACCCTCCTATCCCGCAGTACCCGTTCGGATTCTTCGCCAGGTACTGCTGGTGATAGTCCTCAGCGTAGTAGAACTCCGGCGCCTCGCGGATCTCAGTGGTGATCTGGCCGAGACCGGCGGCCGTGAGACGCGCCTGGTAGGCGCGCTTTGATTCCTCTGCGACCGCACGCTGCTCGGGATCGGTCGTGTAGATCGCCGAACGGTACTGCGTGCCCACGTCGTTGCCCTGGCGCATGCCCTGCGTGGGGTCGTGTGACTCCCAGAACACCTTGAGCAGGTCCTCGTAGTCGATCTTCTCCGGGTCGTAGATGACGCGGACGACTTCCGTGTGCCCGGTCCCGCCGGTGCAAACCTCCTCGTAGCCCGGATTTGGCGTGAAGCCTCCCGCGTAGCCTACGGCGGTGGAGTACACGCCCGGCAGCTGCCAGAACAGCCGCTCCGCGCCCCAGAAGCAACCCATGCCGAACACCGCCTCGCGCAGTCCGGCCGGGAACGGCGGGACGATCCGGTGACCGTTCACGAAGTGGTTGGGGGATACCTGGAGGGGCTGTGCGCGGCCGGGCAGCGCGTCATCCTGGGCGGGCATCGTGGACTTCTTGCGGAACAGTGCCATGGAAGCCTCCTTGAAGATTGAGCCTAAGTGTGGGGACAGCGCGGGCCTGACTCAAGGCGGCCGAGGCAAGCGTCCCGGACCTTGCCGCAGCGCGGGAGGGCGCCGTAAGCTCTCGCCCACGATGGGAATCAGCCAGCCACAGAACCTGCGCACCCCGCCCCTCGAGAAGCTGCGCCCCTATGGCATCCGGGTCAGCCTGCCGCCGGGGGACCCCTTCCGCAAGCTCCTGGGCACGGAATGGCAGCGCCAGCACTGGTATTCGACCCCCGCCGAGCGCGACGCGGCCATGTCCGAGATGAGCCGCCGCCACGAGTATTCCCGCTCGGGCGACAAGCCGGCGCTCGTGTTCCAGAAGATCGAGAAGCTCGCCGAGAGTCGCGGGCTGTAAGCCAACCACCGCCCGCGTGCCGCGGGCGCCCCAGCAGCCCGCGGCCACCTGCCTGGCCAAGGAGACCGCCGTGAACACTGCGCAGCCGTATCCCTATGCGACCCATCTGGACGTCAAGTTTCCGCCGCTGAGCATCGTCGATGTCCCGCGGCTCATCGCCGAGTGCCGCGACCGCTGGTACAACCAGACGCTGTGTGCGGTGAACGACTCGGTGATCCGCCTCGGGGTGCTGGAGGGCGAGTACCACTGGCACAAGCACGACAACGACGACGAGTTCTTCTTCGTGCTCGAGGGGTCGTTCTTCATCGATCTCGAGGGACGCACGGTCGAGTTGCGTCCGCTGGAGGGCTTCGTCGTGCCCAAGGGAGTCTCGCACCGCACCCGCGCACCCGAGCGCGCCGTCATCCTCATGGCCGAGACGCGCGCCATCGTGCCGACCGGGGATGCCTGAGGCCCGCCGTGCGCGCCGGGACCACAGCATGGCCAGAGCCTGCGAACAGGCTTCTGGCGTCAACGCGCTATTGTCGGATTTCGGGCCCGCCGCAAGACTTCCATCCAGATCCGCCACGACACGCGCGTCGTACTCGCTTCGACCTTCCAGCAGGCCGTGATTTCCTTTGCCGACATCTCATTCGAGATGTCCAAGGAGCCTCCGCTTTGGGTCGCAAGCGACCCGTCCGTGACCTGCGGCGGTGACCGTTGACGAGGTGCTCGGGAAACAGCGGGCATCGTACGGCGCACCCGTACCCGCAGCGGGCGGTCACTCTCATGGCCGCGACGCGCGCGATCGTCCCGCCCGGCGACGCCCGAGGCGTGTCTTCAGAAGGCGCGGCCGAGGAACAGGTAGAAGGCCTGGTTGCCGTAGAAGTCGAAGCCGTAGGCGAGATAAACCGGCCCCACGAAGGTGTCCAGTCCGAGGAAGACGCTGCCGTCCTTCTGGGTGTTGGCGAAGCTCGCCTCGCTGCGCGTCTGCCACACATTGCCCAGCTCGAAGGACATCCCGAGGTAGGTGGGCACGTCGAGGTAGCCCGGGCCGCCGCGTCCGATCTGCCGGTAGTACAGCACCCGCATGATGCCGAAGTTCGGACCGTAGAGTGAGTCGGCACGCAACCCCGAGAGGTTGAGGAAGCCTCCGAGGGGGAACAGCTGGTTGATATCGGTGACGTGCGACTGCAGCGTCATGCCGCCGGAGGCCGAGAACTGGAAGGTGTTGCGCCCCCGGGAGAGGGCGCCGAAGTAGTTGAGGGTCAGCTGGTCGGAGGGCTCGCCGGGTCCCGAGTTGCTGCGCACCCCGGTCCACTGCAGCACCGCCTGCTGTCCGTGGTGCGGGAAATTGATGTCATCCAGCCGGTCGTAGGTGAGGCGCAGGAAGTAGTTGTTGGTGTCCCAGGGCTGGTCGGTCAGGTTCGGCAGGTTCGGATCGTTGGGATCGCCGATTTTGAGGCGCACGTGGCCCTGCTCGCGGTAGAGGCCGGTGCGGATCTCACCCCAGTTGCTGAACTGGCGGCCGATGTCGGCGCCGTAGTCGAAGGTGTGCACGCGGTACTCTGCCAGCAGGTCCTGGTCCTGCAGTATGTCCACGTCGTGCGACAGGGTGCGCACGTGCGGCATGACGAACCAGGACGAGAACGGCGCCAGCGGCATGAACAGCTCGGTCGATACCTGCGCGATGTTGCCGATCTGCAGGTCGGTAGCCCACTCACCGGCATTGCGCGTGACGTCCGAGACCACAAAACGCACCGCGGCGTTGTAGGTGGAATTGCCCTCGAAGTCATCCTGCAGGCTCAGCCCGAAGCGCATGTAGGCTGGGCCCTGCGAGTTGGGCCGGGCATCGATGGCGAGCCCGTAGCGGCTCTCCTCGCCCACCAGGCGGTAGTCGAGGGTGTCGAGGCCACCGTTGCCATACACGGCCGTGACGCGCCGGGCGACCGCATCGGGGTCGAGCGGCTTGCCGATCAGCCCGGCGAACAGGCTGTCGGTGCCCGCGGGTACGTAGCGCTCCGAGCCGGGCTCGACCCTGACGAAGTCGATCACCGGCGGCGCCGCACGCGGCGCCTCGCGGCGCGCGACGTAACCCTGCATCGCCGCCGCGCTGATGCCGAGTCCCGCCAGCTGCGCGCTCATGGCGCGGGCGGCCTTCTCGCCGGCACTGATCAAGCGCGGTACCAGGCCGAAGTCGAACGACGAGGAGTTGCCGAGGTCGGGCCGGATGAGGACGTCGTGGTCGGTGAGCGTGGCGAGCTGCTCCTGGGCGTTGTGCCGGATCAGGATCGCCAGCATCTGATTGGAAATGACCGGGAAGCTGGTGAGCTGCTGGCGCGTCTGCAGCGGCGCGCCGACGTCGACCACGATGAGGATGTCGACTCCCATGCGCCGCGCCACGTCCACCGGCACGTTGTCGGAGAGGCCGCCGTCGACCAGCAGTCGCCCGTCGCGCTCCACCGGCGCGAACACGCCCGGCGCCGAGAGGCTGGCGCGCATCGCGGTCGTCAGGTCACCAGAGCTCATCACCACGGTCTCGCCGTTCTCGAGGTCGGTGGCGACGGCACGAAATGGCGTCGGCAGCTCATCGAAGTTGTCGATGCGGGCCACCGGCAGCGTCAGGCGCCGCAGGGTCTCCGTCAGGTGCTGGCCCTGGATCAGCCCGCGCGGCAGCGTGACGTGGCCACCGCGCAGACCCAGGGCGAACTTGACCGCGTAGTCCTCGTCCTCCTGCTTGCGCCTGAGCGCCAGGTCCTCGCGCGGCGGGCGGTCGCGGAACGCCTCCTGCCAGTTGATCGAGGTCATGAGCTTCTCGATCTCCCGCGCCGACAGGCCGCTCGCGTACAGCCCGCCGACCACCGCGCCCATGCTGGTGCCGGCGATCGCATCGACGGGTACCCGCAGATCATCGAGCACCTTCAGCACGCCGACGTGGGCGGCGCCGCGCGCGCCGCCGCCCGAGAGCACCAGCCCGATGCGCGGGCGGTGGGGCGCCTCGCGTGCGGCGATCGACAGGTCGGGTGCGGGGGGCGGCGCCACGCCCTGCGCGGACGCAGACGCGAGCGCGGTGAGCGACAGCAGAGCGAAGAGCAGACTCAGTGCCCCGGTGCGGGGCGCGCGGGCCTGTGCAGAATTCACGGAGGCGGAGAATAGCATGCACCCCGGGCCGGATCCGGGCTCGCCGCCCGGCGCCGTGATCACGGATAATGCGCGCATGACCCACGGTCGCGCACCGACGCGCGCGCGCGTGCGCGCCACCCGCGCCTGCCTGCTCGTCCTTATCGCCGCCGCCACGCCGGCGCGGCTGCCCGCGCAGTCGCTCGGCGTGAGCGACTGGGGCTTCTACGGCGGTGACAGCTTCGGCCGCCGCTTCTCCTCGCTCGACCAGATCAACCGCGGCAACGTCGCGCGCCTGGAGCGTGCCTGGGTGTACCGCAGCGGCGAGCTCGGCGCGGGCTTCGCGCAGGCGGGCAAGCTCACCTTCGAGGCCACCCCGGTACTTGCCTACGGCGCCCTCTACCTCGAGACCGCCACCAGCATCGTGATCGCGATCGACCCGCAGTCGGGCGAGGAGCACTGGCGCTTCGATCCGCACGTCGACCGCGCGCGCCGCTACGCCGAGGCCAGCTCCCGCGGCGTGACGCTGTGGGAGAACGCTGAGCTGCGCCAGCTGGCCGTGGCCTGCCGGCGCCGCATCTTCACCGGGACGCTGGACGCGCGGCTGCTGGCGCTGGATGCCGAGACCGGCCGCCCGTGCACGGACTTCGGCAACGGCGGCCAGGTCGACCTCACGCAGGGCATCCGCCTGCGCGATGCGGGCGCCTACCTCATCACCTCCCCGCCGGTGACCTACGGCAACCTGGTCATCGTCGGCTCGGCGATCGGCGACAACCGTGCCGTCACCGTGGAGCGCGGCACGGTGCGCGCCTTCGATGCGCGCAGCGGCTCGCTGGTGTGGTCCTTCGATCCGCTGCCTGACTCGGTCAACCACCCGGCCGCCGGCGAGTGGGATGCCGAACAGGCCCGGCAGAGCGGCGCCGGCAATGCCTGGGGCGTGATGACCGTCGACGAAGAGCATGGCCTGGTCATGATCCCGACCGGCTCGGCGAGCCCGGACTTCTACGGCGGCCTGCGCGTCGGCTCGAACCGCTTCGCCGACACGCTGCTCGTGCTGGACGCCGGCAGCGGCAAGCTGGTCTGGCAGCAGCAGCTGGTGCACCACGACCTGTGGGACTACGACATCGCCGCGCAGCCGGTGCTCGGGGACATCGAGCTCGGCGGCGCACCGGTGCCGGCGGTCATCCAGGCCACCAAGACCGGCATGCTCTATGTCTTCGAGCGCACCCGCGGGCGGCCCCTCTTCCCGATCAGCGAGCGCGCCGTACCACCGAGCGCGGTCCCCGGCGAGCAGGCCTCGCGCACCCAGCCATTCTCAAGCTTGCCTGCGCTCGCCAGCCAGGAGGCCGTGCGCGCCCAGGATGCCTGGGGACTCACCTTCTGGGACCGCGCCCGCTGCCGCGAGCGCATCGGCGCGCTGCGCAACGAGGGCATCTTCACGCCTCCGGACCTCAAGGGGACGATCCTCACCCCAGGCTACATCGGGGGCGTGAACTGGGGCGGCGTGGTGTTCGATGAGCAGCGCCAGCGCGTCATCGCCGCGGTCAATCACCTGCCGATGGTGGTTACCCTGCTGCCGCAGGATCAGCTCGAGTCGCAGGCGCGCTCCGGGGATTATCCGCACGCGGAGTTCGCGCGGCAGGCGGGCGCACCCTACGGGCTGCGCCGCGAGCCGCTGCTGTCACCCTTCGGGCTGCCCTGCACGCCCCCGCCGTGGGGTACGCTGGTGAGTGTCGACCTGCGGCGCAACCGCATCGCCTGGCAGGTGCCGCTCGGGTCGACCGAGGGCGTGACACCCTGGTTCGTGCCGGCCAAGGACTTCGGCATGCCCAACATGGGCGGGCCGATCGCCACCGCCGGGGACCTGGTGTTCGTCAGCGCCGCGACCGACGGGTACCTGCGGGCCTTCGACATCGAGACCGGGCGGGAGCTGTGGAAGTCCAAGCTCCCGGCCGGCGGCCAGGCGACGCCCATGACTTACCGGGCCGGGAGCGAGCAGCGCCAGTACGTGGTCATCAGCGCCGGCGGCCATGGGCCGCTCGGCACCCCGCGCGGGGACTACGTGGTGGCGTACGCGCTGCCGCGCAGCGTCGCGGCGGCGCACTAGGAGTTCGGAGAGGGACACGATGCTGTGGCTGATCATTTCGCTCCTGATCCAGGCGGGCTTCATCATTCACGTCATCAAGACCGGGCGTAACCAGCTGTGGATCTGGGTGCTGATCATCCCGGGGCTGGCATTCGCGGGGATCCTCGCCTACATCGCGGTCGAGATCCTGCCGCAGCTCATGCGCAGCCGCACCGCGCAGCGCACCGCCCGCGGCCTGCGCCGCGCGATGGATCCGGAGCGCGACCTGCGGCGCTACGAGAGCGAGGCGCGCCTCGGCGGCAACGTCGCGAGCCGCCAGCGCTACGCCGAGGAACTGGGGCGCCACGGCCGCTACGCGGAGGCGATCACCCAGTACCGCCAGGCACTCAGCGGGCTCTACGAGCACGACCCGAACCTCATGCTCGGTCTGGCGCAGGCGCAGTTCGCCGGCGGCGACGCGCCCGCGGCACGCGCCACGCTCGATGAACTCATCCGCCTGAACCCGGATTTCCGCTCCCCGGCCGGGCACCTGCTGTACGCGCGTGCCCTCGAGGCCGAGGGCAACGTGGCCAAGGCCCTCGAGGAATATCGCGTGGTATCCGGGTCCTTCCCGGGCGCGGAGGCGGCGGTGCGCTATGCGCAGCTGCTCAAGGCACAGGGCCAGCGCGAGGAGTCACAGCGCGTGGCGCGCGAGCTGCTGGCGCAGGCGCGCATCGCCCCCGGGCACTACCGGCGCGCGCAGCGCGAATGGCTGGACGCGGCGGAGCGCCTGGCGTAGCGGGCGCCGCGCCGCCTAAGCATCCCGAGCACGGCGAAGAGCGTCAGCGGCTCGAGTGAACCACCGCCCCCACCGCCGCCGGAGCTGCTCGCGGCACTTGGGCTCGCGGTCGAGCTGTAGTTGACCGCCGTGAGGCAGGCGCTGCCGCCGGCGGCAGCGGGCGCCGCGCTCGTGGCACTGTTCATGCCGAGCATCACCGTCGCGGTGTCGGTGCGCCCGGCATCGTCGGTGACCGTGAGCTCGATCTGGTAGCGGTTCGGCCCGTACGGAGCAGTGATGCTGGCGTGCGCCGTATCGGCGTTCTGCGGCGGCACTGCGCCGGCCGGTGCGACCACGGCCCAGTGATAGCTCTTGATGCTGGCTCCGCACGCGGCAGCACTGCCGCTGGCATCGAGGCTGACCGCCGCGCCGCCGATGATGCGCGCCGGCAGCGCGACGGCGGCAATCGGCCGCAGCGCCTGCAGCACCGCGGCGTGTGCATTGGCCATGCCCGCACCGCACACCGCAGTGGTGCAGGTGCACTCGCTCGTCTGCAGGTCGCTCGCTGCGGACGGGGTGTGGCACACCGGCACGCCGGCTGGCGCCGGGAACGGGTTGCTGCCGAGCTGCAGCCGCGCGATCAGCTGCTGGGAGTTGAGGTTGCCGTTCGCGGCCAGCATGAGGCCGGCGATCCCCGCGACGATCGGCGCGGAAAAGCTGGTGCCGACGTTGAAGTTCGCCTCGCTGGTGTAGGTGTTGGCACCCGGCCCGCTGGCGCCGGTGTTGGTCGTGGTCTCGATCGAGAACAGGCACGGCTCGCCGGCACCGGTGTTGACGCAGTTGCCGCCCGGTGCGCTCAGCGCGATCTCCGGGCCGAGGCTGCTGAAGCCGACCTTGGTACCCACGTCGCGCAGCCCGGCGACGCCGGCAACACCAGGGCAGTTGGCGGGCGCATCCACCGGGCCGCCCTCGTTACCGGCCGAGACCACGACCAGCACACCCTCGGCGGTGAGCTGGTCGACGACTTGCTGGTAGCTCTGCGGGCACGGACCGCTCGCCCCGAGGCTCATGTTGATGACCTGTGCCGGATACGGATTGTCGGGCACGCCGTCGACGTGGTTGCCGGCCGCCCAGGCCATCGCGGCGATGATGTCCGAGTCGTAACCGCCACACTTGCCGAGCACGCGCACCGGCAGGATCCAGCCGCTCCAGGTGATCCCGGCGATCCCGGTGGCGTTGTTGCTGATCGCGCCGAGGATGCCGGCGACGCGCGTGCCGTGCCAGGAGCTGTTGGCGACCTCGCAGCTGCTGAACTCGGAGTTCTTGGTGTCGGCGCTGCTCACCCAGTCGCCCGGGTCCGAGGGATCCGGGTCGCGGCCATCACCGTCGTTGGCGCTGGCCACCGAGCTGATCATGTCGTAGCCGGGCAGCAGGCGGTTGGCCGAGCCGCTGCGCAGGTCGGGGTGATCGAAGCGCACGCCGGTGTCGAGCTCGGCGATGACCAGCCCCGCGCTCCCGGTCGTCAGGTCCCAGGCCCCTATGGCATCGACCGCCGCCACCTCGGTGTCCTGCAGGTACCACTGGCCGGAAAACAGCGGATCATCGGGCGAGGCCTGCGCGTAGCGGCGCTGGTCGGGCTCGGCGAACTGTACCTGCGGATCGGCACGCAGGCGCGCGAGTGCCAGGGACTCGCTCTCGCCCTGCCCCGCGGCGCGCAGCAGGTGGATGCCGGCCACGAGGTGGCGCCGCTGCAGCAGGTGCAGCCCGGCGCGGCCGGCGATGCCGTCCAGGGCGGCCCCGCTGTCCGCGACACCGGGGCGCAGCTTCACGAGGAAGCGCTCCCCCGGGCCGTTCTCGGGCGCCGGCTGCTGCGCGAGGGCGGCGAGGGGCAGGAGAGCTGCGAGCAGCGCGGCAAGCAGGCCTTGCGGATGGCGGGCGGGATACATGGCCGCCGACGATACCGTATGCGGCCGTATCAGCGCGCAGCGCTACCCGCAGAGAGTGATCGCGTTCTCTTTCCGCGCGGAATCTGCTGCGTTATGCAGTGGATATTGCCTCCGCCGAGCAGGATCTCGCGCGCCGGCACACCGACCACGCGCCGCCCCGGGAACAGGCGCTTCAGGCGCTGCGCCGCGGCGCGGTCGGTGCGTGCATCGAGCAGCGGCATGATGACGCCGCCGTTGGCGATGTAGAAGTTGACGTAGCTGCCGGCGAGGCGCTCGCCGGCGCAGCGCACCTTGGTGCCCTCGCGCGGCACGAGTCCCGCCGCCTCGCGCGCGCTCGTGTACAGCGGTCCGGGCATCGGCAGACGCGTCACCTTCAGGCGCCGGCCGCGCGCATCGCGCGCATCCGCGAGCCGCTCGAGAGCATCGTGCGAAATCGCGTACTGCGGGTCGCGCTTGCGCTCGGTCCAGGTCAGGCACACCTCTCCCGGGCGCACGAAGCACGCCAGGTTGTCGATGTGGCCGCTGGTCTCGTCGTTGAACACCCCGCGACCGAGCCAGATGACCTGGCTCACGCCCAGGTACTCGCGCAGCGCGCGCTCGAGGTCGGCGCGCGAGAGCTCCGGGTTGCGGTTGGGGTTCAGCAGGCACTCCTCGGTGACCAGCGCCGTACCCTCGCCGTCGACGTGGATCGCGCCACCCTCGTTGATAAGCGGCGCGCGGTAGCGGTCGCAGCGCTCAATCTCGAGCACCTTGCGCGCCACCAGGTCGTCCTGGTCCCAGGGGAAATACAGGCCACCCCTCAGCCCGCCCCAGGCGTTGAAGTGCCAGTCGACTCCGCGCACCACACCACGGCGGTTGACGACGCAGGTGGGCCCGACGTCGCGCATCCAGGCATCGTCGTGCGACATCTCCACCACGCGCACCCGCGGGTCGAGCCCGAGGCGGGCCGCGCCGAAGGCCGTGCGCGAGGCTCCCACGGTCACCGGCTCGAAGCGCGCGATGGCCGTCGCCACTGCCGCGAAGGCCTGCTGGGCCGGCCGGGCGCCCTCGCGCCAGTTGTCCGGGCGCTCGGGCCACAGCAGCCACGAGCCGGCGTGCGGCTCGAACTCGGCCGGCATGCGGAAGCCGTCGGCCGCCGGGGTGCTTGGCAGCGTGGCGCTCATCGGCGCAGGCGACTGTTGCGAAAGCCGTAGGCGGCGTAGATCGACATCCCGATGATGGTCCAGACCACCAGCCGCTTCCAGGTGCCGTTGGAGAGCGTGGCGGTGAGGCCGAAGCAAACCAGCGCGCCGAGGATGCAGGTGAAGGGCGCCCAGGGCACGCGGAAGGGACGGTGCACGTCGGGGCGCGTGTGGCGCAGCACCAGGACCCCGATACACACCACCGCGAAGGCCAGCAGGATGCCGATCGAGACCAGGTCCGCGAGCACATCGAGCGGGAAGGCTCCGGCGATCAGCGCCGCGCCCACCCCCGTGATCACGGTCGAGACGTGCGGGGTCTTGAAGCGCGGATGGCAGCGCGCCATCAGGGGCGGCAGCAGCCCGTCGTCGGCCATCGACAGCAGGATGCGTGGCTGCCCGAGGAGCGAGGTGAGGATGACGGAGGTCATGCCGGCGATGACGCCGAGCTTGACCGGCCAGGCGAGCCAGGCGAGCTGCGGGTGCGCATCGAGCGCCACCGCCACCGGAGCGGCGACGTTGAGCTGCGTGTACGGCACCATCCCGACCAGCACCGTGGCCATCGCCACGTACAGCACGGTGGAGATACTGAGCGCCCCGAGGATGCCGAGCGGCAGGTCGCGCTGCGGGTTGCGCGCCTCGAGCGCCATGGTGGAGGCCGTGTCGAAACCGACGTATGAAAAGAAGATGATGCCGGCCCCCTGCAGCACGCCGCTCACGCCGAAGTGCCCGAAGGTGCCGGTGTTGGCCGGCACGAAGGGCCGGAAGTTCCCCGGGTCGACGAACTTGAGTCCGGCGATCACCACGATGACGATGATCGCAACCTTGAGGGCCACCATGATGTTGTTGGCGCGCGCGGACTCGCGCACCCCGACGTAAAGCACGGCGGTCATCGCCAGCACGATCAGCACCGCCGGCACGTTCACCAGCGCGCCGGTGGGCCGCAGGCGATCGTGCGCGTCCAGTCCCAGGGGCGCGTTCACCAGGGCCTCGGGCAGGTGGATGTGCGCATCATTCAGCAGGCTCACCACGTAGGCCGACCAGCTCACCGCGACGGTGGATGCGGAGATGGCGTATTCCAGCAGCAGGTTCCAGCCGATGAACCACGCGAGCGCCTCGCCGAGCGTCGCGTAGGTGTAGCGGTAGGCGCTGCCGGGCACCGGCAGAAACGCCGCGAACTCGGAGTAGCACAGCGCGGCGAGCGTGCAGCCGAAGGCGGCCACCAGGAGCGACAGCGAGATCGCAGGTCCGCTCTGGTTGGCGGCCACCTGGCCGGTCAGCACGAAGATGCCCGTACCGATCGTGGCACCGAGCCCGATGGTGGTGAGGCCCCAGGGTCCCAGCACCTGCTTCAGTCGTTCCTTGCCGGTGGCTTCGCCGCCATCGACCGGCCGCACCGCGCACAGCTGCCGCAGCAGTGATGCGCGGCGCACCCCGCCCGGTTCCTTCACCGCGTCCGCCATATTGTTCTGCCGTCACCCCCGGGCGTCTGCGCGCCAGTTTCGCACAGCCGCGTGCGGCTTTGGTACGCGCCGCGGCTGGCGTGCCCCGTGTGCTAGCATTGCGCGCCCGGCCACGTTCGTGCGCCGGCGATCCTCGAGGAGAGCTGCATGACCACGCCCGCGAGCCCCAGGGCCACGCCGCCTGCCGACGGTGCCAAGATCACCATTCGTGACGGCCGGCTCAACGTGCCCGACAACCCCATCGTGCCCTTCATCGAGGGCGACGGTACGGGGCCGGACATCTGGCGCGCCTCGGTGCGCGTCATGGACGCGGCGGTCGCCAAGGCCTACGCGGGCAAGCGCCGCATCCGCTGGATGGAGGTGTACGCGGGCGAGAAGGCCAACAAGCTCTTCAACACCTGGCTGCCCGAGGAGACCGTGGCGGCGTGCCGCGAGTACCTGGTGTCGATCAAGGGCCCGCTCACGACGCCCGTCGGCGGCGGCATCCGCTCGCTCAACGTCGCCCTGCGACAGTTGCTCGACCTGTACGTGTGCCTGCGCCCGGTGCGCTGGTTCAAGGGCGTGCCCTCGCCGGTGAAGCACCCCGAGAAGGTCGAAATGGTGATCTTCCGCGAGAACACCGAGGACATCTACGCCGGCATCGAGTTCGAGGCCGGCACCCCCGACAACCAGAAGTTCCTCGAGCTGTTCCGCCAGGCCTTCCCCAAGGCCTACGCCAAGATCCGCTTCCCGGAGAGCTCGGGCATCGGCATCAAGCCGGTGTCGCGGGAGGGCTCCGAGCGGCTGATCCGCGCGGCCATCGACTACGCCGTCACCAACCGGCGCAAGAGCGTCACCCTGGTGCACAAGGGCAACATCCAGAAGTTCACCGAGGGCGCATTCCGCAACTGGGGCTACGCGCTGGCCGAGCGCGAGTTCGCCGCCCAGACCTACACCTGGGAGCAGTGGGAGCGCACCAAGGCCGCCCGCGGCGAGAAGGACGCGAACGCCGAGATGGACGCCGCGCGCAAGGCCGGCCGCGTCATCATCAAGGATGCGATCGCCGACATCACGCTGCAGCAGGTGCTGACGCGCCCGGACGAGTTCGACATCATCGCGACCCTGAACCTCAACGGCGACTACCTCTCGGACGCGCTCGCCGCCCAGGTCGGCGGCATCGGCATCGCCCCGGGCGGCAACATCAACTACCTCACCGGGCACGCGGTGTTCGAGGCCACCCACGGCACGGCGCCCAAGTACGCGAACCTCGACAAGGTCAACCCGGGTTCGGTGATCCTCTCGGGCGAGATGATGTTCCGCTACATGGGCTGGACCGAGGTGGCCGATGCGATCATCACCGCCATGGACCGCACCATCGGCCAGAAGATCGTGACCTATGACTTCGCGCGCCTCATGGAGGGCGCGACCGAGGTCTCCACCAGCGCCTTCGCTGATGCGCTGATCCGCAACCTGTAGGTCAAGCGCGGTGCTCGGGCAGCGCATGTGCACGGACCGCCTGCCGCCGAGCGCCTCATGGCTGCGGGTGTGCACCGTCGGTGAGAGCTGGCGGGGTCAGCAGGCAGCGCTGCGCAAGGCAGCGCGGCCGGCCGCGCTGCGCTGAGCGTGGCCGGGCACACCGCAACACTCCTGTCCTGGGCGCGGCGCGTGCAGGCCATCGCCCAGAGCGGGCTCGCCTTCACCCACGATCGCTTCGACCGCGAGCGCTACCTGCAGCTGCAGGAGCTGGTGGCCAGCGTGCTCGCCACCGAGCTCGGCCTGCCCGAGGCAACGGCCGCGGCGCTGTGGCAGGCAGAGCGCGGCTACGCGACGCCGAAGGTCGACGTGCGCGGCGCGGTGTTCGTGGACGGCAGGATACTGCTAGTGCGCGAGCGCACCGACGGCCTGTGGACGCTGCCCGGCGGCTGGGTGGACGTGAACGATGCCCCGTCTGCGGCCGTGGCGCGCGAGATCCTCGAGGAATCCGGCTACCAGGCGCGCGCCGTGAAGCTCGCCGCCCTGGTGGACAAGAACCGTCACCCGCACCCGCCCGGCATGCACCACATCTACAAGCTGATGTTCCTCTGCGAGCTCACCGGCGGTGCCGCCAGCGCCGGCGCGGAGACCGACGCCGTGGAGTTCTTCCCGGTCACGGGGCTGCCGGACCTCTCGCTCGGGCGCATCCTGCCCGAGCAGATCGGGCGGCTGTATCAGCACCACCTCGACCGCGGCCTGCCCACGGACTTCGACTAGGGCGCCGCGTGGGCACGAGCGGGGAGAACGGCGGCGAGGCCGCGCGGTGCGCACAGCAGATCGTGGAGGCGTTCGCGCGCTACAACGCGGAGTTCCGCGCCATCACGCGCCGCGCGCCGCTGCGCTTCGACCAGCGCGACGCCCGTGCCAGCCAGCACGACGCGGTCGAGCGCATCGAGCTCTACGACCGCTTCGTCAACCAGACGGTCACCGAGCTGCGCGAGGCTCTCGGTGAGCGCTCGCTGGAGCGCAGCCTGTGGCGCGAGATCCATGATGAGTTCGCGCGCCGCATCGGCGACCTGCCCGACCCGGAGTTCACCAAGACCTTCTTCAGCTCCATCAGCCGGCGCCTGTTCGGCACCGTGGGCGTCGCGCCCGACATCGAGTTCGTGGCCACCGACCTCGATCCCCTGGCGGGCATTCACACGGCCGTCGGCACCAACAGCTACGTCAACCACGGCTCACTGTCCTTGCTGTTCGAGGACCTGCTCGGCGACGTGCGCTTCCAATCACCGTGGCGCGACCTCGACAAGAGCGTGGGCCACGTCACCACGGAGGTGCGCGCGGCACTCGCCGCGCAGGGCGAGCGGCGTCCGGTGGAGAAGGTCGAGGTGATCCGCCCGGTCTTCTACCAGATCTCCCGTGCCTACCTGGTGGGACGGGTGGTCGGTCACGGCTTCACCCTGCCGCTGGTGATCGCGCTGCGCAACACCGACGGCGGCGTCCTGGTGGATGCGGTGATGCTCGCGGAGGATGACATCAGCATCATATTCGGCTTCACGCGCTCGTACTTCCACGTCGACCTGGAGCGGGTCGCCGAAGCGGTGGTGTTCCTGAAGTCGATCATGCCGCGCAAGCCGGTGAGCGAGCTGTTCACGGTGCTGGGCCGCGCGAAGCAGGGCAAGACGGAGCGCTACCGCGAGCTCGTCCGACACCTCGAGCACACGGAGGACCTCTTCACGCACGCGCCCGGGGAGCGCGGTCTGGTCATGGTGTGCTTCACCCTGCCCTCCTTCGACGTGGTGTTCAAGATCATCCGCGACCGCTTCCCCTACCCGAAGACCGTGCTGCGCGATGAGGTGCTCGCCAAGTACCGCATGGTGTTCATCCACGACCGTGCCGGGCGGCTGGTGGATGCCCAGGAGTTCCGCCGCCTGCGCTTCCCGCGGGCGCGCTTCGCGCCCGAGCTGCTGGAGGAGCTCGAGCGTGAGACCGCCCTCAGCGTGCACTGCGACGGGGCCGACCTGGTGTTCGATCACATGTACATCGAGCGGCGCATGACGCCGCTCAACCTCTACCTGCGCAGCGCACCGCACGCGGCGGCCGAGCAGGCGGTGCTCGATTACGGCCAGTGCATCCGGGACCTCGCCTACACCAACATCTTTCCCGGCGACCTGCTGCTGAAGAATTTCGGGGTCACGCGTCACGGGCGCGTGATCTTCTACGACTACGACGAGCTGTGCCAGGTGACCGACTGCAACTTCCGCGACCTGCCGCAGGCGACCAATCCCGAGGACGAGATGCGCGGCGAAGCCTGGTTCTACGTCGGCGAGAACGACGTCTTCCCCGAGACCTTCATCCGCTTCCTCGCGTTCGACGACGAGCAGCGTACGGCGCTGCTGCGGCTGCACGGGGAGATCCTCACGGCCGCATTCTGGCGCGGCGTGCAGCAGCGCGTGCGCGAGGGCGAGGTGGTCGAAGTGCTGCCCTACCACCCGCACCGGGTGCGGGTGGCCGGCAGCCTCTGACTCGGCAGGCAGCTGCTACGGTGCCGCCAGGGTCGGCGCGGTGACGACCGCGAGCGGCGCGCGCAGCACCGGCGGGGCGTTCAGGCCCGCCAGGAGGCGATTGGCGCAGTCCCAGTCGACGAGCTCCTCGAGGTAGGCGTTCACGTAGGCCGCACGGCGGTTCTGGAAGTCCAGATAATAGGCGTGCTCCCACAGATCCAGCGCCAGCAGCGCCGTGTCGCCGCGCACCAGCGGCGTGCCGGCGTTGCCGGTGGTCACGATCTGCAGCGCATCCTCGCGCCACACCAGCCACAGCCAGCCGGAACCGAAGTGCTCGCTGGCGGCCTCGCGGAACTCGCGCGTGAAGCGCTCGAAGGAGCCGTAGCGGCGCCGGATCTGCTCACCGACGAGACCGTGAGCGCTGCCGCCGCCGTGCGGACGCATGGAGCGCCAGTAGAGGGTGTGATTCCACATCTCCGCCGCCCAGCGGAACACGGTGTGCTGCGCTGGGTTGCGCTCGGTGAGCCGGATCAGCTCCTCGAGCGGCAGCTGTGCGAGCGGCGTGCCGAGAATGAGCGCCTGCAGGCGGTCGTAGCAGACGCGCTGGTGGCGCAGGAAGTGAAACACCAGCGTGTCACGCGACACCACCGGCTCGAGATCGGAAAAATTATAGGGAATCGCGGGTGACTCGATACTCATGCGGCGTCCTTTGCTGCGAGTACGGATCCAATGGAGATTCCGACCGCGCTGCAGGCCGTGCGGTTCCGTGGCACAGCGTTCTTGAGAGATCTTGCCACGCACCTGATCATACCCGCGCGGCCTGTCGCGGATCGCGACGCTTCCGTGACGGCAGCTCAGCCGGCGGCCGCTTCCAGCGCCCGTGCGAGGTCCGCCAGCAGGTCCTCGATGTCCTCGAGGCCCACCGACAGCCGCACCGTGCCGGCCGTGATCCCCGAGGTACGGCGCTGCTCGGCGCTCAGGTCGCCCCCGGCGAGCATCTGCGCCGTCACCAGCAGCGACTCGGTCGAACCAAGGCTCGAGGTGAGCGCAAACAGCTCGAGGTGATCCGCGAAGCGCCGTGCCGCCTCGCCGCCGCCCTTGAGCTCGAAGCACACCACCGAGCCGTATTCCTGCATCTGTGCCCGTGCGAGCGAGTGGTGCGGGTGCGACGGCAGCCCCGGGTAGTGCACGCGCCCGACCGCGGCGTGGCCGGCGAGGAACTCCGCGACACGGGCGGCGCTCTCGCACTGCGCGCGATAGCGCACGAAGTAGGTCTTCATCCCCCGCAGGATGAGGAAGGCCGCGTGCGGGTCGAGCGTGCCGCCGAGTATGCGGAAGTCGGTACGCAGCTTGTCGATGAGTTCCTTCCTGCCGATGACCGCCCCGCCCATGACATCGCCCGCACCGCTCGCGTACTTGGTCAGGCTGTGCACAAACAGGTCTACGTCGAAGGCACCGTGCTGATGAAACCCCGCGAAGGTGTTGTCCATGACGAGCAGCGCGCCGGCAGCATGCGCCAGGCGACTGAGCGCGGCGATGTCCGCGATCCGGGTGAGCGGATTGGTCGGGCTCTCGAACAGCACCAGACGCGTCGGCCGCGCGGCGAGCGCCTGCTCGACCCCGGGGAGGTCCTCGACCGACAGCAGGGTATGCGCCACGCCGAAACGCCCGAGCAGCCGCCGGATCAGGTAGCGCGTCGGGTTGTAGGTCTCGATGAAGCACAGCACGTGGTCGCCCTGGCTGGTGAGCGCGAGCAGAGTCTGGGCAATCGCGCCCACCCCGCTCGAGGTCACGAGGCAGTCCGAGCGTCCCTGCAGCTCCGCGAGCAGCAGCTCGAGCTGTCGCGTGGTCGGATTGGAGGTGCGCTGGTAGTAGAACCCGTCCCGCTCGCCGCGGAAGTAGCGCTCGGTCTCCGCGAGCGTCTCGAACTCGAACTTGACCGACTGATAGATGGGCGCGACCAGCGGCCGGTTCCCGGGCGGCACGCTGACCTCGGGTGGGTGGTTGACGCGCGTCGGCTTTTTCATGGTGTCGCTAGGGCTCCAGGGTGAACCGGTCCGCGTCCAGGTGCGCCGGGAAGCGCTCGCGGAAAGCCGCGAGCGGCTCGCTTTCGAGCGTCACCGTGGTCAGCGCCGCCTCCGTGCCGAGCGCAACCAGGGCACGGCCGCGGAAGTCGAGCGCCACGCTGTCCCCGCCGTATGCCACGTCGAGCCCGTCCGCGCCGACGCGGTTCACGCCTACCACGTAGGCCTGGTTCTCGATGGCGCGGGCGGGCAGCAGCTGCCTCCAGGCCTCGGCACGCGCCGCCGGCCAGTTGGCGACGTAGAGGAGCAGGTCGTAGTCGAGCTCGGGGCGGCGGCGCATGAACACCGGGAAGCGCAGGTCGTAGCACACCAGCGGACAGATGCGCAGCCCGCGCCAGCTCGTGCTCCAGAGCTCGCGGCCGGGGCTGAAGTGCTCGTGCTCGCGGCCCATGCGAAACAGGTGGCGCTTGTCGTAGTGGCGCACCTCCCCGGACGGGGTCACCCACAGGAGGCGATTGAAGTAGCGCCCCTCCTGCGCGGTGATGACGCTGCCGGTGATGGCGGCATCGAGCGTGGCCGCCTGGCCCCGCAGCCACTCGACCGTCGGCCCGCCGGCGGGCTCGGCGAGGCGCTCGACGTCCATGCTGAAGCCCGTCGTAAAGGTTTCCGGGAGCACGACGAGGTCGGTGCCCCCGGCGAGCGGCGCGAGCAGTGCGGCGAAACGCTCGCGGTTGCGCGCCGCGTCGTGCCAGGCGAGCGGCTGCTGCACCAGCGACACGCGCAGGCCTCCCATCATGCCCCCCGGCGCAGCCGCGTCGCGAAGTCATTGAGCCGCACGGCCGCCTCATCGAGCGTGCCGTCGCGCTTGGCGACGCACAGCCGTACGAACGACAGGGGCTGCGGGACTTCGTAGAAGGGCGAGAGCGGGATGGTGGCCACGCGGGCCTCGGTCAGCAGCCGCTCGGCGAAGGCCAGGTCGTCGGGTGGCGCGAAGGCGCCGAAATCCAGCAGCTGGAAATAGGTCCCCTGGGCTGGCGGCAGGCGGAAGCCCGAGTCGGCGAGTGCCGCGCGCAGCCGATCGCGCTTGGCCTGGAAGAAGGCGGCGAGGTCAGCTCCGGCCTGAGGCCGCTCCGCCAGGTAGGCCGCGATCGCATGTTGCAGCGGGTTGGCGATGCTGAAGGTATTGAACTGGTGCACCTTGCGCAGCTCGCGCGTGAGCGGCGCCGGGGCGACGCAGTAGCCGATGCGCAGGCCCGTGGCGTGCAGCGTCTTGCCGAAGGAGAACACCGCCAGGCTGCGCGGCGCGAGCTCCGGATGCGCCAGCACCGACTCGTGGCGCGCGCCATCGAAGACGACGTGCTCGTAGACCTCGTCCGAGAGCACGCAGATGTCGCGGCCACGGGTAAGCTCCGCGAGTGTGTCGAGGTCGCTGCGCGCCGCCACGGTACAGGCCGGGTTGTGCGGGCTGTTGAAGAGCACCAGGCGCGTGCGGGCACTGATGAGTGCGCGCACGCGCTCCCAGTCATAGGTGAACCCGGGCTGCGCGAGCGGCACCCGCAGGCAGCGACCCCCGGCGAGTCGCACGGCCGGCTCGTAGGAGTCGTAGGCCGGATCGAAGGCGATGGCCTCGTCCCCGGGGCTCACGGCGGCCTGGATCGCCGAGAAGATCGCCTCGGTGCCGCCGAGGGTCACGGTGATCTCGCTCTCCGGATCGCTCCTGAGAGCGTAGTAGCGCGCGAGCTTCTCCGCGATACGCTCGCGCAGCACCATGAGCCCCTCCATGGGCGCGTACTGGTTGTGGCCGCCGCGCATGGCGGCGGCCACGAGCTCGGTGAGGCGTGGATCGATGTCGTAGTCGGGGAAGCCCTGGCCGAGGTTCAGGGCATCCAGTTCGCGCGCACGGCGCGACATGACCGTGAAGATCGTGGTACCGACGTGCGGCAGCTTGCTGGCCATGCGCGGTCCGTCAGAACTGCTCATCGCTCGCCGCCAGTGCCGCGCCGATGACCCCGGCCTGGTTGGCAAAGTGCGCCGGCCGCAGCTCGGCACGCGAGCGCAGCAGCGGCGCGAACTCCGCAAAGCGCTCGCTCACCGCCCCGCCGAGGATGAAGACGTCCGGCCAGAACAGGCGGTGCAGCTCCGCCAGGTACTCGTTCACGCGCTCGATCCAGGCCGGGAAGTCGAGCCGCTCGAGCGTGCGCGCGGCCGCCGAGGCGCGCGTCTCCGCGTCCACGCCGTTCAGCTGCAGGTGCCCGAGCTCGGTGTTGGGGAACAGCCGGCCGCCGGTGAAGAGCGCCGTGCCTATGCCGGTGCCGAAGGTGAGCATGATGACCGTGCCGTCGCAGCCGCGCCCGGCGCCCCAGCGCATCTCCGCGAGCCCGGCGGCATCGGCGTCGTTGAGCAGCAGCACCCGGGTGCCGAGCGCACGGGCGGCGAGAGCGGCACCCGGCACACCGACCCACGCCGGATCGATGTTGGCCGCGGTATGCACCCTGCCGGCCTTGACGACGCTCGGGAAGGCGATGCCGATGCGTGCACCGGCGCCCGGCAGGCGCGCGGCGAGCGCCTTCAGCACCTCAAGCAGAGTCTCCGGCGTCGCGGGCCTCGGTGTCGGCAGCGAGACCAGCTCCCCGAGGAGGCGCCCTCCCTTCACGTCCACGCGGGCGGCCTTCACCGATGAGCCACCGACGTCGATCCCCAGCACCTGTGCGGCCATGCGCGACTTCCGCAGCTAGAGATTGGCTGCCGCCGCCATCTGCAGGTCGCGGGCGCGGCGCTTCTCGCGGTAGCGCATCCACACCGTCGAGATCGCGATCCCGGTCGCCACCAGCAGCACCATGATGGTGGCGAGCGCGTTGACGTCGGGCGTCACCCCGAAGCGCACCTTGGAGAAGATCACCATGGGCAGCGTGCTCGAGCCCGGCCCGGCGACGAACTGGGTGATGACGAGGTCATCCCAGGAGAGCGTGAAGGCGAGCAGCCAGCCGGAGGCGATGGCCGGGAGGATGAGCGGCAGGGTGATGCGGAAGAAGACCTTCACCGGCCGCGCCCCGAGGTCCATGGCCGCCTCCTCGAGGGACTCGTCGAAGCCCGTGAGGCGCGACTGCACCACCACGGTGACGTAGGCCATGCAGAAGGTGATGTGCGCCAGGGTGATGGTCACGGCACCCACGCCGCGCGGCCAGCCGATCAGCTGCTGCAGCGCCACGAACAACAGCAGCAGCGAGAGCCCGGTGATGACCTCCGGCATGACGATCGGCGCGGTGGTCATGCCGGCGAGCAGCGTGCGGCCGCGGAAGGAGCCAAAGCGGGCGAGCGCCATGCCCGCGAGCGTGCCGAGGATGACGGCGACCGTGGCGGCCACCAGCGCGATGCGGATCGACAGCCACGCCGCGGCGAGGATCTGGCCGTTGTGCACCAGCGCCGCGTACCACTTGAGGGTCGGGGAGTTGGGTGCGTCCCAAACCGTCACCAGCCGCGAGTTGTTGAACGAGAAGACCATCATCGACAGGATCGGCACGTACAGGAATATCAGCCCCAGCACGAGGGCGACGCGGCTGAACAGACCCCGCCTCACGGCGCCGCCTCGAGCTCACGGCGCTGGGCGCGCTGGAACAGCATGATCGGGATGATGAGCAGCAGCAGGATGAGGATCGCCACCGCGCTCGCCACCGGCCAGTCGCGGTTCTCGAAGAACTCATCCGACAGCACCCGGCCGATCATCAGCTGATCCGTGCGCCCGAGCAGCGTCGGGATCACGTACTCGCCCACCGCCGGGATGAACACCAGGAGCGAGCCGGCCACGATCCCGGGCAGCGACTGCGGCAGCGTGATGCGCAGGAACGCGCGGAACGGGCGGGCGCCGAGGTCGGCGGCCGCCTCGAGCAGCGCCGGGTCGTGCTTCTCGAGGTTGGCGTACAGCGGCAGGATCATGAACGGCAGGTACGAGTACACGATGCCGATGTACACGGCGAAATCGGTCTGCATCAGCGTCAGCGGGTGGTCGATGACCTTCAGGTACATCAGCACGTTGTTGATGATGCCGTTGTTCTTCAGCAGGCCGATCCAGGCATACACGCGCAGCAGGAACGAGGTCCAGAACGGCAGCACGATCAGCATCAGCAGCACCGCGCGCGTCGCGGGCGCCGCGTGCGCGATGGCGTAGGCCATGGGATAGCCGATGAGCAGGCAGCACAGCGTCGACACCGCGGCCACCTTGAGCGAGTAGAGGTACGAGCTCACGTACAGCGGGTCGGTAAAGAGGTACGAATACGCCGACCAGTGCAGCTCCACTGACGGGGAGCCGTTGTGCCAGCTGAGCAGCGGCGTGTAGGGCGGAATCGCCAGGCGCACCTCCGAGAACGAGATGCGGAACACGATCAGGAACGGCACCAGGAACAGCAGCACGAGCCACAGCGTCGGCACGAGTGCGACGAGTCGTTGACCTGCTGCCTGGGACAAGCGCATGCCTGCTCCCCTACTCTCTCAGGACCACGGGGCTCGAGCCGTGCCAGGTGAGCCACACGCGCTCCTCGCGGGCGATGGGGCGCTCGCCGCCGCGCGTGGTGTTGGGCAGCGTCACGCGCAGCATCTTGCCGGACTCGATCTGCACCAGGTAGATCGACAGGTCGCCCATGTAGGCGATCTCGCGCACCGTGCCGCGCACCGCGTTCTCGGCACCGGCCGCGGCGGGCTGGCGGCGGCTGATGCTGATCTTCTCCGGGCGGATCGCGGTCCACACCGTGGCGCCGCGCACGCAGGCGACGCTGCGGGCCGCGTGCACCGTGGCGCCGAGCTCGCCGCAGCTGACGCGCACGCCGTCGGGGCCCTCCTCGCTCACCTGTCCCTCGAACATGTTGACCGAGCCGATGAAGTCGGCCACGAAGCGGTTGGCCGGCGACTCATAGATGTCCGACGGCGAGCCGACCTGCACGATGCGGCCGTGGTTCATGACACCGAGCCGCGTGCCGAGCGTCATCGCCTCCTCCTGGTCGTGGGTGACGACGATGAAGGTGACCCCGAGGCGCTGCTGGATGTTGATGAGCTCGAACTGGGTGTGCTCGCGCAGCTTCTTGTCGAGCGCCGCCAGCGGCTCATCGAGCAGCAGCAGCTTCGGGCGCTTCACCAGCGCGCGCGCCAGTGCCACGCGCTGGCGCTGGCCCCCGGAGAGCTGGTGCGGCTTGCGCGCGCCGAAGGCGCCCATCTTGACGATGTCGAGGATCTCGCCGACCTGGCGCTTGATCGCATCGCGGCCGAGGCCCTCCTGCTCGAGCCCGAAGGCGACGTTCTTCGCCACGCTCATGTGCGGGAAGAGCGCGTAGGACTGGAACATCATGTTGACCGGGCGCTCGTAGGGCGGGATCGTGCTCATGTCGACGCCGTCGATCTCGATCCTGCCCGAGGTCGGTGACTCGAAGCCCGCCAGCATGCGCAGCAGCGTCGTCTTGCCCGACCCCGAGCCGCCGAGCAGGCAGAAGATCTCGCCGCGGCGGATGTCGAGCGAGACGTCATCGACGGCGACGAAGTCACCGAACTTCTTGGTGACGTTCACGAGCCGCACGTAGGCGGACGGATCCGTCGCGGCTGCCGGCACGCTCGCGGCGGCCGGCGGGGAATCGGGCTGCGTCATAGGGGTGGTGTTCATTTTCCGGTCTTGAAGCGCGTCCACATGCGCGTGAGCAGTCGCTGGTACTCCGGCGGGCGCGCCGGCTCGGGTGTCAGCCGGGCGCGCACCTCCGGCGGCGGAAATACGCCCGGGTCGTTGCGCACGCCCGGGTCGAGCGGTTGCAGCTCCGGGAGCACGGTGTTGGCGAACTTGATGAGCGCGGTATTCTGCGCCGCCACGTCCGGGCGCAGCAGGAAGTCGATGAACAGGTGCGCGTTCGTGACGTGGGGCGCGTCCGCGGGGATCGCCAGCACGTCGAAGTTCACGATCGAGCCCTCGCGCGGAATGTTGTACACCAGCTCCACGCCCTTGTTGGCCTCGCGCGCCCGGTCGTGCGCCTGCTTGACGTCCCCGGACCAGCCCATCGCCAGGCAGATGTCGCCGTTGGCGAGATTGTCGATGTAGCGCGAGGAATCGATGAAGCGCAGGTAGGGGCGGATGGCCTTGAGCGCCTGCTCGGCGGCCTTCAGGTCCTCGGCACTGCTGCTGCTCGGGTCGCGGCCGAGGTAGATGAGCGCGGTGGCCACCACCTCCGAGGGTGCATCGAGGATCGAGACCCCGCAGTCGGCAAACTTCGACACCACCGCCGGATCGAAGATCATGCGCCAGCTGTCGGTCGGTGCATCGCGCATGCGCGTCTTCACCTCCGCGGCGTTGTAGCCGACCCCCGAGGTGATCCACATGTAGTCGACGGCGTACTGGTTACCCGGATCGTAATGGGCAAGCTGGGCCGCGATCCCCGGATCGACGTTCTTCAGGTTCGGCAGCAGTGACTTGTCGAGCTTCTGGTAGATCTCCGCCTGCATCTGCCGCTGCAGGAACGGGCCCGAGGGCACCACGACGTCGTAGTTGGTGTGTCCGGTCAGCAGCTTCGTCTCGAGGATCTCGTTCGAATCGAACACGTCGTAGTTCACCTGGATCCCGGTCTCCCGCTCGAAGTCCTTGATCACCGCGGGCTGGATGTAGTCCGACCAGTTATAGACGTTGAGCACCTTCTCGTTCGAGGCAGCCTTCGCGTGCGGGGCGGCGTCACGGGCGCAGCCGCTCCCGAGGGCAGCGAGCCCGAGGAGCAGGGTGCCAAAGCACAGCAATCGCGGGGCGCTGATCACGTCCTCTTCTTCTAAAGGCTTCGCCGCTTACCAATCAACGACTTAGCGCCGATGACGGGCGGCGGCCGCGGCGGGAGAGGCGCCCCACACCGGAAGATTCATGAGTCGAATCCAGTGAACCGTCCTAAGCAGGAATCTGGGATCACGGGTCGCAGTCCCCGTGGCGCTCAAGTTTAGCGCGGCCGCGCGTCCCGAGGAGCGCTTATAGATATATGTGTCGCACGGCAGGCGTGCGGCGCAACCGACGGACGCGCCGCACCCCGCCCGGAGGACCCGCGATCGCGGCTAGTAG
>Ga0335080_10001215_pt1 | contig 24890 bp, 23 predicted proteins | sample Lox_Sample_34_FD_206720 | JGI IMG/M metagenome (GOLD analysis project Ga0335080, IMG submission 206720) | Soil microbial communities from Loxahatchee National Wildlife Refuge, Florida, United States - Lox_Sample_3.4 | ecosystem: Environmental > Terrestrial > Soil > Wetlands | place: USA... | reverse complement strand
GCGGCCAGGGGCGCGGCGCATCCCGACGCCGCGCGCCTGTTGCAGACGGCCGTGCAGTATCACCTCATCCACGGCCTGGGCGTGGTCGCGGTGGGCCTCGTCGCGCGCACGCGGCCGTCGGCATGGCTCGCCGCGTCGGGTGCGCTGTTGCTCGCGGGCGTCGCGCTCTTCTGCGGCGCGCTCTGGGTCCTCGCGCTGACCGGCCGCTCGCTCGGCCCCGTCGCTCCGGCCGGCGGCATCGCCTTCATCGCCGGCTGGCTCTGCCTCGCCCTGCACGCCGTGCGCAGTTAGGGTCGGAGTCGACCCCGGTCGTCACAGTGTCGAGTTTTGGTCGCTCAGGCAGGAGCCGTTGATCTGCACGAGATTGGGCCCGGTGAAGGCGGGGCCGTTCTCGCTCACGGTGTTCGCGATCGCGGCGCCCGGGCAATCCTGCGAGATCCCGGTCAGCTTGTTGTTGATCGCCACGTTGTTCACGATGAGGGCGCCCGTCGCGGCGCCGAAGCCGACGTTGCCGTTGCGAGTGGCGGTGCTGCCGGTGATCATCGCGCCGTCGCCCACGGTGACGCCGTTGTTGCCGTTGTCGTCGAAGCGGCTCGCGCGCACGACGGCGCGATTGAGCAGGATCAGGCCGTTGCCGGCGTTCGAGCTCGCGTTCACGTTCTCGACCGTCACGCCATCCGAGACGGAGAACTCGATGCCCACGCCGAAGTTGGTGACGTTGCCGTTGCGGATCACGACGCCGCGCAATCCCGGGAACTGCGTCCCCGCAGCCTCGTGGATGCCGACGCTCGCGGCAGTCCCGTTGCCCGAGATCGTGAATCCCATGAGGTCGAGCGTCACGAAACCGGAGGCGATCACGATGCAATCTCCGGTGGAGGAAAGGTTGCGCGTGACGGCGTAGGAGCCGGGCTGCGTGATCGTCTGGCAGTTGTTGACCAGGGGCGACGCGGCGAAGGTGGCGGCGGGCAGCGCGAAGAGCGCGAGCGCGCAAAGGCCAAGCATGCGGGTGTTCATTGCGGGATCTCCGAGGGAATGAAAATGCAAGCGCACGATAGACCCGTGACTCGCGCGATCCCTCGGGAAGAGTCGACGCGCGAATTGCGGCAGATTCCGCATCTCGCGCGCGATCGTCGCCGCGTGGCGACGGCGTGCGGCGCAGAGCGCGCGGCGCCGCGGGATTACAGGAACGGATTACGTCTTCGCCATCGCGTCCGCGTGCGCGCGCACCGTGACCGCGTCGCCCACGCGCATCACGCCGGCCAGCTCCACGACCCAGTTCATGCCGAACATGATCCCGAACTCGGGGTGCTCGCGGTACGTGGCGAGCGTGGCGAGCGGCTCGGGGCCGCGCACTTCGCCGGTGGTCTGGTCGGTGGTGGTGACCTGGCAGCGGCCGCACGGCTTCGCGGCGCGGAAGAAGGCCGAGCCGATGCCCACCTCGCGCCACGTGTCCTCGGCCCAGGCCGTTCCGCCGGCCACCACGATGTTGGGACGGAAGCGGTTCATGGGCAGCGCCCGCTGACCCTGCGCGGCGAGGCGGTCGTTCAGCTCGGCGAGCGAGGCCTCCGAGGTGGCGAGGCACGCGTAGCCGTCCGCGAACCCCACCAGCTTGCCCGGGCCCGCGTAGTCCGGGTTCGAGCAGCGCCGCGTGGATTCGGGCATGTGGACCAGCCGGCATGGCGCGCCGAGGTACTCCGAGAGCCACGCATCGGCCGCGGGCGAGACGGCCACCGCGTCGCACACGCTGCGCCAGACGACCACGCGCACCGGCTCGCCATCCTGCGCCGCGAGCGGAACCTCGACCACGTCCATGTCCGGCGCGGAGAGGGCCAGCGCGTCGTCATAGAGCTCGGTCCACACGGTGGCCCTCTTCGGGACCGAGCGCTGGCTGAGGAACGTGCCCTGCGCATCGACCACCATCCAGCGGCGGTCGTTCTCCAGGCCGCGGGGGGTGACGTGCGCCTCCTCGAGCGCGATGCCCTTCAGGCCCTTCACGGGGTAGATGTTCAGCTCGGAGACGGTCAGGGACACGGGTGGGACCCGCCATTGTCTTGAAAACCGTCTAAGGGTACCTTACATCGGTCTGTGAAACGCCGGCCCGATTCGTCATCCGCGGGGCGGAATCGTCACACTGCCGAAAGGAACCCGTCATGGCCCTCTGGGACAAGTTGATGGGCGAACTGGTCGACATCGTCGAGTGGCTCGACGATACCAACGACACGCTCGCCTACCGCTTCGAGCGCTACCAGAACGAGATCAAGTACGGCGCCAAGCTCGTGGTCCGCGAGGGGCAGATGGGCGTGTTCGTGAACGAGGGCCAGCTCGCGGACGTCTTCAAGCCCGGCACCTACACGCTCACCACCCAGAACCTGCCGATCCTGGCCACCCTCAAGGGCTGGAAGTACGGCTTCAACAGCCCGTTCAAGGCCGAGGTCTACTTCATCTCCACGCGCAAGTTCACCGATCTCAAGTGGGGAACGCCGGGGCCCGCGATGATGCGCGACAAGGACTTCGGCATGGTGCGCGCCACGTCATTCGGCATCTACTCCATCCGCGCCAAGGACGGCGGCATCATCGTGAGGGACCTCGTCGGCACCGAAGGCCGCTTCTCGGTGGCGCAGGTGGAGGAGAACCTGCGCGGCAAGATCGGGCTGCGCATCAAGGAGCTGATGCCCGAGCTCGGCATCCCGGTGATCGAGATGTCGGCCAAGGTCTACGAGATGGGCAACAAGCTGCGCGAGCGCCTCACGCCGGACTTCGAGGCGCTGGGCCTCGAGCTGGTCGAGGTGCAGGTGCAGAACGTGGGCCTGCCCGAGGAGGTCGAGAAGGCGATCGATGCGCGCGGTGCGATGGCGGCCGTCGGCAACCTCCAGGCGTACACGCAGTACGAGACGGCCTCGTCGATCCGCGATGCCGCCAACAACCCGGGCGGCGCCGCGGGCGCGGGCGTGGGCCTGGGCGCCGGCATCGCGATGGGCGCGCAGATGATGAACAGCATGGGCGGCATGGCCGCCGGCGGCGCCGCCGCGGCCGGTGGCGGTACGCCGCCGCCGATCCCGGGCGGGGGTCCGGCCTTCCACGTCGCGGTGGGCGGCAGCCAGACCGGACCCTTCGGCATCGACGCGCTCCGCCAGCAGGTCGCGTCGGGACAGCTCACCCGCGGCTCGCTCGTGTGGCGCAACGGCATGGCGCAGTGGGTGAAGGCCGCCGAGGTGCAGGAGCTGGCGCCCCTCTTCGCCGACGTGCCGCCGCCGGTCCCGCAATAGCATGGAGGCCACCGGCCAGTCCGCCGGCACCGCCGCCAACGACGACATCCGCACCTTCGCCTGCAAGGGCTGCGGTGCGCGGCTGTCGTTCGCGCCGGGCACCACCACGCTCAAGTGCGAGCACTGTGGGGCGACCAACAGCATCGCCGCGAGCGGCGCTGCAGTCTCGGAGCTCGACTACCAGGCGCAGCTGAAGGCGCTCGAGGGCACCGCCGAGCACATCACCGAGGAGCACGTGCGCTGCGACAAGTGCGGCGCCGAGCAGAACCTCCCCGGCACGCTCTTCGCGGGCAAGTGCTCGTTCTGCGGCGCGGCGATCGTCTCGGCCACCTACGACCATCGCCGCATCAAGCCCGGCGGCATCGTGCCGTTCCGCGTCGACCGGCCGACAGCCCAGGACCAGTTCCGCAGGTGGGTGCGCAAGCTCTGGCTCGCCCCCGGCGACCTCAAGCGCTACGCCCAGAGCGACGCCGGCCTCACCGGCATGTACGTCCCGTTCTGGACCTACGACTGCAACACCGCGAGCGACTACCGCGGCCAGCGCGGCGACGACTACTGGGAGACGGAGACCTACACGACGAAGAATTCCGCGGGCGAGACCGTGGAGCAGACACGCCAGGTGCGCCAGACGCGCTGGACACAGGTCTCGGGCCACGTCGACGAGTCCCACGACGACGTGCTGGTGATGGCCTCGCAGTCGCTGCCCGCGCAGATCGTGGGCGCCACGGGCCGCTGGAACCTGCAGCAGCTGGTCGCCTACCAGCCCGAGTACGTGAGCGGCTTCCAGGCCGAGGCCTACCGCATCGGGCTTGCCGAGGGCTTCCCGATCGCCAAGCAGACCATCGACGAGCAGGTGGCCGAAGCGATCCGCGGCGACATCGGCGGCGACCACCAGAGGATCGAGGGCGTTTCCACGCGCTACAGCGACATCACCTACAAGCACGTGCTGCTGCCGGTGTGGATCTCCGCCTACCGCTACCGCGACAAGGCCTACCGCTTCCTCATCAACGGTCAGACCGGGGAAGTGTCCGGCGAGAGCCCGAAGTCGTGGTGGAAGGTGGCGCTGCTGGTGATCGCCGTGCTGGCCGTGCTCTTCATCGTCCTGGTGGTCGGCGGCAAGCACTAGCAGGTGAGCGCGCCCACGCCGTTTTCAGCGCTGATGTCGCGGGTCGAGGCCGCCGCGGGCGAGGCGCGCGTCGACGTCCCGGACGACTGGCTGCAGGGGCGCACGCTTTTCGGCGGGCTGCAGGCCGCCATCGGCCTCGCGGCGCTGCGCAGCGTCGTTCCCGACTCGCCGCTGCGCTCGCTGCAGGTCACCTTCATCGCACCCGTTCCGGGCGGCAAGGTCGAGGCGCGCGCGCGCGTGCTGCGCAGCGGCAAGAATGCGACGCACGCCGAAGCGCGCATCGTCGACGGCGATACGACGCTCGCCTGGATGGTCGGCGTGTTCGGACGCGCGCGCGACTCCGCGATCCGGGTCGTGCCCGTGCAACCGGCCATCGATGCCGTCCGTCCCGTCGAGATCCGCTACCGGGAAGGCGCGGTGCCGGCCTTCACGCAGCACTTCAAGGCCCGTTGGCTGCGCGGCAGCCCGCCCTTCACCGGCGGCGACGAGCGTGAGAACGTGATCGAGCTGGGGATGCGCGACGCCGGGCCGGCGACCGAGGCGCACGTGCTCGCGATGGCGGATTTCATCCCGCCCATCGCGCTGTCGTTCCTGCGCGAGCCGACCGCCGCCGCGTCCCTCACCTGGATGCTCGAGATGCTGCGCGACGAGGTCGGCGCCCTCGCTCTCGAAGGCTGGCGCATGGACGCCCACCTCTTCGCCGCGCATGAGGGCTACACGCACCAATCCCTCGAGCTTTGGGGCCCGGACGGCAGCCCCGTGGCGATCGGCCGGCAGACGATGGTGGTGTTCGGCTAGGCCTGCTTCAGCATCGTCGCGCCGTCCGAGACCTCGAACTTGCCGGGCGCCTCGACGTTGATGGTCTTCACCACGCCGTCGTCGACCAGCATCGAGAAGCGCTGGCAGCGCATGCCCATGCCGCGGCCGTTGAGGTCCAGCTCGAGGCCGAGCTTCTTCGTGTACTCGGCGCTCCCGTCGGCCATGAAGCGGATCTTGCCGCCGGCCTTCTGGTCGCGCGACCAGGCGCCCATCACGAACGGGTCGTTCACGGCGAAGCACCAGATCTCGTCCACGCCCTTCTTCTTCAGCGCGTCGAAGTTCTGCAGGTAGCTCGGCACGTGCTTGGCGGAGCAGGTGGGCGTGAAGGCGCCGGGCAGGCCGAAGATCGCGATCTTCTTGCCCTTGGTGGCGTCCTGCACCTTGAACGTGTTCGGGCCGATCGTGCAGCCGTTGCCCTCGACCTCGATGAATTCCTGCACGTTGCCTTCGGGAAGACGATCGCCAACCTTGATGGTCATGGTGCTCACCTCTTGTGTGGGGTAGTGGGGGAAAGGAGAAGTCAGGCGGCCGCTGCGATGCGGCGGAAGGTCGCGAGGCCCACGCCGGCGGCTACGAACAGGCTGCCGATGCCGCGGTTCACCCAGCGCAGGCGGCGCGGATCGCGCATGAGGCCCAGCACGCGCGCGGCGAGCAGCGTGTAGCCGCCCATCACGAAGACGTCGACCACGAACGTGGTCGACGCGAAGATCGCGTATTGCGCGAGCTGCGGGCGGCTCACGTCGATGAACTGCGGCAGGATCGCGGCGAAGAAGATGATCCCCTTGGGGTTGGTCGCGTTCACGAGGAAGCCGCGCCAGAAAACCTCGCGCGCGGTATGGGTGTCGTCGCCGGCATCCTCCTCGAAGCCGCGCACGGGGGCGCGCCAGGTGATGATGCCGAGGTAGAGAAGATACGCGACACCCAGCCATTTCACGGCGGTGAAGAGCGTTTCCGATGCCATCAGCAGCGCGCCCAGGCCGAGCGAAACGCCCACCACGAGCAGCAGGTTCGCGACCTGCATGCCGATGCTGTTCCACACCCCGATGCGGAAACCGTGCCGCACGCCCGAGGAGAGGCACGAGAACACGCCCGGACCCGGCGTGACCGAAAGCACGATGGTGGTAGCGAGGTAGGTGGCCCAGGTGGCGAGGTGCATCAGCGTCCCGTTTCGATCGCCTTCTTCGCCATGCGGTCGATGAGCGCAGGGGCGACGAGCTTGAGGAAAAGGCCTATCTTACCGCGCGCCGTCATGATCACCTCGCGCTCCCGGCGCTCCATGGCCGCCACGATCCGCCGGCAGCAATCCTCGACGCTCATCACCTCGCCTTCCTTCACCGGGCTCACCAGGATGGGCTTGCCGTCGGGGCCGGTGGCGTTCTCGCGGATGCCGGTGGCGACGAAGCCCGGGTAGATCATGGTCACGTCCACGCCGGAGCCTTCCAGCTCGATGCGCAGGGAGTCGAAGAAGCCCGTCATCGCGTGCTTGCTCGCCGCGTAGCCCGTGCGCGTCGGCACGCCGGTGCGGCCCGCGAGGCTGGAAATGCCGACGATCAGGCCCCTGGACTCGCGCAGGAACGGCAACGCGTGATGCGTGCAATACACCGCGCCCATGTAGTTCACCTGCATGATGCGCTCGAGGATCGACATGTCCTGCACGTCCTCGAAGCGCGCCCACATGGTGGCGCCGGCGTTGTTCACCAGCGCGTCGAGCCGGCCGAACGCCGCGATCGCGCCCGCCACGACGGCCTGGCAGTCGCGCTCGCTGGCGACGTCGGCTCGCACCGCGACCACCTGCGCGCCCACCTTGCGGCATTCCGCGGCCACGCCTTCCAGCTCCTTCTCGCTCCTCGCCGCGAGCGCGAGCCTCGCTCCCTTCGCCGCGAGCTGCCGCGCGAGCTCGGCGCCGATGCCCTTGGATGCTCCCGTGATGATGACGACCTTGTCTTTCACGCTGCGCGAGCTCCAGTCATTTGTCCGTCTTGGGATCGGGGATGTGGTTGAAGGCGATGTGCAGCCCGCCGCGGTCGCGCGCCTTGTGCGCGCTCGCGAAGTAGACCGCCTGCTTGCCGAAGCGGGCGTTGAGCTGGTCGAGCGTGGCGTAGAGCGCCTGCGATTTCGCCTCGGAGGCGAAGAGCGAGCCGGTGTGGTCCGCCTCGGCGACGAAGTCGGAGTAGGCCATGCCGACGCGCAGGATGGTGCGCTTCGCGGCCGGGCGCTTCGCCCAGAGCTGGTCGAGCGCGGCGAGGAAGGTCTTGGTGTCCTGCGTATCGACCAGGCGCATCTCCGCGCCCCAGTGGCCGCCGTCGAGGTACTTGAGGTCCACCGAGATGCGCGCGGCGTAGTAGCCGGCCTTGCGCAGGCGCATGGCGGCCTTCTGCGCGAGCCGGTTCAGCACCGCGTAGGCGTGCTCGGGATTGCGATGCTCGGGGCCCAGCACGCTCGAGTGCGAGATGGAGTGCGTGTCGCCGTCGCGCTCGTGCTGCTCCTCGCCGCGGATGCGCGACCACATGACGTCGCCGCCCACGCCGCCCCAGATCGCGTGCAGCTCCTCCTTCGTCTTGCCCGCGAGGTCGCGCACGGTGCGGATGCCGTGGCGGTGGAGGCGCCGCTCCATCTGCTTGCCGACGCCCGAGAGCGCGCGCACCTCGAGGTCGAAAAGCCGGTCGGGCAACTCCTCCTCGCGGATCATCACCAGCCCGTCGGGCTTCACCATGTCGGAAGCGGTCTTGGCGATGAAGGTGTTGGGGCCGATGCCGATGGAGGTGCGCAGGTGCTCGCCGACCCGGGTGCGGATGGCCGCCTTCACGTCGTGCGCGATCCTGAGCGCCCGCTCGGGCTCGCGCCAGCGGCCGGTGAGCTCGCAGTCCATCTCGTCGATGGAGAGCACGGCGCGCACGGGCACCACCGAATCGACCACCTCGACCGCGCGGTGGTGGTAGTCGATGTAGAGCTCGTGGCGCGCGACCACGAGCTCGATGCCGGGGCAGAGCTTCTTCGCGTCGCCCACCTTGGTGCCGGTCTTCACGCCGAACTTCTTCGCTTCCACGCTCGCCGCGATGCACACGGTGGTGTCGGCCATCATCGGCACCACGCCGAGCGGCCTGCCGCGCAGCCGCGGCTCCACCTGCTGCTCGACCGAAGCGAAGTACGAGTTGAAATCGACGAGCAGCGACCGAAGAGTCATTTTCGGGATTTGCGTTCCCGGGGACAGATCACAATTGGACGAAGGATGTGCTCTGTCCCCTAAGTCACTGCCGCGGCATCGTCATGGGGCGATCCGTCGCCTCCATGAACTTGCGGCGGAAGACGAGCGGATCGGCGATGTTGGGGATGGGCTCGATGGAGCCGCCGGTGCCGGACATGAGGATGGTGCCGAAGTTGAGGAACCGCCCCCAGAATCCCTGCTCGACGCGCACCGCCTCGACCTTCGAGAGGTTGATCTCCACGGTGTCGCGCTTGATGAAGCCGAACTTGGCGATGACGCGCTTGTTGGTGATGGCGAGCTCGGTGGAGTGGATGCGGATCCACGCGATGGCGAGGAAGACGAGGCCGATCACCACCACCGCGAGCACGATGCCGAGGATCACGAACCCCACCTGCGACCACCAGGACACGTGGGCACGGTGCACCACCACCTCGCCCGGGATGAGGGATTCGTCGATGTACGACATCAGGCGAGGTCCGTGGCTTCGACGAAGGCGCGCACGATTTCCTCCAGCCCGCGCGCATCCTCCTCGCTGAAGCGGCCGGGACGGGGGCTGTCGAGATCCAGCACGCCCACGACGGCGCCGCCGCGCGCGACGGGAATGACCACCTCGCTGCGCGAGGCCGAATCGCACGCGATGTGACCCGGGAAGGCGTTCACGTCCGGCACCACGATCGTGCGCCGCTCGGCCACCGCCGTCCCGCAGACGCCCTTGCCGACCGCGATGCGTACGCAGGCCGGCTTGCCCTGGAAGGGCCCCAGCACCAGCTCGCGCCCGCGCAGCCAGTAGAAGCCGGCCCAGTTGAGGTCCGGCAGCGTGTGGAAGACGAGGGAGGCCAGGTTCGCCGCGTTGGCCGTGGCATCGCGCTCGCCCGCGAGGAGGGCGCGCGACTGCTCGAGCAGCTCGGCGTAGAGCTCGGCCGGGGTGCCGGCGCGGGCGGTTTGGAGGGCGAACATCGGGGTACTTTAGCAAATCCCCGCGGCGCGCCCGGCCGCGGGGTTGCATCGCCTGGGCGCGAGGCGATCAGCCGGCCGGCGGAGTTCGTTACATAACGGAACTGCCCGGGGCGCGTTGACGCCGTTATAATTTCCTCCCCCCCGGTGCGCCCGTGAACCGCTCCCGGCCCGCCCGGACAGCGCCATGCTCCTCAAATCCGCCCCCACGAGCCCCGCCCCGCTCCCCGAGCCGGGCAGCGCCACGCCGCCGGTTGCCGAGCGCCGCCCGAAGGCGCTCGCGCGCTTCGGCGACCGGCGCGTCGACCCCTACTACTGGCTGCGCGACAAGTCGGACCCGCGGGTGATCCAGTACCTGGACGCGGAAAACCGCTACACCGAAGCCGTCATGAAACCGTTGGCGAAGTTTCGCGAAGGCCTTTACCGCGAGATGCTGGCGCGCATCCAGGAGACCGACGAGAGCGTGCCCTACCCGCGTCATGGCTACTGGTACTACCAGCGCGAGGTGGAGGGCCTGCAATACCCGATCTACTGCCGGCGCAAGGGCGGCATGCAGTCGCCCGAGGACGTGCTGCTCGACGAGAACGAGCTCGCGAAGGGCCGCGCCTACACCGCCGTGGGCGCCTTCGACGTGAGCCCCGACGGCCGCTACCTCGCCTACACCGTCGACTTCACCGGCTTCCGGCAATACACGCTGCACGTGAAGGACCTCGCGAGCGGCCGCCTCACGCGCGACACCGCGGCGCGCGTCACCTCCATCGCGTGGGCCAACGACAGCGCCACGCTCTTCTACACCGAGGAGCACGAGACCACCAAGCGCAGCTACCGCGTGCACCGCATGGCGCTGGGCGGCACGCACACGCCGGTCTACCTCGAACCCGACGAGCACTTCGACGTCGGCGTGTGCGACACGCGCAGCGCGGCGTACGTGGTGATCGCGATCGTGAGCAAGGACAGCTCCGAGATGCGTGTCGTCCCCGCCGATGCGCCCGCCACCGAGCCGCGCGTGCTGGTGCCGCGCCGCAAGGGCCACGAGTACTACATCGACCATCGCGGCGACGAGTTCTTCATCCGCACCAACGACCGCGGGCGCAACTTCCGCCTCGTGCGCGCCCCCGATGCCGACCCCGCGCCGCGCCGCTGGCGCCAGGTGCTCGGGCACCGGCCGCTGGTGATGCTCGAGCAGGTCGACGTGTTCCGCGACTTCTGGGTGGCGGTCGAGCGCGACAAGGGCGCGCTCAAGCTGCGCATCACGCGCTTCGGCGGACGCAAGGGGCGGCACGTGGAGTTCGACGAGGCGGTGTACGCGGCGCACCCGGGCACCAACCTCGAGTTCGACACCGGGCGCTTCCGCTTCGTCTACGAGAGCCTGGTCACGCCGCGCTCGGTGTTCGAGATCGACGTGGCGAGCGGCGAGCGCGAGCTGCTCAAGCGCTACGAGGTGCTGGGCGGCTACGATCCCGCGCAGTACGCCTCCGAGGCGCTCACCGCGCGCGCCAAGGACGGCACGCACATCCCGATCTCGCTCGTGTACAAGAAGTCCCTGCGCAGCGGCGCGCCGCAGCCGCTGCTGCTCTACGGCTACGGCTCGTACGGCATCCCGATCGATCCGTATTTCCGCTCGAGCCGCATCTCGCTCCTCGACCGCGGGATGATCTTCGCGATCGCCCACGTGCGCGGCGGCGGCGACCGCGGGCGCACGTGGTACGAGGCGGGGAAGCTGCTGCGCAAGAAGAACACCTTCACGGATTTCGTCGCGTGCGCCCAGTCGCTGGTGCGCCGCGGGCTCACCGCGCCCGACCGGCTCGTGATCCAGGGCGGCAGCGCGGGCGGGCTCTTGATGGGCGCCGTGACCAACCTGCGCCCGGACCTCTTCAAGGCGGTCGTCTCGCAGGTGCCGTTCCTCGACGTGGTCACCACGATGCTCGACGAGTCGCTGCCCCTCACCATCGGCGAATACCTGGAGTGGGGCGATCCGCACAAGGAGCGCTACTACCGCTACATGCGCGCCTACTCGCCCTACGACAACCTCGCGCGCGGCGCCTACCCGGCGATGCTGGTGGAGACCTCGCTCAATGACAGCCAGGTGATGTACTGGGAGCCGGCCAAGTACGTGGCGAAGCTGCGCACGCTGAAGACGGACCGCAATCCGCTGCTGCTCAAGACGATCATGGAGGCGGGCCACGCCGGCGCCTCGGGCCGCTACGACGCGCTGCGCGAGCTCGCGTTCACGTATTCGTTCATCCTGGACCAGGTCGGGCTCGCGGCGCGCTCCGCGAAGGGAGAGGGTAGCTGAGCACCCTCCAACTCTTCGCCGCCTGCGTGGCGATCTGGGGCTCGACCTGGCTCGCCATCACCTTCCAGCTGGGCCGCGTCGCACCCGAGGCGAGCGTCTTCTACCGCTTCCTGCTGGCGTCGCTGCTGATCTTCGCCTACTGCCGCGCGCGCCGCCTGCCGCTCGCCTTCCGCGCGCCGCAGCACGCGTGGATCGCGGTGCAGGGCGTGCTCATGTACAGCCCCGGCTACGTGTGCGTGTACTACGCGGAGCAGAACGTGGTGTCGGGGCTGGTGGCCGTGGGCTTCTCGGCGAGCCCGCTGCTCAGCATGCTCGGGATGCGCGCCTTCTTCGGCACGCCGATGACGCGCGCGATGATCGCCGGCTCCGTCCTCGGCATCGCCGGCATCACGCTGGTGTTCTGGCCCGAATTCATCCACCTGCAGGGCGACCGCCGCACGGCGGTGGGCGCGGCGTACACGGTCGCGGCGGTCGTGATCTCGAGCCTCGGGAGCCTCACCGCGCATCGCAACCATGACGCGCGCCTGCCGCTGTGGCAGGGCATGGCGTGGGGAATGCTCTACGCGTCCCTCTTCTCGCTCGCGATCGCGCTCGCCACCGGCAAATCGCTCGCCTTCGAGGTGTCGGCGCCCTACGTGCTGTCGCTCCTCTACCTCGCCGTGCTGGGCTCGATCATCGCCTTCGCGGGCTACCTCACGCTCATCAAGCGCATCGGCGCGGCGCGCGCGGGCTACATCGGCGTGATGGTGCCGATCGTGGCGCTGCTCATCTCGGCGGCCTTCGAGGGTTTCCGCTGGCATCCGCTCACGTTCGTGGGCATCGCCGTATCCGTGGCGGGCAACGTGATCGTGCTGCGCAGGCGGAGCGCGCCGTCGTGAGCGCGCTGGTGTTCTCGCACGAGACGTGGTCCAACCGCCGCATCGGCATCGCCGTCGTCGTCTCGCTCGTTGTGCACGCGGTGGCCTTCCTGGCGTTGCCCAAGCCGGAGTATCGGCCGATGCGCATGGCCTCGCGCGCCGGGCCGATGGTCGTGGAGCTGGTGCCCGCCCCGCACCCGCAGCCCGAGGTGTCGCCGGTGCCGGTGCCGCAGCCGGTGCGCCCGCCGCCGCCGCGCGTTGCCGCCAAGCCGATCGTCACCGCGCGTCCCAACACGCCCCATGCCGCGCCTCCCGTGCCCACACCGCCGCCCGAGCCCCCCGCCCCCGTGCCGCAGCCCACGCCGCCCGCGCCGCAGGTCGACATGCTGGCGATGATCCAGGCGCGGCGCGCGCAGCGCAGGGCGGCAGAGGCCGCCGCGGCGCGCGGCTCGATCGGAATCCCGGGCTCGCTGAACAACCCCGAGGACGAAGGCAAGATCGCGCTCGAGGAGAACCTGAAGAGCCTCAGCCGCGACGACCAGACCGGCGGCATCTTCGAGATCCTCAACAAGGGCACGCGCAGCGCCGAGTACGCGTTCAACGGCTGGCGGCCCGACACGCACCGCCGCTGGCGCGAGGTGATCGAGGTCGAGGCGCCCACCGGCGTGGACATCGAGCACGCCATCGTGCGCAGCATGATCGCGCTGATCCGCACGCACTACACCGGCGACTTCCTGTGGGAATCGCACCGGCTGATGAAGGTGGTGCGGCTGTCGGCGCGTCCCGAGGACAACGACGAGCTCGAGGAATTCATGCTGCGCGAATTCTTCGGCACGCCCGTCCTGGGGCCGAACGCCGCGCACCGCTACTAGCGCTGCGGCGCGTACCCGTCGTCGAGCGTCTTCAGGAAGGCGACCAGGTCGCGGATCTCGGCGGCATCGAGCGCAGGCCTGCCGCCCGCCGCGCCGCCGAACGGCGGCTCGCGATTCACGTTCTCGCGCAGCGCCGGCGGAAGGTCGTCGTAGGCCTCGACATGCCCGTCGGTGGCGCGCGGGTACCAGCGCGCGGGCCGCGTATCGCGCTCCGCGTAGAAGCGCAGCGCGTCCTCCAGGCGCGTGAAGCGCCCGTTGTGGAAGTAGACCGCGCGGCGCGACACGTTGCGCAGCGTCGGCGTGCGGAACCGGCCGCAGTACTCGCGCTGCGCCGCGAGATCGGTGCGCACCGGCCCGCACAGGCCGAGGTCGTACCAGGCGCGATCGGCGTTGGCGGCGATGGCGCGGTTGCGCGGCACGCCGAGCGCGATGTAGCCCCAGTCGCTGAACGCCGGGAAGCGCCCCTCGCGGATCGTGCTCGGGTGGCACGCGGCGCAGTTGCCCTTCGCGGGATCGTTGAAGACCGCGAGCCCGCGGCGCTCGGCCTCGGTGAGCGCGGCCTTGCCGCGCAGGAAGGCGTCGTACTTGCTGTCGTACGGATAGAACTCGGCGGGATCCTGCTGGAACACCTCCAGCGAGAGCAGGATCGCGCGCCAGCCGATGTCGACGTCGTCCAGCACGTGCGCGCCGAACGCGCGCGCGAGCGCGGGCGCCTCGGCGGAGCGGCGCACGCTCGCCACCACCTGCGCCGGGTCGCGGTTCGCCATCTCGAGCTTCGAGAGCAGCGGCAGCGCCGCCTGCTCGTGCACGCTGCGCGCGCGGCCGTCCCACGTGTAGCCGCCCGCGGGGCCCTGGTCGATGCTGTCGTCGCCGTCGCTGTCGAAGAAATGCTCGGTGAAGGGCGGCACGGCCTGCAGGTAGCGCAGCGACGGCGCGGCGCGCAGCCCCGGTGTGCGGCCGTCGGCGCCGGCCATCTGCACCGCCCGCGCGTTGGGCGGCCCGTAGGCATGCGCGGGATCGTGGCAGCTCGCGCACGCCGTGCGGCCCGATGCGGAGAGCGCCGGATCGTGGAACAGCGCGCGGCCGATCGCGGTCATCTCCGCGACCGTGGGCTGGCGCTCGAAGGCCGTGGCGTAGAAGGGCGTCGGGTCGGCGGGGGCGGCGGCATGCGACGCGAACGCCACGAGCCCGCACAGAAGCAGGTATCTCATCGGGTCCAAAGGAGAATCCATTTTTGTTGCAGCGACATGACGGCCGTGCGCGCCCCGGAGTCATCGAGTTGTCACCTCGCCGGTCTTTAATCCCGCACTCCCGACAACGACAATTTCAGGTGAGGCCATGCGCGTCCGCAAAGCAACCCTCGTCACGTCTTCCGTTCTCGCCGTCGCGGTCGTCGCGGCGCTCGCCTCGTGCAGCAGCAACGACTCGTGCGGCGACTCGTGCACCACCGGCAAGCTGCAGGGCAAGGTATCCAACGTCGTCGTGATCTACGCGGAGAACCGCAGCTTCGACAACCTCTATGGTCTCTTCCCCGGCGCGAACGGCGTCCCGGGCGTGAACACGACGGGCACCGGCACTATCGCGCCGCAGGTCGACCGCACCGCGGGAACGCCGGTGCTCGCGAAGCTGCCGCAGACGTGGGGCGGCGTCACCGCGGGCGGGCAGACGCCCGTGGTCACGCAGGCGCAGAGCGACGGCATCGCCAACGCGCCGTACCGCATCGACCAGAAGTACGGCCTGCCCCTCACCATCGTGACGCGCGACCTGTACCACCGCTTCTTCGAGAACCAGATGCAGATCAACGGCGGCAAGAACGACATGTTCGCCGCGTGGGCCGATTCGGGCGGCCTGGTGATGGGCTACTACGACGGCAGCGGCATGAAGCTCTGGAACATCGCGCAGCAGAACGTGCTCGCCGACAACTTCTTCATGGGCGCCTTCGGCGGCTCGTTCCTGAACCACCAGTACCTGATCTGCGCGTGCGCTCCGGAGTACCCGAACGCGGACACGGCGGCCGCCAAGCCGACCATCGCGAAGGTCGATACCGACGCCTCGGGCAAGTTCACGGCGCACCTCACCGCGTCGGCCACTTCCCCCGCCTCCGCGCTCGATGGCCCGCCCACGTTCGCGCTCTCGGGCAACATCGCGCCCAAGAACTACTTCAACGACGGGACGTTCCGCGCGATCAACACCATGCAGCCGCCCTACCAGCCGAGCGGCAACGCGCCCGCCGCGGGCGCGAGCGCGCTCCTCGCCGACCCCGGAGTGAGCACGACGCTCCCGCCGCAGACCCAGGCCACCATCGGCGACCGCCTCGACGCGAAGAACGTGATGTGGAAGTGGTACGCGGGCGCGTGGACCAAGGCCTCCACCGACCGCAGCAACATCTACAACAACACAGTGCCCAACTTCCAGGCGCACCACCATCCGTTCAACTACTTCGCGAAGCTCGATCCGGTGGCCAACGCCACGTACCGCGCGGCTCACCTCAAGGACTACAACGACCTCGTCGCCGATGCCGCCGCGGGCACGCTGCCGCCCGTGGCCTTCTACAAGCCCGAGGGCGACCTGAACCAGCACCCGGGCTACGCGGGCATCGCGCAGGGCGACGCGCATATCGCCGACCTCATCGCCAAGCTGCAGGCGAGCCCGCAGTACGCGCACATGGTGATCGTCATCACCTACGACGAGAACGGCGGGGCCTGGGATCACGTGGCGCCGCCCAAGGGCGACCTGCTGGGCCCGAGCACGCGCATCCCCGCGATCATCGTCTCGCCGTTCGCCAACAAGGGCATGGTCGACCACACGGCGTACGACACGGCCTCGGTGCTGCGCCTCATCACGCGCGTGTTCGGCACCGACCCGCTGCCGGGCGTGCAGGCGCGCGACGACGCGTTGAAAGCCAACGGCAACCCCGCGATGGGCGACCTCACCAACGCGCTCAACCTCAACTGACCGAGGCAGTTCCGGCTAGGCGGCGCCTTCGCGGCGCCGTTTTTTTTGCGCGCTTCCGGGCCCCGCATCAAGCGCCGTCGCGCGCCTGGAAGCGGCGCAGGCCCTGGTCGGCGTCGCGCCGCACCTTCCACTTGAACGGGCCGAGCCAGCCCAGCGCGGCGCCCATCGGCCCCAGCGCCTGGCGCGCCCATCCCCAGAACGAGAAATGGTCGTAGTGGCGCGAGATGAGCCCGTCGCGGAACGCGAACATCGCGCGCACGCGGTTCACGACGGGACGGCCGCGGAAGGTGTAGCGCGCGGTCCAGCGGGCGATGACGCCGTCGGCATCGCCGCTCGCGTGGTCGAGCGTCACCGCGAGGTCCGTCGAGCGTCCGAGCAGCATGCGCCACATGTCGCCGGCGGCGGCACCGCGCAGGTGCGGGAACACGGGATCGGAAAAGAAGACGTCGGGGTGGTAGCAACGCGCCATGCCCTCCGCGTCGCGCGCGGCGAAACGGGCGTAGAACTCGCGGACCAGGGCTTCGTGGGGGTGCATCGGGGGCTCTCCGGCGCTTGACCCGTGTCAAGGCCCGGCCATTCTCCCGCTTTCTATACTTCCGGGGATGGCCGTGGAGGTCCTCTCCGCCGGCCGGCGCTTTCCCGAGGAGATTCCCCGCCATGGTCACCGCAGTCGCCGCCGAGGCGAAACCGAAGAAACCTGTCCCCAGCGACATCGAGATCGCGCAGGCGGCCAGGATGCTGCCCATCGCCGAAGTGGCGAAGAAGCTCGGCATCCCCGAGGAGGCCATCCAGCTCTACGGCCGCTACAAGGCGAAGGTCTCGCTGCCATACATCGACACGCTGAAGGGCAAGCCGGACGGCAAGCTCATCCTCGTGACCGCGATCAGCCCCACGCCGGCGGGCGAGGGCAAGACCACCACCACGGTGGGCCTCGGCGATGCGCTGAACCAGATCGGCAAGAAGACCATGATCTGCCTGCGCGAGCCCTCGCTCGGCCCCGTGTTCGGGATGAAGGGCGGCGCGGCGGGCGGCGGCTACGCCCAGGTGGTGCCGATGGAGGACATCAACCTCCACTTCACCGGCGACTTCAACGCGATCCAGCTCGCGAACAACCTGCTCGCGGCGATGATCGACAACCACATCAACCACGGCAACGAGCTCGGCTTCGACGTGCGCCGCATCGCATGGAAGCGCGTGCTGGACATGAATGACCGGGCGCTGCGCCAGATCACCATCGCGCTCGGCGGCCCGGCCAACGGCTTCCCGCGCGAGGACGGCTTCGACATCGTGGTCGCCTCCGAGGTGATGGCGATCTTCTGCCTCTCGACCAGCATCAAGGACCTGAAGGAGCGCCTGGGCAACATCGTGTGCGGCTACACGCGCGACCAGAAGCCCATCCTCGCGAAGGACCTCAAGACCCACGGCGCGATGGCGGCGCTGCTGAAGGACGCGCTCGCGCCCAACCTGGTGCAGACGCTCGAGCACTCGCCGGCGATGATCCACGGCGGCCCGTTCGCCAACATCGCGCACGGCTGCAACTCGGTGCTCGCCACGCAGACCGCCCTCAAGCTCGCCGACTACGTGGTCACCGAGGCCGGCTTCGGCGCCGACCTGGGCGCCGAGAAGTTCATCGACATCAAGTGCCGGAAGACCGGCCTCAAGCCCTCGGCCGTGGTCCTGGTCGCCACCATCCGCGCGCTCAAGTACCACGGCGGCATCGACGTGAAGGAGCTGGGCAAGCCCAACCTCGAGGCGCTCGCCAAGGGCATCACCAACATCGAGCGCCACGTGAACAACATCCGCAACAACTACGGCCTGCCCTGCGTGGTGTCGATCAACCACCGCACCGAGGACTCCGACGAGGAGGTGAAGCTGCTGCAGGACAAGATGGCGCACCACGGGGCGAAGGTCATCCTCGCGCGCCATTGGGCCGAGGGCGGCAAGGGCGCCGCGGACGTCGCGAAGGAGGTCGTGCGCCTTTGCGGCGAGCCGACCGACTTCAAGTTCGTCTACAAGGACGAGGACACGCTCTGGGAGAAGATGAAGGCGATCGCCACCAAGATCTACGGCGCCTCCGACATCACCGCCGACTCCAAGGTGCGCGCGCAGATCAAGAAGCTCCAGGAGTCGGGCTACGGCCACTATCCGATCTGCGTGGCGAAGACGCAGTACTCGTTCTCGACCGACCCGCAGCTGCGCGGCGCGCCGTCGGGCCACGTGGTGAACGTGCGCGAGGTGCGGCTCGCGGCGGGCGCGGAGTTCATCGTGATGATCTGCGGCGACATCATGACGATGCCGGGCCTGCCCAAGGTGCCGTCGGCCTGCGCCATCGACGTGACCGACGACGGAAAGATCACCGGGCTGTTCTGAAGCGCGTCGGCGGCGAAGCTATCATGCGGGGATGAACGACTTCGCCGAAGCCGTCGCCTTCGCGCAGGCGCACGAAGTGTCGTGGACGCGCGATCCGGCGGCCGAGCCCTTGCGCTGGGGTGTTCACCACGTCGATCCGCCGCCCTTCAACCGGCTGCGCGGGCCGGTCTACGCGCGCGGCGGGGTCTCCGGCGTGATCCGCGTGCGCGGCGAGGAGGTGGCGGCGTGGGGCGAGCCCGGCCGTGCGGACCTCACGTTCAGCGTCGCCAAGACCTATCTCGCGCTGCTTGCCGGCATCGCGCACGAGCGCGGCCTGCTCGCGCCCGGCGAGCGCGTGAGCGAGCGCCTGCCGGGCCTCGGCTTCGATTCGCCGCACAATCGCACCATCACTTGGGACCACCTCCTCACGCAGACCAGCGAGTGGGAAGGCGAGTGCTTCGGCATGCCCGACCAGGTCGAGCACTACCGCCAGGTCGCGCACGACCCCAAGCCGCCGGGCGGAAAGAAGGGCGAGAAGCGCGCGCTGCAGCAGCCCGGCACCTACTGGGAATACAACGACGTCCGCATCAACCAGCTCTCGCTCGCCCTGCTGCACCTCTTCCGCCGGCCGCTGCCCGAGGTGTTCATGGAATCGGTGCTGGCCCCGCTGGGCTGCGGCGAAGGGTTTCGCTGGAAGGGCTACGAGGACGCGTGGATCGAGATCGACGGGGAGCGCATGCAGTCGGTGCCCGGGGGATCGCATTGGGGCGCGGGCGTTGCCATCAGCGCCCGCGACCAGGCGCGCATCGGGCAGCTCCTGCTCGACGGCGGCGCGCATGCGGGACGGCAGCTCATCCCCGCCGCATGGGTGCGAAAGATGCAGGAGCCTTGCGCCATCGCGCCGTTCTACGGCTGCCTCACGTGGCTCAATCGCGACGGACGCCTCTTCGCGGACGCGAGCCCCTCGAGCTGGTTCATGACCGGCGCGGGCGGCAACTACGTCTGGATCGACCCCGAGCACGACATGGTCGCCGTGGTGCGCTGGATCGGTGCCGCCCACGCCGGCGGGTTCGTGAGCCGCGTGGCGAAGGCGCTCGGCTGACCCGCCCGGCGGGGGACTTTTCCCGGTTCCGGGTGTGAAAAAAGTAACCCATCGGCCCGTCCGGTTTCAGGGATAATTGCGTCCGCGGCGCCCCCGTACGGCGCACGGAACGCTATTGCATCCAATGACCGAGCGCCAGTCGATCGGCAAGTACCAGGTGATCGGCGAGCTGGGCCGCGGGGCGACCGGCAAGGTCTACCTCGCCGACGACCCGTTCGCGCAGCGCAAGGTGGCCATCAAGGTCGCCTATCCCGAGGCGCTGAAGAACCGCGAGGACGGCGCCTTCTACCGCAGCATGTTCCTCAACGAGGCCGCGCTCGCCGGCAAGCTCAACCACCCGCACATCGTCGAGATCTACGACGCGGTGGTGGAGGACAAGTACAGCTACATCGTGATGGAGTACGTCGAGGGCGGCACCCTGGAGAAGTTCTGCAAGCCCGGGAGCCTGCTCGAGTCGCGCGAGGTGGCCGAGATCATCTTCAAGTGCGTGCGCGCGCTCGCGTTCGCCCACACCCTGGGCCTCACCCACCGCGACATCAAGCCCGGCAACATCCTCCACAACGAGGGCACCGACATCAAGATCGCCGACTTCGGCGCGGCGATCAACAAGGTGTCCGACCGCACCATCATCACCAACGTGGGGTCGCCCGCGTACATGGCGCCCGAGCTGGTGACCGGCGCGGCGCAGGCCTCGCACCTCACCGACATCTATGCGCTCGGCGTGGTGATGTACTACCTGCTCACCGGGCGCCTGCCGTTCGCGGGCGCCAACACGATGAGCGTCATCTACCAGATCGTGAACACCGAGCCGGATCCGCCCAGCGGGCACAATGCGAGCGTCACGCCCGAGCTGGACACGATCGTCATGAAGGCCATCGCCAAGGACGCGGCGCAGCGCTACGCGACGTGGGACGAGTTCGGCCAGGCGCTCGCGGAAATCTGGAAGAAGGACCAGAGGGCCGGCAAGCGCGACCCGTCGGACACCGAGCGCTTCAGCCTGCTGCGCACGCTGCCGTTCTTCCGCGAATTCCCCGAGAACGAGCTGTGGGAAGTGATGCGCCTCAGCAAGTGGGCCAAGTTCCACCCCGACACCGCGCTGGTGAAGGAGGGCGACCACGGCGACTCGTTCTACATCCTCGCCGGCGGCTACGTGCGCGTGACGCGCGGCAAGAAGACGCTCTCGGTGCTCTCGGCGGGGGACTGCTTCGGCGAGATGTGCTACCTCGCGCAGAACCGCGGCGGCTCGCACCGCTCGGCCACGGTCACCACGACCTCGGATTGCATCGTCATGAAGATCCGCGCCGGGGACCTGCGCCAGGCCTCTCCCACCTGCCGGCGCCTCTTCGACGAGCGCTTCCTCAACACCCTGGTCGAGCGCCTCGAGAACGCCAACCAGCAGCTGGCGGTGATGTCCTAGGGGTCCGACCCCTTTATCCGTTGAGCACGTACACCGCCGCGAAGACGGCGACCATCGCGAAGGCGAGCACCAGCTTCGCGATGGCGGCGAAGAGCAGGCCCAGCCACGTGCCGAGCCCGACCTTGCCGGCCTGGCGCAGGTCGCGGCGCGCGGCGAGCTCGCCCAGCACGGCGCCCACGAACGGCCCGAGAAGGATGCCGGCGATGCCGAAGAAGAGCCCGGCCAGCGCGCCCACGGTGGCGCCCGCGAGCGCAAGGGGGCTCGCGCCGACGCGCCGCGCGCCGAGGATCGAGGCCGCGAAATCCACGCCCATCGAGGCGAGCGCGAGGGCGCCGATCACGGCGAGGCCGCCCCATCCCACGTAGGCGAAGCCGTCGGCCCACGCGGCCAGCAGCAGGCCCGCGAAGACGAGGAGCGCGCCCGGCAGCACGGGCAGCGCGGTGCCCAAGATCCCCAGGACCACGAGCAGCCCGGCGGCGGCGTACCAGAGCAGGTGCAGGGTCACGGTATGATTGTAGATTGTAGGCAAACACAGCCCCGCGCCGTTCCCATGAGCGCCGTCGAGAACCCGGTCCCTACGTTGCGCGAGCGCCAGTCCTACGTGGCGGCCGTGCTGTCGCGCGCGCTGCCCGCGGGCGCCGTGCTCGTCGCGCGCGAGGACCTGAAGCCCTACGAATGCGACGGCCTGTCCGCATACCGCGAGACGCCGCTGCTCGCCGTCATCCCGGCCGACGAGGAGCAGGTGGCGCTGGTGCTCGAGGTGGCGCGCGAAACGAAGACCGCGGTCGTCGCGCGCGGCTCGGGCACCGGCCTGTCGGGCGGCGCGCTGCCGCTCGCCGACGGCATCCTGCTCTCGCTCGCCAAGTTCAACCGCATCATCCTGGTCGACCGCGAGGCGCGCAAGGCGCGGGTGCAGCCGGGGGTCACGAACCTGCGCATCTCGCAGCAGGCCGCGCCCCTGGGCCTGTACTACGCGCCCGACCCGTCGAGCCAGATCGCGTGCTCCATCGGCGGCAACGTGGCCGAGAACTCGGGCGGCGTGCACTGCCTCAAGTACGGGCTCACCGTGCACAACGTGATGCGCGTGCGCGCCGCCACCATCGAGGGCGACGTGGTCGAGCTGGGCAGCGAGGCGCTCGACGCGCCCGGCTACGACCTGCTCGCGCTCGTCACCGGCTCCGAGGGCCTGCTCGCGATCACGCTCGAGGTCACCGCGCGCCTCCTGCCGCGGCCCGAGACGGCGCAGGTGGTGATGGCGTCGTTCCCGGATGTGGAGAGCGCGGGCGAGGCGGTGGCGAGCGTGATCGGCGCGGGTATCGTGCCGGCGGGCCTCGAGATGATGGACCGGCTCGCCACGAGCGCGGTCGAGGGCTTCGTGCACGCCGGCTACGACCTCGAGGCCGGCGCGATCCTGCTCGCCGAATCCGACGGCACGCGCGAGGACGTGGCGCACGAGACGGAACGGATGATCGAGGTGATGCGCGCGTGCGGCGCGACGGACATCCGCTGCTCGCGGGACGAAGCCGAGCGCCTGCGCTACTGGTCGGGGCGCAAGGCCGCGTTCCCCGCGGTGGGCCGCATCTCGCCGGACTACTACTGCATCGACGGCTCCATCCCGCGCGCGGCGCTCGCGCGCGTGCTGCAGCAGATCGAGGCGCTGAGCGCGAAATACGGCCTGCGCTGCGCCAACGTGTTCCACGCGGGCGACGGCAACCTGCACCCGCTGATCCTCTACGACGCCAACGTCCCCGGCGAGCTCGAGCGCACCGAGCAGTTCGGCGCGGACATCCTCGAGCTCTGCATCGCCGTGGGCGGCACCATCACCGGCGAGCACGGCGTGGGCGTGGAGAAGATCGACCAGATGTGCACGCAGTTCCGCACGGCCGAGCTCGCGCAGTTCCACGCCGTGAAGGCCGCGTTCGATCCCGATGGCCTGCTCAACCCGGGCAAGGGCGTGCCGCTGCTCAGGCGCTGCGCGGAGTACGGCGCGATGCGCGTGCACGGCGGGGCGCTGCCCCATCCGGACTTGCCGCGCTTCTGATGGCCGAGAACGCGCTCGCGGCCCCCGGCGCGCGCACGCGCGTGCTGGCGGCGCTGCGTTCCGTGCGCCCTCCGCTCGCGATCGTCGCCGACGACGAGGGCCTCAAGCCCTTCGAGACCGACGCCTTCATCGCCCACCGCGAGACGCCGCTGCTCGCCGTGCTGCCGGCCGACGAGGGGGAGGTGCGCGCCGTGGTGCGCGCGTGCCGCGAGCTCGGCGTGCCGGTGGTCTCGCGCGGCGCGGGCACCGGCATCTCGGGCGGAGCGATCCCGCGCAACGACGGCGTGCTGCTCGTGATGACGCGCATGAAGCGCATCGTGGCGCTGGACCCGCGCGGCCGCCTCGCGGTGGTCGAGCCCGGCGTGCGCAACCTGCAGGTCTCCGAGGCGGCCGCGCCCGCGGGCCTCTTCTACGCGCCCGATCCCTCGAGCCAGGTGGTCTGCTCCATCGGCGGCAACGTCGCGGAGAACGCGGGCGGCGTGCACTGCCTCAAGTACGGGCTCACCACCCACAACGTGCTCGCGCTGCGCGCGATCGACGCCGACGGCGACCTGCTGGAGCTGGGCAGCCACGCGCTCGACGCGCCCGGCTACGACCTGCTCGCGCTCCTCACCGGAAGCGAAGGCAACCTGGGCGTGATCACGCGCGTCACCGTGCGCCTGGTGGCGCTGCCCGAGGCCACGCGCACGCTCCTCGCGGCGTTTCCCAGCGTGCGCCAGGCCGCCGAGGCGGTGGGCGAGATCATCGGCGCGGGCATCGTGCCGGCCGCGCTGGAGATGATGGACCGCATCGTGATCGAGGCGTGCGAGCGCTGCTATGCGCTGGGCCTTCCGGCGCGCGCCGAGGCGCTGCTGCTCGCCGAGGTCGACGGCTGCATCGAGGAAGCGGACGAAGCGGCGCGCGCCGTGCGCGCGATCCTCGAGGCGAGCGGCGCCACCGAGGTGCGGCTCGCCGCCGATGCCGCCGAGCGCGAGCGGCTGTGGAAGTCGCGCAAGGGCGCCTTCACCGCGCTCGCGACCGTCCTGCCCGACTACTACGCCATCGACGGCACCATCCCGCGCCGCTGCCTGCCCGCGATCCTCGACCGCGTCTATGCGCTCGCCGCCGAGTACGGCCTCACCGTGGGCAACGTGTTCCACGCGGGTGACGGCAACATCCACCCGTGCATCTTCTACGACGCCAACAAGCCCGGCGACCTCGAGCGTGGCGAGGAGCTGGGCGGGCGCATCCTCGAGGCCTGCGTGGAGGCCGGCGGCACCATCACCGGCGAGCACGGCGTGGGCATCGAGAAGCTGCGCCAGATGTGCGTGCAGTTCCGTCCCGCGGAGATCGCCGCCTTCCACGACGTGAAGGGCGCGTTCGATCCCGGCGGCATCCTCAATCCCGGCAAGGCGGTGCCGACGCTCAGGCGCTGCACCGAATGGAGCGGCATGCGCGTGCAGGCGGGCGCCGTGCCGCGGCCGGACATCCCGAGGTTCTGAGCATGGCCGACGACTTCATCGCCGGGCTTTGCGAGCGCGTGCGCGGGCATGCCGGGCGCGGCGCGCCGCTGTGCATCCGCGGCGGCGGCACCAAGGACTTCTACGGCGCCGGCCCGCGCGACGGCACGGAGCTCGAGATGGGCGAGTACG
>Ga0335080_10001214_pt1 | contig 24891 bp, 24 predicted proteins | sample Lox_Sample_34_FD_206720 | JGI IMG/M metagenome (GOLD analysis project Ga0335080, IMG submission 206720) | Soil microbial communities from Loxahatchee National Wildlife Refuge, Florida, United States - Lox_Sample_3.4 | ecosystem: Environmental > Terrestrial > Soil > Wetlands | place: USA... | reverse complement strand
TGGCAAGCCGCTGCCGAAACTGCCGACCACGTCCGCGTCCGGTGTGACTCCAAAGCCAATGCTGTCCACCACGCCGGAGAATCGGCGGTTCGGCTTGGACATCACATACACGTCGGCCTTCATTCCCGGCCTGATGTGTCCGAGCTGCCCTTCACGGAAATTGGCGACGGCCCACCATCGTCGTGCGTCTATTAAAATAAACATCTGTTGACCCACGTGGGCGTAGGCGCCTTCAGAAATTGTGAGGCTGGTGACGCGCGCGTCGAAGGGCGCGCAAACGCGGCAGTTGTCCAGATCGTAGCGGGCACGCTTGACCGCGGCCTCCTTTGCCCCGCGCTGGCTGGTCAGCGGGTCCAGCGTGGTCACGGCATGGGCGGCCTGCTCGTGTTGCGCCTGGGTTGACTTCAACTCTGATCGCGCAAGCACCAAATGCGAGTGCGCTTCCCGAAGAGCTTCCTGGTGCGCGATCTCCGAGGTTTTCGCCTTGTCAATGTCGTCCACCGTGACGAAATGATTCGCCAGAAGAGGTTCCAGGCGTTGTAAATTGTTGCTGGCATAGGCCCACTCCGCTTGCGCACGGTCCACGCCCTGTTCAGCCGCCGCCACGCCAGCCTCGGCGCTGTGAATGTTGGCCTCAGCGACCGAAACCGCGCTTTGGAGCGATGCAATCCTTCGCTGTTTGTCGGCAATTTGCCCTTCCAAGGAGGCCTGCTCCGACAAGGCCGTTTCCAGTGCGTAGCGATAAGGCCGGTCGTCAATTTCGAAGAGCAGTTCGCCTTTTTTTACGAACTGGTTGTCGTGAACAGCCAGTCGGACCAGCGGACCCTCGACCTGCGGCGCTACCCCGATGTAGTTCGCCAATATGGTCGCGTCGTCGGTCCGGGGATGGTGGCTCGCCTGACGGAGCACAACCAAACCCAGCACTGCGGCGACCACCACAATGCCGATGCTGACCCAGCGCCCAATCAGCTTTTGAGAATTCGCATCCGTTTCAGCACTCATAGCATCTAGTTCCTTTCTTAACGAAAGAAAAGCAGCCACAACAAAAACGTGAACAAGGCCGCCAGACTCGGATAAACCAGGACGGGAAACACAACGGCGATTTTTTGTCGTAACAGTAGCCAGTGGGTGATGACCGCCAGCAAAATGCCGAGAAACAGGCAAACGAGCCACGCCGGAAAAAACGACCCGACAATATCAAAGGTAGGAGATCTGGAGCAGCCTGACAGCAGACACGGGATCAACGCGACCCCATAGCCTGGGAAGCGGCGGATGAAATCACTTTTCATGTTCCGGTTATTCTCATGGTTCGCTCGCGTTGGCCTTTACGACGGAGGCCCAGGCAGCCTCAATAGGCAAATGCGCTTCAATCGGCAATCAGTTGAATGCTCTTTGGTATAAGCTTCGACGTTAATCATGTTCATTTGAGATTTCGCAATGCACACCATCAGAAGTTTAGCAGTCGCGGCGCTTGAACCAAATGGGACTCCAGGAAGAGCTAGAACTCTTCCTAAAGAGGGATTGCGGATTTTTGAGCCGGTCAGGTAAAGTCATCGAATTATGAAAACGATTAGATGTAACGCAGAACCGGACCTGCACTTAAACAAACGCCAGCCGGCAAGGAAGGCGCCAATTCGAATCGTGGTTGCGGATGACCACTCCATCGTGCGCCAGGGCATCATTGCGAATCTGAAGGAACAACGCGACATGAAGGTCGTGGCCGAAGGAAGCGACGGGGATGAGGCTTTGGCGCTCATCAAGCGACACATGCCCGATGTCGTTCTGTTGGATCTCCGGATGCCGCGCATGGACGGTTTAGATGTGATTGCGGAAGTCACAGCGTTGCATCTCCAAACCAAAGTGATCGTGATGACAACCTTCGAGAGTCAGGAGGATATTCAACGTGCCGTTCGGGCGGGGGCGCGCGCTTATCTTCTCAAGGACTGCACCCAACAGACGTTGCTCGAAGCCATTCGACGAGTTTACCTCGGCGAGGTTTTTCTCTTGCCACAAATTGCGCAAAAACTCGTGGATCGGATGCAAAAGCCTCAAATCAGCCGAAGGGAATTGGAGGTTCTGAAATCCGTCGCTTCGGGAAAGAGCAACAAGGAAATCGGGGTTCAACTCTTCATTGGGGAAGGCACGGTCAAAACCCATGTGGCGAGCCTGCTGGAAAAACTCGGAGTCACAGGTCGAACCTCCGCTGTCAGGGAAGCCGTGCGCCTTGGTCTCGTGCAGATGAACTGACCAGTTAATTGGGTGCGCCCAGAGGAGATGACGCACCCGCTGCAGCCTCACAAATAACTATATGATCAACACACTCCCAGAAACTTGCGAGGAACCTAGTTGGACAGCTGATGAATCCAATTTCCCCAGTTCGGCCGAGCCACCGCGTGGTGATGTGTTGCATCTCTATCTTCGCGAGATCGGCCAGGTGAAGCTACTGACACGGGAAGAGGAAATTGCACTCGCCAGACGAATCAGGCGCGGCGACACAGAGGCACGAGACCAGATGATCAAGGCCAACTTGCGACTCGTGGTGAAAATGGCCCGCGATTACGAAAACCTCGGCCTGCCTTTGCTCGACCTGATCAATGAAGGCAACATTGGGCTGATGAAAGGAGTCGAGCGCTTCGACCCAAACAAAGGAGCAAAGCTTTCCACCTACGCGGCATGGTGGATCAAGCAGTCCATCAAACGAGCACTGGCGAACCAGTCGCGAACCATTCGACTATCCGTTCATGCGGTGGATGAAGTGGCCTTGATTCGCCGGGCCGAGACGAGGCTGCGCGAAACCCTGGGCCGGGACCCAACCGAAGAAGAAATCGCGCATCAACTTGGATTCAGTAATCCGCGCCGCGTGCGGCGACTGTGCGACGCAGCGAGGAGACCGGTGGAACTGGATGCCCCGCTCGGGACCAATTCGGATTCAGAATTGATTTCGGAGACCGTCGCCGACCCGGATGCGGAGGCACCGTTCGACCAGCTCACCAAAGACAATGACAGGGCACTGGTCCAGAAGGCATTCACAACGCTGGACAAGCGGGAGAGCGTCATTCTCACCAAGCGCTTTGGTCTTGATAACGAAATGCCGAAAACTTTGGAGGAGATTGCCCAAGAATTCGGCATCACTCGCGAACGGATACGGCAGCTCCAGAATCTGGCGCTGAAGAAAATGCGAACCGTCATCGAAAAGCAGGACCGTTCATCACCAATCCAAAATACAAATTAAATTACGAAAACGAGCACTACAAGTGACGAATCATTCGTTGAAAGCAATTTGGGCGGCGTTGACTTGCTCAACCGGCCCACCCGCAACAAAGGAACCGCGTTCACCGAAGACTGCTGCCGCCGCACATCGGCACGCTGGAGGAACAGATGACGCGGCGATTGAAAGTCCTGCGCGCTTTTGAGACGGACTTCGAGCGCTACGCGTTTCTCCGCGAGTGGCAGGATACGAATGAAACGCTGCTCTACGCCCTGCTCGCGCGCAATCTGGAATGCCCGTGGCTACGGTTGGGTTGAACGCGCCGCCGGAAATTGGGCCCAGGCGAACGCCATGGTCATGACCGTGGATCCAATCGCCAATCCGTAAAAAGGAATTCCCCGCAGTGCCCTTGGCCGTTGCCGCGTTTAACACAACATATGCCAAGGCAAATGTTCCCACGAATTCCGCAATCAATGCCAGGAAAACGGAAAAGTTTATGGGCGTCACGTTCGGGTTTCCCTTGAGCGCCAGCGCAAAAATAGCAATAGCGACTCCGCCGGCGATTTGGAAAAAAAATACGGCAGGACGTCCGACGTTGAACAACGCCCGCGCAGCCAAACCGCGAGCATTACTGCCGGATTATAATGGCCGCCGGAGACGTGGCCTCCGGCATAGACCATGATCATGAGCGCCGAACCGATCGCCAAGGGCGCAAAGTTGCCGATACCCGGCGCAATCGAGGCCGCGCCGACTGTCAACACGAGAAAAAATGTGCCGATCAATTCCGTGCGATATTTGTTCATAAGAAGTTCGAGTATTTTAATTTATTTTGTCCAACGTTTGCCTCTACGAACAGATTAAGCAGGTCGGAATGCCCTTCCGTGGCAAATGGCTGGATTCAATAACTTGATTTATCGAGTTTTACTTTTCCCCGGAAAATCCAGTAGATGCAGAAGGTGTATGCGATGACCACTGGCACACCGATACAGGCTATAATTAGTATGATACCGAGCGTTTTGGGCGATGACGCGGCGTTGTAAATCGTCAGGTTGTTTTCGGGATTGGACAGGCTGTAAACCAGGTTCGGAAAGATGTTCAGTGCGAACAGCACCATCAGAGTCACGATGGCGGCGCAAGACGACAAAAATGCCTTCCCATCGTTTCCGTGATGGAATTCTCGCGGGATATTAACGATGGACAACATGTTCACCAGCGCGACGCTGAAGAGCCACGGATTTTCCCGCACGCGCGTGGCCATGTGCGGCACGTAAAGCAGTGTGGCCATCGTCAGTGTAATGGTGCAGATGACAAAGAAAATGATGCAGCGCATCGCCCATACTCGCAGTTTGTCGTGCAAGGTGCCTTCAGTTTTCATCACGCCGTAAATCGCGCCATGCATCATGAATAACGCGACGGTCGTTACGCCGACGAGCAGTGGATACGGTTTTAACAATCCGAGAAATGTACCTGCATATTCACCGTTGGAGTCAATCGGCACACCCCAGGCAATGTTGCCGAGTGCAGTCCCGATAAGCAGTCCGGCCAGGATGCTGCCAATGGAAAAGCTCACGTCCCACATTTGCCGCCACCAGGATTCCGGGCGTTTGCTGCGGAATTCAATCGCCACCCCGCGAAAAATCAGCGCCGCGAGCAACAAATAAAACGCGAGATAAAACCCGGAGAATATTGTCGCATACACATTGGGAAACGCGGCGAAGAGCGCGCCACCGCCGGTAACCAGCCAGACTTCGTTGCCATCCCAGACCGGCCCGATGGCATTGAGCATCATGCGACGTTCCTCGTCCTTGTTGGTGAACAGATGCAGCGCGCCGACGCCGAGATCGAAACCGTCGAGGATGGCATAGCCGGTGAACAGCACGCCGACGAGGATGAACCAGATGGTGTTGAGATCGAGATTCATGGTATGAATTTATTTTTGTTCATTTGCGAGTGGTTCGGGCAAAGCAAGTTTGCCGGATGGAAACAAATCCGCATCGTCCGGGCCGTGATGAATTTTGTCGTTGAGCAAATAAATAAAAACGGCGAACAGCAGAAAGTAAATGAACGTGAACAAAATCAGTGACGTGAGAACGGCGTTCGCTTTGACCACGGCGGACAACCCTTCCGGCGTTCGCATCAGACCATAGACAATCCACGGCTGGCGTCCGACTTCGGCGGCGAACCACCCGAGTTGATTGGCGATTTGCGGGCCGATTACTGAAAAAACCAGAATCCACAGCAGCCAGCGCCGTTCATGCAACGAACTGTGGCGGAAATATAAAAATCCCAGCGCCGCGATGCCGATCAACGCAAAGCCGATGCCCACCATACCGTGAAAAAACAGAAAACATGCCGTGACCGGCGGACGATCTTCCGGCTTGAAATCGTCCAGGCCGATGACCGGTGTATGAAAATCGTTGTGCGTCAGAAAACTTAACAATCCCGGTGCCGTGATGCCGATGACCTTTTCGTTTTTTTCGTCCGGCCAGCCCATCAGCACCAGCGGCGCGTTGGAAGTGGTTTCGTAAAGTCCCTCAAACGCGGCGAGTTTGGCCGGCTGATTTTTTTCCACACCCTGCGCGGTTATGTGACCGGTTACACCTTGCAGCAACGATGCGACGAGCGCAACGGTCAGACCGACCTTCAGCGATGCCCGCGCGAATTCCAGATGCGTCTTCTTCAGCAGATACCAGGCGCTCACGCTGACAACAAGAAATGCCCCCGCACACCACGCCCCGCAAACGGTGTGGAACAGACGGTCAGGAAACGATGGATTGAATATCATTGCCCAAAAGTCCGTAATTTCCGCCCGTGCGCGCATGCCTTCGTCGACGATGTGATAGCCGGCGGGCGTTTGCATCCAGGAATTCGCCACGACAATCCATACCGCGCTGAAGTGCGCGCCGAGACAAACCATGCAACTAGAAAAAAAGTGCAGTTTGCGTCCTACCCTGTTCCAGCCGAAAAGCAAAATAGCGAGAAATCCGGACTCAAGGAAAAAGGCAAAAATTCCTTCCGCCGCGAGCGCGCTTCCAAAAATATCACCAACGAAACGTGAGTAAGTTGCCCAGTTGGTGCCGAATTCAAATTCCATTACGATGCCTGTCGCGACGCCGACCGCGAACGTAAGGGCAAACACTTTTGTCCAGAATCGCGCCATCTGGTGATAGAGCGGATTTTTAGTCTTTAGCCACAACCCTTCCATGATGACCAGAATAATGCCCAAGCCGATGCTCAATGGCGGGTAGATGTAATGAAACGCTATGGTTGCGCCAAACTGGATTCGAGAGAGTGTTAGAACATCCATATACAATTAGTTAAAAGTTATGATTTATATTTTCAGAAAAACCAACTAACTCCCACCATTCCATTCACATTATTCAACCCCAGGTTCGGACTACTAAGACCAGCGCAGGACAGGTGGAGATAGCGGGCTTCAATGCTTAGCACGACATTGTCCCTGATGAACCAGCGGACGCCGATGGCAGCTTGCAGATTAAACTCGAAGTAGTGGGACAGATCTGGAGGCCCTATACTCGTCGCGGACACTCCGGCCCCGGCATCAACAAAAGGTATCCAGCGGGTGCCCGTCATGAAGTTATATCGCAAGTGGGGAGTGAGTCCAACCAGCCAATCGCTAGTCGGAGAGAATTGCGCGCCGCTGATCAATTCACCTCGAAATTCCCAGTGGCCTCTATACCAGTGGCCTTCCTCTTCCACAGAACCGAGCATGTAGCCGTAAGAAAGACCGGCCAAAGCCAGATCATGATGTTCCTTGGTGCCTAAAATGTTAACACCATAACCGACACCGGTTTCGAAACTAGTTGATTGAATCCCAGGCTCAAATCCCTCGCCGACACCATTTTGCCAGATGTTTGCAGTAGAAGGTTTCAAGGTTAAGACCCCATGAGACGCAGAATCTGTCGGCGCTGTCTGTGACCATGCCTGGGCGGATCCTAACAAGATCAGGGTGGTGGCTTTCCCTCTGCGACCAGCGACGCGACAGCAGGTCCGAGCCACTCTCGCTGGACTCGGCTTCAATTGTTTCACAGGCACAGAAAAGCAAGTGAGCTCAGAGTCGGCGACACACAAAGCCAATCGCTGCGATTCGCGCCTGTCGTTAGTTGTGCTCTCGACCTTCATTTGTCACCGGTGGCCGGCACGAGCGGGACCTGTGCGGCAAGTTGGAGTTGAAACAGCAAGTCAAGACGGGTCTCTACCTGCGCGAAGCGGAGCGCCTTCGCCGCCGGCAAGATCTTGCTGAATTTCTTGAAGTAAGCCGTTCGCTTGTCCACCTGCTTCTGCTGCAGGCCGGTGTATTCCTTCAGCCACACCTTGGCGCGATCTTCGGGGACATTGGGATAGACTTTTGCGTATTCCAACACCAGATTCATGAGCGTGTCGGAAATCTTGTCCATTTCGAACCTGTATTCATGGTAGAGCGGCCAAAAGTCCTTGCCTTCAGCCTCCGTGAGTTGCATCGTAGAGACGACGACTGCCTGCCGGTTAGCTGTAACCGTGCTGTAAGCAACTTCGATCAAGTCTTGAGGCGTTTGCGCCGGCGCCTCAACAATACACGCGGCCAACATGCCGCAAGCCAAGACGGCCACAAATAACTTGCGCGTTGATTTTGCCTTCGTTTTCATTTTCATAATTGGTTTCAACAGTTGTTTCATCTCATACACGATTGAAATGTTACGACGCAGCGACATTAAATCTATTAGCCTTGCGGCGGATTCCTTGGTCTCTATTTTGAGGGAGGCCTTGCCCTGATGAAATCGCTCGGCGAATCCCGCTCCAGTGGAATGCCCAGTTGATCGGGTGGTGTCGGATAACCGCCAGCATCATTCCACCAACGTGGGCAACGATCTGCCGCGAAGCGCTTAAGTTCTCAGTCGAGTGCATCTTGATCACAATTGAATATTATCGTTCGGGAAGTTTTAGAACCATTGGACTTGCGCCGGATTTCGGACTCCCTCTTTCGGACGAGTTCATTCCGTCATTTTGTCCCTTTGTCTGAAGACAGTTTCACCAAGGCGTCCTGAACCGCCGGCAAATACAGGTTCCCGAGATGCCCGCCCACACGATACTCGGTTAGATTGCGACCGAATGTCGAACGGAACCAGGGAAGGTCAGACGGCGAAAGCAGAAAATCATCATCGCAGATTTGAACGCGAACTTTTGGATTGTTGCGAAGCCATTTCGTCATTTGAGTCAAATCGGTGTTCTCGAAGACCTCCTCCCGATTTCTCACGCGGCCGGTCTTAATCAAGTGAGGAATAACAAAGCGATCGGTATATTCGGCATAGTCAATTTGCCGGATTTCGCGAATGGAATCCTGGCGGACAAATTTGTCCGGGTTCACCGTCAGGACGCCTAGGTTGTGCCTTCTCTGGCTGTCCATGATGACATTCATGAGCGTGTAGCGGAATGCCAGACCGATAAGAAAGTCGGACTCGGTGCGGGTCAAAGGAATGTTGCCGGAGACATCCAGACCACTGTCGGCAAAGTAGAGCGCCTTGTAAACGGCATCCTCCATTCGCTTCCGCCGCTCGTCCGCCGGCCAGGCCAGCGGCGCATTGAACATCTGATCCAGAAGCAGCGCCGCGTGGGCAAGATTTGGTGGCGGATTGACGGCGACGTAGCGATCGAACGACAATCCGCCGAGTTGGCCAGCGGCCTCGCGCGCGGCAATCATCAAGGTGAAATAGGCGCCGTGGGAAACGCCGGTCAAACTGGTTCCGGTGATTTTGTTTTCCTGCCGCTTGCGCACGTCGCCCAGGATCAATTTAAGCGCGTTCAGCACGTCGTCGCAGTCCGCCGGACCATAACCCGGCACCGCCATGGTCAAGGCCGACTCCATGAATTCCTTCTGGAACGGATTCGAAAAGGCCACCACGGAGTAGCCGTGCCGATACAGCATGTCCGCATACGCCAGCGTGGAGCGGTCCGTCCGGCAGGCACCGAGTCCGGGAATGTAGCAAACGAGCGGGGCCGGTTTCTTTTGCATCCAGCAGGAGTAAGGAAGTTTTTTCCCGGTCGTCGGCACCAAGACTTTGTGCGTGACCGCCAGGTCCGCAAAATTTGTGATGGCAGGCTTGAACAGCACCGCGCGGATGGTGGGATTGGGATTGTCGTTGGTGTCGCAGCTCGGAATGTAGTCAAGAATCAGCCGCTGCCGGTTCAACGAATAAAGCGTGCGGAACGCCTCGTAGGGATCCACCAGTGAATCCAGCGTGCGCTTGTAATCGCGTGCGTTGCCACTAAGATCATTCACCGCAATGCCGGGACGGATTGCGTAAGGCCAGAATCCGTCTGGATATGCGTAGCCAATCCAGAACAGGATATCCAATGGCATGTCCACAATTTTGCCCACTGCATCGCGGCCATTACTCGGGCCGAGAAGAGGAATTACCAGATAGAATCCAGGCCCCGACCCCCAATGGCCCAAGGTCTCGCCAAAATCCTTATCCGAGCGTCCGATCTTCAACTTGGTCGCCGGATCAAAAAGGCCGCCCAATCCAATGGTGGAATTCGCGCCGAAACGCTCGGTTTCCTCCCACGCCCCGTGCCATTTCCCTTGGAGGCAATTGTTGACCAGCCTGACCGGATAAGTGAGGTTATGCCCGGCATTGCCAATCCCGGAACGAAGCGGTTTGGGCACCGCGAAGTTATACGCGAAACTAAAAGGATAAAGCACGTCGCGGAACAAGAAGACGTTCACCGCCCAGGAACTGCGGTTGAACCCTTCGAGCGGATCCGGCACCGCGTCGAAATACGGCATCTGGCCGGGCAGCACTTTTTCCGCCTGGCTGTCTGGCGTGGTCCCCTCCGCGAGAAGACCGGTTGATTGCAGGGTGACGACAACCGCCAGCATGAGAGTTTCAAAGCTGGCCAAAAAATATTTAAACCTCGACTTGATTGAACAAACCGGAGTGTTCGCCGGGCCAATTTTAATCATGGCTGAAAGTTATGGCGCAGGCAGGTCCAAATCCATTGGCCTTGCGCCGGATTTCCGGCTACCTCTTTCGGATGAGTTGTTGAATCAATGATTCACGTTGGATCATTGTATTAAATGTTTGCGGTATTTAACATTTTCTCCCGTTTCCGGTGGTGGTGCAGTAGGATTCGTTTGTAGTCCGGCGGGATTTGGGTCCAAAGGCGAAACCGTTGCTTGATTTGCATTAAGCTGTTGTTCTTGCAACTTGTCCTCCTCCGCTAGCACACGAGTGAAACGCCTGACGAGAAAGACACCGCAGGCAATAACACAGAGCGCAGCGCCAAGGCCTTCATAACTTTGAGCAAGTGCGGAGCGCGACACATAAACAATGACCGCGATCACACCCAATGACACCAGGGCAATCAACCTTACGAAATGCCGACGTTTCCTCCGAGCAACCGAAGTTGTCGGTAACAGTGGCTCGCCGGGGTTGTCGGACTTCGTCGCTTGAACGCCATCAATTGATTTGGTGCGGTCGGTGTTAATGCCCAGTTGTTCCTTGTTTGAGTCGTTCATACATTTTTGACGCGGACATTCTTATTTCGCAGCCTGGGAATGGGCTTCGACAAACCACAGCCATTTGTCTATGCCGCGCGAAATTTCCGTGAACAGATCCGCCGTATCGGCATCCTCCAGGGCATTCACCTCGTCAATCGTGTTGCGGGCTTCCCGCCCAAATGTGGAAAGCGCGCGGGCCACGGCTTCGACATGCGCCATGCCCTCCGCAATCTGGAGTGGATATTCTGGCAGCCGCGTGCGTGACGACGCCACGCGCACTGTGCCTTCGGAGATGCCACCCAGTTGCGAGATACGTTCGGCAATCAGGTCCACATAGTCCTCCACGGCTTCTGCAACTTTATCGAATAGTTCATGCAGGCCGATGAAGCTCGGACCTTTCACATTCCAATGCGCTTGTTTCATCTGCATTTGCAAATCCACGAGTGACGCCAGCCGCAGATTCATCAGCGCGTTCAGCTCCAATCGGCGTTTGTTTGGAATATCGTTTTCGGTTTCATGCATTTTAGGCACTTCCGCGATTTTGTTTTTTTCGGCTTTCATAAATGGATTCTTTGATCGTTGCACGAGAATGTTTTACAACTCGCGATGAATGTCATGAAGGCGCAGCGGGCTCTGCCCTGAATGATTTGCGCGCGTCATGCCGGTCACTTGTGATCCTTTTCACAGAAGATAGTCTGCGCCCAAGCCAATTTTTACGCCATCGCCCGTGCAGTTGATTTTCAAATACCTCTTTAGGTAGATAAGCGTGACCGGCGGAAACCAAGCACGCATCACCCGTTCACGGCGTGATGCGCCGGCCAAGCATCCGCCGGGGTGCGGTCAGGTCCCGGATAAGTGGTGAAACGCACCATGTTCGCGAGATTGAGAACCCCGATGCCGCCTTGACGCAGGCGAAAATGAAGCGCCGGCGCCGAAAGCAGGAAATGAATTTTGTTCAAACGCTCGGCCGGCAGTTCGACGACAAATTCAATCGCGAGGAAGATCTGCTGGCCGCCGAGCATTTCAACATGGAGAAATCGCATGGTAAAATCTCCCGGCGTCTGCGGCTTTTCCCGTTTTTCCATCTGCTCCATGCCGTTCTTGTACAGGCGCTGGTGGAATTCCTCTTCCGACATCTCGACCATATCGGAAACGCCCTCTGGAAATTCCCAACACACAAATGTTTCGCTGATGAAATCAATGCGCGTGACCTGCGAAGTCACGAAGGCTGTCAACGAACACTCACCGGCAATGGTGATTTTTCCCGTGGCGAATAGCCGCGCGGGGTGTAGTCCGTCAAGAATGCGCGAAGCCAGGGCCTTGTCATCTTGCACAAAGGTCTTGTCGGAACCGCTGGCACCATGAATCTGAATTTCCAGTAACATTTTTTTGTTTTTCATGCTTGGTTTTGGTTAGATTGAATATTGGGGCTGAAGTTTACCGGACCTGTTCCACGCTTTCCGAACGGCGAAAATCCGCCGCAGCTTCAGCGAGAATTTCGGCCAACGCCCGGTTCCAGCCTGCCATCAAGACGGCGTCAGTTGGCGCGGACAACGGTATGCTGCGCGAATAGGCTTGCTGAAGAATCAATTTCCCGGGAACGCCGTTCGGCGCGTCGCAGAAAACAAACCGCATCGTCATCACTGCCGCCGGATGCTCCGACTGGCGAAAATCTCCGAAAAGCTGGCTTACGCTGATCTCCACTAGCGTATCCGGCTTGAGCGCGCCGCCGGCTTCCACCACGGCACTGAAGCTGCCGCTGTCGCGCAGCCAGCCGCGCATCGGAGCGAGAAGCTCTTCGGTGGGCGATTCCAGAAATCCCGCATACGGATCGCGCTCATAAGAGAATTCCCCGGTGCGATAGACAAAGGAACGCTCGTCGAAGGGCGCGGCGATTTGCAGCTTGCGGATGCCCAGGACACGGCCACCGGGGATGGCGTTCGTGCCAGGAATCGCTGGCGCGGCGAAAGCGAACGTCTGTCTGGTCATAGCAGGTCTGGAAATGCAACCCGCCAACCCGCAAATGCTGGCAACCAGGAAAAGCAGGATGATGTTCATGGTCCGTTGAGGATGAAGGTGCGAGGGTTTCATGGTTTCGGGGGAAAATGGATTCTCATTTCTCAGGTGCTGGTTGAACAATCTTCACGGACGGGGGTGGGTTCCCAAACAAGAAACCCGATGGATAACTTTTTAGTTGGGCCAAAACCTCGTCCAAGTCACGGATGGTCCGTTGGGCGTTCACCAGGGTTTGATTCAACGCATCAAAATCAATGTTAGCCAAGCCGGGTTGCAGTTGGGCAATCGTGGCGTGCGATTCGATCAGCAGCGCGTTGGCATTGGTGCTCAAAGCGCCAAAATCCAGTTGGTTCACCTTGTCCAGCACCTGGCCCGCAGATTTCAAATCACCTTGCACCAATTGGTTGATGGCGGCGAAATCGAGCTGTTCGACGTTGTCCAGCAACTTTTGTATCGAAGCGAGCAGTTCGTCGAGCTGCCCCGGCGCTGCCGGAATGTAAGTGTGTTTCGGTGTCCAGGGAACTTGCGCCGGAGGATTTCCGGCCGGGTTGAGGTATTCGAGCGACAAGAAGCTGGTGCCGGTGACGCCCCGGCTTCTGATCCGCGCCCGAAGACCGCGTTGGATGGCGGACTGGAGCATCTCGCTGCGCGCTTTGCCTGGCGGCAATGGGGTCACATCGTTCCGCATCTCGAATTCCACGACGATGTAACTCGGCGTGGTTTCCTGATATTCGCTCCAGGAAAAACTGATGCGTTTGACTTTCCCGACATCCACGCCCCGGAGTTCCACGGCCGAGCCGACCGCCAGTCCGGTCACGTCGCCCGGGATGTAGGTCTCAAACAAACTCGTCGGTTCAAAATAACTGCGCGCGCCAAAGGCAAGAACACCCGCGATCAGAATGGCCAGCCCGCAAAGCGTGAACAGGCCGAGTTTGAAATGGTTGGTGGATGTGCTCATGACATTAATTGGGATGAACGGCCGAAGCTGAATCCGGTTCGCGGTTGAAAAAACGGCGCACCCACGGATCGGGGGCGTTGTCGCGCAATTCGGCGGGCTTGCCTTCGGCGATGACTGTTTGCGTCCGGGCGTCCAGCATGATGACGCGGTCGGCGATGTTGTAGATGCTCGCCAGCTCGTGCGTAACGATGACAAACGTGATCCCGAAATGATGCGCAAGTTCCTTGATCAAAAGGTCAAGTCCCGCCGAGGTCACCGGGTCCAGCCCGGCAGAAGGTTCGTCGAGAAAGAGGATTCGCGGGTCGAGCGCCATCGCCCGCGCAATCGCCGCCCGCTTCTGCATGCCACCGCTCAACTCCGATGGCATTTTTCGCGCGGCGGCACCGAGACCAACAAGTTTTAGTTTGGCGAGCGCGACCAGTTCCTTCACCGGTTCGGGCAGCGCGGTAAATTCGTCGAGTGCCAGGCGCACATTTTCCAGAACGGTCATCGAGCCGAACAAAGCGCCGCTCTGATACATGACGCCAAACTTGCGAAGCATTTGCAAACGTTCGCTGTCCTTCGCCGCGATGAAATTGCCTTCTTCAATCCACACTTGACCGGCGAGCGGCGTGTAAAGACCGATCAGATTTTTTAGCAGCGTGCTTTTCCCGCAACCGGAGCCACCCAGAATCACGAGCACTTCACCGCGCCGGACCTGGAAATTGACGTTCTGAAGAACGACCTTCTCCGCGTAACCGATTTTGAGGTCGCGCACCGTGATGATGGTTTCTTGCGATACGCTCATTTTTTTAACAAAAAGAAAAGGATGGAGAACACGGCGTCCGCGATGACAATTAGCAGTATGCTGGTCACGACTGCGCGGGTGGTCGAAATGCCGACCGCGCTCGGGCCTTGCTGAGTTTGCAAACCACGCAGGCAGCCAACGGCGGAAACAATTGCGCCAAAAACAATGCCCTTGGCACCACCCAGGGCGACGTCGCTCAGATGAACGCTCGAAGTCAGTTGATGAAACACCAGCGTGAGCGGAAAGCCCAGGCTCAACGTGATCAGGACGCCGCCCAGCACTCCCATGAAGGTCGCGTAAAACGTCAGCAGTGGCGTCAGAAGAATTCCGGCGGTGATGCGCTGAACCACCAAAAACCGCATGGGATCAAGGCCGAGCGTTTCCAGCGCGTTCAATTCCTCGTTCACTTTCATCGTGCCGATTTCCGCCGCGAACGCCGATCCCGAGCGGCCCGCAAGCAGAATCGCCGCGAGCAACGGGCCGAGCTCGCGCACCATTACCAGCCCGATCATATTGGCCACATAAATTTGCGCTCCGAACTGCGCCAGTGGCTGCGCGGACTCGAACGCGATGATCACCCCGACCAGCACGCTGATCAACGAGACGATGGGCACGGCGTTCGCGCCGGCGAGTTCAAAAACACGGCGCACTTCCGGCCATCGCATTCGTTTTCGATCAATGAGGGTCGGCGGCAGGCTGGCCACGATGTTGCCAAGAAAGGCCACCTGTTCGCGCAAGTCGGCGGCGGCCAGGCTGACCGATTCGCCGATTTCTTCCGGCAGGGAATGTCTTTTCGCCCCTGCCGTCGATCGGAACGCTTCGTAATCGTCGAACGTGAACCCGAGGAAAAGTTTTTCCAGTTCCGGCTCCAATCCCAGGACCGAGACGGTTGCCGACGGCGTCATTTTCCTCATGTTCAAATAGCGGAGCAAGGCCAGGCCCGCGCCGTCGCAGAATTGCAAACCACCCGCGTCCACCTCGAGGACTTTGATTTTCACCGCTCCCAATTTTGGCTCCAGAAGGTTCCAGCACCCCACTGCGGTTTGAGCGTCCAGCCGGCCGCAGAGAACCACACGGATACAACCGTCGGGTCTGGCTTGAATGTCAGTTGTCAATTCGTGCTGTGCGGTGGTAGTCACGGCGTTTTTATGTAGTTCGCAAATTCATCAGCTTCATTACAAACGGAACCGTTTCCTGGTAGAGCGTAAGGCGGGCACGGATTTGCGCGGCGACGCCGGCGTCGGTCACATTTTTGATTTGTGTGGCAACGGCTTTTTCCAGTTCCACCAATGCGGCTCGCAAGTCGGGCATGGGGCGTTCGGATTTGCGTTCAACGTGGTCGGCCAGATTCAGCAGCACTTCTGCCAGCGTGGTCCGGAATCGGGCTGTCGCCGTGCGCAGCGGCGCCGGCACGGAGGATGGCCGCAAGTCAGACCGATGCTGAATGATGGCCAACTGATGCAGAAACAGCGCCTGCGCTGTGTCGCCGATAACTTCCAACCGCCTGCGCTGTTCCGCGCCGGACTCGAACTTCGAGCTTTCGAGCAATTCATTGACCGTGCCGAAATTCTGATACGCCTGCAGACGCAGGGCGTAGGCCTTGGTCAATCGCAGTCCGTGTTCTTCATCCGTGTCGGGCAGGCTGGCGAGCTTCGCGAATGCGCGCAGGATGGACCCCAGTTTCGCACGCAGGTTGCCCAACGCCGTCACCGGCCAGAGCCGGCTGTTAATAAATCCAAATACCAGAAGTCCAAGCGCGATGCCAATCAGCCGGTCGCGCACCACGCGCAGTTCCGTGTAAGTGCCATAGGTTTGCAGGGTGCATTTGCAAAAGGCCAGACAGATCTGGATGCCGCAGTAGGAAATCCGCACACTGCCGAAGTTCACGTAGGCCGCCAATGCAATGACCGCTCCAAACGGAAACCAGAAGCCACCCAGCGAGTCGAGATTTGGGAAGACATACATGAGCGATATGATTCCAAGAACGCCGCCAACGACTGCGCCGGCGAAACGAAGGATGCCCTTTTGCAGGCTCGCTCCCACCGTCGAGAGCGAGCAAAGGACGCAAGTGAGGACAGAAGTGTAAATGCCCGGATAAGCCGACAGTGTATAAATGAGATAGCAGATAAAACCGGCGAGCGCCCCTTTGATGGCAAAGCGAATGTATTCTGGATTGGTGAAGGCGTCGGGAGCGAGGAATCCGCCTTTATCCTGGTTGGGTGCCGGCTTCAGCTCCTCTGGCAATTCCCGGCCCGGAAAGGTGAGTGGCATCAGTTGAGCCGCGCGCTCCATTTCTGCAAGCGCCGGCAAGGCGTCCTGATCCGAAATGGTTCCGGCGTCGGCTGCCGGCACACTGGAAATTGCCGGCGGCTTGTGATTTTCAATCGCGGTGCGCCAGCGTGCGCAGGCGTCGGCCAAATTTAGGAGCCGTTGCTGCACCGCTTCATTCGCGGACGGGATGCCCTGCGCCTCGAGCACGGCCGCCGCCGTCACGAGGCGGTCAACGACGATGAGGTGTGCGCGTAGTTCGGCCGCGTATTTTTTAAGCCACGGCTCGACTGTGCCGGTCAGCTTGAGCTGGCGCATTTGTTCCACCACGCCCGCCATGGCGAGGGGAACGAGTGACGACGGTTTTGCACCGGCGGATTTGCCAGCGGCCAGCCGCCGCAACAGACCTTCGACCGCGTCAAGCCGGGTGGTCAATCCACGCAGGAGCACGGACTTCGAGGTTTGCGGGTTCAGCAGAAATTGCACGCCCAGATTGACACTGAGTCCCAGCGTCCAGGCCCAGCAATAATAGAACGGCGTGCGATTCAGAATTTCTATATTGGAAACGGTGTCGGGAATTGTAAGGCCGAAGCCAACGATAACGGCGACGGCTAATCCGAAGACGCTGGGATTCCCGACCCGGACCAACAGCAAGCCCAACATAATGATTGCCGGAACACACAGCACGCGAAGCCACACCAAGTCGAGCAAACATACATAGTAAAGAAGTAGCAATCCGCAAGCAGCGACGGCGCCAATGATGGCCACCACTGTTCCCAGCAGCGTGGTCGAAATGTCCTCTTTGGTGACCATGAACATTCCGATCATCACCATGAGCGGCTCTTTCAAATGAAAGGCCATGACTGGAATCGTGCAAGCAATACAGGCCAGTGTGATGCGTAGCGTGGCCTGCCAACGGCCGGGCGTCGGGGCGAGTTCGCGGCGCAGGAATTCCGAGAATTGGGAAATCCACAAACTGGGAGCTGTCAGCGTCGCGGTCACAAGCGTTCCAGTTCTAAGGATTTGCCGCCGGGTTTGGTTTAGGAGCCGGTCCGATGATGGTCACCACGGCCGACGCGCCTACGCGGAAACTGTCGTCGGGATTTTCCACTTGAATCCGGACCGGAAAGCGTTGCGCCAGCCGCACCCAGTCCAGGTTGCGCGGCACATCTGGCAACCCTTCCACACTCGTTCCGTCTTCAGGAACGACGGCCCACGCGAGGCCGACGACTTTGCCCTTGAACCGTTTTCCGCCTTTGTATTGCAGATAAATTTCCGCCGGCGAACCATCCTCGATGTGCTTGAGTTGCGTTTCACGGAAATTCGCGACGACATACCAAGTGCTCGTGTCCACCAGCGTGAAGACGTCCACGCCCGTCCGCGCGAACTCGCCGATGGAAATGTTGAAATTCACCACCTTGCCACTGAACGGCGCTTTCACGCGGCAGTATTCGAGATTCAACTCGGCTTCGTGGAGCTGCGCTTCGGCGGCGGCGATATGCGCGTTCACATCGCCTTCTTGGCCGATGTCATCCTCGGCTTTGTTGCGTTGAGCTTTTGCTTCGTCCACCGCAGCGGCGGCCGACGCGAGCATCCTCTGTGCTTCACGAACACTTGTGTCGGCCACAAGCCGGCGGGTGCGCGCCGCTTCGAGTTGATCAGCCGTGGCAAATTCTTTCGCCAACAACGGTTCCAGGCGTTTGACGTGATCATCGGCGTCCTTGAATTCCGCTTCGGCGCGCTCGACGGAAGCTTCCGCGGCCAGCCGCTGGGCTTCCGCGCGTATAATCGAGGCGTCCGTCACTTTCAAGGTATCCGCCAAAGACGCCACTTGTTTTCGGGTGAGATTCAAATTGGCTTTGGCGCTGGCGACCGCGTCTTCGTAAGGGCGCGGATCAACTACAAATAACAGATCGCCTTCCTTCACGAATTGATTGTCCTTCACATATAGCTCGACAATGTGGCCGCTGACGTGCGGCGCGACGCCGATGAAATTCGCGCGCAGCGTCGCGTCATCCGTCTCCGGCCGGTAATCATGCGTCCAAACCGCGATGATGGTCACGAGCACCGTGGCGATTATGATGGCCAGGGTGACTCTTTGACCGATGATTTTTGGATCCGGTTTCGAATCAGGTTTAGGATCCGGTTTGGCTGGCTCGGCGGGAATGGGATTCTCTTCGGGCATAATTTCAATTCCTGAAAAACAGCAGCCATGAGAGCAATGTGATCAGCACCCAAAGACAAACATAAACCGGCGTCCGCATCGGCAGATGTGCGTCAATGTTTCTCTTGATGAAAACCAGCCGAAGCAGCAGTGATCCCACCACGCCGATGGCCATGCAAAACATCCACCCCGGAAAGAACGAACCCAGCACATTGATGGACGGCGCGCCCCGGCAGCCAGTCAGCAATACCAGGCTCATTCCGGCCGCGGTTCGCCACAGCACCCTGCCGGTAAAGAGATGGCCGACTGCCGCGCGGATTTTGTCGGGTCTGATTAAATTCATGGTCCAGGTTTCAGTTTCCAAATTTTCGTTCCAGCAGTTGCGGGCCGAGGTCCCCGGAAGCAAAGGCCAGCGCGGCGGTGGATTCGAGCAGCGTCGCGCGCGTGTCGAGCTGCGTATAGCGTGCCTGGCTCAGTTCACGCCGCGCCGACAAAACATCTACGAGACTGCTCAAGCCGCTTTGGTAAGCCTCGAAGGTTTGCTGGTAGGATTTGTCGGAGGCGTCAACCAATGCCGTGGCCACATCCAATCGACTGATTGCTAGCTTGGTGTCCGTGTAGGCCTGCCACACCTGCGAAATGGCCTTGTCGCGGGAATCTTCCAGCGCGTGCTGCGCCGCCGTGCGTTCGGCCTTGGCCAGCTCCAGCTTGTGCTTGCGCGAGCCGCCATCAAACAACGACCATGTCAAGGAAAGCCCCACGCCCCAGACCGGCTGTTGGGTTGACGACCACGGAAGCGTATTGCCTGCAAATTTCATCTGCGAATTGTCAAACGACCCGCCCGCCTCGCCTTCAAACGCAAGAGTCGGGTAGTAAGCCGTGCGAGCCTGTCGAATTTCAGCCTCCTTCTCGCGCAGAATGGCCACTTGTGCCATGAGGTCGGGGCGCTGTTTCAAAGTCCGGTCAATCACCTGCTCGACCGTGTCTTCCAGATTGGTGGGCACTGGCAGTTTTGAAAAATCCATCACATGCAGCGGAATCGTGGGCGTGATGCCGATGGTTTCAGCAAGAACCACCTGCGCGTCGCGTTCTTTGGCCCGAACATCTTCCAGATCAAACGCCGCTGCCACCGCCTGTTGCCGCGCTTGCGACACGTCGGGCGCGGTGGCCAGACCGTTTTTGAAACGGTCCTCTGCCGCCTGCTGGACCTCCAGCGCCGAGTTGAGCGCGGACTGGGCCACGTCAATGCGCCCGCGCGCCTTGCAATACTCGTAAAAGGCGCTTTGCACGTTGAAAACGATCTGCTGATGTTGCGTGTTGAAACCAAGATTGGCTGCAAGCAATTGATTTTTCGCCGCGAGCACTCCGGATTTGCGCCGTCCGAAATCGAGCAGCACCCATTCGAGCGTTGCAACCGGTTGCGCTTGTTCGGTTTTGAGATCCAAATAACCCGCCGTGTTGGCCGATTCCGGCACCGGCACCGGTTCGCGGGAATAATCGGCTGAAGCGTTCAACGCGAGGATCGGAAAATATTCGCTCTGCGCCAGCCCGACGGCTGCCGCCGCCTGCTTGGCCTGCTCCCAGGCAACTTTCGTTTCCGGATTGGCGCTTTCGGCAAGGTCAATGAGTCCGGCCAGATCGTAAACTCTTTTTGGATCGGCTTCCGGTTCCCCCCTGGCATTAAGCGTTTCGGCAAATCCCGTCATGTCCGGCTGCTGCCAAGGTCTTTCAGCCGATGCGGGTGCCTTGAGTCCCTTAAGCACATCATCTGAAGAATCTGACTGCGCAGATGCGTGAGACGGGCATAAGAAGCTGATTGCCACAAACCATGCAACCGCTTTGAAAGCGGCGTATGTACCATCAATTTTCATCTGAACAGACGTGTTCGAGTTCAATCATCATGTTAAATCTTCTGCGAGCGATGCCGCCCCTTCAGGCGCTCCATGTTCATTGAACAAGATAACCAAACGAGAATCCCGCAACCATTGGGCGTCCGACAGGTCTTGATCTCTTCATGTCGGGGGAACGGAACCATGGCCGAAAGAGAGGTTTTGTGCTCTCTCGTTCGAGGGACACCGAGACGAATCAGTTTAAATCAAACCTTTTCGTGTGAAAGGACCAATTGCCGTGCTGCCCGGTAACGCGCTCTTAACTTTCGGTCGGTCACGACTTGAGAAACCGTCTCGCCAATCACCGCGATCACTCCGAACAAAGGCAGGGCAAGAACAAGACCGGTTGCGCCGGCCACTGTCGCGCCGAGGAACAGCATCAATACACTCAACAACGGATGGACGCGAAGCTTGCGTCCAATCGTCAACGGCAAAAAAACGAAATCGTCGAGTGCGCGAACCCCTAGAAATAAGGCCAGACAAAGATAAGGCGTCCAGGTTTTTTCAGGAAAATCAGTAGCAGCAATCAAAACGACCAAGACGCAACCAATGACTGAACCAACATAAGGAATCCAGGCCAGCACAGCGGCAGCCAGTCCCAACCAAATCGCGTTGTGAATTCCCAGCACAGCAAGCCCCAGCCCCAGACAGGTAGTGTCCATAAGCGTGAGCAGGAGCAATCCTTGAAAGTAGTTTTGAAGGCTGGTGTCCAAACGTGAAAACAGAAGCAGCGCCTTCTCAAAGAAGGCATTGGGCACGCTCTGAATAATGTATTTCTTCAGCCGGTCGGAGTCGTTCAACATGAAATAGATGAAATAGGGCACGAGCAACAAGGATGGCAGCCACCTCAAGGACTGGAGGAAGATCGGCAGCAGTTTTTTCTCGGCGAACCGGTTGGTGAATTGCTGAACATTCTGGTCAATCTGGGCGGTCAGATCCATGCTTTGGAAAATCGGAACCGCCCGCTCAAGCGCTCCTGCGGTTTTCAGCAGCAGCGCCTGTCCACCGGCGACATATCGGCCGAGTTCGTTCTGCCACGTCCCGGCCTTGGCCGCCATTAGAAGTCCGCCCGCAAGCACGATTGTCACGGTCACTAATTGCAAGAGGAGCCAGACGAGTTTTGCGGCGGTTTTATGCCGCATTCCACGGTCCACCAACGCGCGCATGACAGGCCGGACGCAATAGTAAAACATCAGCGCCAGCAAAACCGGCACGACAAACCACGTCATTTTCTGGAGCAAAAAGAGCAGCGCGCAGGTGATCAAAATGACCACCAAGAGCGTGATGGCACCGGGTTGCGGGAAGGGCTTCATAAACTCGGAACATGTCTCTCTTGAAGCAGAAGCTGCCGCGCCCGGCGGCTCAAGGTTCGCGCAATCTCAACCAATACCTTTGCGCCGATGCTTTTATTTTTCAGCAGCAGCGAAGAAAATTCCGCTTGAAACAAAGCCACTGTCACCGTGCGCTCAATGGCAACAACCTTGGCGGTGCGTGGTGCCTCGTCGAAGAGAGACAATTCGCCCACCAATTCGCCGGGGCCAAAATCAAGAACCGCGTTCTTCAACAACTTATGACCGGGATCCGCGCGAAGTTTGCCGCTGACGACGATAAATATTCCATGGCCCGGATCATGCTCCTCGAAAATGATCTCATCCTTTTCATAGATGCGCTCATGCAGGAGTTCCTCCACCTCTAGTATCTCCTTGTGGGTAAGCTCGTGAAAAATCGGGATGTTCTTCAACACCTCGATCTTCTGTGCTTTCATGTTGGCACCAAAGAATTTCATCTCGTCCAGTCCTTTCAAAGTAATCGCCCACATTCGTCTTCATTAGACTAGGGCTTGCCGATGCGGAACACGACTGGGCTTAAAGCAGACTCTCGCCTATCCACAACGAGAGAGGGAAAAGCCTGCTGGAAATTTTATTTCATCAAGCTGGCTGCTGCAAAAAGGGATAGTCGGTGTAACCTTTGGGACCAGGCGGGTAAAAGGTGGATGGATCAGGCTGATTGAGCGGAGCCGCTTGGCGAAAACGCTCGGGGAGGTCCGGATTCGCTAGAAACGGCACGCCGAACGCAACCGCGTCCGCCTCGCCTGCGGCCAGCACTTGGTTCGCGGTTGCCTGCGTAAATTGTTCATTGGCAATGTAACTGCCGCCGAAAGCCGATTTCAACTGTGGCCCGATGCGGTTTTCGCCGAGCGATTCACGGGCGCAAATAAACGCGATCCGCCGTTTGCCCAATTGACGCGCTACATATCCGAAAGTGGCCGACGGATTGGAATCGCCCATGTCGTTGGAATCGCCGCGCGGGGCCAGATGCACTCCGACCCGATCAGCGCCCCAGACGGAAACCACGGCGTCGCTGACCTCCAGCAGGAGCCGGGCGCGATTTTCAATCGAACCCCCGTAGGCATCCGTGCGATGGTTCGTCTTGTCCTGTAGAAATTGATCCAGCAAATAGCCGTTGGCGGAATGAACCTCCACACCGTCAAAGCCAGCACGCATCGCATTTTCCGCGCCAAACCGATAAGCCTTGACAATGCCCGGAATTTCCTCCAGCGCCAGCGCGCGGGGCGTGACAAAGCGTTTCTTTGGACGAACCAGACTAACGTAACCAGGGGGCGCGATGGCGCTGGGTGCCACGGGCAATTTGCCGTTCAAAAATATGGGATCGGAAATCCGTCCAACGTGCCAAAGTTGAAGAAGGATTTTTCCGCACGCATCGTGGACCGATTGCGTCACCAGCTTCCACCCTTCAACCTGAGCTGGCGACCAAATGCCAGGGGTATTGGCGTAACCAACGCCCATCGGCGTTACTGCAGTCGCTTCAGAAATAATCAGGCCCGCCGACGCACGCTGGGTGTAGTATTCGGCCATCAGCGCATTAGGAACGCGCTTAGTTCCCGCCCGCGACCGGGTCAGCGGCGCCATGATTATGCGGTTGGGAAGTTCCCACGCACCGATGCATACAGGATCAAATAAAGTAGGCATAGTAGCTTTTGTTTAACCGTTTGATAAAACTGTTGTTGGTTTTTTATCGGCCGTTCATTCCGCGTTGCCACTTGCAACCGGCCCATAAATAGAACCGTAACACATTATGAATGCACTCAGGCGGACACAACTGGACGCAACGCAGACTCGCGCCTATTCACAAAGAGAGAGGGTGATTAACGCAGAAAATTTATGCCAAACGAACAAGACCGAGATGAACCGCTTCCCGAACCGCCGCTGTCCGGCCGGGGGCTTTGAGCTTGTTTAGCAAGCTCTTGACGTGCGTCTTCACAGTGCCTTCGGCGATCCCAAGCAGATCTCCGATGATTTTGTTGCTTTCTCCTTTGGAAACAAGGTTCAGAACATCCAGTTCACGCGCACTTAATCCAGGACGATTCATGCTTTCAGCCAGTCTTTGTCCGATGCGCGGGGGAATACACGTCTTACCGCCATACACTTGCCTGATCGTCTCCAACAGCGCTTGCCGGCAAGTATCTTTAAGCAAATAGCCGCGCGCCCCTGCTTGGAGTGACACATGAACATCCCGCTCGCTTTCGAAAGTTGTCAAAACAATGACTTTGCCCGCCACATGGCGAGATTGGATTTGCGCAATGGCTTCCAACCCGTCCAGGCGCGGCATTCGCAAGTCCAATAACACAATGTCGGGCCGAAATTTTTCAACCAACTCCACAGCCTCCACGCCGTCCTCTGCCTGCGCAACGACACGCATGTCTTTTTCAACTTCGATGATGGAAACAATGCCATCGCGAACCACGGGATGGTCGTCCGCCACGAGAATTCTAATTCTTGACTGTTTCATTTGGTTTGGCTTAGTTGACGTTTTTACCCTTTTCCGCCAAAGGCACCCGAACGCGGATCTTCCAGATGACGCGAAGGTTTCCTCGCTGGCCGTCTAACAACTCCAACGATTGAACACTCACTCCATTCCTCACAATAATGCGACGAACAGCTTCAAAGCTTGCCAAGAATTCTGAGAAAAGGCGCGGGCTGCGTGATGGATTATTGGGCCGGGGAATTAGTCTGGCTGGGCATGTTTGCCAGAAGCCCTGTGGCTTCACGTAACAGAATGCGTCCGAAGTCCACGTCATACCA
>Ga0335080_10001213_pt1 | contig 24908 bp, 22 predicted proteins | sample Lox_Sample_34_FD_206720 | JGI IMG/M metagenome (GOLD analysis project Ga0335080, IMG submission 206720) | Soil microbial communities from Loxahatchee National Wildlife Refuge, Florida, United States - Lox_Sample_3.4 | ecosystem: Environmental > Terrestrial > Soil > Wetlands | place: USA... | reverse complement strand
ATGAGGTTGGCAAAGTAGGTAGTATCCGGTAGGAAGTGGCTTGCGCGAGCTGGATTGGACTCAGACGCGATTACGTTCCGTAGTTCCGGGCGAAATCGAACGGGGCGCCGATCGTGGTCCGATCGCATGACCAAGGTCACACGCCCAGTGTGATTGCAATCACAGACAACTCACTCTACAAAACCGTACAGTTTTTTCCCAACGAGCACGTTATAAGTTTGTGGTCCTCCCCACCGAACGAGCTCCGCAAGAAACCCCGGCGACCGCAGTCGCCGGGGTTAGATTTTCTGGCGACCTGGGGCTTCAAGACTGGCTCTGAGATAACACCGTCTCGGGAGTGACGCCCCCTCCAGCCTGCGCAAAATAGCGGCGCTGAAAGTACAACGCTACGTTGACCAGTCCAATGAGAGCTGGCACTTCGACGAGCGGCCCGATCACCGCAGCAAACGCCGCACCCGAATTGATTCCGAACACAGCTACAGCAACCGCGATGGCAAGCTCGAAGTTGTTGCTGGCAGCCGTAAAGGAAAGGGTTGCCGTCTTCGAATAGTCCGCTCCCAGTTTGCGTCCCATAGAAAACGAGATCAGGAACATAACGACGAAGTAAATTAGAAGCGGAACGGCGATTCGCAGCACGTCCAGTGGCAAGCGGATGATGTATTCCCCCTTCAGCGAGAACATCACCATGATGGTAAAGAGAAGCGCAATCAGGGTAACCGGGCTGATCCTCGGAATGAATTTCGTCTCGTACCACTGCCTTCCCCGCGCACGCAACAGCACAAAACGGGTGAGCAATCCCGCGAGAGATGGAATGCCCAGATAGATCAAGACACTCTTCGCAATTTCGCGGATTGGGACATCCACGATTGCGCCCGTCAGTCCAAACAAGGGTGGAAGCCGGGTAACAAAAATCCAGGCATAGATTGAATAGAACAGGACCTGAAAGACAGAGTTGAATGCCACGAGGCCGGCAGCGTACTCGGAATCGCCATTGGCCAGTTCGTTCCACACGATCACCATGGCGATACAGCGGGCAAGTCCGATCATGATGAGACCCGCCATGTACTCTGGATATCCACGCAAGAAAGTGATCGCAAGCGCAAACATCAGAACAGGGCCAATCACCCAGTTCTGCACGAGAGACAGTATGAGGACCTTCCTGTTGTGGAACACTTCGCCCATCTCCTCATAGCGCACCTTGGCCAGGGGCGGATACATCATCAGGATGAGACCCACGGCAATTGGGATGGAAGTGGTGCCCACGCTGAAGCGGTTGAGAAATGGCACAACGCCTGGTAGCGCCCATCCTGCGAGGACACCAATTAGCATGGCTGCAAAAATCCAGACCGTAAGGTAGCGGTCCAGGAATCCAAGCCGGGAGGCAATGGTGGCATTCATGCGCTTAATCCTCGTCGAGCTTCTGCGACGGTTGTTGCCCGATCTTATCCAGTTGCTGCTGCAGCGAGAGGCCATCCAAGCTCCCCATCGGCAGTGACAGGAACAGGCTGATTCTCCGGTCCAGCAGGAAAAAGGCGTCGCGAAAAGCTTTGGCCTTTTCTTCCTCTGAGCCCTGCACTGCGGCGGGATCAGGAATGCCCCAATGCGCGGTCATGGGCTGCCCCGGCCATACTGGACACACTTCATTCGCAGCGTTGTCACAAACGGTGAATACGAAGTCAAGCACCGGGGTGCCGGCTTTTGCGAATTCCTCCCAGCTCTTGCTGCGCAAGCCAGTCGCGGGCAGGTGTGCCCGCTCCAATTGCCGAATGGCCTCCGGCCGGACAGTGCCGGAAGGATGGCTGCCTGCGCTGTAAGCGGTGAACCGTCCTCGTCCCTTCTGATTCAGAATCGCCTCGGCCATGATGGAACGGGCAGAGTTACCCGTACACAGAAAGAGGACGTTATAGTGATCTTTCATGGAGGCCTCTTCTTAGTTGCAGCAGGTTGGACCGCAACAAGCTCCAGTGGCGCCAACTGGCTTGACGGCACGAACAAAGCCGCTAAAGAATTTTCCATCAATCTGCGCGGGATCGAGATTGATCGGCATCACTTGGCCTGACAGGTACTCCCGGGCGTCTGCGGCGGTGTAGGTCCGCGTGGGCTCTATGTCGATCTGCTCGAACCCCGCAGCCGCCAGTTTCGCGCGGTAGTCGCTTTCATCGAGGGCACCGGCAATGCATCCCACCCAGGCGAGGACACTTTGGCGAATCTCAGGCGGAATCTCGCCGCGTGTGACCACATCAGAGACGGCAAAGCGACCTCCGGGCTTGAGGACCCGGAACGCCTCACGCAGGACCTTGCTCTTGTCGGCGGAGAGATTGATCACGCAGTTCGAGATGATCACGTCGACCGAGTTATCCGGCAGCGGGATGCTCTCGATCTCACCCTTCAGAAATTCCACGTTCGCGATGCCGGACTTGCGCTTGTTCTCATTGGCCAGAGCGAGCATTTCGTCGGTCATATCGAGCCCGTAGGCCTTGCCAGTTGGTCCGACGCGGCGAGCCGACAGAAGAACATCGATGCCTCCACCCGATCCGAGATCCAGCACAGTCTCTCCCGGCTTTAATTGCGCCAAGGCTGTCGGGTTGCCACATCCCAACGAGGCGAGAACGGCTTCCTGCGGGAGCTGTCCGATCTGGGAGGCGTCGTAAAGGTTGCTGGTGATGGGATCGGCGCATCCGTTAGCCGTGGTAGCACCGCAACAAGAATTCCCGCCACTTTTCACGCGCAAGGCAGCCTCGCCGTACTTTTGTCTTACGACTTCCTTTATATCTGTCGCCTGAGTAGTGCTCATGTATGACTCCTTTATTTACAGATTTGGACGATCTCTTGCGGCTTCACAGCCTTGTTCCGGGTGCAGCATTCGGCGTAGAGGAATTGCAGAAGCTCCTGCAAAGCTTCGGTATTCGCCGTGTAGCGGAGAAATGTGCCTTCCCGCTTCACAACGACCAGGTCTTCGGTTCTGAGTTTGTCGAGATGGTGGGAGAGGGTGGAGTTGGGGATTGCGAGTTCGTCCTGAATTTCGCTGACTACTAGGCCTTCCGGGTGAGCCGAGAGCAGCAGTTGCATGATGCGCAGCCGTGGTTCGGTGCCCATGGCGGAGAACATGTCGGCGTACTTGACCGTGCGATCCGTTCTAACCGGCGCCATATTTCGATAATACCAGAAATATAAACATGTCAAGTCCAGTTCAAAAACGCCTAGCCTCTGAAACAGAGACAATGACCGACGCGCCAACACCAACCGCGTCCCCCAGAATGCTGACGCACGACCGCTGTCTGTTTTATTCTGGATAGTTCATGATTCGCATTCGCAGGGCTTTTGATCCGCATTCCGTAAAACTGGTCATCTTCGATCTTGATGGCACTCTGATCGACTCACGCCTCGACCTGGTGCATTCGGTGAATGCCGCGCTGCGCCATATTCAGCGGCCAGAGCTTCCCGATGACGTCATCGCCAGTTACGTCGGCGATGGAGCCCCCGTTCTAATCCAGCGAGCTTTGGGGCGCGAGGCTGTGGACGAGGGCCTGGTTCGCCAGGGTCTGGAGTTCTTTCTCACCTACTACCGCGAACACAAGCTCGACCATACAACGGTCTATCCGGGAATTCAGGAAGGGCTCGCCTCCATCCAGAGTTCCGGCAACGGTGTGCCACGCAAGCTGGCTGTCCTTTCCAACAAGCCGGTAAATCCGTCGCGGGCCATCGTTGAGGCACTTGGGCTGGGTCGCTACTTCACGCAGGTCTATGGCGGCAACAGTTTCGCCACCAAGAAGCCCGATCCGGAGGGCGCGTTGAAACTGGTGAGTGAAACCGGGGTGCGTCCAGAACAGGCTGCCATTGTAGGTGATTCGCACGTCGATGTCCGTACCGGGCGCAACGCAGGCTTGTGGACCGTAGCGGTGAAATACGGATTCGCGCCTCACACGCTGGAAGTCGAGGCTCCGGACATTGAGGTGGACACGCCACAGGAATTGAGTAAAGTCTTTCTGTCCCAGAACTGACCGCACACAAGATGAAGACCGACAGTTTCGGTTTTACCAACAAGGAACTGCGCAAGCTGCGCAGCATGAAGAATCCCTACGGCATTCAGAAATTTCTCGACGACATGCCGTACCACCTGGAAGATACCGCCTGGTCTCCGCGCAAGGTGCTGGCGGAAGAGTCCTCGCATTGCCTCGAAGGCGCCATCTTCGGGGCCGCAGCACTGCGGGTGAACGGATATCCGCCGCTGCTGCTGGACTTCGAAGCCGACCACGACACCGATCATGTGATCGCGATCTATCGACAGGACGGATGCTGGGGTGCCGTCGCGAAATCCAATTACACGGGATGCCGCTGGCGCGAACCCGTGTACCGCAACCTTCGCGAACTCGCGCTCAGCTACTTCAACAGCTACTTCAATCTCCGCCGCGAGCGCACTTTACGCCGCTATTCTCTTGCGGTAAACTTGCGCCGCTTCGACTCGCAGCACTGGATGACGACCGATAAACCAGTGTGGTTCATCGTTTATCATCTTTTTGAGGTCAAGCACTATCCCCTGCTCACCAAAGCGCAAGAGAAACGGTTACACCGGGTAGATGAGAGATTGTTCCAGGCAGAATGCCTGGGGAAGGCGTACAAAGTCCGGGATTAGTTGTGATCGAAGCCCGCCGTCATCCACGTTACAAGCTCGAAATCGATGTCCGCATCTATCCGCGAAACTCCGCCGTAGTACGAGGACACTCGGTCGACATCAGCGAATCCGGGATTTCGGCTATGCTCCGCGAGGAAGTGCGTTTGGGAGAGGTTGTTCGGCTGGAGTTTACGGTTCCGACCGGCGATGTTGCGATTCACGCTCTCGCCCGCCAGCGCAATGCCTTCCGCTACGGCTTCGAATTCCTGGAAGCCATTTCCCAGCTTGAGATCATCCAACGTGCATGCCGGCAACTGGCGGTCGCGCAGGCAACGGGACGGGATCTGGAATCCTAGCAACTCTCGGCGGTGCTTGGGGTTCGATTCCTGATAGCTTAGATTATTCATGGGTGAGTGTAAGAAAGTCGCACGCGCAACCGTCTTTTGTTAAGAGGTTGAGATGAAGTATATGGGGAGCCGTTGCCTGATCCTTGCTATAGGGCTGCTGGTCTGCTTCAGCTGTGCCGCCGGGCAGAGCCCAGATCAGGCTCCAGCCGAGAATGCCCAACCTGCCATCGAAAAGAATGATGGGGAATCGGGCAGCCTGCCCACAGTCCGCGCGGAGCGTCCTGACCTGACTCCCGACCCGCAGGGCAAGCTTTCGCAGGAGCAAATGCAGAATCTGTTCCGCGTGGTAGCCGACAAGGACACGGAGAACGACAAGCGGCAGCGCGACTACACCTACGTCGAACGCCAGGTGCAAAACAATCTCGATGGCAACGGAAACAACAAATCCACGGAGATCAAGACATACGAGATTCTGGAAATCTATGGAGAACAGGTCGAGCGCCTGATCGCCAAGGACGACAAACCGTTAAGTGCGAAGGATGCCGCAAAAGAAGAAGAAAAAGTTCAGAAGATCATCGACAAGCGCAAGAACGAATCGGAGGAAGCGCGCAGAAAACGCGAGGAGAAGGAGGCCAAGGAGCGCGAAGACGGGCGCAAGTTCGTCCGTGAAATCGCAGATGCGTACGACTTTAAGCTGATCGGAACAGAGCAGGTGAATGGGCGCGAGACTTGGGTAATCGATGGGGAGCCGCGGCCAGGATTCGTGCCGCACATGAAGGAATCGAAATTCCTCCCGAAATTCCACGGACGGGTCTGGATTGACAAGGACGATCTGCAGCTCGCCAAAATGGATGTGGAGACGCTCGATACGGTTTCGGTCGGCTTCGTCCTCGCACGAATTCACAAGGGTACGCGGTTTTCTCTCGAGCAGACCCGGGTCAACGACGAAGTCTGGCTCCCCAAGCAGATCAACTACAAATTCAACGCCCGGCTGGGCCTGGTGAAGGGCTTCAACATCGATGGCGAACAGACCTATCGCGACTACAAGAAGTTCCGCACTTCCTCGAAAATTGTGGCAATCGGAGAAGTGCAGGAGCAGAAGTAGACTCGTGTTTCACGCCTCTGATCCCCAACAGCTACCGTCCCGGCCGCAGGTACCGTGATGTAGTGCGGTTTCACCGGGACGCGGCGCAGTCGCCCTCCCCAGAGATTGCTCAGGCTTTATAATGCGGGGTCCCGACGCACGAGGCCGATGCTTGTTGCGACTGCGGCGCCTGAGACATACGGTCAAGTTCATCCCGAGGCCATCGATGACTTCCCTCACCCGCCGTGATCTGCTTGTTTCCGGTCTTGCTCTTTCCGCTTCCACGCTGGTGCCTGGTTCCGTACAACGTGCGCGTGCTCTACTGGCGCGTTATCCCGCTCCGGAACCTGCGGGCGCTTTGGCACCACGCGAGCGTCTTCTCTTCGACTTTGGCTGGAAATTCTTTCAGGGACATGGCTCGGACCCAGCGCGCGATCTAGGCTTCGGCATGGGCCAGGGCGATTTCTCCAAGAGCGGCGAGTTCTGGTTTTCTACGCAGAAATTCGACGACTCGAAGTGGCGGGACTTGAATCTGCCGCACGATTGGGCCGTGGAGTTGCCTTTCGTGCGAGACGAGGAGCAGCAGTCGCACGGATACAAGCCGCTCGGACGGCGCTATCCGGAAACCAGCGTCGGCTGGTATCGCCGGACGTTCGAGATTCCCAAGGAAGATTCGGGCCGGCGGATCGTTGTTGAATTCGATGGGGCCTTCCGCAGCGCGCTGGTGTTTCTGAACGGATATTTCATTGTTCGCAATGACAATGGCTACGCACCGTTCAGGTTCGATGTAAGTGACTTCTTGCGCTATGGAGAAAAGAACTATCTGGTCGTCCGCATGGATGCGAGCTTCGGTGATGGATGGTTCTACGAAGGCGCGGGAATTTATCGGCATGTCTGGCTCACAAAGAGCGATGCGGTTCATCTTGGACCTTGCGAGAGCTATATCCGCACGGCAATGAAGGGCAGCGCGGCGTCGGTGAACCTCGGGACGATTGTCCAGAATGAAGGGGCTCAGGCGGAGACCTGCCGGGTGCGCTGGCGGATTCTCGACGCGGCGGGGAAGGTCGTAGCGACCGCCGATTCCGCAGTACAACCGGTTGCTATTGACGGATCTGCAGTCTTCGCCGCGAACGTAAATCTTCCTAGTCCGGCGCTTTGGTCCCCGGAAACTCCGAACCTCTATTCAGCCCTGGTCACACTGGAATCCGCCGGCAAAGCGCGTGATGCCGAGCGCATCACTTTTGGCGTTCGCGACATCAAGTGGGATCCCGACAAAGGCTTTTTCCTAAACGGCAAGCATGTTCTCATCAAAGGCACCTGCAATCACCAGGATCATGCCGGAGTCGGCGCCGCGCTTCCCGATCGCTTGCAGGCTTTTCGCATTGCAGTCCTGAAAGACATGGGCGGAAATGCCGTGCGCACCTCGCACAATATGCCCACGCCGGAATGGGTGCAAGCCTGCGATCGCATGGGCATGATGATGATGTGCGAAACGCGGCAGATGAGTTCCAACCCCGAAGGCCTAGCGCAGCTGGAAACCATGATCAAGCGGTATCGCAACTCGCCGTCGATCATTCTCTGGTCAGTGGGCAACGAAGAGTGGACCATGATGCCGCAACCGCAGGGTGTGCGCGTGGTCGATGAGATGATCAAACGCAGCCATGAGCTCGACCCTACTCGCATGTGTTCGGCAGCGGTAAACGCATCGTTCGAGACACACTTTCCTGAACAACTCGATGTCATGGGCTTTAACTACAACTTGAAAGTGCACGATAAATATCATAAGGACCATCCCAAGCAGGCGAGCGTGGGCTCGGAAACGGCCAGCACAGTTTCCACGCGAGGCATCTATGAGACCGACAAGCTGCGCAACTGGGTGAGCGCTTACGATCTGAATCACACCGCATGGTCTCAACTTGCAGAAGAATGGTGGAAGTTCTACGCGGCACGGGAATGGCTATCTGGAGGCTTCGCCTGGACTGGCTTCGATTATCGCGGTGAACCCACGCCGTACGGATGGCCCTCCATCAACTCACAGTTCGGCATCGTCGATATGTGTGGTTTCCCCAAGGACAACTTCTACTACTACCAAGCCTGGTGGGGATCGGAACAGGTGCTGCATCTATTCCCTCACTGGAATTGGGAGCAGCGGGAGGGCGAGCCGATCTCCGTCTGGGTGCATTCGAATCTGGATTCCGTGGAATTGTTTCTCCATGGGAAGAGCCAGGGCTCGCAGAAAGTGCAACCCCTCACGCATCTCGAGTGGAAGGTGAAGTATGAGCCGGGAGTATTGGAAGCCCGCGGCACGAAAGACGGCAAAGTGGTTCTTACCGACAAGCGGGAAACTACGGGTGAGCCGGAATCGATTCGCGTGACGCCGGATCGCTCCGAGATCAGCGCCGACGGCGAAGATGTTTGCATTCTTCGCGTCGAAGTGCTCGACAAGCAAGGACGCGCGGTTCCGACCGCCGATGTTCCGATTCTCTTCAAGATCACGGGAGAGGGCGCCCTCATCGGGGTGGGTAACGGTGATCCCAATTGCCAGGAATCCGATAAGGAGCCGAAGCGAAGTCTATTCAACGGGCTGGCTCAGGTGATTGTGCAATCTACGCGTACGCCCGGCACGATTACAGTCGAGGCGTACACGGGGGATTGGCCTCCGCCGAAACTGCCACCGACACAGGTCACGATCACGACGAAGAAAGCGGATCTCAGGCCGAGCGTCGCGTGAACCTGTGGCCCCGGACGCCCTCGTCCGGGGTTGCGCGAAGCGTAATGATGACGGCCGGTGGTGACAGGCTGCTGTCGCAAGACGCAGCAAGGCGAGTTTTCCTCGCCGGGCGGACGAGGCGTCCGCCGCTACGCAGGAAGTGCCAAATATGTCCAAATCTCGCCGGGAATTTCTCACTCTGACCTCGCTGGGAGTACTAGGCGCAGCCGCGGCGCGCATTCACGCACAGGATCTTTCCAAGCTGCCGCCGGGGGCTCCCCCTGCCTTCGGTGCAGGACCACCTGTCGGGCCCGAGGTTTCGATCAACACGTTCGCGGAAGGGGAGAAGCTTGTGCAGTTTCCCTTGGCCGACGACGAGCGCGCCATGGCCGCGGCCAGTTGGCGTCGCACGCTTGCATCTCTGTACGAGCGGCGCACTGGTCCGCGGCAACTCTCTCTGGAACCCGAACTGGCACCGGCGATGCAGTGGAATCCCCTACTGCCGAACCTCCATGCCGCTGCACAGCAAGACCGCTTCGTCCGGAGCAAGTCAGATGCGGCTCCCCTGCCGAACAAGGATGAAGATATCGCCTACGCTCCGGTAATCAAGCTCTCTCGTTGGATCGAGAGCCGGCACCTCACCTCGGAACGCCTGACGAAGATCTACATCGACCGGCTTGAGCGGTTCAATCCACAGCTTCGCTGCGCGATCACCATTACAGGCACACTTGCAACAAAGCGCGCCAAGCAGGCGGATCAGGAAATCGCGCAGGGAAAGTACCGGGGTCCGCTGCACGGGATCCCTTTCGGGGTCAAGGATCTGCTTGATACGGCCGGCATTCCCACCACGTATGGAGCCGAACCGTATCGCAACCGCGTGCCCGCAGTTGATTCGGTGGTGGTGAAAAGACTGTACGAAGCCGGCGCAGTGCTCGTCGCCAAGCTCAGCCTTGGCGCACTCGCACTAAATGACCTCTGGTTCGACGGCCAGACGATGAATCCGTGGCTGCCGGAAGAAGGCTCCTCCGGATCCAGCGCTGGCCCCGGCGCTGCCACCGCTGCAGGACTTGTAGGGTTCTCCATCGGCAGCGAGACCGGCGGCAGTATTGTCAGCCCGTCGATGCGCTGTGGAGTCACCGGGCTGCGTCCAACCTACGGGCGAGTTCCGCGCACAGGCGCGATGACTCTCTGCTGGTCGCTCGACAAGCTCGGCCCGATGACGCGCGGAGTTGAAGATGCACTGCTCGTTTTGCAGGCCATTACGGGACCCGATGCTGGAGACCTCGCCACCGTGCCCAGCCATCTTGATTTCGACGCCGGCGCAAGTGTCAGGGGACTGCGCCTGGGCTACTTCCCGGCGTGGATGAAAGAGCGTCCCGCAACAGAAGTCGATCGCGCTGCACTCGAGACGGCCAGAAAAATCGGACTCCAGTTGGTAGAGGTCTCCATTCCCGACTGGCCCTACGACTGTTTGAATCTGATTTTGTTCGCAGAGGGTGCTGCCGCTTTCGAGGAGCTCACTCTAAGCGGCGGACTTCGGGAGTTGAAAGCCCAGGTGCCCGACGCATGGCCGAACATCTTCCGGCAAGCCAGGTTCCTCTCCGCAGTCGATTTCGTGCAAGCCGACCGCATGCGGCGTAAGGTCGCCAACGAGATGGCCCGCTTGTTTTCCGAAATCGATCTACTCCTCGTGCCCTCGTTGCGCGACGAGATGCTGGTCATAACAAATTTCACCGGGCATCCGTCGCTTACCCTGCGAGCCGGATTCGTCGAAGTGAACCAGGCCCGCAGCGACTGGGCCCCCGATCCTAACCATCCCCTGCCCACGTTTTCGCCACCTCGCCGGGCCCCGCACGGGATCACGTTGATTGGTCGCCTGTTCGACGAGGGCACACTTGGCATGGTGGGGATCGCACTTGAGCAGGCATTCGGAGTGGCGAGCGAGAGGCCAAGCGGTTTCTAGTGGCGATCAAAGAGAATGTCCTTGCTTGACAGGCGGGCAAAGTCGCTATATCTGTAGTCACGCCCATGTCCCGACGCCTTCTGCTCTTGTGGCTTCTGCTGGCGTGCAGCTGTGTATCGTCCGGTGCCGAGAAGCAGGAAGCCTGGCTGGAAGTCCGAAGCCCGCACTTTGTTGTCGTCACCAATTCCAACGAAAAACAGGGCCGCCGCATCGCTGACCAGTTCGAACGCATGCGCTCGGTCTTCCACGCAGCGTTCCCCAAGCTGCAAATCGATCCCGGCACACCCGTAATTATCCTTGCGGTGAAAGATGAGAAAGATTTCCAGGCGCTGGAGCCGGAAGCGTATCTGGCCAAGGGATCGCTCAAGCTTGGCGGCTTATTCCTTCGCGCCGCCGACAAGAACTACGTTCTGATGCGACTGGGAGCGGAGGGTGACCATCCCTACGCCGTCGTCTACCACGAATATACGCACCTGCTATTAAGCAAGGCCGACTGGATGCCCCTGTGGATGAGTGAGGGTCTCGCCGAGTTTTATCAGAACACAGACATCACGGACAAGCACGCGGCGCTCGGCCAGGTCAGTGCCGACAATATCCTTTGGTTGAGGCAAAACCGCCTGTTGCCACTTCCGACGCTTTTTGCAGTAGATCACAATTCACCCTACTACCACGAAGAAAACAAGGGTTCGATTTTCTATGCCGAGTCATGGGCCTTGATGCACTATCTGGAAATCAATGACTTCAAAGACAAGGCCGAGCGCATCACCAAATACGGAGTCCTTCTGGCGCAAAATGTGGACGCGGTGAGTGCAGCCATCAGAGCGTTCGGGGATCTCGAACACCTGCAAAGCGATTTGGAAGCTTATATCCGCGATGGCCGGTACAACTATTTCACGATGACGACCACAACCGAGGTTGATGACTCCGCCTTTAAAGTCCGGCCCCTGACTCAGACCCAAACCGCAGCCTTGCGTGCGGATTTTCTTGCCTACAACGAAAGGACAGCAGATGCGCAGGCCTTACTGGATCGTGTCCTGCAGGATGATCCCAAAAACGTCTCGGCGCTCGAGACCAAGGGGCATCTTGCGCTTCGGCAGGGTCATACTGACGAAGCTCGAAAGTGGTATGGCCAGGCGGTGCAACTTGACTCGCAAGACTATCTGGCCCATTACTACTTTGCAGCCATGTCCATCAATAGTGGCGGGGACGCCTCGGTACAAAGTAAGATCGAAGACAGTCTGCGTGCCGCGATAAAGCTGAACCCTGCATTCGCGCCAGCTTTTGACGCCCTCGCTATTGTCCTTGCCACGCAGCGCAAAAACATGGAAGAAGCCCAAATGCTGGCGCTCCGGGCGATTACTCTGGATCCGACGAACGTTGCTTACCGCATGAACGTCGCACACATTCTGATGATGATGGAGAACCCTGAAAGTGCGATCGCCGTCCTAAAAGCAGCCCAGAAGCTGGCAAAGACTCCGGAACAGACCCAAATGGTGGCCGATGCCCTCATGCGCGCGCAGGAGTACGCCGAAATGCAGACTAAATTCCGGGAGCAGGGGCGGGTATACCGTACCGAACAGAATACGACGGTCGAAACACTTGCGGACAGCCACCCCGACGTTGAAGTGACCAGGCTCAAGCATCGCGACTTCGTTCCCAAAGGACCGCATCGTTTTGCCGTCGGAGTCCTCAAGGAAGTCACGTGTCGAAATCCCGAAATCGACCTCACCCTTGCGGCCAGCGGAAAGCAAATTTCGCTCCACGCGGATAACTACTTCAAGGTTCCCTACTCGGCTCTAGGATTCGAGCCCGCCAAGGATCTGAATCCCTGCACGGACCTCGAGAACCGTCCCGCAAAAGTGGAGTACGTAGAGTCCGCGAACCCCTCCATCGCCGCTCAAATCGTGTCGGTCGAACTCCGCAAATAGACTTCACTGAGCTTCCGGCCTTCGTCGCTATAATAGAGAGATTCTCTGCTTGCAAAGCGCGATTCTGTATCGCTACGGACGGGTACGGGTGGGTTGGGCACGACAGGTATCGGCAGCTAGTCCGAAGAATTGAGCACTGAAATAGTCCTCAACGCCGATTACCTTGGTTGGCTAGCAGCTGAGCTTCTCATGGACTTCAAACTCGTCTCCAATTACAAGCCGCAGGGCGATCAGGCAACCGCCATCCAGGCGCTCACCCGGGGTGTGTTCGATCGTGAGCAGCATCAGGTGTTGTTGGGAGTCACGGGATCCGGGAAGACGTTCACGATGGCCAAGGTTATCGAGGCAGTAAACCGCCCGACCCTCGTGATGGCTCATAACAAGACGCTCGCGGCACAGCTATATCACGAATTCAAGAGTTTCTTCCCGAATAATGCGGTCGAATACTTCGTCTCGTACTACGACTACTACCAACCCGAGGCTTACGTCCCGGCGGCTGACCTCTACATCGAAAAAGAGGCCACGATCAATGATGAGCTTGACAAGCTCCGCCTCTCGGCGACACGTTCGCTGTTCGAGCGCCGTGATGCCTTGATCGTCGCCTCCGTCAGCTGCATCTACGGGTTGGGATCGCCCGAGGCTTACTACGGCATGATGCTATTCGTGGAAAAAGGCCAGAAGGTCAAGCGCGAGGACATCACCCGCAAGCTGGTGGATATTCTTTACGAGCGCACGAATGGTGAATTTCGCCGTGGAACCTTCCGCGTGCGCGGTGATGTTATCGAAGTGTTCCCAACCTACGACGACATGGCGTACCGAATCGAGATGTGGGGAGACCAGATCGAGTCGCTTTCGCAGATCGACCCGCTCTTCGGCACGGTCAAGCAAAAGTACATGCGCCTGCCGATCTACCCGAAAACCCATTACGTAATGAAGGATGAAACCCGCGCCGCAGCCGTCGAGTCGATCAAGAAAGAACTGGCGTGGTGGGAAGTCGAACTCGAAAAGCAGGGACGCCTGGTCGAATCGCAGCGCATTCATCAGCGCACGATGTTTGATCTGGAAATGATCAAGGCGATGGGATACTGCCACGGCATCGAGAATTACTCCCGGCATTTTACCGGGCGCCTGCCGGGCGAGCCTCCGCCAACTCTGCTCGACTACTTCCCGCGCGATTATCTTCTGTTCATCGACGAGTCGCACCAGACCGTGCCGCAGTTGCGAGGCATGCACGCCGGCGACCGCTCTCGCAAGGAAGTACTGGTCGAGTACGGGTTCCGCATGCCTTCGGCGCTCGATAATCGTCCGCTAACGTTTGAGGAATTTGAGCACCGCACAAATCAACTCGTATATGTCTCGGCAACTCCGGGACCGTATGAACTGACCAAGTCCGCTGGCGTAGTTGTCGAGCAGATCATCCGGCCGACAGGCCTGATCGACCCGGAAGTCGAAATTCGCCCAGTCAAGGGACAAATCGATGACCTACTTCACGAGATTCGCGCGCGCGTCGAGCGTGGCGAACGCGTGCTGGTCACCACATTGACGAAGCGCATGGCCGAAGACCTGGCCGAGTACTATGCCGAGGTCGGCGTAAAATGCCGCTACATGCACTCGGAGATCGAGACACTCGAACGCGTCAAGATTTTGCGCGACCTGCGCAAGGGTGAATTCGACGTATTGATCGGAATCAATCTACTGCGCGAGGGACTGGATCTCCCGGAGGTCTCGCTGGTAGCAATTCTCGATGCGGATAAAGAGGGATTTCTGCGCTCCAGTGGATCACTAATCCAGACTATCGGCCGCTGCGCGCGCCATCTGCATGGCCGTGCGATTCTCTACGCCGACCGCATGACCGACTCAATGAAACGCGCCATGGACGAAACCTCGCGCCGGCGTGCCATTCAAGCGGCCTACAACGAAGAACATGGCATCACCCCGGAGTCGATTGTCCGCCCGCTGGATATGACTCTCGCGGCGATCGTCGCTGCAGACTACACGGACCTGGCAGTCCCAGAGTCTGATGGCATGCCGGAATTCAAATCGCAGGAAGAAGTCGATGCCTACATCGCGAAACTGGAAAACGAAATGCGCGAGGCCGCGAAGCGTTTCGAGTTCGAAAAGGCAGCCAAGCTCAGGGACACGATCAAGGAGTTACGCACCAAGGAGTTCCTGTTTGCATAAAGCGACCCAGGACCTCGAGCCGCTCGAAGGTTCCCCTCGCGCTTACCTTCCGTACGCCGCGCTCGCTGCCATCGGCTTGCGATGCATCGTGTAGCCGTCGTAGGTCTCCTGCCGGAAGTTCAGATTCGGAGCACAGAGTTTTTCCGTCTGGCTGAGAAAGAGATACCCGCCAGGTTCGAGATAAAGGTGCAGGCGCTCGATGAGGGCGCTGCGCTGCGCGCGCGATAATTGCGGCAGCACGTCCATGCAGAAGATGCAGTCGAACCTTCCGATGTACACCGGCTTGGTCAGGTTCATGGTATTGAACGTGACCAAGCTGCGCACGCGGGGTTTGACTAACAGATGCGTACTGTTTGTCGAGTTGCCATTCCCGGACGATTCGCTCTGAGTTCCTTCCGGCGGGTTCGAGCTTGCATTAGCACCAATCTTCGAAAAGCACGACCGGATCATCGCCGGCGGCAGGCCCTGCAGCGCCGATTGCGGATACAACCCACGCTCGGCCACCTTGACCGCCGAGGGCAGCAAGTCTGTACCCACAATATGAATGGACCACTCTTTCATCGCGGAAGCGCCAGGATCCAAAACCCCGCCGCTCCGGCCCGTGGGCTTTGGGCCTCCATTTCCATTGCAGGAACCGTTCCCCGTACTACCCGACCCGTTCGGCATGGCCTCACAGATAGCCATCGCGATCGAGTACGGCTCTTCGCCGGTTGCGCACCCCGCGCTCCATATACGGACGGTGCACGCCCCATCATCAGCCTTGCGTGTATAAAGCTGCGGCATGACATGACGCGCCAGAGCGTTCATCGCCCCGGGATGACGGTAGAACCCGGTTTTCATGTTCATCACGCCGTCCAGGAACTCTGCAACTTCTGCCGGATCGAGATCGCACGAACGCAACCGGTTGAGCAACGCAGCCGGGGAGTCCAGTTCGTGAGTCTCAAGGTGTTCGGCCACATGCGCTGCCAAGGCACTGTTGGGGCAATCCAGCAAAACCCCGGTCAGGCGCTCCACGAGCAGGCGCAGTTCCGATAATTCGTGTTCGAGAATGGTGACGCCCGCAATCACTCTGTGCATATGTCCCTTTCCTCAAGGGAACGGCGTATGTCGCCGTCGCCCCGGGGGAGGAGAGGTTGGTTCTCAGTTCTCAGTTCTCAGTTCTCGAGCTGCGCTTGTTCCTGCTGGCTCAAAGCGCGCGCGGCTCACAACGTCTAGCTACTTCTCAGTCGCCTGCGGCTAACGCGGCATACGACCTGTAAGAATCCTGTCCAGCCTGCTGGGCCACCACGTTCATCTCTTTTTCCAACGAAGAAAAGCGCTGCATGATCTCGTGAATACGCAGCGTCATGTTCCGGATGGTCTCAATCTGCGCTCGCGTCTGCGCGGAGAAGCTGCCGGGCTCCAGCAACAGCAAGTCTGAATTTCCCAACACCGAGGTCAGAGCGTTGTTCAAGCTGTGCCGCATCTCGAGCATGTAGCGGCCGAGGGTGGCCTCGCGCCCGAGCGCAGCGCAAGCGGTTTCGGCAGCGCGCGCCCGGCCTTCCGCCCGTGAACGGTGCACGGCTTCGGCCCCCGCGAGAACCACGGTGTCAAGCCAGTGCTCACTGGGCCGCAGGATGCTTACACGCGGCCAGCGGTCGCGCACCAACTGCGCTGTGCCGGTGTCATAGCAAACGCAGAAGATCGGTTGTGCGGTCGAATGCAGGGGCTCGAGCACAACCGAAAGCAGATCGCGCCGCAACTGGCCGATAATGGCAACATCGAATACATCGGCAGCAAACCGGGGCCACAATTCGCCGCTGAGCAGGGTAAATGTCGGAACGTTACGCTCCATCTGCCAGCGCGCTGTGATGCGCCGCGAGAACTCGGGTTCGTCCGAGATGATCAGGACCGTCGGGGTTTGCACTTGCCTGCCTTCCTCTTTCTCTTTTCTGATGGCACCGATGAAACAACAGCTGAATTCTCGTTGCGCTTATTTCTTTGTTGGCGGCTGCGAGGCAGAATCTCTATTCCAGCCGGGCGAACTCGACACCTCAAAATCGGGCGCTTGCGCCTTCGGGGCAACCGGCTTGCCGGGCTTGCTCGCGGCAGGTGCAACCGGCCTGGCGGCGGGTTTTTGCACGGCGGACGCTGCCGCTGCCTTGACCGCCGACGCTGCTGCAGGTTTCGCCGGAGACACTGGCTTTGCCACGCTTGGCGCCAAGGTATTAGGCTGTGCCGGAGCAGTCGGTTTGGCGGCCGGCACAGGCTTCGCAGCGGCGGCCGGTTTCGCCTTTGCGTCTGCCTCTGCAGCCTTTCCCCGCCCAAGCGCATGCTCCACCGACGCGCGCAGATCGACCAGCATCCGCAAAGGCGATCCCGACGAATACTCCGCCTGGAACATCACCTTCCATGACTGGCAGATCATGCGCAACCGCACAACCGGCTCCTGCGCTGAGAATTGCGCCCGGCGACAGTCAATCGTATCGATCCCTTTGTCCTCTAGCTCAGTTAGTCCATCGAGGATGAGATTCAGGTCGCCGAGCATCAGGCGGAAGAACGCTCGCCGCATGAGATATCCGAAGCGGGTGAAGGCCGCCAGAGCCACGGGAAGATAAAACAATTCTCCCGCCAGCCCTTTTGCCTTTCGACCCTGCTCGAGCACTCCGCCGTGCAGCAGTTCGTCGAGCGACTTGCACTTGCGGGCGGCGTCGAGCACGCGGTCGAGCGCGTTCAGCCACACCGGAGGCTTCAGCTCAACTTGTCCAAGCACCGGTTCCATGGTCTGAGCCACATAGGCCAGATCCACTTCAGCATCATTGAGTCCCGCGGGCGCGATCTGGCTGAAGTACTGCACCAGCAGGAAGTCGATTTTGTCGCGAATCGAATCACTCTTGTTTGTCTTCGCGAGAAAGTGTTGCAACAGCGACAGCAACCCATCTTGACTTACCAGCGAACTGGTCTGCAGAAATTGCCGCAGTTGATGCACCTGGATGGCTTCATCCATGTGCTCCACCCACTGGTTGGCCTGCTCGACGACTTCCTTGCCGGGCGTCTCCACACCGGCTTCCAGTTCGGCACAGGGTTTCACTTCAATGGCGAACTCGCGAGCGAGCTCGAAGTAAACGGGATAGAGCTTGCGCGCGAAACTCCACTGCGTGGCGAGATCTTGTACGGGTGTGGTTGGAGTCATGATTTCACAATCCAGTTGGGCACTTCGCGGTTGAACCGCGCGGCCACAAGAGTGTTCCCTGGCTGGTACTGCACGGCGACTACGCGGGCCTCTTCCTCGAACGATCCATCGGAATTGCGCAACTTGACCATGTCGGCAAATTCCAGGGGGGTCTTGCAGGCAAACAATACTTCGCGCGGCGTGCCAAATTCGATGACGGTACTTTCGCTGAAGTCCGGCTTCTGCCCGGGCTCTATCAGGCGGGCAAACTGTACGGGCATGCGCATCGCGGTCGCGTCCGGGAAAAACCGCGCCAAACCAGCCACGGGACTACTGCTCAAACTACGTGCGGTGGCTGTGCCCTGATGCGCCAATCGATCGAATCTCCCTAAGAAAGCACTAAACCAAACTCGCTTTGCACATCGAAATGCGGTCAGGCTCCCCCTCTTCCTGGTTTGGAAGAGCTTTGGGGAGCCAGATTCCGCGGTTCACTGGAAATTCGAGCAAGGGGGGAACCATCTCCGGGAACGGAAGGACTAGCACCGAGGGGAACGGCTTTTCAGGAAGTTAGCGTCTTAAATCGCAACGTCCAGTAGGCGTATCCCGAGCTAAAGTCTCAGCCTGAGACGAAAGGTCTCAAAGTGGTCGGCCTTAGGCACTTAGCGATAGGACCGTGATAGAGGTAATTTGCGGTGCGGAGCCCGGTCATGCCTTCCCGCTTCTGAGGCGTAGATGTGAACATTGTTTTGGCAGAATCCACTGACAGGGACCATCCCACTCCCGACTTGGCCATTGGGAACAGGGTCATTGCCGATCGTAATCTGAGAACAGACGGTAGTCCCCCAGCCCTAAAGCCGTATCACTGAAAGGCCCCGAATTTGCTGGAAGTGGCGGAGATTTCCCGTTGCCACACCATAGCCAAGTTCTAGGGCCGTTACTCCGATCACAAGATCGGCAAGTGGAAGACGGATGCCTTTGGCCTGGTTTTCGCCATCGATCTGACCCACTCGAAGTGCGATCGGTACTGTCACCGGATGAATGGGTAAGGCCGTGAGTAGCTCGTGCATGAATTGCTGACGGTCTTGTCTGCGCGGCGCAGTGTCGGCGCGAGCTGCGCCGTGTGCCAGCTCGATCAGAGTCACAACTGACAGAGCGATCTCAGTCTCTTCCGTTGTGCCAGCGATGGCAACAAGCATCTGTCATGCGTTCTGGCCCCGCCGCTCGGCAGCGATCAACACACTGGAATCGAGGATTAGTCCCATGCGGGCGGTTCGAGCGGTTCACGATGACTCTCGATAGCAGCCTCTACGTCTTTCGCGAAGTCGTCGTCCATGACGGCTTTCGAGTCCTCGGGTAAATGGGCGATGCACTCGGAGATGGTGCGCCGCGCCGGTACGGGTGCATGAATAACCGCCACAGGCAGCTTGTCACTCTCGATCACGACCTCTGCCCCAGCGCGCACGCGCGCCAGCACTTCCGCAAAGTTGCGGGCTGCTTCCGCCTCTGAGATGTGGATTACATGGTCGGCCATTTCACGATTATACCGTTGTTCCTTCGTGAGAACACCTGGGAGTGTAAGGAGCGGTGAGCCTTGTGCGACGATTTCTGTGCACGAAGCATCTTCGAGTTGTGACGTGTCATACCTACACCCCTTGCCGTAGGCATGGCCGCTTTTCTCTTGTCCTCGGCACCGCACCTTCGGCTGGCAGGACACGCCGACCCCACCTCCCGGAGCACCACCACGTTACCCCCGACTGTGCCGGATTCGCCACACCACCAGATCAGGATCGGGCCCGGATTCCTCCCCGGAATCAGGACCGCATCCGGCAGCGAAACCCACCCGGATCAGGGCGCAGATCGGCAGGTCACAACGACCGGAAAGCGGCATGGAGCACCGAGCAAAATGCCGAGAGGAGCGTCACGGATTCCGAGGAATGAGAATCCACCCACCAGACCAGCGAGCAATACCTAACTCGCTCGGGGCCTGATAAGCCCAAAACAGATGAACATCAGATTTCTTTCTGGCTTCATCGAGACCCTTAAAGATTCCCTCCAGTTCAACATCTCCGGTCAGGACTTGTCTCGGTTCTAACGAGATTTTTCCCACACCTCGATCTTCGACGGGGAGAACCTTCTCTAAGCACTGGCTGTCCGTTTTGGCGGCAACCAGCACCATCCCATATCTGGTCGCCCACGGCAGTTGACCCTTGTCGATCACTACCCGCCTGTTCGCCCCCGATCTCAACGTGACGTGCAACGGAAGAGGTTTCAGAGAGCTTATTTCAACCTGGACGCCTGCCTGAGTTGCCTGTCCCTCTCCGTAGCGTGTGGAGACGAAAACTACAAGAATAAGCGCAAGTCCGCAAAATTTTTTCATGTTATTGAAACTGACTCCGATATTGTCTGACCACGTGGATCCGATCGTTAATCACCTGCTTGCAGTGGTCACAACCAGCGTGGTTCTTCGCGTAAGTCAAACATTGAAGCTCGACTGTGGATGCAGCATATTCTGAAGATGTGCGTTCTTGACCGTTAGAGAACGTCACCTGAATCCCTGCAGGTGCTTAATGGCAGACGCCGGGATTGGCGGCTATTGCATCTTTCCAGTGACGCTCCTCGTGTTCCCATATACACGTAGCAAGGCCACAGGGCAGATCTTGATTAATCCCGATCTGAACCATGATGCCGCCAAGACCATTGCAAACGATGGTGTTCGTATCTGGCGGAGCTGGCGTTCCAGTGTTCACCCATAATCCGAACGGGTCGTTGAGAAGCACGGGATTGTTGCGAGCGTGCTTGTAGAAGTGAGTTCCGGCACCGAAACCAATTGGGTCTTCGCTGATAAATCGGCCCGAACTCTGATCGTAGTGGCGGGCGCGGTAGAAGATTCCAGTTTCAGGGTCAAACTCCCTGCTTGTGTACTGGAATGGGTTCACGAACGTTCCCGTCGACCCAGTCAGCTTCCCAAAGGAGTCGAACGTGTACGTATTTGCGAGCGCGCCTGACAGATTACTAAGCGAACTTACCGAGTCGACGCCGTCCTCTTCGTAGTAGCTCGTCCCGCCCGGTTGCAGTTCTGCCAGCCATTCATCAACGTGACTGCCTTGTGCGAACTTGGCGAGCACGCTTCCGCCGCCGTCTATCTCTTCAACAATATTTGCCCCGTCATAGAGGTAATTGGTGGTGCTCATCGACCGGATGAAGTGACTTGGGAATCTCTTTCGGGCACGGGCTGGAGCTTCATTACAGACAGGCACAAAGTCGCTCGTATTGCCGGTCGCCACCGAAACTTACTGCAGCGTGTGGCTGGGTTCTCTTGCGGCGCCAATGCCGATGTTGTAGCGCTTCAGCTTGCGATACAACGTAGCGCGGCTGATGCCGAGCATTCTTCCGGCAAGCGCCTTGTCGCCTTTGACCTGCTCGAAAACCCGTTCGATGGTAGCTCGTTCAAGGTCTTCCAGATCCGTAGTCGAAACCGGCATGCGCGGCGCCTCGACCAAGGTCTCTTCCATCAAGTCTGGGTCAAGTACGGGCGGCTTGGTGGTGTGTGGCACTGGTGCGGGCGAGACCCCAGCGCCTGATGCAATGGACGGCGGCAGATCACTCAATTCAATGATGCGGCCATTCCCCAAGGCAACGGCACGCTCTACGCAGTTTTCCAGCTCGCGGACATTTCCCGGCCACTCGTACTGCATGAGTGCCTTCATTGCCGCGGTGGAAACGTGAACCTCCTGTCCCGGAGCGTAGCGTTCGAGGAACCAATGCACCAGGAGCGGAATGTCGCTGCGGCGCTCGCGCAGCGCCGGAACAAAAAGCGTAACCACATTCAGGCGGAAGTACAGATCCTTGCGAAAGGTTCCGTTCTTGTACGCCGTTTCCAGGTCGCGGTTCGTGGCGGCGATCACTCGCACGTCCACCTTGACTCGCTGATTGCTGCCGACCGGGCGCACTTCCTTTTCCTGCAGCACGCGCAGCAACTTGGCCTGCAGTTCGAGCGGCAGCTCGCCCACTTCGTCCAGGAAGATCGTTCCACCATCCGCTGCCTGGAACAATCCCTGCTTCGATTTCAGCGCTCCCGTGAACGCGCCCTTTTCGTATCCGAACAACTCGCTCTCAATGAGCGTGGGAACAAGGGATCCACAATCAACGGCGACAAAAGGCCGATTGCCGAAGGCTCCGCGGAAGTGCATCGCCCGAGCAACCAATTCCTTACCCGTGCCGCTCTCTCCGTAAATCAGTACGGGTGTGCGCGTGTCCTTCAGGCGCGCGACCATGCGCAAGACTTCCTGAATGCGATTGGAGGAGCCAACGATTCCATGCACGGCAGTTTCAGAATCGGTGCGCTGCCGCAAAAATTCGTTTTCTTCGACAAGGCGAACTTTTTCTGCCATTCTTCGAAGAAAGAGCCGCAATTCTTCCAAGGGCGAAAACGGCTTGGTGATGTAATCGTAGGCACCCAGTTTCATCGCCTGCACTGCCGTCTCGATCGAGCCGTGACCGGTCATAAGCGCCACTTCGGTGCGCGGCAGCAACTTCTTCACTTTCTCCAGAAACTCCAGGCCCGACATGTGAGGCATGACCATGTCGGTCAGGATCATGTGCACCGACTGCTCCTCGAGGATAGCCAAAGCGGACTCGCCGCTCTCGGCTTCCAGACAGATGAAGCCGAGTGCCTCGCCGACAGTACTGCACAGCTTTCGGATCGTCTGCTCGTCATCGACGATCAGGAGCCGTATGCGAAGATCTTCTTTTGCGCTGCTATTCACTGCTCCGCCTTCCCAAATGTTTTTGAAATCACGTCAATGAACTGCTGGACCCGGAAGGGCTTCTCGACGCAGGGGGCACCCGTTTCCCGCAGAGTTGCCACGGTTTCCTCGTTGGCTATGTCTCCGGTAATGAAAACCAGCCGATGGGCCAAATCTGGTCTGTGTTTTGCGATCCAGGCATGCACCTGGCCTCCATCGACGCCTCCGGGTGTGCGCATGTCAGACACGATGCCAAGGAAAGATCCCGTTTCCAAGAGCCGCAGGGCATCGACTCCCGATTCACAACACACCACCGGGTATCCGCTGCGTTCCAAAGCAGCTTGTACGTAAGCCATCACTGCGGGCTCATCTTCGACAAGCAGCACGGGCAAAAGTTGAGGTTTTATCGCTGGCAGGCTCATGGTTGTCTGACCCCTGCGGACACGCCCATTGACGCGGTCTGAGGAGCTGCGGGCAAACGCACAATGAACGTCGCGCCGTTCCCCCCCATGTTGTTGTGGTAGAGAATCTCACCACCGTGCTCCTTGACGATGCCATAACAGATACTGAGGCCAAGGCCGGTGCCCTTCCCCACTTCCTTGGTGGTAAAGAAAGGATCGAAGATTTTGTCTGGGTGGCTAATCCCATTCCCATTGTCCGAGAAGGAGACTTCCACCGAGTCGTCCGACTTGGTTGACATGATCTCGATGCGTGCCGGCCGGCCGACCGCGCGCACGGCATCATAGGCATTATTCAGGATGTTCAGAAAGACCTGCTGCAACTGGTGCGCATCGCCGATCACCTCGGGAAGGTCTTCATCCAGGTGCTCGATGACCTCGACGCCATGGCTGTTGAAGTCATAGGAGCGCAACTGAATGGTCCGGCGCAGGATGGCGTTCAGCTGCACCGGATTGCGTTGCGGCGGCATCTGACGCGCAAAACTGAGCAGGTTTTGTACGATCTGCTTGGTCCGCTGAGCTTCCTGCAGAATCACGCGCAGGTCTTTGCGCGCGGTTTCCGGGAGATCGGGATTCTCCATCAGAAGATCGGCAAAACCGAGAATGGCTGTGAGGGGATTATTTACCTCATGCGCGACGCCCGAGACTAGCTGACCTACCGCTGCCATCTTCTCTGTGTGCAGTAGTTTGTCGCGCAGAATTGCGGAATCAGTGATATCGGTCAACACCAGCACGATACTGGTTACCGTGCCCTGCTCGTCCCGCATCGGACTGAGATTCGCCGAGAATTTCCCGGACACACCGTTGCGACGCACAAGCTCCAGTTCGAGATTGTCCACTTGCTGCCCATGCAGCGTGCTCTGGACAGCTTCGGCCAGGCGACGCCCGAAATTGGGCGCAGCCAATTCCAGCAGCGGACGGCCCAACAGCTCGCCCTGCTCAAATCCCGCGTCGTACCAGCGCCGGTTCGCGTAACTGATCAGCCCAGCGGTATCCGCTACGAGAATCAGGCTCTGGGTGTTGTTCAGGATTTTCCCCGAGAAATCGCGCTCTCGATGCAGTTCCGACTGGTACGTGCGCAACCCGGTGACGTCGAGCATCAGTCCACGAATCTGCACCAGACGCCCTGTGCTGTCGTAGAGCCCGAACGCGTTAATGAGCACATGAATTGGCGAGCCGTCCTTGCGCCGGAGGGTCGCCTCGAAGTTCCTCAGGCTGCCTTGCTCTTCCATGTGCTTGGCATGCACCTGCCGTTGCTCGGGCGTGAGATAGAGCTGGGTGGGAATATCGATCTGCAGCAGCTCTTCCCGGCTGGTGTAGCCGAGCATCCGCACCATCGCGTCATTCACTTCCACGAATCGGCCGTTGGGAGTGCTGAAGAACAGTCCTTCCTGAATATTGTCAAAGAGCTCGCGATACCGCCGTTCCGCCTCACTCCGGTCGGAGACGTCTTTCAAGACATGAATCGTTTGCAGACCCTGGCCGGTTGCGCCCGGCACACGCGAAGTCGACACCAGATACGTGCGGTCAAAAACAGGGTGAGCAAACTCTGCCGGCTCATCGCCGGTGGAACGGCAAAATGGGCAGGAATACGAGGCCGAATCACTGGTCAACGACATCAGCGCGCGAATGTTCACACCGATCAACTCTGATGGCGGCACGCCAATCATCTCAGCCAGAGACCGATTCACTCGCAGCACACGGTCGGATTGATCGTGCACCACGATCA
>Ga0335080_10001210_pt1 | contig 24988 bp, 20 predicted proteins | sample Lox_Sample_34_FD_206720 | JGI IMG/M metagenome (GOLD analysis project Ga0335080, IMG submission 206720) | Soil microbial communities from Loxahatchee National Wildlife Refuge, Florida, United States - Lox_Sample_3.4 | ecosystem: Environmental > Terrestrial > Soil > Wetlands | place: USA... | reverse complement strand
GCTCCGCCTTTGGAGATAAAAAGCGGCTTGATGTCATCGCGTTCCTTGCGTGATAGCTCGCCCACGTTTGGGATGCGGACCGCAATCACAGGCAGATCCTTGTTGATGGCCAGCGTTTCAATCTCGGCGGGAGAGAAACAGTCGCGCACGTCAGTGAAGGCGGGCAGGCGAAGATCAGGCTTGTCGATGCCGTACTTACGGATGGCATCGTCGTAATCCATGCGCGGGAAGTTAGTCTTTATCTCGACGCCCGCCGCCTTGAACGCAGATTGCAGGAAGCCTTCGACCGTTTCCCAGACGCGCTCAGGCTGCGGATAGGACATTTCCAGATCGATCTGCGTAAATTCGGGTTGGCGGTCGGCACGGAGATCTTCGTCGCGGAAGCAGCGGACGATCTGAAAATATTTGTCGAAGCCCGAGATCATCAAAATCTGCTTAAAGAGCTGCGGCGACTGCGGCAGCGCGTAAAAGGCGCCGGGCTGCACACGGCTGGGGACAAGATAGTCGCGCGCTCCTTCGGGCGTGGAGCGCGTCATGAATGGTGTTTCGATTTCAAAGAAGCCTTGGTCGGCAAGATTCTTGCGAATGGCCAGCGCAACTTTGTGGCGCAGTTCGATGTTCAACTGCATGGCTTCGCGGCGGAGGTCGAGGTAGCGATACTTCAAGCGCATCTCTTCATTGGCGAGAACGGTGTCGCCGGGAAGAAATGGAGGCTGCTTGGAGACGTTCAGGATGCGGAGTTCGTCGACGACAAGTTCGATTTCGCCGGTGGGAAGATGGGAATTGACGGTGTCTGCGTCGCGCTTCTTGACTGTTCCGGTGACCGCGATAACAAACTCGTTGCGCAACTGTTCGGCTTTTTTGTGGACGGCGGCGTTGACTTCGGCGCTGAAAACGACCTGGGTAACGCCGGTGCGGTCACGGAGGTCGACGAAAATGATCTGGCCGAGGTCACGGCGGCGGTTGACCCATCCCATGAGAACGGTTTTCTTGCCAGCGTCGGCGGCGCGAAGAGCCCCGCACATGTGAGTCCGTCGTAAGTCGCCAAGAAAATCGAGCATGAATTCGCCTTGTTAAGAAAGATAGGGGTTCGTGTCGAAACGAAGATTATAAATGGCCGATGGAGGGATGCGGGTTGTGGTCAGTTGCAGTTCTGCCAAAAAAGAGAGACGGGCGAGGACGACCGTCCCTTCAGGTAACAGTGTGCGATTGCTACGCTCTGGCTCGTGGCCCGTATTACTTCTGCTTCGTCTCCGTGCCGTCCATGATGAGTCTCCACTTGGCGCCGCCGTCGTCCGACATTTCGAATTTGTAGTTATAGACCGTCGGCGACACGATTTTCATTGTGAAGCGGCCCTTCATGGTTTGCGGGCCCATTTTCATTTCGTTGGTCCAGGTCCAGGTATCGCCTTCGACGGTAGCCTTGGAATGCACGGCTTCGCCCATGCTGTTGAACTCGTCGTAGGTGTAGACCTTTTCGTTGGGATCCCAGCCCATATAGGCGGTGCTGTTGCCGTCACCCATGCCGCCGCCGCCGAACTTTGAATGCAGAACAAGGAAGTAACCGCCGTCCATCCAATCCATATGGTCGTCGGCGTGGAATTTGCCGCCGGGGCCCATGGGACCGGGCTTCACATCACCCTCGGAGACCCAATGACCGGCGAAGTAGTCGAGCTTCTTAACCTCGGGTCCGGGTTTGGGAATCTCCATTTGAGCGAAAGCGGCGGTGGTAAGCAGGAAAACTCCGAACAGCAAGGCGAGTGTGCGCTTCATGACAAGCTCCTTATGGTTGTCGCTACTTTCAATAAAAAGGGGGCGGAGCAGATAGTAGTGGTGGTCGGAGAGGATGTCAATTCGAGGGACGGTGAACCAGCAGGAACCGAGATCAGTGGTTCAAGTCTTGAATAATATGGCTGCACTCCTGCGGTGGGAACAATAGCTAGAATTCCGGCTGGATCACTTCGAAAATATGCATAAGGCGGGGATGCGCTTTGGATTCTTGAATCGCTTTCTCGATCACCGGTCCAACGCCGGGGATATGGTGAGCATAGAACTCGGGATCGTTCAAACGACCAGGTGTCAGCTCGTGAACGGGCGAGGGAGTTTGCTCAAACGCGGAGGCGAAGACCAGTGCATGGTTGGCCTGGATATTATCGGCATTGAAACGAGGATTCGCGGAAGCAAGGGACGCCATCAAGTTGAAGTCCACCGCGTGCGCAAATTCGGGCGGCAAGTTCAAAGGTGCAGCGACTGAAGGAGTCTTCGCTGGAACCGTTCCCAGCGGGACCGGTATGAGTGTGGAGTTCGGGACCAATCTTGAGTCGAGACTTGCCGGAAAATGGACTGCTGGGGGACGGATCGCGAAGGATGAAATAGGGGTGACTGATGAGGTCCGGGTCGTGAAGTGAGCGGCGAATTTTCCCACCGAATCGGGGGGTGCTGCGAGAGCCAGAGCTTTGGACCTTCGCGAGTGGCGTGCTTTTCGCGGGGTGAGGGTTTGTGCGGAGACAAGGTTTGACGCCAGCCCGAGGAAAAGGGCGAAGCTTACAGCCTGAAACAGGCGCCGCGAATAAGGAGCCTCCCACATCCTGGTCGCCCCCACGCGATGGTTTGGAGCAATTCGTTCGCCAACGGCAAAACGCGATGCCGAACGTCGAACCGCGTCTAACCATAAGAATCTGCGGACGCTTCCCGTGTTGTCGATCTACAGGAATTGCCGGAGGCCGCACCGGTGCGGAAATCTATTTCGGTAGGAATTTCGTGTTTCGAAGGGTCTGGGCTGCTTTGGAGGCGAGCAAAAACTCGACGGGCCATAGTGTTCGATATCCGTCAATTCGTCGCCCGTCAGTTTGAGGAGATGCGGCTTGCCAGCTCGCCCCGCGGAACTGTTTCTTGCTTACCAGAGGCCAGGTGCTTAAGCGCGAAGGCATCGGCCTTCACTTCATTTTCGCCGACGATGAGGATATAGCGGGCTTTGATCTTGTCGGCCGCTTCGAACGACTTCTTCAGGCGGAAGGTTTCGTCGCCGAGTTCGACGACCAGATTTTTATTGCTGGAGCTGTTACGGCGAAGCTCGCGGGCGAGGCGGGCGGCTTCGCGGTTCATGCCCGCGCCGAGCGGCGCGATGTAGACGTCGGGAAAGGGCGTGGCTTCCTCAGCGGATTTCGTCAGCGAAAGAACGAGACGATCTTCGCCGATTGCAAAACCGATGCCCGGCGCAGCGGGGCCGCCCAGCGCTTCGGAAAGGCCATCGTAGCGGCCTCCGCCAAGAATGGCGTTCTGCGCGCCGAGTGCGCCGTGGGTAAATTCGAAGGCCGTGCGCGTGTAGTAGTCGAGGCCGCGAACCAGACGGTCATTTTCAACAAAATCGACACCGACGGTTCGCAGAATTCCTTTTACTTCTTCGAAGTGGGTGCGGCAGGGCTCGTCTAAAAACTGGCTGATGCGCGGTAGCGTTTCGATGATGGGCTGGTCTTCTGGAACCTTGCAGTCGAAAACGCGCAGCGGATTGGTGACGGCGCGGCGCTGGCAATCGGTGCACATTTTGTCGACAACGGGTTCGAGAGCCTTGCGCAGCGCCTCGTTGAATTTGGCACGGTCGTTGGGGCAGCCGACGGAGTTAAGTTCGAGTGTCCAGTCTTTAATGCCGACTCGGTCGAGAATGGTCGCGACCATTTCGATGACCTCGGCGTCGCGGGCAGGCGACTCGCTGCCCGAGCTGGCAGGACCGATCACTTCAGCATCGATCTGGAAAAACTGGCGGTATCGTCCTTTTTGCGGACGCTCGCGGCGGAACATGGGACCGAGAGCGAAGAACTTGTTGAGGCCACGGTCCCACATTTTGTGCTCGATGTAGGCGCGGACAATGCCGGCGGTATTTTCGGGGCGAAGGGTGAGGGATTGGCCTTTGTCGCTTTCGGCGCGGCCACGATCTTCCCACGTGAACATTTCCTTCGCGACAATATCGGTTTCTTCGCCCACGCCGCGGGCGAATAGCTCCGTGGATTCGAAGATGGGCGTGCGGATTTCCTGGAAGTTGTAGGCGCGGAAGACGTCGCGGACGGTCGACTCGACGAAATTCCAGAGGGCGGTATCGGGCGGGAGAAGGTCGCGGGTTCCTCGGACGGCTTTGATCATAGAGAGTTACGAGTTTGAGTTGCGGGCTTCGAGCCGGAAATCCAGATCGCCCGCTTCGCCACCCTAGCCAGCAAAAGCCACTCGTTGGGGGCCCGCTCGCTCGGAATGACAATTCTAAATGGTGAATCGAAGTTGGAAAGAACTTCCGGCCCTGTTGGCATGAAAAAAACAGGCTCGTCGCTCGCGGCTCGCAACTCGAGCCTAGAGCCTAGAGCCTCTCTTTTCTTTCCTGCAAATACTGCTTTTTATAACCGATGTAGTTTTCGGTGTAGCGGAGGATCATGTCCTCGTCGCTCTTTTCGAGATGCCGCCGGAATTTTCCCGGCGAACCGACCCAGAGCGAGTTCGGTTCAACGACCGTTTTTTCGGGAATCAGCGTTCCCGCGCCGATGATCGAACCGCGGCCGATGACCGCGCCGTTCAGGATGATCGAGCCCATGCCGATCAGGCAGCGGTCTTCGATGCGGCATCCATGGAGGATGACGTTGTGCCCGACGGTGACGTAGTCGCCGACGTAGACGCCATATTGTTCCTTCATGCCGTGGAGCGTCGAACCGTCCTGAATGTTGGAGTAGTGGCCGACGCGAATTTCGTGCACGTCGCCGCGCAGGACGGCGTTCATCCAGATGCTGGAATGCTCGCCGAGGACCACGTCGCCAATGAGCTGGGCGGATTCGTCAACGTAGCTGGTTTCGGGAATTTGAGGAGTGATGCCTTTGTGTGAGCGGATCATGTTCTTAAGATGCCTGCCGAGTCAAAATAACACACACGAAGTCTGGAGGAGGTTGGAGTCAGAAGTGAGAATGAAGAAGTACAGGAGATAGATCAGGGCCCGGGAAGGCAAAAGCTATCCTTGGCCATGCGGGAACCGAGCACCAGTACCCAGCACACAGTAGCCGGCGCGCGGTGTAAAGGCTCTCCGCGATGAATGGCGATAGCGATCGGCCATGACGCTTACGATGCTGCTTCCTTCCCGAGGCCGAGCTTTGGAATTGAGTCAGCCGGGAGCATGGCGGGCGGAGTCGCTGAAACTTCTCCGGGCGCATCCGTGGTAGCGAAAACCACGATCTGCGCAGTCGGATGCGGCGCTGAAAGGCCTGCGGCGAACCGCACGCCCGCTGAGATCATCGGCTTTTCGATCAGGTGATAAAGAAAGACAGGCAACCCGGCCAGCATCGCGATAAGCACAAAAATTCGAACTGCAGGCGAATGGCCGGCGAGCACGCCGAACGCGGTCCAGAGGGCGAACTGGTGAGAAAGGTAGATGCCGTAGGAATATGTGGCGATGCGGTTGCTTGTCCAGCGAAGCCCGGCCCACCGGATTTCGTGAAACCGGGGAATCATGGCGCCGAGCAGCAGGCAGAGGAGCCATCCGGTGGAAAGAACCGGGCGGACGGAGAAGACGACGACGAGCAGAAGAATAAAGATGGGCCAGAGCCAGCTTGAGATGCGCGGGCGGTGAGGCAGCGCGTAGGCGAGGACTCCAGGGAGAAAGTTGGGAAAGAAGAGCAGGATCGAAAACCGGCCCAGGTGCGGGATGTGGGGTTGGGCCAGGGCAGCGGCCACGCCCGCGATCCAGAGCGCGAAAAGTGCTCCGGACATTTTCTTCCGGTGCCACGAATTGCGGCCAATCCACAGAAACACGAAGGGCAGGAAGGCATACATCTGCAATTCGAATGGCAGGGACCACAGCACGTTGACGACGGACTTGACCTCGGTGAGGTTCTGCACCAGCAGCAAATTCGAGGCAGCGCTGAGGATGCCCGGGAAAGGCCCATGAGACAGGCCGTGAATGCCGTTGATATCGGAGTCGAGATGCAGAGCGAGGGCGGTGAGAACGGCGAGGATGCTGAGCGGGTAAATGCGAAAGACCCGGCGGGCCGCAAAGTTCTTGAAGAGCGTCCAGCCCGTGAGTCGGCTGCGCTCCATTGAATACATGAGCACCAGGCAGGTGTGAACGAAGAAGAGCAGAACGCCAAATAGCCCCCAGGAAGAGGTTGGCATTCGGGCGAAGGTTTCGACATTCATGCGTCGCGCCAGGTGCTGTGCGAGAACGAGGATCACGGCGATGGCGCGCAGGAGATCGAGATTGGCGGAGAGAGAACGTTCCGCGGGATTCATAAGAGATGGTTAGGGAGAGTATAGCGAAGCGATGGGGGCAGGGGCCTTTGATCCGGGCAGGGGAACAATCACGTAGATCGCGCAGGCAGTTCAGCGCTGCTCAGGCAGAAAGTACGGCTATGAAGGATGCACGTGTCGGTTTGATCGTGCTGGTCGCGGCGCAGGGATTTCAGCCTGAACAAGACGCCCGTGGTCATCGCTTTGGCGAGGAGCGGTTCGACGTCAGTCTCGCGCACGCTCGTACAAGAGTAAATGGCGACCAGGCTCGCCACTTTGGCGTGGAAGCTGTCGTACTGGCGGGTGATTTTTACCATCATTCCCTTGCCGAGGCCAGGGCCCATCGGGATTGTGAGCGGCAGGAGCATGCGTCCACCTTCGGCAAGGCGATCCAGCCATTGCGGAAGAGGGTGGGTGACTCCGGCATTGATAAAAATGGCATCGCAGGGGCCGGGATCGACTGACGCACCATCGGCCGCACAGACGGTCACACTCGGATATCCGACGAGGTTTTGTTGGGCACGGGTGGCGAGTGGCTCGTCAACGTCGCAGGCGATGACCTGCCCTGTGAGCCCGACGACCTCGGCGATGATGGCGGTGAAGTAACCGACTCCGCAGCCGAGGTGGAAGACACGGTTCCCGGGCTGGAGGTCGAGCGCGGAGAGCCAGGCTGCGAGCGAAGCGGGTTGGCCATTGCAGAGATTGCGCGAGGCATCGAGCGCGACGGTGACATTGTGATAGAGATGGCGCGGGTCAGAGCTGGCCGTGGCCTGGTAGTCTACGGCGCCGCCGCTGGCGAGGTCGGCGACTCCGATCCGCCAGGGCCCGGGACCAAGAAAGTCTTCGCGCGGCACGCGGGCGAAGGCATCGACGAGCGCCCGCGAGCGGAGGTTGGCAGCGTACTGAATTTCTTCGGCGTAAAAACGCCGGCAATCCTCAAGCGTTAACGAATCGGGCAAGAGGTTGCGAAGCCAAACCGGGGCGTCACATGGGGCGGTCATGAATGCCGGGCTAACTAAGGCGAGTATCCCACGCATGGAACCGGATGGCAAAAGGAAGAGGGAAGCGAGAAGACGGGCATGAGACCTGCCTGAAGGCGCTCTGCTCCCGGCCATGCCCCGGCAAATAGAATCACTACCCGGTGATCCCCCGGCTCGAGATTGCGCGTTTTGTGGCGATCATGTGAACCATTTGACGAAGGAATCCGACATCGACGCCGTGCTGCCAGAGGTGCTTGCCGCGGCACGAGAGGTTACATAAACGGGAGTAAACCGGCGGTCTTCGTGCTCCTGTACAATTTCTTGCTCGGTGAAATTTCTTTTCAAGATCGCGGTGTTTGTGTCGGCGGCCCTGTTGTGTGCCTCGGCCGAGCCGATAGCGTCGCTGCACGCCACGAATTACGTGAATGATTTTGCGGGCGTTCTGAACGCGACGACCGTGACAAGCTTGAATGCGCTGTGCCAGGAGGTGGAGGAGAAGGCAAAGGCGCAGATTGCGGTCGTAACGGTGAAATCAACCGATGGGCAGGATGCTTTCGACTACGGCGTTGCGCTTTACCAGGCTTGGGGCATCGGGAAAAAGGGAAGCGATCGTGGCGTGCTGATTCTGCTGGCCACGCAGGATCACAAGTACTACACGAATGTTGGGTATGGCCTGGAGGCGATCCTTCCGGACGGAAAAGTCGGAGGGTTTGGGCGGGAAATGGTTCCGTACCTGCGCGCTGGAGATTACAACGGCGCGGTGAGCCTGATCACGACGCGAGTGGCGTCGGTGATTGCCCAGGATGCGGGTGTGGCACTGACCGGGGCGCAGGAACCGGAAGGACAGCCGGGGACAAGCCCGAATGGGACTCCAGTTGTTCTGATTGTGATTGTGCTGGTCATTATTGGTTTTGTGGTTCTGTCGGCGATCTTTCGGGGCGGGGGAGGTTATCGGGGCGGCGGAGGCGGGTCGGGGTTCTTGTCGGGACTGCTGTGGGGCTTGCTGATGAGCAACATGAGAGGCGGCGGCTATCGCGGCGGTGGATTTGGCGGTGGAGGATTCGGCGGCGGTGGCTTTGGCGGGTTCGGCGGAGGCAGCACCGGTGGTGGAGGAGCGGGCGGGGGATGGTAGAGACGTTTGCTCGGCGCGGCTAAAGCCGAGTTCCAGGAGTGAAGCGTTGCGCCACCCAAAATCGGCTTGAGAGTGAAGAGGTACTAAGTGAAGAGGTACTAAATGGTTCCTGAGAAGCTGATCAACGAATTTGTCGAGCGGGTGCGAGCTGCGGCGGGCGCAAACCTGAAGTCGGTGATCCTGTATGGCTCGGCGGCGGGGGGCGACTATGTGCCGGAGCACTCGGATGTGAACCTGTTCTGTGTGCTGGGCGAGACATCATTTGCGGCGATCGCGGCGCTTGCGCCGGCAGTCGAGTGGTGGGCGAAACAGAAGCATCATCCGCCTCTGCTGATGACCGCCGAAGAATTGCGACGCGGCGCGGATGTGTTCTCGATTGAGTTTCTCGATATGCGCGAAAACTACCGCGTCCTGTGGGGCGAGGACCTGCTGAAGGGGCTGGAAATTCCGATGAAGTTTCATCGAGCGCAGGTGGAATACGAGCTGCGCGAAAAGACGATCCTGCTGCGGCAGCGGCTGCTCGTGGTAGGGGGAAATGGGGAAGCGAAATGGGATCTGCTCCTGCGCTCGGTTTCGGCGTTTGGCACGCTGGCGCGGCACGCGCTGATTGCGCTCGGCGACAAGCCTGCAACCTCGAAACGGGAAGCAGTTGAACGACTGTCAGCTAAAGGTGGGTTTAATGCGAGCGCATTCCTGCAGTTATTGGATTTGCGCGAGCACAAGGTAGACCGGAAGACCTTGGATGTAGATGACGTCTTCGCGCGCTATTTGAAGTGCGTGGAAGGAATTACGGCCGCGGTGGATGAGATGCTGGACTAAAACAGAACTCAGAAGCAAAAAAGCTGATTGAAGAGGTCGGCGAGGAGAGTTAAATGAAGGCTTTGATAGGGGTGGTGGTGGTTCTGGCGCTAATCGCACTGATTGGCTTCGGCCAGTACGTAGGTGTGCGCAATACGCTGGTCACAAAGGACCAGGCGGTAAAGGCCGCGTGGTCGCAGGTGGATATTGTGCTGCAGCGGCGAGCCGATTTGATCCCCAACCTGGTTGAAACGGTGAAGGGCTATGCGCAGCAGGAGGTCACGGTATTCGGCGACATCGCCAAGGCTCGGTCGGCGTTGCTTTCGGCGCAAACCCCGTCGGACAAAATTGCGGCCAACGGGCAACTCGATGGCGCTCTCGGGCGATTACTTCTGGTGGTGGAAAATTATCCGCAGCTGAAGTCGAACGAGAACTTTATGCGCTTGCAGGATGAGCTGGCCGGAACCGAGAACCGGATCGCGGTCGAACGGAGACGCTACAACGACTCCTTGCAGGACTACAACACGTATCTGCTGAAGTTCCCCAACAATATTTACGCGGGATTCGCCGGATACAAGGAGAACGATGCTTACTTCAAAGCTTCGGAAGGATCGCGCGAGGCGCCGAAAGTGAATTTTGGGACGCAGACGGCGGCTCCGTCCCAAGCCCCGGCTCCGGCTCCGGCCAAGCCGTAGGGCCAGACACCCGACCGGCGTCTTTCGCTCCTGTGAGCAGTTGCGTCGACTCTGGAAGACCGCGGGAAGCAACTAACCGCTCCCGCGATTTGACCTGAGTATAATTTTGGCGGCACCGCGAGGGCGTTTCGCGTCGAAAGGGCGCGCTCCTCGAGGGAAGGTGAGCCATGTCTTTCGCGAAGCTCGGTTTTCTCGTGTTGTGTTTGGGACTGCCTGCTTTTGCAGCGCTCGGAACGTCGAGCATTCGCACCTCTCAGCCGGTGATTCGCAAGGAAGGTGATACGCCGAGTTCGCAGTTGAAGTTCGGGCTGTTGCGGAAGGTGTCTCATGCCACAGTTCTTCCCGTGCAATCGAAGAACGCAGACCAGTTGGGCGTGGGCAAGGTGTTAGTGGCCAGCCGAGGCCTCGGCGATCCGCATTTCATGAAAACGGTGGTGCTGCTGGTTCAGTACGATGTCGGGGGCGTGGTGGGACTCATTCTTAATCGCCGCACGGATCTCCCGGTTTCAACCGTTCTCGAGGGCACGAAGGGCGCGAAAGGCCGTTCCGATTTGGTTTATTCCGGCGGCCCGGTCGATCCCCAGATAGTGCTGGGCTTGTTCGAATCGACCACGAAGGCCAGAAGTGACGGCGCAAAACAGATTTGCGATCGCGTCTACCAAGTCTCCTCGAAGGCCCAGCTTCAGCAGATACTCTCCGGCAAAGCCGCTTCTAATGCCATGCATATCTACCTGGGCTATGCCGGATGGACTGTGGACCAACTGAAGATGGAAATGCAACTGGGCGCGTGGTTCGTTTTTGCAGGGGATAGCGAAACTATCTTCAATACGGACCCTGACTCCCTGTGGCCGCGAATGATCGAAAGAACCGAACTGCACTTCGCGCGTGATTAGAACGCCAGCGCAGTTAATGCTTTCAGGAAACAAAAGCAGCAGCTCGCCGACGTGGTTGCGGGCGGCCACCCGGGCTGCAAGCGTGAAACCCAAGTGAGTGCGGTTACCATCCCCCGGCGAAAAACCGAACAATTTTCGAGTGTCTAAGTCACATTTTGTGACCGCGCCCTTTTGATATATAAACCTCAGGATTTCTGGAATCCCCTCCGATTCCGAGTCTCGGATAAGAGGGGATTGGTATGTGCCGGCGAAACTGGCTCGTTGAGACCTCCGACTATAGGATTTCCCATCTTGCGCACTTCTGCAGGTTCCTGTTTCCCCCGCTGTGGCCAGTCATTCTCGCGGCGCTGATTGTGTCCCTGACGATGTGCAGGCCTGAGGTTGTGCAGGCGCAGGATGCTTCGACGGGCGCTCTGCGCGGCACGGTTGTGGATCAACTCGGCGCCGCGGTCACGAATGCGGACATTGTTGCGGTCTGTACCGGGACTGGGATTCGGTACCATGCCGGCACCGATATTGCGGGGCGGTTCGTGATGGAGCTGTTGCCGCCGGGGAATTATTCGGCGCGGGCGGAGGCGGATGGAATGTTGCCGCAAATTTCCCCAGAGATTCACGTCGAAGTGGGAGCAGCGCAAGAGTTGATATTCAAGCTGACGGTCGCAGGGCCGAAGGAGACGGTTACAGTGTCGGGCGCGCCGGCGACTGTGGAGGCGGGGCCGACCGCGGTGTCGGCGGTGCTCGACGAACACGCCATCTCGGCGATTCCGCTCAATGGCAGAAGGTTTACGGACCTTCTGCTACTGACGCCTGGAGTCACACAGGATCCCCGCGGATTGAGTTCGGGTTCGAATGGCGATCTTTCTTACGGAGGAATTCGCGGATATAACACGAGCTACCTGGTGGACGGGGTCGATAACAACAACGGATTCTTCGCCCAAGCGCGCGGGCGATATCGCTCGCCCTACCAGTTTTCCGACGAAGTGGTGGCAGAGTTCCGGGTGTCATCGAACAGTTACGGGGTCGAATCCGGGCGGTCAGGCGGCGCGGTAGTGAATGTGGTTACAAAATCGGGATCCAACAACTGGCACGGCAGCGCGTTTTATTACCTGCGCGACAGTTCCCTGGGCGGCGCGGCACCGGCGTTTGCGGGAGTCAATCCGATCAATATTCAGCATCAGTTTGGCGGTACGATGGGCGGGCCGATCGAACACAACAAGACGTTCTTCTTTGCCGGATACGACCAGCACATATATCACGTTCCCATGGTGGTCGAGTTCCAGGACGGCTCGACAACTGTGACGCCGCAGTTGGGGACTTACCCTGGCATTTTGGACTACGAAATCTGCGATGCGTCGATCGGGGGATCAGCCTGCGATCAGGCCATTGTGTCGGGTTGTCCACCGGCAAGTGCAGGAGCGCCGCCCTGTGTTCCGGCGCCCGTGCTGCCGGCAGCGGCACAACTCTCAACCCAGGGAGGCACATTCCACTCCAAGTTGATTGGCAACGCAGAGTTCTTCAAACTGGACCGGGTGCTGAGCACGCATGAGCTGTTTTCGGCGCGACTGAGCACCTCGCGGTACTACGGAACCAACAACGTTTTCTTTTCGCCTTCGAGTCCGGTGACCAATGACGCGCTGAGCGGGAATGGCGAGGAAGACGTCCGGACTGAGAGCGCATCGATTTCGCTGCTGAGCAGCCTGACGGCGCGATGGACGAGCCATCTGCGAGCGCAATTCTCACGGGACCTGGAGACTTCTTTCCCGAATACGACGGCCCCGGCGGCCGAGATATACAACTGGATCGACGACATGGGAGAGTCGTCAATCCTTCCACGGCAGACGCGGGAACACCGGTTGCATCTGGCGGAAACCATGAGTATCCGCCATGGGCGTCAGGAATGGAAATTCGGCGGCGATGCGATGAGGACCTGGGATTACAACTATTTCCCGACGCTCTATAGCGGCAAGTACATTTTCGACTACATCGTAGTCAACCCCTGGACGTTCGAACCGATGCATGGGGGACTGGAACTCACACCGCTCCGCGCATGGGCGCACACCGTCATGCCAAGCTGGGATGCGGACGCGGGGAACTGGAGCGGGCCACACGCAAACCTGGCACGCTACTACGTGCAGGATTTCGGCAATCCCGTTTCCCATCCTGATAGTAGTGACTATGCGGTCTTTGCGCAGGACACGCTGCGGCTGACGCGGCATCTTTCGGCCAGCGTGGGCTTGCGTTACGACCTGCAGACTTTCAGCATGCCGAGAATGGAGTCGAGTTCGCTGTGGCCGCTGGCGGGTTGGATGCCGGAGCCGGATAAGAACATCGCGCCGCGAATTGGGCTCGCATACGCAATTGGCGACCGCCGCCCGGTGGTGTTGCGTGCCGGACTTGGAATTTTCTATACGCGAATTCCGCAGATCTACCAATCGGCCGTAATCAACGACAATGGCGTTTCCAATCAGTTCCTGTCTCTCGACAACACCGATTACTACCAGCAACAGGTTTTCCCCTCGTACCCGAGCGTAGCAGTGAACTGTGCGCGTGGCCCCGTGGTGTGCGCTCTCCCGGCATCGTGGCAACAGTACGCTACAAACGAGGTCGCAGCGTTCAGCCCGGGATTCAAAACGCCACGGGCGGAGCAGGGAAGCCTGCGGCTGGAGCGCGAGTTTGCGGACGGGTTCACGGGAGAGATTTCCTACCTTTACGTACACGGCGTGGACCTGATCCGGGCGCGGGATGTGAATCTGCCAGCGCCCACTTATTACAGCTACCCCGTGTACGACGCAACAGGAAGCACTTTCCTGAATAGGTTCTACAACGTGGAGTCGTTCGCCAGCTGGCAAAATACCTACAGCATCAGTTGTCCGTATCCGCCGTGCATCAGCCCCCTGGCCCGGCCCATCCCGCGACTGGGGGCCATTGATCAGTTCGAGAGCGCCGCTTCGAGCGTGTACCACGGTTTGACAGTGTCGCTGCAGAAGCGGATGTCGCGGGGGCTTTACCTCCGGCTGGGATACACCTGGGCGCACTCGATTGACGACGGCCAGGATGCTCTGGTGGCCGGCCAGCCCGCGACTGTGCAGAACTCGTACGCGGCGAATAGCGAGCGCGGACCAAGTGTGACCGACCAGCGAAACCGGCTGACGATTGCCGCAGTGGAAGAGCCAAATCGGTTTGATGGAGGACGCGGAGTTCTGCCGACAATTCTGAAGCACTGGAAGATCTCGGGGGTGATGACGTACGGATCGGGACGTCCGGCGAACGCCAGTGTTTCAGGAGATCCAAATCAGGATGGCAATGACGGCAACGACAGGTTGGCAGGGTACGGTCGCAATGCATTCCTAGGTCCGGACTATGCGACGGTGGATTTGCGACTGGGCAGGGGAATCAGACTTGGCGGCCATTTGCGCCTGCAGTTGACCGGGGAAGCCTTCAACCTCCTGAACCGCGACAACAAGCGATACGGAATATCCGACAACGGTTTTTATAACGCGGCTGGGCAATTCATTAAGTACACACAATCGCCAGTTGCGGGAGGGCAGTCCTATCCTGCGTATTATCAGCAACCTACAAACCTAATGAAGGCGATGCAGGCTTATGCCCCGCGGCAGATGCAAATGTCAATGCGGTTGAATTTTTAAACACGACGCAATTCTCTGCACATTCCACTTGACTTATCACACTGAGGCTTGCCATAACTAGTGGGTCCCGTCAGGGCGAGTAGGGGGGTGCTCTTCGTTGGCAGAAGTCCGGCTTCAGGAGGGTGAATCCCTTGAAAACGCGCTTCGCCGGTTTAAGCGGAAGGTACAAACCGAGGACATTATCAAGGAAGTTAAGCGTCACTCGTTCTATCTCAAGCCGGGCGAAAGAAAGCGCGTAAAGGAAGCATTGGCGCGCAAGCGCAGCCGCAAGAAAGCTCGCAAGGAGCAAGACTAAAAGCACGAAACTGGAAAGGGGCCGTTGGGTTAGGGGAACGGCCTTTCCTCTGTTTTTGGTTCCAGCATGTTGTAAAGCCATGCTCAGACACTTGCATGGTGGGCCGAACCCATGGGTGAATGCCGAGGGGGTTGTGCATCTCCTGCCCACGAAGTGAACCGGATCCTTTTCCCCGGGTCTCCCGTGTTGTGCAGGTACGGGGAATGGGAGCGCCTCTTCCGATGGAATTCCAGGACAAGATTTTGAAGTGCGTGGACTGTGGCTCAGAGTTTGTGTTCACTGCCGGGGAACAGCTGTTTTTCCACGACAAACAGTTCAAGAACGAACCCAAGCGCTGCAAAAGCTGTAAGAGCAAACGGGTTGCGGTGCTGGGTGCGGGCTCTCAAGCCCATGCTTACGCGAAGACCGAAACGCGTACAAATTGCTCGCAGTGCGGCAAGGAAACGACAGTGCCGTTCCGTCCCACGCAGGGGCGCCCGGTGCTCTGCCGCGAGTGTTTTCAGCAAGCACGGCGCGCCACGGCCTGAGCATTCTTACAGCCAAACTGAAATACGTTCCGCGCGATCAGCCAGCTGTGCGGCGGAGCGCGGGTGCCGGCGAAGTGGAGCGCTGGCGCAGTTGCTGGCGGTCGGCGTGGCGGATGAGCAGGGCCTCGATCTGGCGGATCAGGTCGCTGGCGCCGAGCGGCTTTACGAGCAAAGAGTGGGGCTGCTCTTTGAGGGACGGTTGCCCGTTCGCGCGCTCGCTGGACGGGGGATAAGCGGTGAGCAGCGCGGTCGCCGGATCATATTGCTGCCGGCGCGCGGCGCGAATCACTTCCATCCCGGCGTCTTCAGTTTCCATACGCAAATCGCTGATTACCATGTGGTAGGTTGAGGACTCCAGATGCAGGAATGCGTCGGCGGTATTGGCCGCTGTTTCCACCTCAAATCCATGAAACTCCAGAACCGCTTTCAGCGTCAGAAGAACAGCGAGATCGTCGTCCACCAGAAGTATGCGCCGTTTCATGTGCACCCCTCTTGGAAGTCGAGATGCAGATCACGCGCGAACCACCCCACCGCAGCGGGCGCGCCATCCACTCGGTTAGTATAGGAGAGTGCAGCGCTTCTACATAGAAAATTTTGGTTGCCGGGCTACCCAGGCCGACGGCGCCGCGTTGGAGCGGCAGTTTCTGGAACGCGGGATGGAGCGGGCGCGGGAAGTGCGCGAGGCGGAAATTGTCGTCCTCAATACCTGTACGGTCACCGAAAGCGCTGACAAGGATGCACGCGCGTCGATCCGGAGGTTGCAACGAGTCAATCCCGGTTGCCGCATTCTGGTGACGGGATGCTACGCGCAACGAGCTCCCGGCGAATTGGCTGCGTTGAGCGGCGTGACATGGGTTGTGGGGAATTCGCACAAGCACCGCGCCGCAGAAATCGCAACCGGTTGTTCTTCAGTTTCGATTCCAACGTCGTCCGCTTCCACCGGTAGTTCTGGTTTTGTGCCGGTCGCACAGCTCGCTGAGAATGCTGTTGAGAGAGTTGTAGTCGGGGATATATTTGCCCACACCGAATTGATGGCCGCGCCCGTATTTGAAGCGGCGAACGAACGCACGCGCCCCAACCTCAAAGTGCAGGATGGATGCGATAACCGATGCTCATTCTGCGTGATTCCCTACGTGCGGGGTAAAAGCCGGTCGCTCGGGGCCGAACGCGTGCTTGGCGAAGTTCGAACGCTCGTCGAGGCAGGCTACCGGGAGGTCGTGATTTCGGGGATCAATTTGGGCCGGTGGGGAAGGGATCTGCCGGCTGGCTATCAGTCGGCGGGCGTCAGCGAACCTGACCCGGTCCTGCGATCCGCGGGATCGCGCAAGTCGCAGGCAAGCACGCTCCGCGGACGACCAGCGACGAAAGGCCAGCGGCTGGTTGATCTTATTCGAGCCATTCTCGAGCAAACGTCACTCGAGAAACTCCGGATCAGTTCGGTCGAGCCCATGGATTGGAGCGATGAACTGGTCGAACTGGCAGCAACCTCTCCGCGGATTGCCAAACATGCTCACGTGCCGATGCAATCCGGCAGCGATGCAGTGTTGCGGCGGATGCATCGCAAGTACCGGCCCTGGCACTACCGAGAGAAGATTCTGAAAATCAGGGAGGCCATGCCGGGCGCTGCCATCGGCGCTGACGTAATGGTGGCGTTTCCTGGAGAAAGCGATGCCGAGTTCGCCGAGACGCGCCGAATGGTTGAAGAACTGCCCTTTACCTACCTGCACGTATTCACCTACTCGGCGCGTCCCGGAACCCCGGCGGCTGATCAACCGGGCCGGGTGCCAGCGGCGGTTGCGCGCGAACGAAACCGGGTGTTGCGCGAGATCGCATCGGCGAAGAAAATGCTTTTCTTACGTTCTCTGGTGGGAAAGGAAGTGGAAGCGATCACGCTACACGCTGGGGGAGCCGATTTTACCGAGGGGTTGACGGAGAATTACCTGAAGATCAGGATTCCCGACCGTGTTCAGGCTAACCGGTGGATGAGATTGCGCGTCGAAGGAATTGACGGGGAGATGCTACGGGCTGCCCGCCATTGAAGGAGCCGCCCCCGGCAGAACCGCAGTATTGCGATAGTTACTCGGGAGTGTACGGACGGCGATAAGCACGTTGACCCGATGGCGATGGCACGAGTACGATAACTTTAAAATTCCAAAAATGTCTGTATCTGCCAAACATACATCGCGCTCAATCTTACGCTCGGCGGTTTGTTGCTGCCTGCTGGGGACTTTCCCCGCGCAAATGCTGGCGGGTGAGACGCCGGCGGCGATGTTATATGCGAGTGGTTCGACCTGGGTTAACGGCCTTACGGTGCCGAAAACCTCAGCTATTTTCGCGGGCGACCTACTGCAGACGCGAGCCGACTCCACCGCCAGTATCCAGAACAATGGATCAAGCATCATGGTGCTGGCGGATACGCTGGTCAAGTTCGAGGGGCCGACGGTCGAGATCGAACACGGCGGCGTCCGGGTAACGACGTCGCGGGGAATGGCGGCGCGCGCCGGGGACGTAATCGTGAAGCCGGTGGGCGCCATCTGGACCGAGTTTCAGGTTGTGGATGTGGATGGGCAGGTACAAATTGCGGCCAGCAAGGGCGATGTTACCGTGCAGGATGATAAAGGAACAACGACGGTGACCCAAGGCCAGCAGACATCGCGGGATGACACCAGCGACAACGAAAAAAAGAAGAAAAGGCGCCGTCGCGCGGGCGCCGCGGTGGCGGCCCAGGGCGGAATCATGAGTTCGCCATGGGCGGTTTATGGCGGCCTCGGCGTGATTGGCGGCGTTGGGATCTGGATATGGCTACAGAATGAGCCACCGGTCAGCCCGGCCTGCCCGACGACTCCCTGTCAATGAATTTTTGCCCGAGTTCTGGGGTGGATAACTGAATCCATGTCCCGCTACGTCTCCTACCGAGATTTCGACTGGATCCTGACCGGTTTTGTGCTGGCGATCTGCGCGCTCGGCGTGGTGCAGATTCATAGTGCGACCGAGCACACCAAGTTTGCCGGTGCCCACATCAAACAAGTCTATTGGATCCTGGGCGGTGTGGGCGCCATGTTTCTGATTAGCCTGCTCAACTATCAGGCAGTTCTCGAACGCGTGCATTGGATGTACATCGTTGCGCTGGCCTCTCTGATCGCGGTTCGCCTGTTCGGGCAAAAGTACCTTGGGGCGCGCCGCTGGATCAAAATGCCGGGCGGGTCGCATTTTCAGCCGTCCGAATGGGTGAAGCTCATACTAATTCTGGCGGTGGCGAAGTATTTTGCGGATCTTCAGCAGCGAGAGCTCTCGTGGTCTGATTTCATGAAAGCGGGCGCCATTGTCGGTTTCCCAATGCTGCTGGTACTTGTCCAGCCGGACCTGGGGACGGCTCTCACGTATTTACCGGTAGCGATCATGGGGCTGTTCCTGGGGGGATTGCGGTGGAAGCAGGCGATGGTTGTACTGCTGATTCTGGCGTTGCTGCTTCCGATTGCCTGGATCAAGGTGTTGAAGCCATATCAGAAAGAACGTCTGAGCAGTTTTCGGGACCCGGATGCGGATCGTCAAGGCTCCGGGTATCAGGTAAATCAGTCACTTATCGCGGTGGGTTCGGGGGGGATATGGGGGAGCAGCCAGGGGTCACAGACCCACCTGGCATTTCTGCCGGTTCCGCAGACGGACTTCATTTTTGCCGCGTTTGCCGAGGAACATGGGTTTGTAGGAGCTTTAGGGCTGCTGCTGTTATACTTCATTGTGCTGATGCGTTTGACGCAGAATGCGCAAACGGCGCCCGACCGCGCCGGGGCATTTCTGGTTATGGGTGTGGTAGCTGTGCTTAGTTTTCACATCCTGGTCAACGTCGGCATGGTGGTTGGGTTCATGCCCGTCACCGGAATACCTTTGCCGCTGATGAGTTATGGCGGGTCTTCCGTTCTCTTTATGTTTCTGGCGCTGGGGATGGTCATGAATGTCCGGATGCGCCGGTTTGTGAACTGAGGCGGTCGGCGGAAGATAAGCGCCCTCGGAAAAGGCGCGATCAAGATTGAGGAAGGAACAAGATTACGAAGGCCCTCGCGAAAAAGGAGGGCAGATAACCGGCCAAGAAGTGGAAGCCGGACAGGATTGAAGCCAGTCAGGCGGGGAACGGCCCCCTCGAGATTCGAGAGAGTGGCCACAGGCCTGGCAGAGCGGCTCAACGCGATCAGTGCAGAGATTTGAGAAAGATTCACTGCAACGTAGATCCCGGCACGGGTGCCGGGGCCTCGACCGTTCCAAATTGGAGCGAAGCTGAAAGCTGGTAATCCTTCCATCCGCCTTTCATTCTGGTCCGGTGATGAACGACCGGAGTAGCAATGAACAAGGAACTGTTTGTATCGGCCACACCCCATGAAACCAAAGTTGGAATCACGGAAGACGATCAACTAGCAGAAATTTACCTCGAACGCGAAAACGAATACACCTTAGCGGGTTCGATCTACAAGGGCCGCGTGACGCGCGTGCTGCCCGGCATGCAATCGGCCTTTGTGGATATTGGACTGGAGCGTGACGCGTTCCTCTATGTGTCCGATTTTATGGACCTGGAACAGCAGGACGAAGACCTGGATGAGGCGATCCCGGCCAACCGTGGGGCAACCGGCGGGCAGTCACGGCGATCGGAAACCGGTCCGAGTGGGGCGGAGGTGACTGCCGCGCCTGGAGCGGCGACCGATGAGAGTAGCGCGTTTGAGGCGGCAGCGTCGGAACCCGGGAATGCCGCGGAGTCCACGCGCGAAGGCCGGGACTTCCGAGGGCGCCGCCGCCGTCGCGGTCGCCGAAGTGAAAATGGAGAGCGTGGCCGTCCGGCGAACGCCGATCGGAGCGAAGGGCGCTCGGATCAGCGGTCGGATCAGCGAAACGATCAGCGCGGCGAGCGCGCGGGACGTATCGACCGCCCCTCCTCCCGATTCCAGCGTCCGGCGCCGACAAGCCGGCCAGGGCGCGATTACGACTACGGACCACCTCCGGGATACCAACCGATCATTCTTCCCGGCGAGTCGATTTCCAAGTACCAGCGGCAGGCGCAGGGCACCGCGCCAGCGCCCGCGATGGAGCGCCCTCCTGATCCGTCGATCACCGCAAGCTTCCCAGAGGACGAACCGATGTTCGCCGCGACGGCCTCGGAACCGCTCCACGAGCAGCATGACCAGACTGGCGAGATAGAAACGTACGAGACGGCACTGGGCGCATCGGAAGGGGCGCCACCGCCGCTGGCGGAATTGCGAGCGCAGGTAGGGACCGACGCCGAGCCTGGCGATGAAGACGTGACTGCGGAAGTAGCTCTGCCACACGAGGCCGAATTCGCAGCCGCTTTGGCCTCTCCGGAAGAGATCTCAGCGCAGGAACAAGCACTGCCGGAGATTTCGACAGAAGGGCGGTACGCGGGCGCGCACGGCCGACTGGAGGAGCAGGAGATCGAAGAAGAGGAAGTGGACCTGACGGCCTATGGAGAGGAAGCAGAAGAGGATGACGGCTTCGAAGAAGTGGAAGAAGAGACGCATGCGCCCGGAACGGAGTTGACGGTTGCCGGTGAAGCAGCCATCCCCGGAACCGAAACGACCGCCGGCGAGAATGGGGAGATTTCGGAGGCGGCGCTGGAAGCGGAAGAGCGGGAGGCGGAAGAACTCGAACTGGAAGAAGCGCAGGCCGAAGCGGAAGCGTTGCTCGAAGCCGAGGCTATTGGCGAGGGCACGGTCGATGCGAGCGCCGTCGTCCGCGCGCCGGTGCCGGAAGCAAGATTGTTGCAGCGGACCCAACGCCGCGGCTTTGAGCGCGGTGGTGATTCAGACCGGCAACGTGGCGGACGCCGCGGCCAGCGCCGGCGGTTTCGCACCCGTGAGAACCAGGTTGTCCCGCAGATCAGCGAATTGCTGAAAGAAGGGCAGGAGATTCTGGTCCAGATTGCCAAAGAACCGATCGGGAAGAAAGGCGCGCGCATCACGAGTCACATCGCGTTGCCGGGCCGCTTCCTGGTCTTCATGCCGACGGTGAATCATACCGGCGTGTCGCGCAAGATCTCTTCCGAGGAAGAGCGGCAGCGCCTGAAGCGCATTATTCAAAGCGAGCGTGAGAACGGCGGCGGAGGGTTCATCGTACGTACCGCGGCGGCGGGCGCATCGGACGAGGAACTTCGCGCTGACATACGCTTCCTGAAGAATCTTTGGAACGAAATCAAGTCCCGCTCGGAGAGCGGCAATTCCCCGGCATTGATCTACCATGACCTCAACGTAGTGGAACGCGTTCTCCGTGACCAGGTCAGTTCCGATTTCTCCGTGATCTGGGTGGATGCCGAGCAGGAGTACGAGCGCATTCTGCGCTTCGCCAATCGCTTTCAGCCGGCGCTGGTCAAGCGTGTAAAGCTCTACACGAAGGAGACCCCTTTGTTCGAGCAGTTCGGGCTCAATGAGGAAATCAACAAGGCGCTCAAATCGAAGGTGTGGCTGAAGAGCGGCGGCTATATCGTCATCAACCAGACCGAAGCGCTGGTCGCTATCGACGTAAATACCGGCAAGTACGTTGGCAAGACGTCGCGCCTGGAAGATACGATCGTGAAGACCAACGTAGATGCGATCCGCGAGATCGTTCGCCAGATCAGGCTGCGCGACCTGGGCGGCATCATCATCATTGACTTCATCGACATGGATGAGCGCCGCAACCGGCAGAAGGTGATGCAGGCTCTGGAAGAGGCGCTGCGCGCCGATCGCGCGCCGTCAAAGGTGCTGCAGTTCAACGATTTCGGACTGGTGGCGATCACCCGCAAGCGGGTCAAGCAATCGCTGGAACGCACCATCGGGTCACCCTGCCCGTATTGCCAGGCAACTGGTTTCGTAAAGGCGGTGAATACGGTCTGCAACGAGATCTATGTGGAAATGCGCAAGATTGCGCAGCATCTGGAGCACAGCGACGTGATGTTGCGGGTGAACCCGGACGTTGCCAAAATGCTGAAGGCCAACAATGCGCGGCTTCTTGGCGAGATGGAAGAACTGGTGAAAAAGACGATTATCGTCAAATCCGATCCGGCGCTGCACCAGGAGCAGTTCGACATTCACTAGCAGAGTCAGGTCCACCACAAGGTGGTAGATACGTAATAAACCGAAGGGGGCAAAGTTGCCCCCTTCGCCTTTTCCTGGGCCAGGCTTAAGTCTGGCTTTGAGTGACGAGGTGCGCCGCTTCCGCGGCGCGTTCGCGCAGTTTTTCCAGGGCCGCGCGAAGAGGCCCTTCGCTTGATTGCGTTTTCGAGTCCAGGCTGATCGCCAGTGTCCGGTCCACACCTTCTGCAACCCGCTTGGCCAGCTCGGCCAGAACTACCAGCGAATCGGCGTGCAACTTCCAGACGGAGCGCGAATTCCGGGACCGTTTCAGCTCTTCGATCTCGGTGGTCAGACGAGCGGTGAGGGCGACCGTGCGGAGCAGCATTCGAGCGGCATCCGCGCGCGGGCCCGCTTGTTCCAAATAGTCGGCCGTACAGGCTTCGACTTCTGCCGGAGTGAGCATCAGGTTGAAATAACGCATCGGAACGATTTGGCGGAACTTGGGATCGGCGACGCGCACGAAGACGCGGATCGACTCCTCCACGCGGCGGAGTTTGGCTTCTTCGACGGAAAGAGCCTGCGGCGTGAGGGCGGCGGGAATGTAATGAACCTCGGGCGCGGGAGCCGCGGCTGCACCGGAGTCTGCGGCAGCATGCGCGGCCCGCGGCAGAACGGGCGCGGATGGCTGGGCCCGCCGGATCGGCGGTCTGCGCTCCAATTCCTTTTTCAGCCGAGAGACGCGGCGAAATTTTTCCAGAGCCACGGCATAATCAACCTTCAACAGCTCTTCTTCGCTTAAAGCCGCGACGTGATCGACCGTGACCTCAATGCCATCCACAGTACTGAGAATGCTGCCGCCAAGTCCTTCCAGCTGCAGGGCAAAATCCTTGATCTCGCGGGCGGCGGCGGTAAACTGCGCATGAAACCGGTCGCCGAAGGCGGCATTGTACGGAGCAATCGTCGCCAGAACACCCGGATGGTAGATCGACTCGCCCAGTGACGCTTTCAACTCTCGGACCCGGGAGATTATTCCCGAATCCATGAGCGAGCTGAAATCCTGAAAGCGGTTGGCCTGATCCAGGAGAGGGTCAAACTCGCGCAACAGCTGCACGTGCTCCTCGGGAAGTACCGGCACGTCGGACTCGGAAAGAATCTCGAGCAGAGCGATTTCAAAGGGCGCCAGAGGGATGGAACCATCCAGTCCGTAGCCGCGGCGCTCCCATTGTCCCGGAACTCGAGGGTGGCGGAAGAGAAAAGTGGTGACAAGATCAGTTTTATCGCGATTGGAAGCCGAGTCGTCGCGGTGGCGAGCGAAATAGCGGAGTAATGCCTCCGCCACCTCGGCGTCGAGATCGGCGGTCAGACCCAGCCGCAGCATGGCAGGTGTAATCGCCATGTCGAGCAACTGGATCCAGAGATGCATTTGCTTCAGGGTCGCCTGGACATCGTCGGCATGACCGATGACATCGGGAGCCAGTTCATTCGGAGCCGGAAGTTGTCCCCCGAGATGCTCGCTCAAAAGCCGCTGGTAAAAGGCCTGCACGGTGGCCAGCAGCGCGAGTTCCCATTTGGGATCTTCAATCAAATTCCGCTACTCCAGGTCAATCGCTGTCAGAAAATGGTCGTTCCTTAAGTAAAGCGGAAAGCACGTGTCGGCGCAATTAATCAGCTGGTTACGGAAGTCACAGCAGACTTGTCCAAGCGCAAGGAACCGGGCGGCGTTGGGACTAATCCTTCAGGGGGTGACGGTCCGCGCTATTGAAACACGACTGTCTTGTTGGAATAGAGAAGAACACGGTTCTCGACATGCCAGCGGACGGCGCGCGAGAGTACGACTTTCTCGATGTCGCGGCCTTTTTGGATCAGGTCATCGATGCTGTCGCGGTGGTAGATGCGGACTACGTCCTGCTCGATGATAGGGCCGTCGTCGAGGACTTGCGTGACGTAGTGGGAGGTCGCACCGATGATTTTGACTCCGCGCTGGAAGGCTTGATGGTAGGGCTTGGAGCCGACGAAGGCAGGCAGAAAAGAATGGTGGATATTGACGATATTCTCGGAGCCGATAGCGGAGATAAAGTCGCTGGAAATGACCTGCATGTAGCGGGCGAGCACGAGCAGCGTGCAGTTGTGCCGGCGGAGGAGTGCCAGTTGCTCGGCTTCGGCTTCCTGCTTGTTTTCTTTGGTGACCGGAATGACCTTGTACGGGATGCCGTAGAAGTCGGCGATGCGCTGGTTGTCGGCGTGATTGGAGACGATGAGCGGGATGTCGCAGGCCAGTTCGCCGCTTTTGTGGCGGTAGAGCAGGTCTTGCAGGCAGTGGTCGTATTTCGAGACGAAGATGGCGAGGCGATGGCGGTCGGAGGAGCGGGCGATGCGCCAGCTCATCTTGAAGTCGCGGGCCATGGGCGAGAAACGCTCGGTGAACTCGGAGAAGTCGAAGGAGAGCGTGTCGAGGTCGAACTCGACGCGGGTGAGGAAGAGGTTGGATTCCTGGTCGGTGTGCTCATCGTTGGTGAAGATGTTGGCGTTGTGGCGGAAGATGAAGTCGGAAATGGAGGCGACGACGCCCTTGCGGTCAGGGCAGGAGACGAGGAGGATGGCGGAGTTGCGCATGGGTTCTTAAAAGGATTACCACACGCGGCTGGGAATTTTGCGGCAGAAACTCAGGAACCGATTACCACGGAAGGCAAGGTGGACGAGAAATCGGGGATTCT